>Ga0335081_10021688_pt1 | contig 10391 bp, 9 predicted proteins | sample Lox_Sample_35_FD_206713 | JGI IMG/M metagenome (GOLD analysis project Ga0335081, IMG submission 206713) | Soil microbial communities from Loxahatchee National Wildlife Refuge, Florida, United States - Lox_Sample_3.5 | ecosystem: Environmental > Terrestrial > Soil > Wetlands | place: USA: Florida...
TGGTTTCTTGCGCAACCGCGATGGCAGCATGACTACATTCGACGTGCCTGGAGGCCGCAACACCGCCTGGTACGCGTACGGGGGCGGCTCCGTCGCCAGCATCAATGAAGACCGAAAAGTGGCCAGCAACTACTTCCAGCCCATCCCCGGCAATCCCTTCGGGGGCAACTATCGGGGAATGCTACGGAAGCGGGACGGCAGCTTCGAGACCTTCGATGCGTCAACCTCAGGCCCTTGCTGTACCTGGACCTTCTCGACAGGCATCAACGAGGATGGAGCGATCACTGGGTATGACAATGACGGCTACAACCTCTTTCATGGATTCGTGCGCACCCGCCATGGCACCGTGACCGTCTTTGACGCCCCGGGTGCGGGAACGGGCAACTTCCAGGGCACGCTTCCCATGGCGATCAGTCCGGAAGGAGTAATCGCAGGATTTTACCGTGACAGCAATTCTCGGTCTCACGCGTTCCTGCGGATTCCACATTAAGATGGCAAATGAGCGAGGCTGCACTCGTGTAGCCTCGCTCCACTAAAAGTCTGCGGCTATTTCCGACCCGCGCTCCTGTGCCACAGAATGCCTGCATGCGTTAGGGTGTTCGAATCCGGCCGCGGGGCCGAACGGCTCGATGGCGCTTGGGAATTCCTTTCCAGGTTCGCCCATAGGCACGGAAGTTATTGTGGTCGTCAACTCCCGCGAGGCGGACTATGTATTTGCCAGCCACTTTGCATGACACTGAACCGGTGCAAGTCGAAGGTATCCGATCCGCTTGGACGTAGCCGGCTCCTCCCCAGGACTGGAAGCCGATCACCGGCCACCAAAGTACTGCTATCCGATTACCTCCTGGAAGGCCTCACGGAGAGGCTGATCGCCTACCCGAGCCGGCTCATCTGACACCCGACTCCTGTTGTGGACCAGACTGGCCATGACCGTTGGGTGCTACGGACGCTCGGCTGCCAACCTCCGGTCGCGAGCGCTGGCGCAGATCGGGCGGCAGCGAGCGAGATATACAACCGCCTATGTGTTCCTCAGCTTCCGCGAGAACATCGACACGGGCGGCCCGCTGGGCCGCGCCGTGGTGGTGATCATCGGCGCCATCGCCGAGTTGGAGCGCAATCTCATCATCGAGCGGGTCCGGGCCGGCATGCGCCGCGCCAGGCTGGAAGGCCGCCGGCTCGGCCGGCCCCCGCTCCATCACCAACTTCCGATGGCTCTGCGGCAATAACCATCACCGGCGGCTGCTACCAAGGCATGTGCCGCAGGCCGTGATCGCAGGTCAGCCCGGCCCGGACAGCCGCTGGAACACGTCGATGTGGAGCCAGCCGTTGTCTGGCCGTTCAAGGGGTGAGTGAGAGGGCCAGGAGGTGCGCTCCATGAATACATGGCACAACCTACATTCGCGCGCCTCCTGGTTGCGCCCAAGATATCTTCTGTTTGGCCTCATCGCTCTGATGCTGGCCTATGTCGTTCCTCACGACGAGAGTTTTCTGGTGCATCCGAAGGATCCGATATGGCAGCACTACGAGCCTTTTAAGTGGTGGCTTCTGCCGCATGGAATAGCAGGAGGATGCGCGCTGCTGCTGGGTCCCATGCAGTTCTCCAATCGTCTTCGCCAGCGTTTCAGGCGGCTTCATCGTGTGCTGGGGCGAATCTACGTTGCTGGTGTGTTTGTGGCCGCGCCCCTCGGCTTCTATATCCAGTACTTCGAAGAACGCATGGGCGTTCCACGATCCTTCAGCATCGCCGCAGCTGCCGACGCCTGCTTGTGGATGGTTACTACCGGCATTGCGATGGTCTTCATCCTCGACGGAAAAGTGCACCAGCATCGGCAATGGATGACTCGCAGCTTTGCGGTCGCGCTGGTCTTTCTTGAGGTACGAGTGATCGGAAGCATCGGCGGATGGGACAATCTCGACGCCCATGTAAACGAGACCATTGTGTGGGCCTGCCTGGCGTTCTCGATCCTTGCGGCCGACCTTGTGCTTCAGTGGCAGGAACTGGAACGCCAGCGCCGATCAGTTTCCCTCTAAGCTTTGGGAAACGACCGTTCATCCGTTGTTTACGGATCTGGCGTGGAGTCAGTCCTGTTGGCGGTCACTTGGATGAGAAATCGGCTGCGCTTCCTCGTGCCCAGCTCCTCAGGAACGCCTCCAGGTCAGAAAGCGGGTTGGCCGTTATAGGGAAAGGGACCGCGATCTATTCTCGCGAGCCGACCTCGTTACGCAGCGAATCACAATGAGTAACCCGGTGACGACGCCCATTTGGAGCGTCTCTCCAGATGGCGGAGCAGTTCAGAGTCAGTTTTCGCAAGCAGAGAACATCAAGAAGTGGGGAACAATTCACCACACACGAAGACCACTGTGCTGTACAGAAAGGGTGCATGCACATGCGTTTTCTTCAAACTATGCAGTGCCCGTTCTCTCGGATCGAGTCATCATTCACTTCGCAATGCCTGCATTGGATCCATCCGCGAAGCCCTCCACGCGGGCACGGCGCAGGCCAGCGCCGCCACCGCGAACAGCGTAACCGCTACCTGCACGAATACCGCGGGATCGAGTGGCTGCGTAGCGTACAGCATCGACCGGATCAACTGCGTCAGCCCCGCGCTGGCCACCAGCCCCAGCGTCAGCCCGACAACCGCGGGCTTCAGTCCATCGCTCATCATCAGCCGCAGCACCTCTTCGCGCCGGGCGCCCAGCGCTATGCGCACTCCAATCTCGGTGGTGCGCTGCGCCGCCATGTACGACACCACCCCGAACAGGCCCACTGCCGCCAGCACTAGCGACAACGCAGCAAATGCAAGCACCAGCGTGGCGCTAAAGCTCGCCGTCTCTGCGGATTGCCCGAGTATCTGCTGCATCGTCAGCACGTTCGACACCGGCAAACCCGGATCCAGCGCGGCAATCTCTTTCTGCACCGGCAATGACATCGCCAGCGGGTTGGAAGCTGTCCGCACCACCAGTGTGTAGTCGCGGTCCAGTTGCCCGGCGAGGACCGGAGCGTATATCGTCGCCTTCGACGACCTGCCCGCCTGGTACAGCGTATCGCCTACCACCCCCACCACCTCGTAGTTCGTTGCATCCCCCCAGTCCGGTACTTTGAGGTGCATTCCCAGCGGGTTTTCTCCGTGGAAATGCTCCTGCGCAAACTGTTTGCTTATCACCACGGTATTCGCATGCTTCAGCCGGTCCTGCGGCGTGAACGCGCGCCCGTGCAGCAGCGGAATCTCAAGGGCGTGAAAATATCCCGGATCCGCAACGCGAGTGAGCGCGTCCGGCATATTCTGTCCTGGGTTCAGCGGGGGATGCTCAACAATCGTAAACACATCGTCGTCGCCATAGCCCGCGCCCGGCACAACCGATCCAAGCCCCGTCGCCACCACCCCAGGCAGATGCCGCACTCGCTCCAGCAGCGCCTGGCTGAAGTTCGCCACTTTCGCCGGTGTATCGTAAACGGTTTTCGGCAGGTCGTAGTGCATCGTCAGCACGTTGTCGGTCGTCGCGCCCACGTCCGTCGTGCGCAGGAGCAAAAAGCTTTTGAGCAGCAGTCCCGCCGCCACCAGCAGCACCACCGTCACCGCGATCTCCACCGTCAGCAGCGTCGTGCGCAGCCCGGTCCGCGACGCGCTCCCGCGCACCGTGCTGGTTGCGTCCCGCAGCACCGCGAAGGTGCTGCTCCGCGCGGCCAAGATTGCCGGCAGCAGACCCGACAGCAACCCGGCGGCAATCATCAGGCCGAACGCGAAGGCCAATACGCTGGCGTCGGTGTGAATTGCCTCGGCCCGCGGCAGGTTCCGCCACGCATGGATCAGCCAGCGCGTCAGCGCAGCCGACAGCAGCACACCCAGCGACCCGCCCTCGCCGCACAGCAGCACGCTCTCCGCCAGGTGTTGCCGGATCAGCGCTAGCCGGCCCGCTCCCAGTGCGTCGCGGATCGCCGTCTCCCTCTGCCGCGCCGCCCCGCGCGCGACCAACAGATTCGCCACATTCAGGCACCCGATCAGCAGCATGCATCCCACCGCGCTCAGCAGGATCAGCAGCGGCTTTTTCACCTCCTGCACCATATCGTCCAGCATCGGCCGCGATATCGCGTCTCCGGCCACGGGCTTATCCAAGTGTTCCATGTGAATCCGGTATTGCACTGCCTTGACCTCGCTCATCGCGGCAGCCAGGCTCACCCCGGGACGCAGCCGCGCCACCACAAAGCTCTGGTCATCCTCGTGATGCTGCATGAATCCCGGTGATGCGATCGATGTGTACGGCACCCATAGCTGCACGCGCGCGTCCGGGTAGGCAAACCACCTCGGCAGTACCCCCACCACCGTCCAGGCGTTCCCGTCCATGTGAATTTCTTTCCCGATCACCGCAGGGTCGCCTCCGAATCTCCGCTCGTACAGGCTCCACGTCAGCATCGCTACCCGGCTCGCCCCGATGTGGTCTTCGCTCTCGGCAAACGTCCTTCCCAGGGCCGGCTGCACGCCCAGCACGGAAAACAGATTCCACGTACCGGCTTCAGCATGCACCACCTCCGGCATCTCCCCGTGTCCGCCGCTAAGATTGAACTGCCAGTCGCGCCAGGCCGCCATGTCCTCAAACCCGTGCGTCCGCGTCCGCCAGTCGTAATAATCCGCCGGCGACACTTGGTTGTACTCGGCGCCCAAGTTGGACCCGTGGAAGTGCTCGTAGACCATGACCAACTGGCTGGGATCCCGGAAAGGCAGTGGCTCCAGCAGCACGCCCCGCGCTACGTTGAACAACGCTGTGGTTGCGCCCAGGCATAGCGCCATCACCCCGACCGCCATCACAGAAAACCCTGGCGAACGCGCCAGGGCCCGTGCCCCATAGCGCGCCTCCCGCCACAACCTCTCCAGCCCCAATGCCGCATCGGCAGCGGCGGTCGTTTCCTTCACCACTACCGGATTTCCAAACTGAAGCCGCGCTTTGCGCCGCGCCTCCTCGGGAGACATACCGGCGGCAACATTGTCGGCGATTCGCATCTCGATGTGTGATTGCAGCTCAGCCTCGATCTCGGCCTCCAGCTTTCTCTGCCGTCCGAGATTCCCCAGTCTCCGCAGGATTCCCATTGCACACCTCACGCGTAACGCAACATGGCCCGGACACCCCTCACGAGCTGCTCAAAACTGGCCTCTGCTTGCTGGAGCTGCTTCCTCCCGGCTGCCGTCATCCGGTAATACTTCGCGCGCCGCCCGGTCTCGGTTAACGCCCATTCCGAACTGATCCATCCGCTCTGCTCCATCCTGTGCAGCGCCGGATACAGAGAGCCCTCTTCCACCTGCAGCAGTTCCTCGCTCGCCTGCTGAATGTGCAGCACGATTCCGTAACCGTGCAGCCTTCCGCGCTGGGCCAGCGTCTTCAACACCAGCAAATCCAGACTTCCCTGGAGGTCATTTCTCGCCACAGTTGTACCCCTTTACTTCTCAGTATTGGCGAGCGTATACCTAGATGTCTTGCCATGTCAAATGGGCTGACTGTTTTAGCTGCTGGGTGCGAGAAGCCGACCAGCGCCGTTCGCCAATTTGCGGGAACGTAGTATCCGAGAACCGGTTGATAGCGGAATTGGTTCTATGGCGACAACTCTGCCAAAGCAACACATCACGTTACTTGCAATCAGATGTCCGCTTGATCGCTTGATCTGCTTCGCTCTGCCCCCACTGGCCCTATGTTTGAGCGGCAGCGACCTGATCTTTTCGAGTTGATTCACTATGCAACGCAGGCTGGAGTAAGGGTTTCGCTAACACCGAGCGCCACCCCTCTGTTGACACGACAAGTTATCCAACAGCTCAAGCAGTGCGGACTAGCGCGGCTTGCCGTGAGCCTCGACGGATCGCAGGCCCAGGTTCACGATGAGTTCCGTGGAATGTCCGGATCCTTCGACCGCACCATGGAAGCGATCGATTGGGCAAACGAAGTCGGCCTGCCAGTGCAGATCAACACCACCTTCAGCCGCACGAATGTCGCAGACTTCGACCAAATTGCGGCGTTGATGGAGACCAGGAAAATCGTGCTGTGGAGCGCCTTTTTTCTGGTTCCCACCGGGCGCGGCAAAATTGACGACTTGTTATCGGCGGAAGAATTTGAAGCCCGCCTTCGCCAAGCTGTACAAGCTGTCACGGCGCGCCCGATTTCACATCAAGACCACGGAAGCGCAGCATTACCGGCGCTATGTGTTGCAGCAACAGGTCGCAGCACGTCGATCCGGGAAGCCATCGGTCGCCAGTACAGCGGAGAAAGTGCAAGACACGATTGGCCGAGCTCCGAGGGGACTGAACGATGGCAAAGGATTTGTCTTCGTCTCGCATCTCGGAGAAGTATTCCCCAGTGGGTTTCTGCCATTTTCGGCTGGCAACGTGAGGACAGAGTCCCTTAGTACCATTTACCGAGAATCGCCAATCTTCCAGCAGCTGAGAGATCCTGAGCAATTGGGTGGCAAGTGCGGCGCCTGCGAGTTCAGACACGTCTGCGGCGGGTCGCGCGCCCGCGCATACGCACTGACAGGAGACCCTCTGGCCGAGGAGCCTTGCTGTTCTTACATTCCGAACGATTACGCACCAACCGAAGTACCGCCGCTATTAAGGCAAAAACAGGCCTCCCTGCGAGTGTTGTAAGACGAGAGACCGGTTGCAGCGATCGGCTGCCATCGATGCTGTAGCATGCCGGCGTTGCTCCCCCCACACGAGCGCAGAGCCGGCGGCGCGCGCCAGCGTCTTGGGGTTGATCGCTCAGCTAAGCTTCCATGGATACCGTTAACAGCCACAATTGTCAGGACAACGGCCCTAGACACCAGCATCAGGATGTTCGACACCTCAGTGTCTTTGGTGTCTTCGTAGCGGCAATAACCTGCGGAATTACTGTCGAGAATCGGCGGATCCAATTGCGACAGCTCCGGGTGGCGGTGCTGCGCCATTCGTCCAAGTGCTCGTCTTGCCCGGTCGAAAGAATGTTGACGATAATCGAAGGCCCGCACCTGTAATGCAGAGTAAGGGCAGGGCGAGAAGCAACTGGTCGCGCGTATCGTTCTGTCGCAGGATCGCGAACACGAGAATCAGGTCGGCGAGGAGTAACAGAGTCAGCGAGAGGCCGCGATGAAAGTTGCGGAGCTCGGACTGTAACCACGAGTCACGTTGCACCTCAATAACTCGGCCTTCATCCGAGTCGGTGCACCGGTGCTTAATTGGGCAGCTATTACACTGATGCGCCAAAGCCCGATATCGCACAACCGTCGATTCCCGTATTGCCTCAGCCCGGTAAAGCTGCTTGCCATTCGGGCATTGCCAAACATCCAGGTCTGAGTGGTAAGAGAATCCAATCGTGCGGGCCCTCTGCGTTCGTTGATGCGAATGACGCGCGAGGAGTTCGAGGGCTGCTGCCATCAGCGCGAGGAAGATCGCGTAGCCCGCCCCCAAGAGCACTTCAACATCGGAACCGCGCATGGCTAACGTCCTCCTGTTCCGCTCACTAACTCAGTAAACAGAATGTCTCTTGGCTCCTCGACCGTACTCTGTGTCCTCATATGACGAACTCCCAGCCAGCAGAGATAAAGAACTGGCAGGGTCCCGCCGAGAATGAATACGGTGTCGCCAGGAAGTCTTAGCCACTCAATGAGCGAATTGGTTGGGTTGCCGGCGAATTTCAAGCTACGAGCATCGTAGTATCCGTAGGCGATGGAATGATAAAGTTGCAACACTCCCAACGGAAATAGCGTGGCGAAAACCATCCATGCCAAGCCGAGATTCAATGACCAGAAGCTGATCTTGGCAGCTCGATCTGACCAACGCTCTTCGGGAATGATGTAACGCAAGCAGAATAGGGCCAACCCAACGGACAGCATGCCGTACACACCCATCATCGCGGCATGCCCGTGGTTAGGCGTCAGCGCGGTACCGATTTCGTAGTACGAGACAATAGGAAGATTGATCAGGAAGCCAAAGATCCCGGCACCAAGGAAATTCCAGAAACCCACCGCAGCCAGGAACATCACGGCCCAATAGTGTGGAAATGGTGTCTTTGATCTGGTCTCCTGCTGAGTCCCGAGCTGCAGGAAGCTCCATGCCTCCAGCGTCAACAGCGTGAGCGGAATCACCTCAGCAGCGGAGAAGAAGGCGCCCAAAGCCATGTGAATGGAAGGCTCGCCTGAAAAGTACACGTGATGCATGGTGCCGATCACGCCGCCCGCTGAATACAGCAACATATCGAGATAGATCATGGTTAACGCGACCCGCTCATGTACCACACCGAGTAGCACGAACACGTAGGCGACCATGATCGTGGTGAAGAGCTCCAGGAAATCCTCAACCCAGAGGTGCACCACCCAGAAGCGCCAGAAATCAGTTGTCGTAAAGTGCGAACCGGGATGTGCGAGCAGACCAACCCCATAAAAGGCGGGGATCGACAACGCCGAAAAGAAGAAGAGCCAGGGCATATTGCCCATGTGGTCGCTGTGCAGTTGTCCGCGAAGCCCACGAAAGAGGATCGTCACCCAGAAGAGAAGCCCAACCGTAAGCAGAATCTGCCAGAATCGCCCCAAATCGAGGTACTCAAAACCCTGGTTGCCAAACCAGAGCCAGGCATTCCGAAACCAGCCTTCGATTCCGGCATACTCGCCAAACAAGCTTCCAAAGACCACAATCACCAAAGCGCCCAACAAACTATACGCGAGAACGTGTTGGCCTCGCGGTTCGCGGCCGGCAATCATCGGCGCCAGGAAGATCCCAGCGGCAAGGTAAGAGGTCGACACCCAGAAGATTGCGAGCTGCAAGTGCCAGGTGCGAGCGATGTTGAATGGCAAAAGACGCGCAAGGTCGATTCCGAAGAAGTTGGAGATCTCCGCGCGATAGTGTTGGGAAGCGCCCCCTGCAAGTGTCTGCAGCAGAAAGAGCAGCCCCATGACGAGAAAGAACCAAGCACAAGCCCTTTGCGCCGGCGTCAACAGAACCTGGTTCGGGGGACGAAATGAGACTGTCTGCTGTTCACGGCCATGCCAACCTAAAAAGTTCCAGCGACCAAACGCGGCGAACAGCAGGCCAATTCCGCCGAGCAGTGCGATAAGCGACAGCACACTCCAAACAATGGCATCGGCAGTCGCGCGATTCTCGACGAGAGGCTCGGGCGGCCAGTTATTGGTATAGGAGTATTGCTCGCCCGGCCTGAGGGCCGCTGAAGCCCAAGCCGACCAACTGAAGAACGCGGTCAGTTGGCGAATGTGCTCAGGGTCCCGAATGGCATTGGGCCGAAGACCATACTTGGTAGTTGGCTCGCCGAAAAACTCACCGTAATAGCCGCGCAGCTGCTCGAAAGCGTGTGCCTGCGCGGGCGTGTAGATCAAAGTGTTGGCCGAGCTGTCGTATCGATTATTCTTGAAGTCGGCAACCGTTTGCAGCTTGGCGCGGTCTGAGGATTCTCCTCCGTAAAACTCCATCACGCTGAGCGCCGCACGATGCAGGTAATCGGCAGTGAAGTCCGGCCCTAGATACGCACCGTGCCCAAAGATCGAACCGTACTCCATCAGACCGTTGCGGAGAAACACTGCCTGTCCAGCAAGGATGTCGCCGCGGGTGAACAGAACATGCCCAGAATCATCGCTGACCCGTGCCGGAATCGGCGGTTCGCCCGTGTAGGTGCGATACGCCAACATCCCCATCACGGTGAAGCCGAAAATCATGACGATTGCGACTGCCTGGACCCACCCGTGCGAGATAAGTAACTGGCGTCTTGGTTCGAGTGCCATTAGTTCGCGCTCCTCCTCATCCGCTTATCAAATGCTGTTGCTGCGTGTGGCCACCCCAAGTTGATAGTCAGGAATCTTACACCCAAGTGCGAGTTGGATAGCAGCGTACAACTGTCACCAGCGCAGTTATGTTTGCTCCATTTGCGAAATCTCGCACCCCGGCTGAGCAGCGTAATGTTTGTGATGCAACCCGTTCGTATGGGAGAAGCGGTCGGTAGAGTTTTCGAGTTGGAGGTCAGCGGATGAGTGCACTCGACGAGAACTGCCATTCCGATGAATACCGCGCCAGCTTGACCAGACTCCCCCACTTGGCAGAGCCAACCATCCAGTTCAATGTGGCTACAGAATTGGAACAGCTTCATCATTCTGGGGCTTGGCACCTGACCAGCGGCCGGAGTTCAAAGACCCTGGCAAAATATGCGGACTTCGAATCGTGCTGGTTTCAATGAAGGCAAATACCCGCATGGATCAACATCGGGCCGAGGGCAGGATTTCGATTCAGTGCCTGGCAGGAAAACTTCGCATACATCTTCCCAGTGCACAAAAAGCGGAAATGGCTGCGGGTGATTTACTGGTTCTCGACTGTGGCATTCCTCACGATGTTGAGGCGCTAGCGGAGAGTGCCTTTCTGCTAACCATCTGCTGG
>Ga0335081_10021691_pt1 | contig 10390 bp, 4 predicted proteins | sample Lox_Sample_35_FD_206713 | JGI IMG/M metagenome (GOLD analysis project Ga0335081, IMG submission 206713) | Soil microbial communities from Loxahatchee National Wildlife Refuge, Florida, United States - Lox_Sample_3.5 | ecosystem: Environmental > Terrestrial > Soil > Wetlands | place: USA: Florida...
ACCTTTCATACCGATGTGGATAAGAGTCTGTTCGACAAGCTTCCGCTGGAGAGTCAGTCTTCCTCGGTGAGTTCGCTGGTGACGCTCTCTACCCCAGGGATAGCCGCCGATTCCAACGGCCTTTTCCATGGCTTGGGGGACCATGCGGAAAATTCATTTGTAGTCGACGGTCAGCCCATCACCGATCAGCAGAGCAAGGTTTTTTCCAACCAGATTCCACTCGATTCGATCCAGTCCATGGAGGTCATCGCTGGGGCTCCCCCGGCAGAATATGGCGACAAGACCAGCGTGGTCATCAACGTGACCACCCAGTCCGGACAGGGCATGACCCAGCCGCATGGCGCGGTTACCGCCTCCTATGGTTCTTTTGGCACCTCCCTTCTTGACTTCAACCTCGGTTATGGAAAGCAGAACTGGGGCAACTTCATCTCAGCGAGCGGCCTGAACACCGGCCGGTTTCTTGACCCGCCGGAATTCACCGTCATGCACGACAAAGGGAACGAAGAGAATGTGTTTGACCGGGTCGACTACCAGATTTCTTCCGGCGATTCCATTCATTTGAACCTTGGCTACACGCGGTCCTGGTTCCAGAACCCAAATTCTTTCGACAGCCAGGACGCGACGGCGTGGTCAGGCGCAACCGTAGACAACGGAGGTCTCGACCCCTTCGGCGATTTGGTTGGGCCCGCCGACCAGCGTTCGCAGATCAAAACCTTCAATATCTCTCCTTCGTGGACGCGGCTAATCAGCACGACTTCGGTGTTTACGCTGGGCGCTTGGGTGCGCCGCGATCAATACAACTATTATCCCAGCGGTAATCCGTTCGCCGATCTGGCGCCCGACCTTCAGGCGCAAACCGTGGGTCAGAACCGCACCCTGACCAATGCCGGGCTGCGTTCGGACATCTCCTATGTGAAAGGCATTCACAACCTCAAGGCGGGCGTTACCTATGAGCAGACGCTTCTGAACGAGAACGACATGCTGGGCATCGTCGACCCGACATTCAATGCTCCCTGCCTCGACGCCAATAACAATCCAGTATGGATTGGAAGCACTCCTTCGTTCCCCAACGATCCATCCCAGTGCGCCGGCGCGGGTCTGCAACCCAACATTGCCAGCAATCCAAACGCGGCCTCTCCTTTCAATCCACTACTGGGCTGCTACGATCTGACCCGGCCAACTCCCTCGGGAAACGATGGCTGTCCAGCCTCCGCCAGCGGGTTGTTCGGTTTCAACGGCCACACCGACGTAAAGGAACTCGCTTTATATGTTGAAGACAACATCACCAAGGGGAACTGGGCGCTGAACCTGGGCCTGCGTGGAGATCTCTATAACGGCCTCTCCACCCACAAGGAGGCCGAGCCGCGGCTGGGAGTCGCCTATAACATCAAGCGATCAAATACCGTGCTTCGGGCGTCGTATGCCCGGACACTTGAAACGCCTTTCAATGAGAATCTTATTCTCTCCTCTGAAGGGTGTGGCAATCCGGTCTTGAATCCTTTACTGCTCTGTGCGACTTCGGGAATCACTCCTTTGAGTCCCGGTTGGCGCAACGAGTTCCACGTTGGAATCCAGCAGGCTTTTGGCCGGTATGTGGTTTTCTCGGGCGAGTACATCTGGAAATACACACACAATGCATATGACTTCAGCGTGTTAGGGAGCACACCGGTTACTTTCCCGATTGAGTGGGACCGCTCGAAAATTCCGGGCTACGCCGGCCGGGTGAGCGTCCCGACCATCCACGGGTTTTCGGCGTTGATGGTTTTTTCCAGCGTGGCGGCGCGCTTCTTCGCCCCGCAGATCGGCGGAGCGGGAGCTTCTCCTACCGCGCCGGGAGGCGTTTTCCGCATCGATCACGACGAAAAGTTCAATCAGACTACGCACATCCAATATCAGCCCTGGAAGCGCGGACCCTGGGTCGGGTTCAACTGGCGCTATGACAGCGGGCTGGTTGCCGGCTCGGTGCCCTGCGCGGGCGGCGAGTCCTGCAACAATGGTCCCCTCGGCAGCGCCACCCTGGTCGACACTTCGGTGATCAGTGCCGACCAGCAATTCCAGGCCGGGCTGTTCTGCGGCTCGCTTCGCGCAACCCCAACCCACCCTCTGCCCACTCCTTGTCCGGCTTCGCAATTCGGATCCTCGCTGATCACGATTCCGGCTCCGGGAACCGAAAACGACGATCACAATCCGCCGCGCATCGCACCGCGTCACCTGTTCGATCTGGCCGTGGGGCATGACAATCTCTTCAACGGAGACAAGTACAAAGTGAGCCTGCAGTTGACGGCCATCAACATCACCAACAAGTACGCACTCTACAACTTCCTTTCCACTTTCAGCGGCACGCACTACGTTTCGCCGCGGGCGCTGACGGCGGAGCTTGGCTTCCATTTCTGACAGCCGAACTGGACAGGCTGATCGGGCAGGATGATGCGGGCCGAACGATTTGAGTCGACGCTACTCGGGCAGGCCCATCCGCCGTACCAGGTTGGCATAGCGGGGATCGGAGCGGACGGAGTCAAGCGCGGGATAGCGAATGCAGAACATCAGTTCGGAGTCGCCTTGGGCGAAGGCCTTCTCGAGACGTGCGAAAACAGTGTCGCGGTCGCCCAAAATCGCAAAGGCTACGGCGATGGCAGAGACGTCGTCGGATTCGGCCGGCGCGGCCAGGGTCAGTTGGCTGTAGCCTTTGGCGTCCGGAGTCCAGGAACCCTGAACGGGGATGAATCTCAAGAATTCGCTCTCCGCTTCCGCGAAGCGGCCCATGCTCGCATAGAGCTGTGACAACTTGTAATGCGCCGGCCCGAACGTGGGGTCGCGCTCCAGAGTCGTTGTAAACGCCGCCAGCGATTCGGGATAGCGGTGTGCCATCATGAGCGTAGTAGCGTAATTGGTGTTGACGATGGAAGACAGCGGATCCAGCGACAACGCGGTGCGGAACTCCTGCAGCGCCTCGTCGAAGCGCTTCTCCGGCGCAAGCAGGCTAAACGCGTAAAAGTAGTGCGCGGTGGCATTGTTTGGATTGAGTTGGATGGCGCGCCGAAACTCCGGTTCCGCTTCGTTCCATTTCCACTGCATGGCCAGCGCGGCGGCGCGTGCGTTGTGGGCCTCGGGAAGCGAGTCGTCCAATTGCAGCGCCTTGCGGGTGGCATCGTCGGCCAGCAGCCGCGATTGCTCCGGCGTGATGCCGATGCCGTAGCTTGAAGCGACGTTGTAGGTATCGGCCAACCCGGTGTAGGCCAGGGCATAATTGGGATCCGCAGTGATCGCCCGCTGAAACAGATCGATACTTTTTTTCAAACCCTCGGGCGTCCGCCCATACCAGAGCTGTCGGCCCTCCAGATAGAGTCGGTAGGCCTCCGGGTTGGTGGTTCCCGCACGTCCCACCCTTTGCTGTTCATTGCCGTTCAGTTCGACGCGCAGATGGGTTGCAACGTCGTGGGTGATGTCGTTCTGCACTTCTGTGATGTCGGCCAGCTGGCGGTCATAATGCGACCCCCAGACTTCGCTGCCATCGGAGACGTTCATCAAATCGACCTCTACCGCCATGTGGTCGCTGTGCTGCAAGACCCGCCCGGTCAAAACAGCGCCTACCGCCAGCGACTGGCCGATCTGGCGCGGATCGTCCTCTTTGCCCTTGAAGCGGAAAACTGTGCTGCGCGCCATGACTTTTATGTGAGGCAGCTGCGAGAGCGCGCTGATCAGACTTTCGGTCAAGCCGTCGCTGAGATAGTCGTTTTTTCGGATCCGTCGTCGCGTTAGCAAACGGCAACACAGCGATGGAGGTGATTTTGAGTGCCTCAGACTGAGCTTTCCACAGATAAAGCGAGATAGCTGTTGCTGCGACCACAACCACGGCGGCGCAGGCGGCAATCCATTTTGTACGGGAACGGCCGGATACCACCGCGACATCGGAGGACGAAGCCACCCCGGCAGATGATGCGCTCTCAACCATCGTCGCGGCGGACGTCCGTCCGGAATCGAAATCGCGCTTAAGGCGCGCCAAATCGCTGCGCATGTCTGCGGCTGTCTGGTAGCGGAGGTTGCGGTCTTTCTCCAGGGCTTTGTCGACGATTCGGGAAAGGTCTGCCGGCAGGTCCGGATTGAGGCGCGACACGGGCGTGGGCGCGGAGTCCAGAATCGCCTTGAAGATTTCGGCGGAGCTGTTCCCCCGAAACGGCAGCGTCCCAGTGGCCATTTCATAGAGAACCGCGCCGAACGAAAACAGATCAGTGCGCGCATCCAGTTCCTTCGCTCGCGCCTGCTCCGGAGACATGTAAGCAATGGTCCCAAGCGTAGAACCGGGACTGGTCAGGTGCTGCTCGTCGACCGTCATTGTGTTTCCGGAAGCCGCCTGGCTGGAAGAACCGAAGGCCTGCACCACCTTGGCCAGGCCGAAATCCAGCAGCTTGGCGTGACCCCGCTTGGTAACAAAAATATTGGCTGGCTTAATGTCGCGATGAGCGATGCCTTGCGCGTGGGCAGCATCCAAACCGTCGGCAACCTCAATGGCCAGCGACAACAGGGTTTCGCTATCGAGAGATTTGCTGGCAATAAGGTGTTTTAGAGTTACGCCATCGAGAAATTCCATGGCGATGAAGGACTGCTCGCCCTCCCTGCCGACTTCATAGATCGTGCAGATGTTGGGATGATTCAGGGCAGAGGCGGCGCGCGCCTCGCGGCGAAAACGCTCCAGCGCCTGCGCGTCCCGCGAAAGATCGTCAGGCAAGAACTTAAGGGCAACAAACCGGCCCAGTTCCGTATCTTCGGCCTTAAAGACCACTCCCATGCCACCCCCGCCCAGCTTTTCGACGATGCGATAGTGCGAGATGGTCCGGCCGATCATGCGAATACGGAAGCGTCGCTTCATCTTACGAACGTGTGGGCGGGCCGTCAACGAAGGCGGAGATCTGGATGTCTTTCGCCGTTTTCCTCGTAATCCACAGGACCGTTGTGACGTTCGTCACTGAACTGGGCAGGGCGTGCGGGTTACGTTGGGCCTCGTTTCCCGAATTCCTTCCGAGCAGACATTCGCAGGTGAACTCCCAGGGAGCCGCGGCATGTTCGGGAAAAAGTGCCGGTATCTGTCCTCCGTAGCCTCGCTGAGTCTGGTCCCCTGGCTATGGGTGCATGGGCAGAACCAGTCGGGTAACCTCGTCTCCCAAAGCGCGCTTGCGCCGCCGTTGTCGGCTGGACGCCGGCCGGAACCAATCTTTCAGCGCCGATTTCCGGTTCTTCCAGGATCTCCGGTCCAAACCGTACCTGCCAGCGTCGTTACCCTGGCGCAAATGGTTCGCGCTGCCGGGACCATATTCTCTGGCCGGGTTCTGTCGATCGCCCGCGAATCGGCATCGCCCAGCGCCCCCATAGAAACTGTCGCAGTGAGCTTTCAAGTCGAGCGCGCCCTCCGAGGGGCAGACACTGGGAAAAAACTGACCATGCGTGAGTGGGCTGGCGCCTGGGCCGGCGGGCAACGCTACCGCGCCGGCGAGCGCGTACTCTTGTTCTTGTATCCCCCGAGCAAGCTGGGCCTGACCAGCTGCGTGGCCGGCCCGATTGGGAGATTCACGGTAGACAGTCTCGGCCGCATCGTGTTGTCGGATGAGCACCTTGCGGTGTTCCGGGGTGATTTCGGCGGAAGAGCGCGCATCAGCCTCGATGAATTCGCGCAGGCCGTGCAGCACGCCGGCGGAGGGGAGCGGGTCCAGCCTTGACTGCCAGCAGCGTGGACGCGCCGAGTCCAATTGTTCATCGTTGCGTCCGGTTATTGTCGGTCACGCGGAGAAACCTGGGATTTCCCGCACGCCCGCTCCTCTTCCGGTTGGCGCTGGCTGTTGCTATGGTTGTTTTGATGGCGATGCTGGCGCGGGGCGGTGGCCCGCAATACATCGCCGGGTCGAGCTACTTCATCGCTTCCGCCATGGGCCAGCCTGTGACGTGGGCCCAGGGCCAGATCGACTACTACACCGACCAAGGCGATCTAAGTCCCATCCTGCCGAATACAAGCGCAAACGCCCTGGTTGCCGATGCTTTCAGCCAATGGACCTCGGTCCCGACCGCAGCCGTTACGGCCACGAACTCCGGCCAGCTTGCCGAGGACGTCAACGGCACAAACATCTCCGCTTCAGGGGGAATCATTGTTGCTCCGGCCGACATTGCACCCTCCGCTACCGGCAAGCCGGTCGGCATCGTCTTCGACTACGACGGCTCGGTTACCAGTGCGCTCCTGGGCGCCGGCGCCGGGGACTCGTCGCAGTGTTTCTGGAACGCCGCGTTCGGTGGCCCCGACAACTTCAGCGCCAACGCAAGTTTTCTGCATGCGCTGGTGGTGATCAACGGCCAGTGCGCACTGCAGTCATCGCAACTCATCGACGTCGAATACCGGCTGGTGCGGGTGCTCGGCCGCGTGCTGGGACTGGGGTGGTCGCAACTGAATCTGAACGTAATCACCGGCCACCCCACCCCCACTCCCGCCGATTTTGCGGGCTTCCCGGTCATGCACTTCATAGACCCGCCCACCTGCGTGCCGATCACCGCCTGTTACCCCAATCCCTATCAGCCTGCACCCGACGACGCAGCCGCCCTCTCACGCTTGTATCCGGCCGCAGGAGCCAACACGGCCCGCATTCACGGCTCGGTCTATTTCGTGGACAGTTCGAGCAACATCGCACAACCCATGCAGGGCGTAAACGTGGTGGCGCGTTGGATCGATCCTTCCACGGGCCAGCCTTCACGGCAGTTTGCGGCAAGTGCCGTCTCGGGGTTTCGCTTCACCGGCAACGCCGGCAATCCCATCACCGGCTTCAGCGATGCGCTCGGCACACCGTTTAGCCAGTTCGGTTCCAACGACCCGGCATTGGAAGGATTTTTCGATCTTGGGGGATTAACGATTCCTCAGGACTACACGACCGCGCAGTACCAGCTCACCGTTGAAGCGCTCGACCCCACGTGGTCCGCCGGAGTCGATCCTTATGGTCCCAATCAGGTTGCGCCGTCAGGAAGCTCGCAGCCGATCGTCATCACGGTCGCCGCCGGTGGCGATTTCGATCAGGACCTGGTGATGGCGGGCAGTGCGCAGCCGATTCCTCCATGGGCAGCGTCGGAAACCTGGGACTCGCCCGCCGCAGTGCCGCTCGGCGGCGATTGGGAAGGTTCGCTGAGCGGTTATGGAGATGTGGCGTACTTTTCCATTCCGGCGCAGGCCAACCGCACGCTTTCGATCGCGGTGACCGCGCTGGATGAAGCGGGAGCTGCAACCGAATCAAAAGCCGAGCCAGTCATTGGCATATGGACCGAGGGGGATCCTGTGGGGACGCCGCCGCCGGCGCTGACCACGTCGCCGTTTAACTCGGGAGCGGCTGCCGGCATGACCCGGCTCGATGCCGAGATTCTCAACTCGAATACATTCCTGATCGGAATCGCCGACCTGCGCGGCGATGGGCGGCCCGATTATCACTATCACGCCCACGTGCTCTACGGAGACTCGGTCGCCCCCGCCCGCCTGAGCGCAAACGGAGGAGCAGTCGCAATTCAGGGAGTGGGCTTTGAGCCCGGCCTGACCGTCAACATAGGAAACACCGCCGTGCCGTTGTTTGCGATCGACGCCGGCCAGATGTTGCTGGCCGTTCCTCCTCTCGGCGACGGATTACAGACTCTGACCATCAATGATCCGGACAGCGGTTCCTATTCGACAATGACGAATGTGCTGACCACAGGCGCAGCCGCAGGCGACAAGCTCATTTTGGTGCAGGGCTCAAACCCGCTGACCGCGGCGGGAACGCAGGCTCTGAATCCTGTGATTGTGAAAGTCGTAACCTCCGACGGCGTCACGCCGGTCGACGGCGCCACGATCGGCTGGAGTACGACGGCCGGCACGGCTCTTTCGGTCTGCAGCGGCGTCTCCGCCTGCACCTCTTTGACCGACGAAAGCGGAATGGCCTCAACCTGGCTCACGCCTGCGGCGGCGGGCACCGTGACGACCACCGCTACGCTGGCGCCGGGAGTCTTCAGCCCCGCGCAGTCCGTCACGGCCACACTGGCTGCTGTTTCATCGTCCTCGGCACTGGGAGTCACTCCCCAGAACCTGCTGGTCGCGCAGGGAGCCTCCGTGAGCGTGCCACTCACCGCACGCGTGGTCGGCGACAACGGAGCACCACAGAGCGGCGTCGCGGTCAATTTTCTGATCGACCAGGGAACAGCCTCACTGAGTGCTCCGAGTGCGACCAGCGACAGCAACGGCTACGCTACCGACACGCTTACCCTCACGAATTTCACCGGCGGTGTGCTGCTGAACGCCTGTGTTGCGCCCACGAATAATCCCTGCCAAACGATTACCGCCAACGCCATATCCACGTCTCTTCTGAACCTGCAGGAGGTCGAAGGCGCCGGCCAGGTTATCTCTGGAGAAACCTTCCAACCGCTGATCGTCCGGGTAACCGACTCCTCCACTCCGCCCAATCCTGTTCTGGGTGCGAGCGTCGTCTTCCAGTCAACGCTGATGCGGCCGGCGGCCGGCTCGACTTTAACCCCAGGTAGTGGCTCGCCGGCAAATCCCGCCGTGCCGGTGATTCTCGGCAGCAGTCAGTCGGTTGTCACTAGCGATGCCAACGGCCTGGCCAGCGTTCTGCCATCCGTAGCCGGGTTTGCTCCGCCCGTGGAAATCGCCCTCATGGTCTCAATCGGTGCGGATGCTCCGCTGCAGTACACTCTGGAAGCTCTGCCGGGTATTGCAGGCGGAACAACCGTGCCCGGAATCGGGCCGATGCCGCCATGGCCTATTGCGTTCGGTATCAAGAAGGTGGGAGGGCAACACGTCACCACGGTGAACCCCAGTCACCGGTAGCAACCTCGGGCTTGTCATCCCGAGCGGCATTCTGTGCCGCGAAGAGCCTGCCCTGACCCGCAGAGCAAAGGGACTTACGCGCCTCCAGACGAACCGCATACGTCCTTCGCTGCGCTCAGGATGACAAAGCTGAAAATGCACGCGGGCAGGAGTGCACGCGCCACACGGTCTAGCCCGTTACTTCGTCCACTGATCCACCCAGTCGTTCACCGTTTTGTACCAGAGCTGCGAATTCTGCGGCTTCAGCACCCAGTGGCCTTCGTCGGGAAAATACAGCATCTTCGAGGGCACGCCCAGCATTTGCAGTGTGGTGAAAAGCTGCAGGCCCTCGCTCAGGTCAAGCCGGTAGTCGAGCTGGCCATGGATTACCAGCGTGGGGGTCTTGAAATTCCGGGCCGAGTTCCGCGGAGACCACCTCTCGTACATCTCCGGGTTGGTGTAAGGAGTGCCTTTGAACTCCCAGTCGTTGAACCAGAGTTCTTCGGTGGTGCCCCAGGCCGACTCGGCGTTGAACATGCCGTCGTGGGTCACGATGCACTTGAAACGATTGGTGTGGCCGAGCACCCAGTTGGCCATGTAGCCGCCGTAACTCGCGCCCAGCGCGCACTCGCGGCTCTTGTCGATGAACGGATACGTCTGCTCGGCGTAGTCGAGCCCCTTCATCAGGTCTTCAAACGGAGCCCCGCCCCAGTCTCCGTTGATGGCGTCAATAAACTTCTGCCCGTAGCCGGTCGAGCCGTGAAAGTTGATCATGATGACGACGTACCCGCCGGGCGTCGCTGAAGTTGGCGCCGCAAACAGCTCGGGATTCCAGCGATAGCTCCAGTCGTCTCCCCATGAGCCTTCGGGCCCGCCGTGGATGAGGAACTTCACGGGATATTTCTTCGAGGCATCGAAGTTTGGTGGCTTGACGAGGAAGCCTTCGACCTTGTCGTTGTGGGAACCGGTGAACCAGAAGGGAACGAGGGGGGACATGGCGACTTGGGAGAGGAGGCCGTCGTTGAGGTGAGTCAGCTGTCTTGGTGGAGGAGGCGGAAGATCGCCGCACTCCCGGCACAGCCAGAAGGTGGAGATTTCATTAGGGGCCTGCAGCGACATCTCGGTAAACACGAGGTTGTCCCCGTCAGGAGTAACCGCAAGATCGTCGTTCGTGTATAGACGGAGTGTGGGGATGGGCTTCGCGTCCTGCAGACGAATACTATATATGGGAGACCCACCCTCTTCCTCTGTGGTGAAAAAAATTCCGGTCGAATGTCGCGACCAAATGAACGTTCCCACCCAGCGGTCGAAATCCTCCGTCAGATTCTTCTTCTCGCCCGTCTTGCGGTCGTAGAGCATAAGGCGGAAGCGGTCGCTCTCGTATCCCGGACGCTGCTGGGCGCGGTAGGCGATGTAGCGTCCATCGGGCGAATAAAGCGGCGACGAGTCGCTGGCCGGATTGTCGGCGGTGATGTTCTTGGTGTGGGCGAGAACCTCAGCCACGTAATCGCTTTGTGTAGCGACAGCCGCCCCCGGCTGTCGGGTCGAGCGCAGCTCGACTGGGTTCTGTCC
>Ga0335081_10021692_pt1 | contig 10390 bp, 9 predicted proteins | sample Lox_Sample_35_FD_206713 | JGI IMG/M metagenome (GOLD analysis project Ga0335081, IMG submission 206713) | Soil microbial communities from Loxahatchee National Wildlife Refuge, Florida, United States - Lox_Sample_3.5 | ecosystem: Environmental > Terrestrial > Soil > Wetlands | place: USA: Florida...
GAGGCGTCGACGGCGCGATTGTAGTGCGTCGCCATGCGCGGATCGTCGATCTGCAGCAAGAGGCCCGCTTCGACGATCGTCTTATATTCGACGCGCATCGCTTCGCCGAGCGCGGCGAGATACTCCTCGTCGGAGGCGTAATAGCGGTTGTCGTAGTAGAGCTCGAGATTGGACGGCGAGATCGCCGTCATGAATGCGTCCTCGGCTTTGACGTCCTTGAGCGCCGCCTTCAGGTTGATGATGTCGGTCTGCAATTCCTGCAGGCCGACATATCTGATCGGCCCGGTGCAGACCTGCGCCTTCGGCCGCACCGTGCGCTTGGCCACCAGCGCGCCCGAGCGCGCCGCCAGCATGGTGCGCATGTCCGCGTAGGTGCCGGGGAAGGCGAGCGAGTCGCGCGTCGGTCCGCGAAAGGTCGGCGGGCTGTCGATTTCCTCCAGCCCGCTCAGCCGCGCGCGCGCATAGGCCATCCAGTTGACCTTGCTGTGTTCGCCGTCGTCGACGATGTCGATGCCGGTGTCGGCCTGCCGCTGCACGATCTCGGCGACCGCGCGGCTGATGCGCGCGGCGTAGGCGGGTTGCTCGTAGGCCTCGCCCAGTTCTTTTTGATTGAGCAGCGCGACGAGGTCGGCCGGCCGCGGCAGGCTGCCGGTGTGCGTGGTGAAGATGCGATCGGTGCTGGATCTCATTGCTGGGCTGAGCGAATGAATTGATGTTTTTAACAGGGCCTCGACGCGGCAACCGAGTCAACGACAAAACGGGTGGGCATCGATCATCAAGCGGCCCACTCGCGATGACGAATGCAGTGGGCAACACGGTTGGAATCCGGGTCGGCAGGCCATCAATCTGCCGCCTTGCCGGCGCGGATTCGGTTCGGGGTCAACTGCGCGTCCACGAGACACCTTGCCAAGGGTGTGGAAACCATGGCTGCGCCACTGTCGCGCCCGGCGTTGCGAAGCACTCCTGAGGTAGAGCAGAATGGCGTCCGGTGCCGGCTACGGTTGAACCTGAAGGCGCCCTGGCCACACCCAATGAATAGAGTGCGACCGCGCTTACCGAGCGCGCGCAGCTCAGAAGGGATTCCGGTCATGGTTTCCGGTATCGAGCTTAAGCCATCGTTGCGGCGGTGCCTGGACACCGCCAACAAAGCCATGCCGCGCAGGCTGTTAGGCGCTGTGCTGGCCTCGTCCGTCATCGTCCTGGCGCTGGGATATCCGGCGCTGGCAGGCGATCGGAAGGACGGCTCGACCGGCGGCGGGCCGCAGGTCCACCAGCCGGGAACCACCCGTCCGGGCGTGGCGCCCGACCGCGACAATCCACGCACCGTCCCCGGTCCGTCCCGCGCCAACCTCGACCGCGACATGACGTTTGAACTGACCGCCGGCGGCAAGCTCACCGCGACCGGCACCATCGTCCCCGGCAGCGCCGCACGCTTCTCCGACGCGGTGGCCAAATACGGCTCCTCGATCAAGACGGTGAGCCTGAACTCGCCCGGCGGCTCGGTGCGCGACGCCATCGCCATGGGCCGGCTGATCCGCGACAAGAAATTCGCCACCGAAGTCGAGTCCGGCCATTACTGCGCTTCCGCCTGTCCGCTGATCTTCGCCGGCGGCACGCTGCGGCGCGCCGGTCCGGGCGCCCGCATCGGCGTGCACCAGATTTCCTCCATCAACGGCGACCTCAGCCACGACGACGGCATGGCCAGCGCGCAGCAGATCACGGCGATGACCGAATCCTATCTGCGCGACATGGGCGTCGACCTCGGCGTCTGGCTGCACGCGATGGCGACGCCGAAGAGCGACCTCTACGTGTTCACGCCGAAGGAAATGCTTGAGCTGAAGCTCGCCACCGAGGCGTCGGCCGACAAGACGGCGTCTACCGACAGCAAGCCGCCTTCGTCGAACGACAAGCCGCTATCGTCGGAAAACAAGCCGCCGCTGTCAGGGCCGAAGACCGGACAGAACACGGGGCCGAAGGGCGCGCAATCGGCGAGCCGCGTGGCGCAGACCTCGAAAGGCGATACCGTGCCGGGGGGCGGCCCCGTCTCGACCAGCCGCGGATCCGCGCAGGTCGCTTCGCGTAACGCGGCCCTGCACGCCGCCGCTCCGCTCGGATCGCGGCCGACCGCCGGGCGGCAGGAGTAAGCTCACATCTTCGGCAGTTCGGTCACCGCCACGCTGACCGAGCCGCCGGCTTCGGCGGTGACGCGCAACGTGTGCGCGTCGAACTCGATGCCGGTCATGCGCAGGTCGTCGACCGCGGCGTCGACGCGGGTGCCGTTGGCGTTCTGCTTGAATTCACCCAGCACGGAGGCGATTTTCTTGCGCGCATCGGCGGCGAACGGTTTGAGGTCGATGGTCGCGTTGTCGGCCAGCGCCTGCTGCAGATAGGGCAACGCGGCGCGCGCGGCCGCGCTGAACAAAGCGGTCTCCGATTCAACCGCGAGCGAGGTGTCGGTCAGCTTCAGGATCTGGTTCTGCTGGTCGAGCGTCGGCTTGCCCCAGATGTGCACGGTGGCGTTGGCGCCGAAGCCGAACCAGCTCTTCGTCTCCTTGACGTTCACCTGGAGCGAGATCAGCAGGCGGTCGCCGGCGGCGGCGAGCTTGACGCCGCGCACCTCGATCTCGGCCGCGCCCTTGCCGTCCTGCGGATAGCGGTGCCCCTTGAGCTGCGCCTCGAGCAGCTTGTTGAGATCGGTGAACGGCACGTCGATCGGCAGCCCGACCGAAAGCTTGCCGTTCTGCATCGGCGGCACCAGTTCGAGCTTGGCCGGGAACGGGCAGACCGGCTTGGTCTCCTTGGCGGTGATGCGGGTGTCAGCCTGCACGCCGATGGTGAGCAGCACGTTGCGCGCGTCGATCTGCGGCTGGGCGGCGGCGGCGCGCATCGGCTTCATCTCCAGCCACAGCTGCGGCAGGCCGGTGTTGCCGCCGCCGAGCGGAATCGAGCGGCACATCTTGGTCCATTGCGCGCGCGCCGCGCGCTCGATGAACGGGTCCTCGCGCAGGCGGTTCTGCAGCGCGCCGACCTGCTCGCTGACCAGGCGGTCGACTAGCGGGCGCACCTCGTTGGCCATGTTGATCTTGATGCCGGCGAGCGTAGCTTCGGTGTTGGCGAGCGCGAGCTGCGCGCTCAGCGCCGGCTCCAGGCGCCAGTCGGCGGCGATGGTCGGCTTCGAATGGATGGTGACCTGACCGCGGAAATCGGCATGCTGGTCGAGCACCTTGCTGGTCATGGTGCCGACGTCCTTGCCGATGTTGTTGTTGATCAGCCCGGCGATGGTGCCGGTGAGGTTGCCGGCTTGGGTGGCGACCTGGCCGGTGACCTTCAGCGTGCCGGTGAGCGGGGCGATGACGGTCAACTCGTTCGGCTGGCCGGAAACATTCAGGCCGCCGCGGCTGACGGTGACGCCAATGTCGGCCTTCGACAGCAGGCTGCTCACCGCGTTGTCGTTCTTGCCGACGAACTCGCGCGGCGCGACGGCGTCGAGGCTGCGGTGGATGGCGGTGAGCGCGACGGCGACCGGCGTGATCACGTAGGACGACTTGGTCACCGGCTGCAGCGGCGGCGGCGGCTTCAGCTTGGCGAAGGCGGCCGGCGTATTGTCGACCGGGAAGAAGCGGTCGAGCGCCCACAAGGTCGCGCTGAAGGTGATCGCGAGCAGCACCACCGCGCCGAGCGTGTAGCGGAAAATGCGCGAGCGGCCGAACAGCCGGATCGGCGCCGTCGCATAGTAGATCAGGTGGTCGCGCCAATCGGCCATCGCGGACCTCCGGCGAATCGCATGCCGAATGTTAGTGGGCTGTCACCCGGGATGCCAGTTTGGCGGCAATAACGGCGCGTGTTAGGCCGTTTTGCGGAAGGGAACAGACCGTCATGAGCGAGAGCTGCGAACATGTCGGAGCGATCGAGACCGTGACGCCGAGCGCGCTCGGCTGCGAAGAATGCCTCAAGATCGGCTCGCCCTGGGTGCACTTGCGGCTGTGCCGCACCTGCGGCCACGTCGGCTGTTGCGACTCCTCGCCGAACCGGCACGCGACCAAACACTTCCACGCGACCGGCCATCCGATCATCGAGGGCTACGATCCGCCGGAAGGCTGGGGCTGGTGCTATGTCGACGAGGCGTTCGTCGACCTGCCGAACCGGACCCCGCAGCGCGGGCCGATCCCGCGCTTCGTGTGATCACCGCGCGGCGGGCGGGATCTGCGTCAGCGCCAGCGGCTGGTAATGCGCGAGCGTCTGCATCGCCTCGGCGTCCTTGAACTCGACCTTGCGGTCGCGGTCGGCGATCAGCTTCTCCGCGCGCAACTGCTGCATCATGCGGTTCAAGTGCGGCACCGACAGGCCGAGCACGTCGGCCATCACTTCCTGCGAGAACGGCAGGCTGAACTTGGTTTCGTCGGCGCGGCCGACCGCTTTGAGCCGCGCGTGCAGCTCGAGCAGGAAATGCGACAACCGCTCGATCGGCGTGCGGCGGCCGACGTCGATCACGTGCTCGGCATAGGTCGACGCTTCCTGCACGGCGAACCAGGTGAGCGCGAGGCCGAATTGCGGGCGCTGGTAGCAGAGCTGCACGTAGGATTCGATCGGACAGACATTCATGGTGAAGTCGCTGATCGCGGTCACCGAATAGAGCGCGCGCTCGAAGAAGCTGCCGGGCAAACCGACGATGTCGCCGGGCAGCACGACGTTGAGGATCTGCCGCTTGCCGTTGCGCAACAGCTTGTAGCGCACGGCGTAGCCGTCCTTGACGAAGCAGAGCTTGCGATACTCGTAGCCGTCGGCGATGAGGTCGCGCCGCTTGCGAATGGTCAGTTCGCCGTCGATGATCGCGTCGAGCGATTTCAAATCGGCGGGCGACAGCGCGACATAGTGCAGGAGCCGCGTGACGAACGGATGCTGCTCCGAGCCGCTGCCTGAGACTGCAAGAACCATGGTGCTACACAGCAGACAGCCTAATCCGGTTCATTAATTCTAAGCAATAACTTCAATGAATGCATGGCGCCGTCACCGGTCGCCTAATAGGTTCGCCACTTTTCCCCTCTGGAGCGGTGGTATCGACTCCCAAAATGGCCGCGCTGAAAATGTGCGGCCATTTTTTAGCCGCGCGACGAACGCGCACCGACGATGGAAGCAGCCGCAAGCGTCACCTCCTGGATTCTCATCGTCCTGCTCGGGCTGCTGTTCGCCTACGGCTACGTCCCACTGATTTTCTAGACGCGCTTCGCCGGGACGGCTGGGTTGGTTTGCCCCTTTCCAGCTGTTGCGCGCGGGGGAGCCCTGGCCTCGGCCGGGGCTCCCATCCGCCGTCAGCGCTTGCCCATGCGGTACGGCTTGAGCGCGGCGTAGACCGTGTCGTTGACCGGCGTCGGCACGTTGAACTGCTTGCCCAGCTTCGACACCGTGCCGGCGAGCCAGTCGAGCTCGAGCCGGTTGCCGCGGTCGAGATCGTTGGCCATCGAGGCCTTCATGGCCGGCAGCAGGTTCTTGTCGGCGAAGGCCATGCGCTCGTCGACATAGTTCGCGTCGAGCGCGACGCCCTTGGCGCGGCCGACGGCGAGCGTTTCCGCCATGATGCTGCGGAAGAAGGCGCGCATCTCGGGATCGGCGAGGATCGGCCCCATCGAGGAGCGCGTGAGCGCGGTGGCGCCGGAGGTGCCGGTCAGGAAGATGAATTTCTGCCAGCGGTCGCGCTCGATATTGGGCGACAGCTTGATGTCGATCACGGTCTTGGCCGTGTCGACGAAGGCCTGCAACGGCGCGTCCGCCTTGCCGTCAATGGTACCGCAGATAATCGAATGGAACGGGCCATGTTGCTTGATCACGCCGGGCTGCTCGATCACGCTGACCACGTAGGTGACGCCGGGGATCGCGCGTTTCGCACCGATGACCGGCGCGACTCGCTCGTAGCTGTCGACGCCGTTCTGCAGCGTGATGACGCGGGTGTCGGGGCCGAGCAGCGGAAGCGTCGCTTCGGCGGCTTTCTCGGTGTCCCACAGCTTGACCGCGAACAGCACGGTGTCGACCGGCCCGACCTCGGCCGGATTATCGGTGACGTTGGCCTTGGCGATGTGCACGTCGCCATGCGTGCTCTTGACCGTCAGTCCGTTCGCCTTGATGGCGTCGCGGTGCGCGCCGCGGGCGATGAAGAACACTTCGTGGCCGGCCGCCGCCAGGCGAGCGCCGAAATAGGCGCCGACAGCGCCGGCCGCCATGACTGCAATTCGCATGGTCCCATATCCTCGATCGTGGCTACTCGCCGCTTAATAGAGAACAATAATATGATATCGCAACATCGGCCCATATGCATATTGCCAAGCTATTTTGTCGTGGCTTCGCCGCCCGCGCCAATTCTCGAATCACATACGCTGCCCGAGCGTTCAAATGCGTACCAGCCAGAAGGGGACAGCAATGAACGTTATCGTGTTCGCATCACGTAAAGGCGGCACCGGTAAGAGTACGCTGGTCGCGCATCTCGCAGCTCACTGCGACAAGGCATCCGGCGCGTGCGTTCTGATCGACGCCGATCCGCAAGGCTCACTGACATTGTGGCACGGCCTGCGCGTGCGCGAAGCGCCGGCGCTGCGCAGCGGCCTGCGCGAATTCGGCGAGACGATCGAGACGGCGCGGCGCGAAGGCGCCGAGTGGGTGCTGGTCGATACGCCGCCTTTGGCGTCGGAGCAGGTCAGCGAAGCGATCGGCGCCGCAACGCTGATCGTCATTCCGGCGCGGCCGGCCGTGTTCGACCTCAGCGCGGTGACCGACACGATCGGAATCGCGCGACTCGCGCGGCGGCCTTATGCGGTGGTGCTGAATGCGGTTCCGCCCAAGCGCTTGGGCGCCGAGGCGCCGATGGTGGCGTGGGCGCGGCGCAGCCTGGGCGCGCTCGGCGCGCCGGTCTGGTCCGGGCAGGTCACGCAGCGGACAAACCTGGCGACGTCGCTGGCCGACGGCGGCAGCGTGGACGGGCAGAGCAGCGAATCCCGGCTCGCCGCCGAGGAGATCGCCGGCCTGTGGACCGCCATCCAGAATTCGGTGAAGGCGATCCACGGCGTTTATGCCGGCGCGGCCATGCACCAACAGCAGGCGGCATGAGATAGCAATCGAGTTCGCCGCGCCGGCTGCGGCTCTCCTTGTTGCGCGCATGAAAAACAAAAGCCCGGCGCAAGGCCGGGCTTGAAGTCGTGGAGGTTCGTCTCGGAAAATCAGTAGACCGCGGACGCGCCGGCGTTCATCGACACCTTCGGGTGCTTGACCGGGGCGGCCGCCTCATGCGTCGGCTGCGCGCCGTTCATCGGCAGCACGATCACCTTGGCGCCGACCTGCACGCGGTTGAAGAGGTCGGTCACGTCGTCATTGGTCAGCCGGATGCAGCCGCTCGACACGCGGTGGCCGATGGTCTCCGGCGCATTGGTGCCGTGGATGCGGAATTCGGTGCCGCCGAGATACATGGCGCGGGCGCCGAGCGGGTTGCCGGGGCCGCCGGCGACCATGCGCGGCAGGTAAGGCTGGCGCTTGATCATCTCGGCCGGCGGATACCAATCCGGCCACTCGGCCTTGCGCACGACGTTCTTCACGCCGGACCAGGTGAAGCCCTCGCGGCCGACGCCGATGCCGTAGCGCATCGCCTTGCCGTTGCCGAGCACGAGGTAGAGGTAGGTGTGCGGGGTGTCGACGATGATGGTGCCGGGCGCTTCCGCGCTCGGATAGTCGACCACCTGGCGCTGCAGGTTGGCCGGCAGCTGGGCGTCTTCGTCTTCCTGCGGAGCGGCCGCTTGCGGCTCAACCGGCTGCGGCGCGGCCTGGTATTGCGGCGCCGGGGTCAAGAAGGCGAACAGCGGGTCGGCCTTGGCCGGTGTGGCGGTGAGGGCGGCGGCGGCGATCAGCGCGGCCAGCGGCCCGTAATAGAAGAATTTGTGTGACATCGTGCCCTCCGTCGATCTCTCGACATTTGGTCGAAAAAAGCGGCGAGAAGGTTCAAAGGTTCCGGCTCAAATACACGTAAGCGCCTGGAACCAGCAGGCTTTTTACGCGTTTGGGACCGTTTATTCCTGCGTCCGGCGCCAGCCGACCACCGCCTCCGGCACGCTGTCGACCGAGGGGAAATAGGGCTTGATGTCGAGGAGCGGCGTGCCGTCGAGGCAGTCTAGCCCGGTGACGAACAGTTTGCCGTCCTCGATCCGATTCAATTTCACCACGCTCATGGCGATCGGGTTGGGCCGCGCCGGCGAACGCAGCGCAAAGGTGCCGCGTTGCACGCCGTGATGGCTGGGCGTCTGCAGCACCAGATTGCGCGCCGATTTGTCCATCCAATAGAGCAGCACCAGATGCGAGCAGCTCTCGACGTCCTTGAGCGCCGGCTGGAAGCGCGGCTCGAGCTCGACCGTGCAGACCGCGTCGGACTGGCGGGCGTTCTTCGGGCATTCGTCGCGCCGCTTCCACGGCGTGCGGATGCGGCCGATGAAATAGACCCCGGCGTCGGTCTTCGCCGGCAGCTCGATGGCCACCTCGCCGGTACGGGGGCCGAATTCGCTGTCGCTCATGGGGTCGGCTCTCTTCTGGCCCTGGATTTACGTGCTTGCGTGCTTGGCACGAGCCCCGGAAGGACGAAAGGGGGACTTGCGGGCAGCCTGTTAAACGTATAAAGATATCTTTATATAGTGGGAAGCGGCCCAAGAATGGGGCCAGGAGGCCGCTTCGGGAATTGCGAGTGACGCCATGAGCCAGAGCGGCCGGCTCGGATTCGATGCCCTCAATGCGGCGCTCAAGGCGGCCGGCGAGGAGACGCGCCTGCGCGTGCTGGCGCTGCTCGCCGAGGCCGAGCTGACCGTGTCCGACCTCACCGACATCCTGCGCCAGTCGCAACCGCGCATCTCGCGCCATCTCAAGCTGCTGGCGGAGGCCGGCCTGGTCGAGCGCTTCCGCGAGGGCACCTGGGCCTTCTTCCGCCTGGCCGAGCATGGCGGCGGGGCGGCGGTCGCCCGCGCGCTGCTCGACCGCCTCGACCCCAAGGACCAGACCATCGAGCGCGACCGCGCCCGGCTCGCCTCGGTACGGGCGGCGCGCGCTGCCGCCGCGCAAGCCTATTTCCGCGAACACGCCGCCGAGTGGGATCGCATCCGCAAGCTGCACGTCGCCGACGAGGCGGTGGAGGCGGCGATCGTCGCCGCGCTCGCCGACAAGCCGTTCCGCTCGCTCTTGGATCTCGGCACCGGCACCGGCCGCATGCTCGAACTGTTCGGGCCGCAGATCGAGCGCGGGCTCGGCCTCGATCTCTCGCTCGACATGCTGCTCTTGGCGCGCGACCGGCTGGAGCGCGCCGGGCTCAAGCACTGCAGCGTGCGCCAGGGCGACATCTACGACCTGCCGCTGGCCAACGATTCCTTCGACGTCGTCATCCTGCACCAGGTGCTGCACTTCCTCGACGACGGCGCCCGCGCGATCAGGGAAGCTGCGCGCGTGCTGCGGCCCGGCGGCCGGCTGCTGGTGGTGGATTTCGCGCCGCACCAAGAGGAATTCCTGCGCGAGCAGTTCGCGCATCGTCGTCTGGGCTTCGCGCCGGAGACGGTGACGCAATGGATGACGGCGAGCGGCCTCGAGCCGGTGCTGCACAAGTCGCTCAAGCCGGAAGCCGGCGGCAAGATCGCCGTCTCGCTCTGGCTCGCGCGCGACGTCCGCGCGCTGATGGCGGTGCCGGCCTCGCGGGAGGTGGCGTGATGAGTGCCGCTCCGCGCCTCAGCCGCTTCATGCCGGCCGGTCACCGCCGCATCGCCGTCTCGTTCGAATTCTTCCCGCCCAAGGACGAGGCGATGGAGAAGATCCTGTGGAGCTCGATCGAGCGGCTCGCCCCGCTGGCGCCGAGTTTCGTCTCGGTCACCTACGGCGCCGGCGGCTCGACGCGCGAACGCACCCACAATACGGTTAAGCGCATCCTCAGCGAGACCGCGCTGACGCCGGCGGCGCATCTGACCTGCGTGGCCGCCACGCGCGCGGAGATCGACGCCATCGTGCGCAATTACAAGGACGCGGGCGTGCGCCACATCGTGGCGCTGCGCGGCGATCCGCCGGAAGGGGCGGGCGCCAAATACGCGCCACACCCGAGCGGTTACCAGAATGCGGCCGATCTGGTCGCCGGCATCAAGCGGCTCGGCGATTTCGAGATCTCGGTGTCCGCCTATCCGGAGAAGCATCCGGACAGCCCGACCGTCGAAGCCGACATCGACATGCTCAAGGCCAAGGTCGATGCCGGCGCCTCGCGCGCGATGACGCAGTTCTTCTTCGATAACGATCTCTACTTCCGTTATCTCGACCGCGTCCGCGCGCGCGGCATCGACATCCCGGTCGTGCCCGGCATATTGCCGGTGCAGAACTTCACCGCGGCGACGAATTT
>Ga0335081_10021693_pt1 | contig 10389 bp, 10 predicted proteins | sample Lox_Sample_35_FD_206713 | JGI IMG/M metagenome (GOLD analysis project Ga0335081, IMG submission 206713) | Soil microbial communities from Loxahatchee National Wildlife Refuge, Florida, United States - Lox_Sample_3.5 | ecosystem: Environmental > Terrestrial > Soil > Wetlands | place: USA...
CGTTGTGGACCTCGAACACGCCGCACACCCAGAACTGAAGCCGCAGCGGGCCGAAGATCAGCGCATCGGTGCGTTCGGTGAGCACCGCCGCACCGTCGGCGGCAATGCGGTGGATCTTGACCTCGAACGCGGCACGGCCGTCCATCTGGCGAAACAGCTTCATTGCTCTGGCGCGGCCATGGATCGTCGGCAGTCCGACGTTCTCGTAGACGAGGTTGTCATCCAATGCGGCATCTGCGGTTTTGTAATCCGCGTCTTGCAGGGCGTTCAGGAAGCCCTCGACCGTCCGAGTGTTCGCGACGGCCGTCCCAGTCAACTCGGTCATGGTTGCCAGCGTAGGCGAGCGGGCCGGTCGGGCGCTGTGGCAGGGTAGGGCCGATGCGTGTCGCCGTGGTCGCCGGGCCGGATCCCGGGCACTCGTTTCCCGCGATAGCGCTGTGCCAACGCTTCGGCGAAGTCAGCGATACGCCCACGCTGTTCACCGGGGAGCAATGGATCGACGCCGCCCGCCTCGCCGGCATCGACGCGGTCGTGCTCGACGGTCTCGCGGCCCTCGACGACGACCTCGACGCCGGGGCCAGAATCCACCGCCGTGCCGCGCGGATGGCCGTGCTCAACGTGCCGGCCCTGCGTGACCTAGCGCCCGACCTGGTGGTATCCGACGTCATCACCGCGGGCGGCGGCATGGCCGCCGAGCTGCTGGGAATCCCGTGGATTGAACTCGACCCGCATCCGCTTTATCTGCCGTCCAAGGGATTGCCGCCGGTAGGCAGTGGACTGGCGCCCGGCACCGGTATCCGCGGCCGGCTGCGGGACGCCACGATGCGGGCGCTCACGGCCCGATCCTGGCGTGCCGGCCTGCGTCAGCGCGAGGCCGTGCGGGTCGAGATCGGACTGCCTGCCCGTGACCCCGGGCCGCTGCGACGGCTGATCGCCACGCTGCCCGCGCTGGAGGTCCCTCGCCCGGACTGGCCGGCCGAGGCCGTCGTGGTGGGGCCGTTGCACTTCGAGCCAACCGATCGCGTGCTTCAGATCCCGCCCGGCTCAGGGCCGGTGGTGGTGGTCGCGCCCTCGACCGCGTTAACCGGGACCTCAGGGTTGGCCGAAGTCGCCCTGGAATGCCTGCTGCCGGGTGAGACGCTGCCGGCGGGATCGCGCCTGGTGGTGTCCCGTCTGGGCGGTGCGGATCTGACGGTGCCGCCGTGGGGGGTGGTCGGGCTGGGACGTCAGGCTGAGTTATTGACGCATGCCGACCTGGTGATCTGCGGCGGTGGTCACGGGATGGTGGCCAAGACGCTGCTGGCCGGGGTGCCGCTGGTTGTGGTTCCCGGCGGAGGGGATCAGTGGGAAATAGCTAACCGGGTGGTACGTCAGGGGAGTGCGCGGCTGATTCGGCCGCTGACCGCCGACGCGCTGGTGGCCGCGGCTAACGAGGTGCTGTCGTCGCCCAGCTACCGGGAGGCCGCGCAAACGGCCGCTGCCAGCATCGCAGGCGTCGCCGATCCGGTGCGGGTGTGCCACGAAGCGCTTGCTTTAGCGGGGTAACCCGCTGGGTATGTTGGCTGGCGTGCGGCTGACGGAGTTCAACGAACGGGTTGTCCTGCGATTCGGCGCCGTGTACGGCGCATCGGTGCTGGTAGACCATGTGCTGACCGGGTTCGGAGGCCGGACCGCCGCCCAGGCCATCGAGGAGGGTTGCGAGCCCCGCGACATCTGGCGGGCGTTGTGCGTCGACTTCGACGTGCCCCGCGACCAGTGGTGAGTCGGGCTTCGGCCGATGCTTATCTCCGCTTCGACCGCGGTGTCCGGCGAGACACGCAATCGCCGCAAACCGACCTTCCGGGGACGCGATAGACCAGGCAGCAGCTGCGACGCCTGAAGACCAGATGCAAGCTGGTGATCATGCCGGATCCGGCCAACATGCCGGTGTCCAGTAGCGAGTTCGTGATCCTGACGATCGAGCGGCGCAGGTCGGGCCGCGCCGAAAGCAAAGCCCGGGACGCGCCGACCAGTGCGGACGCAATGTTGCCGGCCAGCAGGGCGGGCGCCAGCTCGACCCGCAAACCGGCGGCGAACGGTTCCATATGTTGTTGCACGACGATGCGGTACAACAAGTCCGCTGAAGGTGAGTCGACGGCTTCTCCGAGGGGTTCGGGCATTCGCAGTTGCGCCCCGTCGTCGGCGCGTTGCAGGTCTTTGAGGTCTGGAACGACGCCGTGGCCCAGCGCGCACGCGAGTACGGGTGACCACAGTCGGCTGGCATGGCCGAGATGAACCAGCGAGGCGCCGATCCGCACGTGCGTCGTGTGATAGCGCCGGACGGTGGCGTCGATCAAATCGGCGCAGCCGTCGGCGTAGGACTGCCTGACCGGATGCCATCCCGCCGCGTCGCCGCCCACGGTCAGCGCGAAAAACCCTCTGTAGGAAGAGATTTCGGCCAGCTCGGCAGAGATGTCCATTTATGCGCGACCACCCTCTCTGGGGAGATCCGCCCCAGCTTGTCTTGAGGAAGCGCCGACGGTGAGTATCTGGCTCTCGGGTCAGGGCGTGCCCTTCCCGATCACAGTGGCGGGACCGCACCGGATTCACACCGGTTTCCTCAGGTTGTAGAGGCCCCGTCGGCGCCTTTCGGTAGCCGATGTTGCCGCACTCGGCGCCCGGCACGGCGTGTCCACTTGAATCGAACAGGTGTTCGGCTACTGTGGTGAGTGTTCGCTCGATGTCGACTTGTCGGTGGCCTTCTCTAGTGTCACGACCAACCGACCGATACCGGTCACCGAACACATCCGACTATAGGAGAAGCACCATGACGCAAGCCCCCGACCGCGAGAAGGCTCTCGAACTGGCGATGGCCCAGATTGAAAAGAGCTACGGCAAAGGCTCGGTGATGCGTCTCGGCGACGAGATGCGTCAACCGATCTCGGTCATTCCAACCGGATCCATCGCACTAGACGTGGCCTTAGGCATCGGCGGCCTGCCACGTGGCCGGGTCGTGGAGATCTACGGTCCAGAGTCTTCGGGTAAGACCACCGTCGCACTGCACGCGGTGGCCAACGCCCAGGCCGCCGGCGGCGTCGCGGCGTTCATCGACGCCGAGCACGCCCTTGACCCCGATTACGCCAAGAAGCTCGGCGTCGACACCGATTCCCTTCTGGTCAGTCAACCCGACACCGGTGAACAGGCCCTGGAGATCGCCGACATGCTGATCCGCTCCGGCGCGCTCGACATCCTGGTCATCGACTCGGTGGCGGCCCTGGTGCCGCGCGCGGAACTCGAAGGCGAGATGGGGGACAGCCATGTCGGACTGCAGGCCCGGCTGATGAGCCAGGCACTGCGGAAAATGACCGGCGCGCTCAACAATTCGGGAACCACGGCGATCTTCATCAACCAGCTCCGCGAGAAGATCGGGGTGATGTTCGGCAGTCCCGAAACCACGACGGGTGGAAAGGCCTTGAAGTTCTACGCGTCGGTGCGCATGGACGTACGCCGGATCGAGACACTCAAGGACGGCAACAACGCGGTCGGCAACCGCACCCGGGTCAAGGTCGTCAAAAACAAGTGCCTCGCAGAGGGCACTCGGATCTTCGATCCGGTCACCGGTACGACACATCGCATTGAGGATGTTGTCGATGAGCGGAAGCAAATCCATGTCTTGGCTGTGGCCAAGGACGGAACGTTGCATGCGCGCCCCGTGGTGTCCTGGTTCGATCAGGGAACGCAGGATGTGATCGGGTTGCGGATCGCCGGTGGCACAAACGTGTGGGCGACGCCCGATCACAAGGTGCTGACAGAGTACGGCTGGCGCCAGGCCGGGGAACTCCGCAAGGGAGACCGGGTGGCGCAACCGCGGCGCTTCGATGGATTCGGTGACAGTGCGCCGATTTCGGCGGATCATGCACGGCTGCTTGGCTATCTGATCGGGGATGGCTACGTGGGGGGTGAAACTCCGGTCAACTTCATCAATGTTGAGCAGGCACTCATTGATGACGTGACGCGAATCGCTGCGGAACTCGGTTGTGTCGCCCATCCGCAGGGGCGTATGTCACTTGCGATCGCTCATCGACCTGGCGAGCGCAACGGTGTTGTAGACCTTTGTCGGCAGGCCGGCATCTACGGCAAGCTCGCATGGGAGAAGACGATTCCGAACTGCTTCTTCGAGCCAGATATCACGGCCGATATTGTCGGCAACCTGCTCTTCGGCCTGTTCGAGAATGACGGCTGGGTGAGCCGGGAACAGACCGGAGCGCTTCGGGTCGGTTACACGACGACCTCTGAACAGCTCGCACACCAGATCCATTGGCTGCTACTGCGATTCGGTATCGTGAGCACCGTTCGAGATTACGATCCGACCCAGAGGCGGCCGAGTATCGTCAATGGTCGACGGATCCAGGGCCGGCGTCAAGTATTCGAGGTCAGGGTTTCTGGTATGGAGAACGTCACAGCGTTCGCAGAATCAGTCCCGATGTGGGGCCCGCGTGGTATCGCCCTTATTCAGGCGATTCCAGAGGCTATGCAGGGGCGGCGGCGTGGATCGCAGGCAACATATCTGGCCGCGGAGGTGGCCGATGCCGTGCTGAATTACCTTGACGAGCGTGGCGTGACCGCGCAGGAGGCCGCAGTAATGATCGGTGCAGGCGCCGGGAACCCTCGTGGCGGAATGAAGCAGGTCTTAGGTGCCAGCCGTCTCCGTAGAGATCGTGTGCAGGTGCTCGCGGATGCCTTGGATGACAAGTTTCTGCATGATGTGCTGGCGGAAGAACTCCGGTACTCGGCGATCCGAGAAGTACTGCCAACGCGGCGGGTACGGACGTTCGACCTTGAGGTCGAGGAACTGCACAACCTCATCGCGGAAGGCGTTGTCGTTCACAACTGCGCCCCGCCGTTCAAGCAGGCTGAGTTCGACATCCTCTACGGTAAGGGTGTCAGCAGGGAAGGCTCGCTGATCGACATGGGTGTGGAGCAGGGCTTCATCCGCAAGTCCGGTTCCTGGTTCACCTACGAGGGCGAGCAGCTCGGCCAGGGCAAGGAGAACGCTCGCAGTTTCCTGGTGGAGAACGCCGACGTAGCCAACGAGATCGAGAAAAAGATCAAGGAAAAGCTCGGCATTGGCGCGGTCGTGACCGATGACGACACCCTGCCCGCCCCCGTCGATTTCTGAGCCATCCCGCGAAGAGCAGGCGCGGGCGTTGTGCCTGCGCCTGCTCACCGCGAGATCACGCACTCGGGCCGAGCTGTCCGGCCAGCTGTCCAAACGCGGATACCCCGACGACATCAGCGCTCGGGTGCTCGACCGGCTGGCCGCCGTCGGCCTGGTGGACGACACGGAGTTCGCCGAACAGTGGGTGCAATCCCGGCGGGCTAAAGCCGGAAAAGGCAAGCGCGCCTTGGCCGCTGAGTTGCACACCAAGGGCCTCGACAACGATGTGATCACCACGGTGCTGGGCGGGATCGACGGCGGTGCCGAGCGGGACCGGGCGGAGCAGTTGGTGCGGGCCAGGCTCAAACGCGAGAACCTCGACGGTGACCAACTGCGAGCGGCCCGTCGGCTGGTCGCGATGCTGGTGCGCCGTGGCTACGACCAAAACATGGCCTACGACGTGGTCAGCGCTGCGGTGGCCGCCGAGCGGGAGCGTCGGCGCGTCTAGCTGCTTCAGGGGGTTGCGAATTCGATCTGCGGCGCAACGTCGACCTCGGTACGCAGCGAGTTGGCGATGTAGCAGTGCCGGTGTGCCACCTCAACGAGATGGTGGATCTGTTCGACGGTTGGGCCCGCCGCCACGACGATCCGCGGCCGCAGCGTGATGTGGGTGATGCTGACCGGATGGCCGCGGTCGGGCATGACACCCTCGGCGTCATCGTCGTAAGCAAGCACGGCGACTCCTGCCCGCGCAGCCACCGCCAGGAAGGACAGCAACTGGCAGGAGGAGGCCGCCATGACCAGCAACTGCTCGGGATTGAGGTGATCAGGCCGACCCAAGAAGGCCGGGTCGGCGGAAAGCACCAGCCGGTCCTGCGCCGGATCCGCGGTTGCGGTGTGCTCGCGGCGGTAGTGCTGGTATCCGCGCCCCGTTGAACCACTCCATCGGCAGTGGGCACGGTAAGTATGCAGCGCCGTCTCCATCGAATCAGTTTGGCATCCGCGCGGCTCAACCGGCCTCGCCGGCCACCACGATGCGGTAACCGCCGTCCACCGTCCGGGCGCCCCACGTCCAGAACCGTTCGTGCGTCTGACAGCGCCGCATCGATCATTCGGGCGATGCTCGGGTCCGGATTGCGAAAGGCTGCGTAGCCCGGGCCAATGTCGTCCTAGGCTGCGCGCCTGCTCATGGAGTGACCCTACCCAGGCCGCGCGATGCCACATCGTGTCGCCGTACCATGGCCCCGTGACTTCAATGGTGGCGGAGGCGGCGGGCCTGACCGGGCGCGCGTCAGGGTCGGCGCGCACCTACCAGGTCCGCACCTTTGGCTGTCAGATGAACGTCCACGATTCCGAGCGGTTGGCGGGCCTGCTGGAAGCGGCCGGCTACCAGCGGGCGGCTGAAGGCGCCGACGCCGACGTGGTGGTCTTCAACACCTGCGCCGTCCGCGAGAACGCCGATAACAAGCTGTATGGCAACCTCAGTCACCTGGCTCCACGCAAGCGCGGCAATCCCGATATGCAAATCGCGGTCGGTGGCTGCCTGGCCCAAAAAGACCGAGACGCATTGCTGCGCAAGGCGCCGTGGGTCGACGTCGTCTTCGGCACGCACAACATCGGATCGCTGCCCACGCTGCTCGACCGGGCCTGGCACAACAAAGTCGCCCAGGTGGAAATCGCCGAGGCGTTGCAGCAGTTTCCGTCGTCGCTGCCGAGCGCCCGCGAATCCGCTTATGCCGCCTGGGTTTCCATCTCCGTCGGGTGCAACAACAACTGCACCTTCTGCATCGTCCCGTCGCTGCGGGGTAAGGAGGTCGACCGCAGTCCGGCCGACATCCTGGCCGAAGTGCAGTCGCTGGTGGACGACGGCGTGCTCGAAGTCACCCTGCTGGGGCAGAACGTCAACGCCTACGGGGTCTCCTTCGCCGACCCGGCGCTGCCCCGCGACCGCGGCGCCTTCGCCGGGCTGTTGCGGGCCTGCGGACGTATCGACGGGCTGGAACGCGTGCGGTTCACCTCGCCGCATCCGGCCGAGTTCACCGACGATGTCATCGAGGCAATGGCGCAGACGCCAAATGTCTGCCCCGCCTTGCATATGCCGCTGCAGTCGGGATCCGACCGGGTTCTGCGCGCGATGAGGCGCTCTTACCGCGCCGAGCGCTATCTCGGCATCATCGACCGGGTTCGGGCTGCCATGCCACACGCGGCTATCACCACCGATCTGATCGTCGGATTTCCCGGTGAGACCGAAGAGGACTTCGCGGCCACTCTTGACGTGGTGCGGCAGGCCCGGTTCGCGGCGGCGTTCACCTTCCAGTACTCCAAGCGGCCCGGCACCGTCGCCGCCGAATATCGGCAGCTGCCGAAAGCCGTTGTGCAGGAACGCTATGAGCGGTTGGTCGAGGTGCAGGAGCAGATCTCGTTGGAGGGCAATCGCGCGCTGATCGGGCAGACCGTCGAATTGCTGGTCGCCACCGGTGAAGGACGCAAGGACACCCGCACGGCGCGCATGACCGGACGGGCACGCGACGGCCGGCTGGTGCACTTCGCCTCAAACAAACCCTGGGACAAACAGGTGCGGCCCGGCGATATCATCACCGCGGTGGTCACCCGGGCCGCGCCGCATCACCTCATTGCCGACGCGGGCATCCTCACCCACCGCCGCACGCGGGCGGGTGACACCTACGCTGCCGGGCGGCGCCCGAACAGTATCGGTCTTGGCATGCCCGCGGTTGGGACGTCCGCCGGTCCGGTCGAACCCCTGGGATGTGCCCGATGAAGAAAGAACACACGGACTTCGAGGCTCTCCGGGCCGAAATCGAGGCCGCAGAACGCCGAGTGGCACGTGAGATCGAGCCTGGCCCAAGGGCTTTCGTGGTCGCCATCCTGGTGTTCGTGCTGCTGGGATCGTTCATCCTGCCGCACACCGGTCATGTGCGGGGATGGGATGTGCTGTTCGGCAGCCACGGCGCCGGCGTCGCCGCGGTGACCCTGCCGTCGCGGGTGTTCGCCTGGCTGGCGCTGGTTTTCGGCGTCGGTTTCTCGATGCTGGCGCTGCTGACACGGCGCTGGGCGCTGGCCTGGGTTGCGCTGGCGGGTTCGGCGATCGCCGGTGCGGCCGGGCTGTTGGCTGTCTGGTCGCGCCAAACCGTGGCCGCCGGGCTTCCCGGCCCCGGTGTGGGGCTGATCGTGGCGTGGATCACCGTGATCTTGTTGACGTGTCACTGGGCCCGCGTGGTGTGGTCGCGGACCATCGTGCAACTTGCGGCCGAGGAGCAGCGGCGCCGGGTTGCTGCGCGGCAGCAGTCGATGACAGTGCTGGACGGCTTGCAAACCAACCCTGACAGCGCGGCCGGTCGCGATAACCCGGACAGTCCCTGTGACCCGGATGCCCGGACGCCTCCGGATTCCGAGGGCGTCCGCTAGGGTCTGCGGGTCAGCGCCTCAGCGGCTGCTTTAGCCCACTGCCGCCACTGTTCGGCGTTGGCTTTCGCCTCTTCGGCTTCTTTGGTCCGGCCGGCCGCCGCAGCCTTGCGGGCCTGCTGTTCGTATTGCTCGGCACGAGTTCGGAACTGCTCGGCTCGAGCCTGCGCCTGGGGATCGGACCAATCCGCGTCGCCCGCGTCGCGCACCTTCTTCTCGACTGCTCGCAGTCGCCGCTCCAACTCGGCGGACCGTTCCCGCGGCACTCTGCCGATCGCGTCCCATTTTTCAGCGATCGACCGCAGCGCTGCTCTGGCGGCGTCGTGGCTGCTCGTATCAAGCTTTTCCGCTTCAGCCAGCAGCGCCTCTTTAGCCGTGGCATTGGACCGCAACTCCGCGTCCTTTTCCGCTGTCGCGGCATTACGAGCTGTGAAGAACGAGTCCTGGGCAGCCTTGAAGCGGCGCCACAGGACATCGTCGACATCTTTGGTCACTCGTCCCGCCGCTTTCCATTCGGTGAGCAGCTTCCGGAATTCGGCGCTGGTGGCGGTCCAGTCCGTCGAACCGGACAATTCTTCGGCCCGCTCGCAGAGCTGTTCTTTGGACTGCCGGACCCCGGATCGCTCCCGGTCCAGCTCGGCGAAATGGGATCCGCGCCGCCGGTTGAAGGTTTCCCGGGCCGCTGAATAGCGCTTCCACAACGCGTCGTCGACTTTTCGGTCCAGACCGCTGATTGTCTTCCACTCGTCGAGGATTGCCCGCAGCCGGTCACCGGCGACTTTCCAATGAGTCGAGTTGGCAGCCAAGTCCTCGGCCTCGGCGGCCAGCGCCTCCTTGCGGCCGGTCTGGGTGGCCCGATGCTCCTCGCGCCGGGAGCGATCCGCCGCGACGGTGGCGTCGACATGCTCGATAAGGCTGGTCAACCGGCCCGCGAGCGCGTCGATATCGCCCAGCACGCATGCCGTCGGCAACGTTTCGGTCAGCGCGGACGCGTTGGCTTTGATCTTGCGGGCGTCACCGGTCCCCGACGCCAGTCGCTCCTCCATGAGCGTGATCTCGGTGCTCAGGTCGTCGAATCGCCGGCCGAAGTAAGCAAATGCGGCTTCCGGGTCGCCGGCCTGCCAGGAGCCGATGATGCGCTCGCCGGCCGCGCTGAGCAGCCACACCGTGCCGTCGTCGTCGACGCGTCCGAACTGGTGTGGATCGCTGGGTGGGGGCAGTGCCACCGCGTGAGCGGTGGGTCGCGGCGTCGGCCGGGGACCGGGACGCGGTCCCGGACGTGGCGCCGGCCCCGAAACCGGCCCAGCTGAGTCGTTGCTGCGGGGCTCGTCAGCCCTCATGCGCTCGTCACCACCCTTTTGCAACCGTTCCGCGCGGTCAGTGTCCCGCGCACCTGCCGCGCGTAGCGGCACCCGTACAGTCGGGAGGACTGGCGCGCTCCCTGCCGCCATCACCAGCTGCTCCTCAACCGCTTCCAACAGTATTCAAGCAGCTTGGCAGACCACGCGCGGCCACGTTTGCCGTGCCCGCTTCGGCTGGCTTCGCAACCCGGCGAAATGCCAGCCGCCGCCCAGCTTGCCTCCTAAGAAGGCTGGCTGGCCGGTGGATAACAGTTCGATTCCACCGTCGCTCGGGCCATATTGCGACGTCGCGTAGCCCGGTAACGTGGCTGTGACTATTGGTGTTATTGGGGCTGGAGGGGGCGAATCACCATCGCGAAAGTGGATCTCGCGGCGTTGCTCGCATTGGTCGCTGCGCTGATATCCGGTGTTGGCGACGTGGTCCGGCAGCGGTCCGCACAGGAAATCACCGATGAAGAAGTCGGCCAC
>Ga0335081_10021696_pt1 | contig 10389 bp, 8 predicted proteins | sample Lox_Sample_35_FD_206713 | JGI IMG/M metagenome (GOLD analysis project Ga0335081, IMG submission 206713) | Soil microbial communities from Loxahatchee National Wildlife Refuge, Florida, United States - Lox_Sample_3.5 | ecosystem: Environmental > Terrestrial > Soil > Wetlands | place: USA: Florida...
TGCCGGCGTGCGGATGATGGAAGGTCTTTTTCTGCGCCGCAGTGCGGCGTCAGCGCTGCTTACCGCTTCTGGATGTCGTCGATGAGCTGGGGGACGACCTGGAACAGGTCGCCGACGATGCCGTAGTCGGCGAGTTCGAAGATGGGGGCTTCGGGGTCTTTGTTGACCGCGACGATGGTTTTGGAGGTTTGCATGCCGGCCCGGTGCTGGATGGCGCCGGAGATGCCGATCGCCATGTACAGCTGGGGGGAGACGGTGGTGCCGGTCTGGCCGACCTGGAACTTGTGCGGGTACCAGCCGGCGTCGGTGACCGCGCGGGACGCGCCGACGGCGGCGCCCAGGGTGTCGGCCAGCTTTTCGATGATGGTGAACCCGTCGGCGGAGCCGACGCCGCGGCCGCCGGAGACCACGATCGCCGCTTCGGCCAGTTCGGGGCGTTCCCCGGTCTCCTGGACCACCTTCTCGGTGACCGTCGCGGCCTTGGCCGCCTCGGACAGCGTCAGGTCCACGGTCTGCAGCTCGGCGGCGGCCGGGGCGGGCTCGGCGGCGGCCGAGTTGGGCCGCACGGTGATGATCGGGGTGCCGGTGCGGACCGCCGCGTGCACGACGGCCGAGCCGCCGAAGATCGACTGCTCGGCCACGATCCTCCCGCCGTCCCCGGCGGTCAGGCCGACCGCGTCGCAGAGCAGGCCGGAGCTCGTCTTGACCGCGAGCCGCCCGGCGACCTCCTTGTTCGGCCCGGTGGAGGCCAGCAGCACCGCCGCCGGGGACCGCTGCCCGGCCAGGTGGGCCAGCAGCTCCGCCGCCGGGGCGACCGCGTACCCGGTGAAATCGGCGCCGCCGGCCACGTACACCGTGACGGCGCCGTATTCGGCCAGCCGCGCCCGGCCGGCCTCGGCGCCGTCCCCGGCCCAGACCGCGGCGGGCTCCCCGAACCGGCGGGCCAGCGTCAGCAGCTCACCGGTGACCTTCTTGACCTCGGGCCCGGAGTGCTCGGCGAGGACCAGAACTTCTGCCATAACTGCCTGCCCTCCCGTCAGATGAACTTGCCGGCCGCGAGGAACCCGGCGGCCTTCGCCCCGCCGTCGCCCTCGTCCTTGACGATCGTCCCGGCCTGCCGCGGCGGCCGCTCCGCGAAGCCGACCACCTCGGTCGCCGCGTGGCCCAGCCCCACCAGCGAGGCGTCGATACCCGCGTCCGCGCAGCTCATCACGGCCACCGGCTTCTTCTTCGCGGCCATGATGCCCTTAAACGACGGGTACCGCGGCTCGTTGATCTTCTCCACCACGCTGATCACCGCGGGCAGGCTCGCCGCCACCCGCCAGTACCCGTCCTCGGACTGCCGGCTGACCGTAACCCGCGTGCCGTCGATCTCCACCGCAGAGGCCAGCGACAGCTGCGCCACCCCCAGCCGCTCGGCCAGCATCGCCGCCATCGCGCCCATCCGCGCATCCGTCGACTCCGCCCCGCACACCACCAGATCAAACCCGATCTGCCCCAGCACCCGCGCCAGCGCGTAAGAGGTTTGCAGCACATCAGAGCCGGCCAGCGCGTCATCCAGCAGGTGCACCGCCTTATCCGCGCCCATCGACAGCGCCTTCCGGATCGACTCGGCCGCCTTCTCCGGGCCCATCGTCACCACCGTGACCTCACCGCCGTGCGCCTCCCTGATCTGCAGCGCCTCCTCGATCGCATACTCATCCAGCTCGTTGATCAGCCCATCCACGGACTCACGATCCAGCGTGGCGTCACCCTGCTTCAGCTTGCGTTCGGCCCACGTATCCGGGACCTGCTTGACGCACACGACGATGTTCATCGGCGACGCCTACACCCCTCTTGAGCTAGGAACGGAGTACATCTGGGTACTCGGTACTGTATGGACGGTACTAAGTTCCAGGGATGGTGACAAGTCGCCGCCGCTGTTGAACTGGAGAAAGATTGGTCATGACCAGGCAGGCTCCGCGCGACCGGCTCAGGCAAGCGGCGTTCAGTCTTTTCGAGGAGCGCGGCTATGAGCAATCGACCGTCGAGGACATTACCGAGCGTGCTGGGCTGGGGCGCACGACGTTCTTCCGCAACTTCCGCTCGAAGGAAGACGTCATCTTCCCCGACCACGACCGAATGCTCGGGCAGATCAAAGAGCGCCTGGCCACCTCCAGCCACGGCACCGCCCTGGCCGCCGTTTCCGACGCCGCTCGCCTGGTCCTGCTCCACTACCTGGATGAAGGTAATCTCGCTCGTCAGCGTTACGCGCTCACCAGCAAGGTGGCCGCCCTGCGAGACCGGGAGATAGCCAGCGTCGCCCGGTATCAGCGCCTGTTCCGCGAGTTCATCGCCCAATGGATGGGCGACCAGGCCGAGTCCGCGTCACTCCGGGCGGAACTCATGGCCGCGGCCGTGGTAGCCGCCCACAACCACGTGCTCCGCCGCTGGCTGCGCGCTGAGTGCGCCGACCCGCTCGGTGAGTTCGACACGGCCGTGCAGCAAGTGACCAGGCTCCTCACGGCCGTCACCGCCGGTGCCGGAACTGACGGGGATGGCACGACGGTCGTCGCCTTCCGCACCGGCCAGGACCTCGACGCCCTGCTGCCCTCACTGCGGCGCCTCGTGGAGGACGCCGTCCGCTGAGCCTCAGTGCCCAGCCAAGGCGTGCCCTAACGGGATGATCACTGCCGCATGGTGCGAGTCGCCCTGACCTGCCGTCAGGACTGCTCCCTGCGCAGGACGTCGAGCACCGCGTCGGTAACGACGGGCTCGGCGGCGGCTGCCTGGATCATGGCCCTGATTCCCCGGGCCAGGGTCATCCTGCTGACCGGCTGATCGAGCTCCACGCTGGCCCTGGCGAGCCAGCGGTTCAGGACCTGATAGTCGGCCGGGGCCAGGTCGACCGTGATCCGGACGGGTTTAGCGCGGGACTCCTTAGCGCGGGACTCCTTAGATGGGCGGAACCCCCGGGGGGGTGGACCGTACGGCATGTTCCTAGTTTGCTGCATGTACTGCACTTACTGCAATCAGGTCAGGCTGATGGCCCGCCGCCCCGCGGCGGCATTTGCCCGCCGGATATCCGAGCGGTGCCATCTCCCCGAACCGCCGGGCGCGGGTCCGGCGGGTCACGGGCCGGCCGCCTCCCCCGGGAAGGTGCCGATAGCGGCTATCTCGTAGCCGTCCGGGTAGCTGCGGATGTTGGGCAGCTGGCGGGCGTACAGCGGCTCGCGGCGCGGCGGCTGGAACCGCACGACCGCCGCGCGCGCCCGCAGCGCTCCGGATGCGGCGGCGCGTTCCCAGCGTGACGGCCGGCGGTAGCCGAACGCGTCCAGCAGCCGGTCGTCCATCAGGGCCTTGGCGAACCGGTCGATCAGCGCGCGCGGGGCCAGGCGGTTGGGCGGGAACGTGGCCATCAGCTCCAGCGTGGCCTCGGACACGGCCAGGCCGCCCTCGTCGGAGCCGAAGTGTTCCGCCTCATACCGGTCGAGGAAGCCCGCGAACTCCTGATGCGTGCCGGGGATGCCCTTGATGCCCATGTGCCGGCCGAGCTCACGGTAGTAGGTGGCGCTCGCCGCGCATTCGGCCTTGGTCAGCTGCCGCCAGCCGTACCGGTCGAGCCAGCGGATCGGCATGACCACAAACGTGCTCAGCACGTAGAGCTTGTCGTCGTTGGAGATGTCGTAGGCGCCGTGCATCTGGTTCATCCGCCGCAGCGCGGTCCGGCCGGCCCCGCTGGACAGGCCGTGCTCCAGGATGGTGTCCAGGATCAGCGCCGTGTCGTCGTAGCGGCGCTGGGTGCGCTGGGTGAACTCGCCGGTGCGGCACAGCAGCTGCCCGATGCTCGGGACCGCGTAGGTGCGGTACAGCGCGAGCGACAGCGACTGGTTGAAATCCCACGGGAACTCACGCGTGACGAGTATCCGGTAGATCTCGTGATAGTCCGTGGCCGGATCGAGCTCGCCGATCCGCCGCGCCCAGTAACCGCGATCCATGTGCTCACCCCGCTGTCGGCCCACGCCGATTGTGACACGAAACAGCTGCCGGGCGCGGTCTGCCGGGCGGGCCGGGACGGCCCGGGCGCGTGTGATCTTCCCGGCGGCCGGGGAAGGGTATGTCTTGATCATCCGACTGAGGCCCGCGAACCGCGGCCGCGGGCGGGCGCGGGCTCACCCGCGGCCGCCGCCGCGCAGAAATCCTGAGACGACCGGCCCGGTGCGGGCCGGGCTGTCCATCAGCATCAGGTGCCCGCCGCCCGCGATGACGGAAAGCTGCGCACGGGGGATGAGCGCGGCCATGATGCGGTGGTTGACCTGCGGCGCGATCGGGTCGTCGTCCCCGCACAGCACGAGCGTGGGCTGGCTGATCACCGGCAGCCACGGCAGGCTCGTCCAGCCGATCAGCGGGGCCACGTCGCGCAGCGCCGCCGGGATGGTCCGCGGGCTGCGGACGGGCATGCCGCGCAGCAGGCCTGGCTCGGTGCGCAGGCGGCCGCCGAACACGTCACCCGCGATCTCCTCCAGATGGCCGTAGTAGCGCCCGGGATGAGCGATCCGCCACAGCGCCCTCAGGTGGCCGGGCAGGGCGAACGTCCCGAAGGAGGTGGAGGCGAGCACCAGCCGGTGCACCCGGCGGGGGTGGCTGATGGCCATCTGCTGCGCGACGGCGCCGCCGAAGGACGCACCGAGCACGTGCGCGGATTCGATGCCGAGCTCATCGAGCAGGGCCGCGCCCAGGGCCGCCAGCCCGCGCATGCTTAGCGGGCAGGCGGGCGCCGGGGAGCCGCCGATGCCCGGCAGGTCGAACGCGATGGTCCGGAAGCCGGCCAGGTACGGCAGCAGCGGCTGCCACACCCCGCACTCCGCCCAGATGGGGGAGTACATCAGCAGGGCTTCGCCCTCCCCGCGGATCTCCGCGCCGATACGGTGCTCGCCGATACGCAGCTCCCGGTGCCCGCAGGACCGGGCCGGAGGGACCGGTGTCATGGGAGTGCCTCCATCGCCAGTGCGCGGGAACGGCCGCGACCGGCAGGCCGCTGCCCGCGACCCATGCTATGTGCGCTAACGGCAGCGGCCCGCTGACGCTCACGTGAAGTCCGGTGCCGGGCCGCCGGCCGCGGTCACGTGGGTCAGCCGGCCATGGTCAGCCCGCCGCTGACGCTGAGCACCTGGCCGGTGACGAAGCTGGCGTCGTCGGAGGCGAAGAACAGCGCGGCCCCGGCCACCTCCGCGGGCGTGGCGGGCCGGCGGAACGGGATGGCCCGGATCAGCCCCTCCCTGACCTTCTCCGGCAGCGTCGCGAACAGCGGCGTGTCCGTCGGGCCGGGGCAGACGCAGTTGACGTTGATCTGGTACCGGGCCATCTCCCGGGCCAGCGACTTGGTGAAGGCGATGAGGCCGCCCTTGGTCCCGGCGTAGACGGTCTCCCCGAGGCTGCCCACCCGGCCCGCGTCGCTGGCGATGTTGACGATCTTCGCGGTGCGCCCGGCGGCGATGATCGGCTCCAGGAACGCGCGGGTGAGCCGGACCGGCCCGAGGAAGTTGACCGCGACCAGCGACTCCCACAGCGCGTCGTCGTTCTGCATGAACGGCTCGACCCGGTCGAAGCCGGCCGCGTTGACGATCACGTCCGGCAGGCCGTGCGCGGCGGCCACCTCGTCGCGCAGGGCCAGGATGGCCGGCGCCCCGGACAGGTCGGCCTGGTGCGCGGCCGCCCGGTCACCGATCAGCCGTATGGTGCCGGCCAGGCCGGCCGCGTCCCGGTCCACCGCCACGACGGCCGCGCCGGCCTCGGCGAGCCGGATCGCGATGGCCCGGCCGATGCCGGACGCCGCGCCGGTTACCAGCGCCAGCTTGTGCTCACATTTCACGGGTGCCTCCCTGACGTGTTTGGCTTAGGTGGCAACGACGCGGGCGCGCCCCGGCAGGGCCGCCACGGACCGGAGGAGCCACGGTGAGCCTGGACGACTATAAGCGGCTGACGTTCTCCCGCCGCGACCACGGTGTGCTGCTCATCACGATCGACCGGCCCGGGAAGTACAACGCGGCCGACGAGCAGATGCACACCGAGCTCGCCCGCGTCTGGACCGACGTCGCCGCCGACCCGCAGACCCGCGTCGCCGTCATCACCGGGGCGGGCAGGGCCTTCTCCGCCGGCGGGGACCTGGCCATGGTCGAGCGGATGGCCGGCGACTACGACCGGGTCTCGCACATGCTGACCGAGATGAGCGACCTGGTTTACAACATCATCAACTGCGACAAGCCGATCGTGTCAGCCATCAACGGGGCCGCCGTCGGCGCGGGCACGGTCGCGGCGCTGCTGGCCGACATCGCGATCGCCGCCGAGGACGCGAAGATCGGCGACGGGCACGTCCGGCTCGGTGTTGCGGCCGGCGACCACGCCGCGATCATCTGGCCGCTGCTGGCCGGCATGGCCCGGGCCCGGTACTACCTGCTCACCGGCGAGATGATCACCGGCGCCGAGGCCGAGCGCGCCGGGCTGGTGGCCAAGGCGCTGCCCCGCGACCAGGTCCTCGGGGAGGCGCTGCGGATCGCCGACGGCCTGGCCACCGGCGCGCAGCAGGCGATCCGGCTGACCAAGCGGTCGCTGAACAACTGGCTGCGCACCGCCGGGCCGACCTTCGACCAGTCCGCCGCCTACGAGATGCTGACTTTTCTCGGCCCGGATGTCGTCGAGGGGTGTGCCGCGCTGCGCGAGAAGCGCCCTCCGCGGTTCCCTTCCGCGCAGTCCTGACCCCGCGACCGGGGCCATGAAGGTGACCGGGCAGGAGGAACAGGGCCGGCCGCGCCGCGGCCCCCGAGGCCCTGGCCTGCGGCGATGCGCCGGGCGTGATCGCGGCGGGCGAGGCGATGGCCGCCGAGCGGGCCGTAATGCCGCAAACTCATCTCGCAAGACCGTGGCTGTAATCCTAGCGAGGATGCCCTTATCATGAGGCTCAACTCAACTGGTTTAGGGACTTGACAGAAGCATCGCCCGGTATGGTCTCCATGCCGTAAGGCCCGCAGAGCCTATGAGATTTAGAGGGATGAACTCCCGGCGTACGCTTGACGCTCACCAAGGAGCACCGACATGGCAGACAGGCAACATAGCGAGTGACTTCGCGGGAAATACGTAGCAGAATAGAGGGGATATGAGGGAGCGGCCTGTGAGCGCGGGAGATTCAGGTACATCCAGTCATGTACGTCCCGGGGCGAGGGGGTTGCTGTCCCTCCTGGAGGGGCCCTTTATTCGCATCGTGCGCGCGCACACCATCCGCCAGTCGGCTAAGGGGCGTATTCACGCAGCCAGAAGGTGGCGCCGCAGGCGATCCGCGCTGACGATCCTCGAGATCTTTTCCTACCTCGGCGCGATAGCCCTTGGCGTGGTGGTGGTGTGGTCCTTTGTCGTCTTACTCCTCGGCCCGGGGATCTTGACGAGCCTCAATGATCGCTGCAATAAATACAGCGCGGCCTGCGGCGCCGACGTCGGGTTCCTTATACCGCTTCTTTCTGTGGCCCTGGCCTCAGCGATTTTCCTTTTCTACCGGCTCCGACACGTAACGTCCCCGGTCGTCAGGAAAGCGAAGAGCAGCCCACAGGATCTGGTCGAGACCGCCACGCCGGATATCGGTGAGATCGTCGGCCGCGACGAGCTATGCCAAGTGATCATGGAGGACCTGCACAACCCCGATACCCGCCGACCGCACCTGCTGGTCGGCGGCGTGGGCACGGGCAAGACGGCTGTCCTGGTCCAGCTGACCAGGCTCCTCGCCGAACGCCACGCGGTCCCGGTGCCGATCCGGTTGCGAGATGCCAAGGACGGCCTGAACTTTCGCGAAATGGCTCATGCCCGTTTCCTTGCCATGGCCGAAGGCAGCATGCTGTCCACGGACGATGCTGAGAAGGTCTGGAGGCAGCTGAGCAAGGACGACAAGATCGTCGTCATCGCCGACGGCCTGGAGGAAGCCCTCACTGCGGGCAGCGCTCACCAGGACCGTGACAATGTCATCAGGCTGGCGATTCATCGCGCGCGCGACCTGGGCGTGCCACTGATTATCGCGTCACGCCCGCACGACCCGCTGCGGGGCGCGGATGCCACGATCATGGAGTTGGAGCCGCTCAGCGAGGAAGCGGCGCTCGACTACATCACCCGGCGTACCGACCGGGTTGATGCGCGCTGGCTGGACTGGATAGTCGAGACCGCTGGCCTGACCGAGTTGCCGCTGTATCTCCAGCTCACCCGGCAACTTTGGCAGCGTGGCCGGCTTGACTACCTTTCGGCCGACTGGTCCAAGAAGAAGGTTGACATGCGGAATCTGGACCGGTCGAGACTGCGTTTTCATTTGCTCGACATGTGGATGGAAGCACTTTTCGAGGGTCACCTGGCGGAAGCCGTGCCGCTGAACCGCCGCGAACGTGAGGCCGCCGTCAAGTGGCTTTCAGCGCTGGCCTGCATCGGGCTGAAATCGGACACCATCGACGTCAAATTCGGGGATTACTACGAGAGCAACGAAGCTGGTGAACTAGATGTAGGCCGGCGACCGAAATACAGGGAAATCGACCAGGCGATCGCACTCTTTGCCAAGGACAAGCTTTCCGGTCATCACCTTGATATCCGGCTGGCCGTTGCGTGGGGAGACCGGCTCCAGCTAGTAGAGGCTCACGGCGACGGCCTGCGCTTCCGGCACAGCATCATGCAGGCATATCTCGGATCCCGTTTTGTGCGTACTGCCCTGGAGGACAGCAAGTTTCGAGAGGATGCGAGAACCAGTCTGCGGAACCCCGGACGCGAGTTCCTCATCGCGCTGGTTCTGTACTCCCGCTCCACGGTCGCTGACGTAAAAGAACCGGCCAGGCGCGAACTCGAGGCGGCAAGCGCGGAGCCGCTGCCCGCCACCAAGGCCGGGCAGGCGGCAGCTGTGACGCCTGAAGCATCACGAACAGGCCTTGAGGAATCGGGATCGGACACAGCTAGTGCGTCCACGGCGGCTGCAGCCGCCGTGGACGCGGCCCCCGCACAGGTCCCCGGGGACGGGCAGGCGAAGGCCGGACATCTGGGTCCATTGGCGGCAGCGGCGCAGGCCCCAGCCAGGCCGAATCTCTGCAGCGACTTGCGGTCAATCTGTGACGTTCTGGAGCATTCCGCGGGTGAAGGTCTGGACGACGTCAAGAAGCTCGACCTATACGCTGCTGCGCTCGAAATGGACAGCTTCCTCGATAAGTCCCGCCACCAAGACATCGCGGAAAGTGTCGCGCGCTCCTGGAGCGGTATCCGAGGCGGAGACCAGCGCACCCTCGATGAGGCAAAGCTGGGGCTGGTCCACCGCTTCGGCGATGCGGCGCGAACAATTGCCGGACGTCCAGGCCGCGGCATGAACCAACCCGGCCCAGCCTATAAGGAGCTGCTCGAAATTGGGCACTGTGAGGTGTCCTATACCATACGCCTCGCCATCGCACAGGAAATCGGAGCTGGTGGCGACGACGCGTTCCGGGTCCTTCATAAGCGATCCGATAATGCAGCTGCCAGCGTATGGACGAACACTGCGTGGCCGGACGAGATCCCGACTGCCGAGAAGGCCAGGGAACCATCGACACATGAACGCCACGAGGCGGATAGAAGATCTTGCAAAGATGACGAGTCAGGCAGCGTGGATAGGAATCGCACGTTGCGGGGCCATACGTTGTGTGCCTGGCTGACACCGCTACTTGTCGGATCGGTGGACAAATATCGTCCGGAAGCCCGGCGGGAACTCGGACGATGGATTGATCGCGTCAGGCGCGATGACCAGGGCAGTGCAGATTACTTCCGCCTGTCGCTCGAAGTCGCGCTAGCGCAGGGTTTCAAGTACGCGGCAAACCGTCGGCTCCGCCATCCGCATGCCCTTCCGGAGACGAGGTTTTATCTGTCGGAACAAGCTATGGAGATGCTCAAGGCAGCCTGCTTCTGGTTCTCGCAGGTCACTCTCATCCACGCGCTCTGCCTGTGGGAGATGCCGGACCCAGGCGTGCCACCCAATAGCAAAACCGGCAGCCGCTCCAATGCCGAGAGCCCTGCGAGAAACCGGGCACACCGCCCTGGAACCAATCCCGAGGCGATCGTAGGACGCTGGCTGGAGGCCGCCAGGAACAAAGACCATCCATTCGTCGGGGAGGCAGGCAAGCTAGCGGTCCAGGCGCTGAGAACTGGCCACCCCGAGCGATTCCTGTGGATCGACGAAAGCGATATTGTCTCAAGAGTCGGTTCCCGCGCGACCCAAGCAGCTGACTACCGCAAGCACCATCTGTGGATCCCGCCTTCGAGCGGCTGGGCTGCGCTTGACCCTCGCGCTCAGCAACTCGTGGCCGACGTGCTCCTCGTGCTGAACCTCGCCGAACGTGGCGAAGAGCCGGGCGAGATCGAGCAGCGTCT
>Ga0335081_10021697_pt1 | contig 10388 bp, 7 predicted proteins | sample Lox_Sample_35_FD_206713 | JGI IMG/M metagenome (GOLD analysis project Ga0335081, IMG submission 206713) | Soil microbial communities from Loxahatchee National Wildlife Refuge, Florida, United States - Lox_Sample_3.5 | ecosystem: Environmental > Terrestrial > Soil > Wetlands | place: USA: Florida...
TTTCATCGGGTTGATGACCGCGATGTTCCAGAGCATTTTCACCTTCGCCAAAATCCCGATGGACGCTTTGCAGCTCATCGTAAATTGGGCCGGCACCCTCGTTGGCAGCCTGATGCCGCCTGGCGACTTGAACGATTTGCTGGTCAATGGCGTCATTGCCGGCGTCGGCGCGGTGATTGTTTTCCTGCCGCAAATCCTGCTGCTGTTTTTGTTCATCGGCTTTCTCGAGGACACCGGTTACATGGCGCGGGCGGCGTTTTTGATGGATCGGCTGATGAGCAAGGTGGGATTGCATGGCAAAAGCTTCATCCCGATGCTGAGTTCGTATGCATGCGCGATTCCCGGCATCATGGCCACGCGCACGATTGAAACGCCGAAAGACCGGTTGGTGACCATCCTGGTCGCGCCCCTGATGAGCTGCTCGGCGCGGCTGCCGGTTTATACGCTGCTCATCGGCGCGTGCATTCCGGACATCAAAATCCTCGGCTTCCTCAAACTGCAAGGCCTGACGATGTTGGTGATGTATCTGCTCGGCACAGTTGTGGCGCTGCTGATGGCCTGGCTGTTCAAAAAGACGCTGCTCCGGGGCGAAACGCCGATGCTCATCATGGAATTGCCGCCCTACAAACGTCCGTTGCTGCGCGTGGTGGCGCGGCACATGTGGGACCGGTCGCGGCTCTTCCTGCGGCGCGCGGGCACGGTGATCTTGGGGGTCAACATTGTGCTGTGGTTTCTGGCAACGTACCCGAAAAGTGACGCGTGGCGAGTGACGCGTGACGTGACGCCCGACACCCGCCACTCGTCACTCGTCACCGCCGAGCAAGCCGGCGAACAATTGCGGAACAGTTTTGCCGGACGAATGGGCCGGGCGCTCGAACCCGTCATCGCGCCGCTGGGTTTTGACTGGAAGATTGGCATTGGCATCATTTCGTCGTTCGCGGCGCGCGAAGTTTTTGTGAGCACGATGTCCACGGTCTATAACGTTGGCGGCGGCGGCGAGTCCGAAGCCGGCGGGACGGCGCTGGTGCAGACGTTGCGGGCGCAAACGCGACCGGACGGTTCGCCGCTCTACACGCCGTTGCTGGCGGTCACGCTGATGGTGTTTTACGTGTTCGCGTTGCAATGCGCCAGCACCGTGGCGGTGGTCCGGCGCGAGACGAACTCATGGAAATGGCCGCTGTTCCAATGGCTTTACATGGGCGTGCTGGCGTGGGTCCTGGCCTTCGTCACTTATCAGGGTGGACGCTGGCTCGGCTGGAATTAAGCCGCCAACACGACTTTTAAGCTCTGCTTGAATGCCAGCCGAAGATCAGTTAGTCTGCCTTGTCCGTCCCTTTTGAAATAATTTTATACAAATTTCAACCAGGCGGTGTCTATGCAATGAAACCGTGAACGGCGACGAATCATCGGATTGGAGCGAAAAGCTCTATGAATTGAAGGCGGCGGAGTTGATTCTCTATGGCCGCGCCTTGGGTTTAAGTCATGCCGAGGCGGAGGACGTGCTGCAGGAAACTTTTGTGGCGCTGATGCAGCGGCCGTATCCACCTTTGCAAATGGAGCATTACTGCGTGCGCAGTTTCCGGAACCGGGCGCTGAATTACCGGCGGTCACTGTGGCGGCGGCTGACGCGCGAGCTGGAATCGCAGCGCTGGTTCGAAAAAGCCCGCGGGGAAAATCCAATGGAGCGCGCGGCGATGCGGCGCCTGGCCGAATTGCCGATGGAACAGCGCGAGGTGATTGTGCTGAAAATCTGGCACCGCTACACATTTGAGGAGATTGGCCGGATGCTCGAGGTTTCGCCCAACACCATCGCGGGCCGATACCGCTACGGTTTGCAGAAAATAAAACTCCAACTGGAAGGAGCAGATTATGAAAGAGATGAATTTACCGGAGACTCAGTTGCGTTCCTGGCAGCCGCGCCGCCCGTCGGCGGGGCTTAAGCGGCGCATTTTTTCCGCCCAACCCGGCACCCTACCGGTCGCAGCCTTTCTGGGCTGGCTGGCGCCGGTCACTGCTTGTGCGCTGCTCACCCTGCTGGTGTTTAATGCGGGTAATGGCCTGCCAGGCATCCCCGCCGGTCGCGGCGCGATGATGGCCATGGTTTTGAGCAACGAGAACTACGCGGCGTACGCGGCGGATGGTTCCCAGAACGTGCAAAACCGGCTGTCCCGCGTCACTTTTGATTGGACAAACAACGGCGCTTCCACTTCTAGTATCTGCTTTACACCGGTCGCCAAACCGAACGATTGACCGCAAAATGGAAAAGCAGAAACCGAACAACGGCAAGGGCAAGGTTGCCAAGCCAGTGTCCAGCGGCAAATTGCCTCCCCCGCCGCCCGTAGCCCCGCTGTTTCGCAGAATTGACTGGATCATCCTGGGCATCGTTTTCGTGGTGATCTGGGCCATTTATCTGTACACGCTGGCCCCGGAGCTGACGCTGGAGGATTCCGGTGAATTGTGCGCCGGCTCGTACTACGCCGGCATACCGCACCCGCCGGGCTATCCCTTCTGGGCCATTTACAGTTGGTTTTGGACGGCCATCCTGCCGATCGGCAACGTGGCCTGGCGCGTGGAAGTGGGGGAATCGTTCGGCATTGCGATGGGCTGCGGGATGCTGGCGCTGATGGTTTCGCGCGGCAGCAGCATGCTGATTGAAGGCATTGAGGAATTGGGGGGCATCACCCCAAAATGGGAGAGCACCATCTGCATGGTTTCCGGATTTGTCGTGGGCATGATGGTCGGGCTGGATGGTTATGTTTGGAGCGAAGCGGACGTCATCAATCGCATTTCCGTTTTCGCCGTGCCGTGGCTGATTTTGGTGCTGCTGATGTTGATGCGTTGGATGTATGCCCCCCATCAGAAGCGTTATATTTATCTCGCCATGCTTTTCTACGGCATCTGCGCCACCATCCACCAGACATTGCTGTTGAGCGCCATGGGCATCGAAGTCGCCATCGCCGCCGTCCAACCACGTCTTGGCCGCGACCTGTTCCTCGGCAACAGCATTATTTTTCTGGTCGGGCTTTATGTGATGAGCACTCAATCCGTCCCGGCGATGAACAACATGTCGGGTATCGAAAAAAACCTTTTCTACATCGTCGGCGTCGGCTCGCTCATTGCCGGCGGCTGGTTGAGCCTCAAAACCGGGGCGGTCTTGACCGAGTGGAAGGCAGTTATCATTATGGGGCTGTTGTGGGTTCTCGGCGTTTCGTTTTATCTCTACGAACCGATTTCGTGCATGGCCGTTCCCCCCATGCAATGGGGCTATCCGCGCACCGTGGAAGGTTTCTTTCATGCGCTAAGCCGTGGCCAATATGAAACGGCCCACGGGACGAATATCTTTCAGGACCCGATGCGGTTCGTGAACCAACTTTGGTATCTTATTCATGGCCTTTCCCAGTCGTTCAGTTGGGTCTTCATGTTTGTCGGATTGTTACCCTTCCTGTTTTTGTTGAAAATGCAAAAGCGGGAACGCGGTTGGATCATTGGTTTGGCTGCCGTTTATTTTTGCGTCGCCGTCCTCCTAGTCATACTTCTGGACGTGACACTCGACCGTTCCTCGGCGGATCTCAATGAAGTGTTTTTCACCGCGTCTCACGCCGTGTTCGGCATCATGATGGGGTACGGGCTGACGTTGATGGCCGCCTACATGGCCACGCATTATGCCAAATTCCGAGTTTGGGGAATGACGGGCGGCGTGGTGGCTGCCCTGCTGGCCTTGTATTGTCTTGCCGACGCGGCCGCCAAGCTTTACATCGGTCCCGGGGGCGGGGCTGGTTCCGTCCTTTTTCGATTGCCGCACCTCGTCGCCCAATCGTTTGCCAGGGATCAATATGGCCTTCCCATCATTGCCAACCTCATTCTGCTCGCGATGCCCATCATTTTCATTATCTCACTGTTAATTTACCGCAATCGCGGACCGGTCCTCATCCTGCTTGGGCTGTGCCTGGTCATGCCGCTCTATTCCGGCCTTTGCCACTGGTACAAAAGCGAACAGCGCAATCACTGGTTCGGTTACTGGTTCGGGCACGACATGTTCACCCCGCCCTTCGGCATTTACCCGGAGATGACGCGCAACGCGATTCTGTTCGGCGGCACCGATCCCGGACGATTCTGCCCCACCTACATCATTTTCTGCGAAAGCTTCATCCCGCATTCGTGTCAGCCGAAGGAAGACCAGAAATTCGACCGGCGCGACGTTTACATCATCACCCAGAACGCGCTCGCCGATGGCACGTATCTGGATTATCTCCGCTCGCAATATTTCCGCAGCGCGCAGCACGACCCGCCGTTCTTCAGCCGGCTTGTCAGATACATCGCCGCTCTCGCCATGGGCGCCGGCAGTTCGGGCAATGTGATCATGGATGGCATTGACATGGGCAAGGGGAACACGGGAAATGCGCTGGTTGAGGGCATTGCCCGTCTGCTGGGCACGGTTCTGGACAAGCCGTTTACCGCACTGGGCGCGAAAATCGAGGCGCGCCGCCGGGCCGAGGGCGTTTATCCACCGGTGGAAATCTACATTCCCTCGCCCGAGGATTTGCAAATGTGCTACGATGCGTATCGCGAAGACTTCCAGCGCCGGGCGGCGCTCGGCCAGCTCCAGCCGGGTGAAGGCGTTCAAACCTCCGGCAATCAGATGGCCATCTCCGGCCAGATTTCGGTGATGAAGATCAACGGCCTGCTTTGCAAAGTCATTTTTGATCACAATCCCACCAATGAATTCTTTGTCGAAGAAAGTTTCCCGCTGGACTGGATGTATCCTTACGAGACGCCATTCGGCATCATCATGAAAGTAAACCGCCAGCCGTTGCCGGAATTGTCCGACGACATTTTCAAAAAAGATCATGCCTTCTGGAGTGAATATTCCAGGCGCTTCATCGGCAATTGGATCACTTATGACACCAGCATCCAGCAAATCGCGGATTTTGCCGACAAAGTCTATTTGCACGGCAATTTCAGCGGCTTCACGGGCGACCGGAAATTCATCCGCGACGACGACGGGCAAAAGGCGTTCTCCAAGTTGCGGAGTTCGCAGGCCGGCGTGTATGCCTGGCGCCTGAGCCCGCAATGTCCCCCTGAATACCGGCAAAGAACGCCCGCGGCCCAGGAGGCGCTGAAACGCGAGGCCGATTTCGCCTTCAAGCAAGCCTTCGCGTTTTGTCCTTACAGCCCGGAAGCCGTCTTCCGGTATGTTAACTTCCTGCTCCAATTCAATCGCCTGGATGACGCCCTGATTGTTGCCCAAACCTATCTTAAGTTCGATCCCTACAATGGCCAGGCGATTGACCTGGTCAAAAACCTTGCGGACTACAAAACGCGCGCCGCCGATCAAGCCCAACTTCAAGCTCAAGTGCAGGGCATGGAAGCTGAATTGCAGAAAAACCCGACCAATTTCGAGAATACCCTCGAACTGGCGCGCTTTTATTTCCAGGTCCAACAAACCAACCATGCGTTTGAACTGCTTCGGAGCGCCGTCGGACTGTTCGACCAGGCATTGGCCAATCCGAAAATCCGGTACGCGGACGCGGCCGCCATGGCCCAGATCGCCGCTCAGTTGGGCGACATGCCCAAACTCGAAGTTATGCTTGAAAAGCTCGTCGCCCTCGCTCCCGACCAGCCGGAACCACATTACGACCTGGCGGCGCTGTACGCCATTCTCGGCAAGACTCCCCAGGCGCTGCAAAACCTGCAAACCGCACTTGACTTGAGCGCCAAACGGCTGGCCACTGATCCCGCCGCCCGCAACCTCCTGACCGAAGCCCGCAAAGACCCGCGCTTCGACTCACTGCGATACCTGCCCGCTTTCCAGAAAATCGTCCCGCCCGGTTAGCATCTGGAGGTTCAAGCCGAAACCCTCCGTTCGCCGGATACGTCCCAGTTGCCGAAGCAAGGCCAATCCGCTAACTTGGCGGTTTGAAAACATCGTTTCATCGAAACCATGGCATGAAGAAAGTCGAGTCAAACGCGCACAAATCTGTAAAGGCGGCTGAAACCGCAACCGCCGCCCACGAGCCGGCGGCGCTGAATCTGCCCGTCGCGGCAGAGCTTACGCCGGAGCAACTTGAGGAACTCAAGGCGCGCGCGGCCAAGGCCGACGAACATTGGGACCGCCTCCTGCGCACCGCTGCTGATCTGGAAAATTTCAAGAAACGCGCCGCGCGCGAACGCATCGAGGCCGCGCAAGCTGCCGCCGCCGCGCTGATTCAAAAAATACTGCCCGTCCTGGACCACTTTGAAATGGCGCAGACCGCCACGCAAACCGCGCAAGATGATAAGCTCGCCGCGTTGCAAGCCGGAGTGGCGATGATCCAGCAGCAGCTTAAAAACGCCCTGACCGAGAGCGGACTGGAAGAGATTGACGCCAGCGGCAAACCATTTGACCCGAAATGGCACGAAGCCGTCGCACAGCAGGAAACCGCCGACGTTCCCGAAGGCCACGTGGTCCAGCAGCTCCGCAAAGGTTACAGGCTCCGCGACCGGCTGTTACGACCGGCAGCGGTGATTGTCGCCAAAAAACCAGCCGCTGAAAACCCAAAGCCGGATGGCGAGAGTAAGGCGCTTGAATGAGAGATTGGTTAAATCCGTCAAATGCCGGCGGCCGAAAGAGCGCTGCTCATTTCCCGTTCCACCGGTTAATCACCTGACCATTTAACTGACCAACGTGTCCAAGCGCGATTATTACGAAGTCCTCGGTGTGAACCGCGATGCGGAGGCCGAGGAAATCAAAAAGGCCTACCGCAGGCTCGCCGTGAAATATCACCCGGACAAAAATCCGGGCGACAAAACCGCGGAGGAAAAATTCAAGGAACTCGGCGAGGCCTATGAGGTGTTGGACGACCCGCAGAAACGCGCGGCCTACGACCAGTTCGGCCATGCCGCCTTCGATCCGCGGGCGCGCGCCGGGCGCGCCGGCGGCTTTGGCGGCGGTTTCCACGATCCGTTCGAAGTTTTCCGCGAGGTCTTCGGCGGCAGCGGCAGCATTTTTGAAAGCGTCTTTGGCGCCGGCCAGGACCCCTCGCAGCCGCAACGTGGCGACGATCTGCGTTATGATTTGGAAATCTCGCTCGAAGAAGCCGCGCTGGGGTGTGAAAAGGAAATTTCCGTCTCCAAACCCGACCGCTGCGACGCCTGCAACGGTTCCGGCATGGAACACGGCTCGAGAATGCGGACCTGCTCCACCTGCGGCGGGCGCGGACAGGTCATCACCGCGCGCGGTATTTTCAGCATTGCGCAAACGTGTCCGCACTGCAAAGGCGCCGGGCGCATTCTGGAAAAGCCCTGCAAATCGTGCCGTGGCGAGGGACGATACGAGCGCAGTTCAAAAATCAGACTCCGCATCCCGCCTGGAGTGGACGCCGGCTCGCGTCTGCGGTCGTCCGGCAACGGCGAGGCCGGTTTTCGCGGCGGACCGCCGGGCGATTTGTACGTGGTGCTGCACATCAGAACGCACGAAATTTTCCAGCGCGACGGCGACGATTTGTTGTGCGAAGTGCCGGTGAGCTTCGCCCAGGCCGCGCTCGGTTCGGAAATCGAGGTGCCCACGCTCGACGGCAAGGCCACCATTAAAATTCCCGCCGGCACGCAACCCGGCACGACCTTCCGCGTCAAAGGCAAAGGCGTGAAAAATCTGCAAGGCTACGGCCATGGTGATCTGCACGTGCGTATCCAGGTCGAAGTGCCGACGCGGTTGACCCCGGTGCAGAAGGCGAAGTTGCAGGAATTCGCCGACCTTTGTGACGAGAACGTCAATCCCATCACCAGGAGTTTTTTTGAAAAAGCCAAAAATTTGTTCCGGTGAAGCCGGATAGGGACGGCTCGCCGGGCTGTCCGACGGGATGCGGAACTTCCGTTGGACGCGCGGGCCGCGCGTCCCCACTAACATTTTGCCATGCATCGTTTTTATCTGCCGCCTGAACGAGTGGGACAGGCATCGTGCCTGTCTCCACCTCCGGCGAACAAACCAGACAGGCCTGAAGCCGGTTCCACTTTGCGGCTCGAGGGACGCGAGGCGCACCACGCGTTGCATGTTTTGCGCTTGAAGCGCGGCGAGCGGGTGGCGGTCCTGGACGGCATCGGAAATGAATTCCTTTGCGCGGTCGAAAACAGTTTGCGCGATGCGGTGGAGCTTCGCGTGACGAGAAAAAATTTCATTCCTCCCCTGCCCTGCTCCATTACGTTGCTGCAAGCCATCCCCAAGGGCAAAATCATCGAGAGCATTATTCAGAAAGCCGTGGAACTCGGCGTCCGGCGGATTGTCCCGCTATTGACCGAACGCGTGGTAACGAGACTCGACGCAAGCGACGCCGCCGACAAACAAGAGAAGTGGCGGCAAGTGGCCATCGAAGCCATCAAACAATGCGGCGCGGCCTGGCTGCCGCAAATTGAACCGCCAACGAACCTCGCGGAGGTTCTGGACCGGAGGCCGGAAACCCGAAGCGAATCGGGCACCGGTTCTTCGCCCTCAGCCTTCAGCCTTTCCACCCTCCGTAGCAGGGCTACTGCGGAGGACGGGCAGCCCTCAGCCTTTGAGTTGTCCCTCGTCGGTTCGTTGCAAAAGGAATGCCGCCATCCGCGCGAAGTCTTTCGCGAATTTGACAAAAATCATCACCATTTGCCCGAATCGGTTGCGGTCTGGATCGGGCCGGAAGGTGATTTTACGCCGGAGGAATTGCGGTGGATTCAACATTCCGGAGCCCAGCCGGTTTCGCTCGGCCCGCTCACCCTGCGCGTCGAGACCGCAGCGATTTATTGCCTTTCGATTTTGAATTACGAATTGGGCTTGTAAGGCGCGCCCTGCTTTGTTTGGACAAGCACGCGAAAGGCGCGGCCCAGATGGTCCGGATGCGTCAGGGTTTGAAATTGGCGCGCCTGTTTCGCGCCCCATCCGCCTTCGCTGCGGTTCGACGCGACGAGTCCGCCAAAATCTTTTTCCTTCGAGGCTTTATCCAAAATTCGCGTCAGGAATTGCGCCTGCGTGGAAAAGGTTTCCGTTTTCAAACCGCACGCCTCGCCGGCGGATTGAATCGCGGAAAAATTGACGTGCGCCGTAACGTCCTGTCCGCCGGGATTTGCCAAAACGTCGTCCGTGGCGTGATGACGAGAAAACGCGCGGAGCGTGCCGTGCGTCCGGCCCGGTGAAAACAATTCGTCATCGGTCAAGCCATAATCAATCGTCAGCAGGCGTCCCTGTTCCAATAGGTTCGCCGCTTCACGCCACCAGTTGGCGGCAGCGGGGCAGATTTCGACGGTGTACCCATCGGGGAGCACCTCTAAAAGCGAAAGCGGAAGATGACGGAGCGCGGACAGCTTGTCCGCGAACCGGCCTGCTGATTGTGGCGAACCCACCGACGAATCGTCCGCGCTCCTCGCCCAGACGAATCTTTTGCCCTGGACGGCAACACCCCATTCGAACCACTTTTTGTTCGGGGCATCCCATCCAAAACGGTGAACCGGCAGCGCGTCGAGGAATTCGTTGCTGAAAATGATGTCGCAGAGCGGCCGGCGACAAGATTCATCCCGATGCAGTGATTGCAAGTCGGCGAACCAGCGGACGCGCGGCGCAAAATTTTTCAACGTGTCTTTCTGCCATTCCTGCCGGCGCGCCGAGGGTTCGATGATGCAATATCCGAGTTGCCCGAACAGTTTTGGCCGCGCGGATTGCAGCCGGTTGAGAATGTCGCTTGCCAACGTACCATCGTGCGCGCCGGCTTCGACAATCCGCGGTCCACAATCCGCCCTCGGCAGTTCACCGAGCCATTCGGCGAATTGGAAAGCCAGCAACTGGCCGAAGAGTTCACCGACGCTGACGCTGGTGTAAAAATCGCCGCGGCGTCCGAGGTTGTCTTTTTTCGCTTCGTAATATCCAGAATTGGGACAGTAAAGGGCGAGTTCCATGAAGCGCGCGAAAGGCAAAATACCGCGTTCGGCAATTTCGCGGCGGATGATTTCGTCAAGCATGCTCATGGCTTGCAGTGTGGCGCGGGTCTAGCTAGTGTTCGGGCAACAGAAAAGAGTTATGGCCAAGATCGATGCGTTTTTCAACCTGATGTTTGAACAGAAGGCGTCCGATTTGCACATGGCGACCGGCAACCCGCCCATGCTGCGCATCAACGGCGAGCTGCAGCGCGTGGATTATCCGCCGCTCGAGAATGACTCGCTCAAGACCATGCTTTACGAAATCGCGCCGGACTACAAGATCAAACAATTCGAGGAAACCGGGGACGTGGATTTCGGCTACGAGATTCCGAACATCTCCCGTTTCCGTGTCAACTTTTACAACGAGAAGAACGGTATCGGCGCGGCCTTCCGGCAAATTCCCAGCCGCGTGCTCACGTTTGAGGATTTCGAGAAACTCGATGTGCCGCTGCCGCCGGTGTTGAAAAAAT
>Ga0335081_10021698_pt1 | contig 10388 bp, 8 predicted proteins | sample Lox_Sample_35_FD_206713 | JGI IMG/M metagenome (GOLD analysis project Ga0335081, IMG submission 206713) | Soil microbial communities from Loxahatchee National Wildlife Refuge, Florida, United States - Lox_Sample_3.5 | ecosystem: Environmental > Terrestrial > Soil > Wetlands | place: USA: Florida...
TCGGGCGACCGCGAAATTGGGAGAATTTCTGGAAGCGAAGTTCTCGGAGTCGTTGTGACCCCCAAGGGGGCTTCGTCACGAAAATGTCACCGGGTTTGATGCCCCGCTAGACGATGCCGGCTGTATGCGATGCGTCTCGCGCGTGGACATCGCAAAATCCTCGACTTTGGGTTGGCGAAAGTCTCGCCCAAAGCTCAATCAATCTCCGAGGGTACCTTATATTGGAAATGACCGACGAGCATCTCTCCAACCCCTGGGCCTCGCAAAACAAAAGGGGTGGCGAACGCCACCCCTTTTCTCTCGCCGCAAATCGCATCCACACCGTTCAATGGCGGATTTTTGTATGCCCGCTGCGGTGATTGCGTAATCACGGATGCGCGAACGAGGTGTTCGCTGTCGCGGCGAGAATCGGCATTCCCCGTGGCCGATCCATTTAAGCGTGTGACATTTCCTTTGTCGAACCGTCTCCTCCGGAGATCCACTTCGTGCTAAGCGAGACGAGGCAAAAGTGTGGTCGTTCAACATTCAAATCTATTGCCTGTTTGCGGAACTGTGGTCGCTTCAGGCAAAGACTTTGCCGCGTGTGTCCCAATGACATGATCAGACACCAAGGCGTATTCAGAAGTCGGCTGCTCTGCAGCGATCTGTTTGAGCTCCTGCGCGCGGCGAAGAGCCTGGTTGAGCTGTTGAGATGTAAGACTTGTACCCGGCTTGTGTCCAAGTTCGCGAAGAGCTTCCAGAAAGAACTTCGTATCCATGCTGTTTCCTCCTAATTGACGCGACCGCAGAAACCCTGCTTCTATCTCATATGTGCTTTTCGGTGACAAACTCCCTCACGGAATTGCAACTCTTATGCGGGTGCGCGATGAAAAGGGGCGGGATGCGATCTTCCGGGGTATAATCTCGCGGAACTCATCGCGAAACAGACGTTTAGCCTTGTAAGTCTTGCCTGTTCAGCGATCATTGTTCATTTCATGCTCTGTTGTGGCTGGCGGAGAAAAACAAGTCCAACCGCAGCGCTGAATGAAGTGCTCTGGAGAGTATTGGAGAAAGGCGCCGATGTCGCTTGAGGCATGCAATGTGACGGTGCTTCTCCGGCGATGGAGGAGCGGGGACCAGCAGGCGCTCGACGGGCTGATGCCTCTGGTTTACGACGAGTTACGTCGACTGGCAGCACGCTGCCTTTACGCCGAAAGGCCTGGGCATACCCTTCCCGCAACAGCGTTAGTCCATGAAGCGTATCTGCGGCTGATCGACGCTGACGTGGAGTGGCAGAACCGGGCACACTTCTACGCCCTTGCTGCTCGTATACTGCGTCGGATCCTGGTGGAGTATGCCCGCTCGCACAACCGGCAAAAGCGAGGTGGCGATGCCGTGAAAGTACCGCTGGAAGAAGCTGTGGTCGTGGGGCCCGAGGCTAGTTCGACGGTGCTGGAACTAGACGAGGCGCTCCAACGTTTGGCTGCACTCGATGCACGCAAAAGCGAAGTCGTTCAACTACTCTATTTCGGTGGGCTGACGTATGAAGAAACTGCGGCGGCTCTGGATATCTCGCCCGCCACCGTGCATCGCGAACTCAAACTAGCGAAAGCCTGGCTTCACAGGGAAATGGCTAAAACCTAGAAGCCGGTGCGTATAGGCATATGGACCCAGCCGCGCACTTGCAACCCGATCACTGGAAACGGATCGATGAGCTCTTCTATGCCGCACTTGATCTCGATCCGCAAGCCCGGCCAGCGTTTCTTGAGCAGGCTTGTGGAACCGACATCGAGCTGTTGAAAGAAATCCAAACACTTCTGGAGGCTTCCGGAAAGACGTTGGGGTTTGCCCAGAAGGCGGTGGTTCAACTAGCTCGCGAACAGACCCTCGAAGCACTCCCCGCTGGCACCCGCGTAGGTGCTTATAAGCTGCTGCGCCGCATCGGCGAAGGTGGCATGGGGACGGTTTACCTCGCCAGCCGCGCCGACCAGCTATATCAGCAGCAAGTGGCGATCAAGCTGATGCATCGAGGTTTCGGTATCTCTCAGGTCATGCTGCTGCGTTTCAGCGCCGAGCGTCAGATTCTTGCCGACCTGAATCATCCCAACATCGCGCGCCTGATTGACGGTGGGATGACCAGCGACGGTCTCCCATATCTCGTGATGGAGTATGTAGACGGCGTTCTCATCGACAGCTACTGCCGCGATAAGAATCTTTCCATCGAGGATCGACTGCATATCTTCCGTACGGTTTGCGACGCGGTGGAGTACGCGCACAAACATCTGGTCATTCATCGCGACATCAAGCCCGCCAACATTTTGGTGACGGCTGATGGGGTGCCCAAGCTGGTCGACTTCGGGATTGCGAAATTGCTCGGTCCGGAAGCAATAAACCAGTCTCTCACCCGCGCCAGCGAGACGCTGATGACGCCGGAATATGCCAGTCCTGAGCAGCTGCGGGGCGAGCAGATTACGACCGCGGCGGACGTCTATGCGCTCGGAGTTGTGTTGTACGAAATGCTTGCCGGAAAGCACCCGTTCGCAATCGAGACGAAGAGCCCGCTCAAGATTGCACAGCTGATCTGCGAACGGGAGCCGGAACCGCCGAGCCGGGCGGCTGCTTCCTCGGGCAGCTGGAAACATGCGCCGGAAACCTCCCGCAAATTGAAGGGCGATCTCGACCACATTGTCCTCATGGCGATGCACAAAGAACCTTCCCGGCGCTACTCATCGGCCGCCTCGCTGTCTCGCGATCTGGAAGCTTACCTGGGCGGATATTCGGTGCAGGCGCGGAGCGACACCTGGGGTTATCGGACTAGCAAATTCGTTCGAAGGCATAAGGTCGCCGTGCCGATGGCGGCGTTGGCCGTGCTGGCGTTGATCGGATTCAGCATTGGCATGGGGCTGCTGGAGCGGCGAGCGGAGCATCAGCGGGAGATTGCTGAGAAGCAGCGCTTAGCCTCGCGGAAAGAGGCTGATTTTCTAGCCACCATTTTCGTCGCGGCCACGCCAAGAGGCGCTTTGGGCCGGAATGTCTCGGCGCGTGATCTTCTGGACGAAAGTGCGCAGCGCGTTGACGCTGAACTCAGCGCTACGCCCGAAGCGCGGGCCAGTACGCTCTACAACCTCGGGATGGCCTATCGTCATCTCGGACTGATGGATGAGGCGGAACCCCTTCTGCTCCGGTCCTATGAATTACGCCAACAACTGTTCGGCCCGCAAAACATTGATGTTGCTAAAAGCGCAGTCGCGCTTGCCGAAAACTACAGGCTGAGAGGGCAGTATTCAAGCGCGGAGCCGCTGTTCCGCCATGCCCTGCAGATCGCCCAGAAAGCTCCCGGGGATAATAAAACTGTGACTGCCGACATCCTGCACAAGTTCGGATTCTGTCTTTTCATGGACAGCCAGGATGCGGAGGCCGAGTCATTGCTCAGGCAGTCGCTCACTCTTCTTCACGATCCAGAAGGAAGTGACGCCGCTTTTGTTCGCAGCGGGCTGGCTCTGGTGCTGGACCGCGAGGGAGACTATTTGGGCGCCTACCAGTTCGGGAGCAAGGCGCTAGCCACTCTGGAACGTCTTGATAGCCCTGACGTGGGATCCGCCCAAAACAACAGGAACGTATTTCTTCGGGACATGGGGAACCTTCGTCAGGCGGAAATCGCCCAGAGGCAAACGGTTGAGTGGTGGCGTCGAGTTGCGGGAAGCCACGTCGACATCGCTTGGCCGCTGAGTAATTTGGGAACGATTTACTTGCTCGAGGGTCAGACGACGAAAGCCGAACCTCTGATGCGGGAGGCTTTGAACATCCGGCAAAGGATATTGGGTCCGAACAGCCCTCTCATAGCTATCTCGCTGGACGAATGGGGACAAGTGTTGCGGGCGAAAACTGACTACCAGACAGCGGAAACATCTTTCCGCCAGTCGCTCGACATGTTGTATCGGACAGCCGGCAAAGAGAACTGGATGGTCGAGCAAGCGCTTAGCGATTCCTCCAAGCTGCAGCTGGATCGCGGCGACTATGCTTCGGCCGAGTCATATGCGGATCAGGCGATGGAGATGAGCCGCAAGCTCGGCCGGGAGGAGAGCCCGCAGGTGGCCGAGTCGCTGTCGGAAATTGCTCTGGCGCGAGAGCTTCGCGGCGACGCCGCGAGCGCGGAGCCGATGCTCCGTTCGGCACTGGAGATTCGCAAGCGCCTACTCCCCCCGCGGTATCCCGCGATCGTAGCCGCGGAAACGCGGCTTGGTGAGGCTATGACGGCAGATGGCAAGGCCGCATTGGCCGAACCCATCCTTCGCGAGGCGGTTGATTCCGCGCACCAGGGGCCTTTTGCATTGCTCGACTGGCAGATCGGCGAAGCGGAGAGCGCCCTCGGTGTTTGCCTGGCGAAACTCGGCGAGAAAAACGAAGCAGCAAAGTTACTGAGCGGCAGTCACGCTGCGGTCGCAGCCTACCCGCAACCTGGCCTCCGGCGGTGGATCCTGAAATTGCGCGCCTCGGCGCAACTGTAACAACGAACGGATCGTTTGACCCTAGCTGGAAACAACAAGTCCCCCCCCAAATCCAGGAAATCTCTCGAGTGCGGTCCTGAGTTCCGGAAACTCACGCCAGATTCGCGCAGCCACCTAACAATATCACTGGCTCTCGGCGCGGCCGTTGCCGGCTCCCCACCCCGCTCTGCCACACCACCAGATTCGCCACATCTGCTGAAGCCGTCTTCGCCATGAGAATGGCGATCTTTGCGGGACCCATAGTTCTTCCTCAATGAAAATCGCGTCCTTTTCTGCCATCCATGAGGGGATTTGAGGGCAAAAGGCACATATCGAGACGAGTGAGTTTGAAACTCAAGAAACAAGCTCAATTCAAAAGGAGAAACCACCATGACATTCGTCAGCCAGTCTTCGCGCATTACTATGACCGGCTGGCTGCGCCGTTTCGCATCTGCGTCGGCTCGGCTAGCTTCAACCGCAACCGTTCTCTCTGTAATCTGCGTGGCCGCTGTCATCGCCGCACCGGCGCAGACGCTTTCGACAATCTATAGCTTTACCGGCACGGCCCCCAGCTATCCTTATTGGTCGCTGGTTCAAGGAACCAATGGAAATCTCTACGGTGTAACCATCCACGGCGGGACGGCCAATAAGGGTAGTGTGTTCAAAGTTTCTCCAGAGGGACAACTCACCACAATTTACAGCTTCTGTTCTCAAGTTCAGTGTCCCAGCGGCGGAGCTTCGTCTCTGATCCTGGGCTCCAACGGCAACTTCTATGGTTCTACATACATCGATGACGGCACTATCTTCGAAATCACTCCCGCCGGCAAGCTGACGACCCTGTACACGTTCTGCTCATTGCCGAACTGCGCCGACGGCTTGTCTCCGTATGGTGCACCGTTGCAAGGAATGGACGGGAACTTTTACGGGACAACGTTTGGCGGCGGGGCCAATGGAGCGGGCACGATCTACAGGCTCACTCCAAGCGGCAAGTTGACAACGCTCTATAACTTCTGCTCGCAGTCGAACTGCGCCGATGGAAGCGGTCCCTTGACTGGAGTAATTCAGGATGCCGGCGGAAACCTCTATGGGACGACGACCATTGGCGGGGAAAGCAACGCATGCGCGCTTCTGGACATGGACTCCATTGGCTGTGGGACGGCGTTTAAACTCAGTCCTTCCGGGGTGCTGACCACGCTCTATACCTTTTGCTCGCTCAGCAATTGCGCAGACGGCGAGTCTCCGCAGGCCCCGCTGACGCTGGGCTCCGACGGCAATCTTTATGGGACGACCCCATTCGGCGGAGCCGACCAGGAAGGGACCGCGTTCCGGCTGACTCTGAGTGGCACACTGACCACGCTGCATAATTTCTGCACAGAAACCAACTGCGCCGACGGGAAGGCTCCGTCCAGCCTGATTCAGGCCAACGACGGAAACTTCTATGGCGCCACATACGGAGGCAACGGCACCAACGGAGTAGGCGGCTCCATCTTCCAAATCACGCCCTCGGGGAAATTTTCGGTGCTGTACACGAACAGCCTGAACCAGCTCGGCCCTCTGGTTCAAAACACGAACGGCACATTCTATGGAACAAGCTCCAATGGCGGGACCCAGGGCGACGGCTCTATCTTCCGTTTCAAAAAGGGTCTGGGTGCGTTCGTGGAAACAGAAACAAACTGGGGCGCACTGGGATCATCTGTTGTGATCCTTGGGACCGACCTGACCGGTGCTACGGATGTGACCTTCAGCGGAATTCCGGCGAATTTCAAGGTCGTCTCCGCCACCGAAATCACGGCCACCGTGCCTTCTGTGGCGATTACGGGCAAGGTTCAAGTGACCACCCCGAAGGGCACTCTATCGACAAAGGTACCCTTTGAGGTGTTGCCGGTGGGAACCTACCACATCCAGAACCTGAACAGCAATATGTACGTCGGCGTGCAGGCAGCATCACTCAGCAACGGCGCTCCTCTGGTGCAGTGGGATTCCGACGGGTCCTTGGACCAGGAATGGACCGTGTCCATGGAGGGCAACGGCGTCTATAAGATTCTCGATGTCAACAGCGGGTTGTTGATCGGAGTGGCATCCGCCTCCAAAGAGGAAGGTGCGCAGCTGGTGCAATGGGTCAACAATGGCAGCTCCGATCAGGAATGGCAATTCTTTCCCTCGGGCTCGAATTGGCTGATCACCGATGTGAACTCGGGAATGCAGATGGCAATTTCGAACAACTCTCTCGACGAGGGGGCAGATGTGATTCAGTGGCCGGCGAATGGAACAACCAGCCAGCTGTTCGCACTGGTTCCAGTCTATTAGCTCACCGTTACACGAAGGCCCACTGGCAGTTTCCTTTGAAACTGCCAGCGATTTTTTGCCGTCGACAACAGTGCGGCGCCAGTAGCCGAAAGGGGAAAATTCTCTGAGGCCGGTGCACCAGGAGGGCCGCCCTATTTGGTTGGGCTCCTGCTCGGATCTGGATTTTCTAATCTGCAGCAATTTGTAACATCTACTGCTGGCAATCTTGGAACCCCATGTGCGTGCGATGGTCCACATCGCGCATCAGGGCCTCGACGGATGGATGTCGCAGAGCCGCCAGCTCGACCAACGCCGAACATCCCTAGAGCCGTGAACGCAAGTGCAATCGCCGCCCTCCCGAACCGAACAGTCCCTGACTCTTCTCCAGCTTCCTTGCGCGACTGACGCCAGCACTGTTCCGCCCTACCTTAGCGAGTAATAGAGCACGGCGCAGCCGACTGCGCATACGAAGGCAATTGCCCCACTAAGCCCAGCAGGTTTCCAGAATGCAGGCTTGTGCGCTCTCAGTCTCGCAATTTTCTCCGCAATTTCTCTCCGCCTAACTTGGCGAGTTGCATACAGACGGTCGTTGGCTGGGTCTGCATCTGAAGCGTATTCATGTATCCGGTCAAAGACCTCAATGGTTCTTAGTTCCCCATGTGAACTGACATAGCTGCTTTAGTGGGAAGGCCCCTATCATTACAAACCACACTGGCTTTTCAATGTTTCACCCTCGTGAATTTCGTGCCGGTTTTCCACACGTCTTGCCCTTAAGTGCTATTGCCCACAGTCCGTACGCTTTGGGACACCTCCCAACAATCTTTTATTCCAGCCGTGCAGAGAGAACCTTCTGCACTGAGAGGATCGCTCGCAATGCCCCTCCCCACACCCTCTGAGCAGCACGGCCCGGTCCCAATCACCCTCCAACGATTGGAAGATAAGAAGATCGAACGTCTGCTTGCGATTTTAGCTCAGAAGATCGCTCGGGCGAATCAGCATGGCAGACGATCAAAGAAGATCGCGTAGAACTTCTCTGGTAATGAAACCACGCGCTCCAGAAGACGCGGTATTGACAGTCCTTCTGTGCAAACAGCGAGCGTGCCGATCAGGTGTTCCGGGAAGCGCAATCGCCCGCCACAAGTCATTTGTTCGGAATGTTAGTAGATGAGTTTGATCTCAATCGACTGCTCTGGGTGATTCCCTGGGAACTCAGCCTCGTCAAATGGTGGCGGCCCCATTCTTTTTCTCGGATTGTTCGAAGCGCTATAGCCCTCCTTGGGAGCACCGACGAAATTCTTGTCCAGCTTCCCATTCATGTTTTCATCGTGGAAGACCGACACGGCGTATACACCGTAAGGAATCCCTTTGAGAACGAATTGCGCGCTCCGGGTCTGGGCTTCGATCTCAGCCTGGCGCGTGCGTATAGCCTTGGAATTGTCACCCGGAAACCCCGCTCCGCTCTGAAAGAGAGCGGGAGCGACTCGCCCTTTACTGTTGCGCGCACCGGTGACCCGAACCGTGAGGGTCGCAGATCCTGACTGTGCCATGAGGGGCATCGAAACAGCTAGTATGAGAGTCACCAACATCACCTTGCTTGATCCAACCTGCAGGCGATCTTGTCGCGTCTTCATCTTCATTTCATCTCCCGTGCTCTATCATTGATTCACTGAGACTCGCCAGATCATATTGCCGGTGTCGTCCGCAATAAGAAGGGCACCTGTCCGATCAACGATTACCCCAACCGGGCGACCGTAGGCGGTGCTGTCTTTCGGTCGGGGCATGAATCCAGTCAGAAAATCTTCCGGTGCTCCATCCGGAAATCCGTCGCGAAATGGGATGAATACAACCTTGTAACCGGAGAAAGGCTTGCGATTCCAGGACCCATGCTCTCCCACGAAAACTCCGCCGCGGTAATGACTGGGAAACGAATCCGCCGAGTAGAACGTCAGCCCCAGTGGGGCGACGTGCGCCCCGAGAGAATAATCCGGCGGGGTGGACGTGGCTGCAAGATCGGGACGTTCGGATTTCATGGCCGGATCCATGTGCTGCCCGAAGCCGTCCTTTACGCCCGGATCCAGGTGTCTGCCCCAGTAGCTATAGGGCCAGCCATAAAATGCTCCTTCGCGCACACGGGTCAAATAGTCGGGTACGAGATCATTGCCCATCATGTCGCGTTCGTTCACAACTGTCCAAAGAGCTTCACTTCCGGGCGCCCATGCCATGCCAACAGGATTCCTCATTCCCGAGGCGAGAACTCGCAATCCCGATCCATCGAGATTCGCTTCCAGGATATTGGCGCGATGAAACTCGTTTTCGATGCCGTGTTCACCGTCATTACTTCCGGATCCGACGGTAATGTAGAGCTTGGTGTGGTCCGGATTCACGACGATGTTGCGTGTCCAGTGGTTGTTATAGCCGCCGACAGGCAAGTCCAGAATTTTTTCGCCTTTCCCGTCAATCGAGAGGTCGCCATCGTGATAGGGAAATCGCCAGACACCATCGGTATCGGCAACATAAAAGGCGTTTCCGACCAGAACCATCCCAAAAGGTTGGTTCAGGCCAGCGCAGAACGTACCGCGATAGGTAACTACCCCGTCGCCATTTGCGTCTCTCAGCAGGGTGATGCGATTCGCGCTTGGCTTGATTACACCTGCTCGTCCTTGGAGCCAGAATCCAATACGTTCGTTGAGCGACTTTGGCTCTTTCGGGACCGTGCCCGATTCGGCGACGAGAACATCTCCGTTCGGCAGCATGTACAGCCAACGTGGGTGATCAAGATTCGCCGCAAAACGCGTTACTTTGAAGCCGGGAGGCGCGTTCGGATGAATGTCTTCGGGCCACGGCTCGGCCTTCGAGAAATTCAGCGTGGGTAGCCATCCGCTGTATGGCTCGGGGAGCTTAGGTGATGGCCCGGTGCTAATTGGGCCTGCGGAGTGCTCACCGGTGCCTAGCCAAATCGCTAGCCCAACCGCCAGAAGGCCGGCCGCGACCAGCCCTCGCCTTAAAGATGATGAAGAACGCATGCGGATATCCTTGTCGACCACTTTCTTCTAATCTTGACACCCGAGCAGCCGGGTTCATTGCACCGCAACTGCCACCCCGGTCCGACGTGCCGCGCCGTGTTCGATCCGTGCTCCTCGAATCACGGCCCAAATCGCGATCGCAGTCGCCGAAATCAGTGCACCTGCCAACGACAAGATCGTCCCGTCCGGATGAGTCACGGACTCACCGCTCAATGCCTGCCCGGCAAGCAGGACGAGAACCCCTGTGTATGCCAACCCCGCAATCCAGACCAGAGCCAAACGATGTTTGTCATTGAGGAATGCCCGGCGCCGCTTATTGCGAGTGATGAGCCAGCCAAGAAATGGCAAGATTTGCAGCGCGTGGAGTCCGAAAAAATGTGCAACCCTCATGTCCCCTCCAACCGTGCTCCAGCCCAGAACCGGTAACCCAGGACCACCATCTGGGACGCCGATGCTATGCGCGCCGACAATCTTCGGACCGCTACCGTGGGCAGAGGCTCGTTGCTCCGGCGTCGGTCGAACCATAAAGAATCCCGTTGCCATCCCAAGCAGCGAAATGATCAAACCCAGGCGCAGCGACCAACCAAATGCTTTGTCGATAATCGGCTCTCGA
>Ga0335081_10021700_pt1 | contig 10387 bp, 8 predicted proteins | sample Lox_Sample_35_FD_206713 | JGI IMG/M metagenome (GOLD analysis project Ga0335081, IMG submission 206713) | Soil microbial communities from Loxahatchee National Wildlife Refuge, Florida, United States - Lox_Sample_3.5 | ecosystem: Environmental > Terrestrial > Soil > Wetlands | place: USA: Florida...
GGGCCAGGTTCCTGGTCAAGTTGGGCGCGATCTTTGGACTGGCGACCGTGATGCTGGTGATGTTGTTAGGCCAGTCGCGCGTCTTTTACTCGATGTCGCGCGATCGTCTCCTGCCGGAGTGGGCCGGGGCCGTACATCCACGCTTCCGCACGCCCTGGATCTCCACCATGATCACAGGCGCCTTCGTTGCGGTGTTTGCCTCGGTTGTTCCCATCGACATCCTTGGCGAGCTGGTGAGCATCGGGACACTGCTGGCGTTCGTCATTGTGTGCGCCGGAGTGTGGACCCTGAGAAACCGCAGGCCGGATCTGCCGCGGCCCTTCCGGACGCCTTGGGTCCCGGCGGTACCTATCCTGGGCATGGTGGTTTCCTTCGGTCTGATGGCCAGCCTGCCGCTTGGCACCTGGATCCGGCTGATCGTATGGCTCATCATCGGCATGATCATCTATTTCAGCTACGGACGTCACCACAGCAAGGTGCAGCAGATGGTTCCCGACGAGGTAAAGGTCTCCGGCGACTGAGTTTTCCTGAACCCGGCAACCAGCCCTTCGCTCGGCGAGGGGCTTTTTGTTTGCTCCCGGCAGCTGCCTCGCGCACAATGGCTGCGATGAGGCCTTTCTTCAATCTGAGAATCGTCTTTTTCTCGCTGCTGGCGCTGGTCTTCATCGGCATGGCGGGCTTTCACTTCATCGAAGGCTGGCCCTGGTTCGACGGCTTCTACATGGTGATTACCACCATCAGCACGATTGGTTACGGCGAGGTACACCCGCTGTCGCACGCCGGCCGCATATTCAACACGGTCATCATCATCACCGGCGTGGGGCTGGTGCTGCTGTTCTTCGGAGGGGCGACGCAGACGCTGCTGGAATTCGAGCTACAATCCATCTTCGGCAGGAGACGCATGGACCGCGAGATCGGCCGCCTGGCGGAGCACTACATTCTGTGCGGAGCGGGACGCGTGGGCCGCAGCGCCGCGCGCGAACTGGCGCGCAAACCGCTGCCCTTCGTCATCATTGACAACGACGCGGCCAAGCTGGCGCGCTACTCCGACGAGGGCTGGCTGACGCTGGTGGGCGATGCCACCCAGGCGCCGGTGCTGCGCCAGGCGCATATTGAACGCGCCCGGGGACTTGTGGCCTCCACTACCACGGACGCGACCAACATTTACATCATTCTCACCGCACGCAGTCTGAACCCGAAACTGAACATCATCGCGCGCGCCAGCGAGGAAGAGGCGGAGAAGCACCTGCTGACCGCCGGCGCCAATCACGTCATCTCACCGTACAATTTCGCGGGATATCGCATCGCGCAGACGTTCATGCGTCCGCATGTGGTCGACTTCTTCGATACGGCCATGGATCGTCACCTTCCGCTGGAGATCGAGGAGGTACAGGTGCAGGCCGGGTCGCGGGTCGCCGGCCAGACGCTGGAGGGCTCGCGTATCCGCCAGGAGCTGGGCGTCATCGTGCTTGCCATCAAGGCGGAAGGCGCAGAGATGCGCTTCAATCCCGCACCCGATGAGGTGATTCACGAAGGCGACCATCTCATCGCCATGGGCGAACCTGAGGGCCTGCGGCGGCTGGAGCAATCGGCCACGGAGCGGGGATGAAGATCACGACCGCGGCCGAGATGCGGGAGATCGATCGCGCCAGCACGGAGCGTTACGGCGTGCCGTCGCTCACCCTGATGGAGAACGCCGGTAGCGCGGTAACGCAGTTCATCCTGCAAAATTACCCGAGTGCCGCCCGGGTGACGGTGATCTGCGGCAAGGGCAACAACGGCGGGGATGGGTTCGTGGTGGCGCGCAGGCTGCATCGCGCCGGACGCCTGGTCGACGTGCTGCTGCTGGCGCCGGCGGCGGAGCTGAAGGGCGATGCCCTTGCCATGTTCGAGCGCCTGCCGCTGCATCCAGTCGAGGTGCGCAGCCGGCAGGAACTGGAGGCTGAAGCGGGGCGCATTGCGCCGGGCTGCGACCTGATCGTTGATGCCATCCTCGGCACCGGCTTCCGGCCGCCGGTCACGGGCCTGTACGCGGACGCCATCGCAACCATAAATCGCAGCGACCGGCCAGTGATCGCAGTCGACATTCCCTCCGGCGCCGATGCGGATGCGATGGCCCCGCCTGCCGCGGACACAATCGCGCGGGCCGATGCGGTGGTGACTTTTACCGCGCCGCGTCCGGCGCACGTCTTCGGCGATCTTACCCGCGGCCCCATTGTGGTCGCTCCCATCGGGTCGCCCGCCGGGGCGGTGGTTTCCACACTGAAGCTCGAGGTCGCGACGCCACGCGATTTCGCGGCGTTGCTCGCGCCCCGGCCGCGCGACAGCAACAAAGGAATGTACGGCCATGTGCTGATCGTCGGCGGCTCGTTCGGCAAGTCCGGCGCCGCGGCCATGGCCGGCATGGCAGCCCTGCGCGCGGGGGCGGGGCTGAGCACCGTGGCCACGCCGGAGCGCGTGCTGCCTACGGTCGCAGCCTTCGCTGCCGAGTTGATGACCGAGCCGCTTCCCGGGACGGCTGCGGGTTCGATCGCCCTGGCTGCCAGCCAACGGTTGCTGGAACTTGCCAAGGCGATGAGCGTCGTCGCCATTGGCCCGGGTATCGGCCGCCATCCCGAGACCGTGCAGTTCGTGCATGAAGCGGTGCAGCAGACCAGAATCCCGGTGGTCCTCGACGCCGACGGGCTGAACGCCTTTGAAGGACACAACCATCTCCTCGACGGGCGAGGGCGGCCGCTGGTGCTCACGCCGCATCCGGGCGAGATGTCGCGCCTTGCCGGCATCCCCGTCAAGGCCATCCAGGCCGATCGCCTGAACGTGGCACGCAACTTCGCCCGCGATCATCAACTTGTGCTCGTGCTCAAAGGCAATCGCACCGTCATTGCCCTGCCCGACGGAAGTGCGTGGGTCAATCCCACCGGCAACCCGGGGATGGCGACCGGCGGCACGGGCGACATTCTGACCGGCATGATCGCGGGCGCGATCGGGCAAATGCCGGCAGATGATGCCCGGGCCACAATCGCGGCGGTTTACCTGCATGGGCTGGCGGGAGATGTGGCTGCCGAAACGATGGGCGAGCACTCGCTTACGGCCACGGATCTGCTGGCTGCCCTGCCGGAAGCCTTTCGCCGTGCCGCCCGGTGGGCGAAGGAAGACATCGCGCGCATCGGATAATGCTCCGCCGCATCTGGCTTCATGGGCCGCGTCGCGCGCCTGCTAGAATTCGGTCTTGTGCATGAACGCGCACGAGCACATTACGCACTCGGCGGAAGAGACCATGGCGCTGGGCCGCAAGCTTGCGCCGACGCTGAGGGACGCGCGCATGGTGGTGCTGCGCGGCGATCTGGGCACGGGCAAGACCACGCTCGTGAAGGGCATCGCCGAGGGACTGCAGGCGGCTTCGCAGGATGACATCACCAGCCCCACGTTTACCCTGATCCATGAATACCGCGGGCCCGAGGTCAACCTGTTCCACGTCGACCTGTACCGCATCGATACGCCGCGTGAGCTCGATACTCTGGGTCTCGATGAACTCTTCGCCGAACAGGGCAATCTGGTGCTGCTCGAATGGGGGGAGAAGTTTCCGCGCTTCGAAAAGGAGCGCGACGTGGAAATCGCGATCGAGCGCCGCGGAGACCAGGAACGGAAGATTGTGGTGAGGAGGAAATAGCGGCGTCAGGCCGCCGGTGGCGCCGCCTTCACATCCAGCAGTCCCAGCCTCTGCTCGAAGGGCAGAAAGACGGAAAATGCCGTCCCGCTCTGTCCCACCCGGGTCGTGCTGCTTACATGAATCGTTCCTTCATGCTTTTCAACGATGCTGCGGCTGATCCACAGACCCAGGCCCGTGCCCTTTTCCCCCTTGGTAGTGTAAAAGGGGGCGAACAGGTTTCTGCGCACCCCGATGGGAATGCCGCTACCGCTGTCCAGCACAGTAACCCGCACGCCTTTACGGGATGGATCTGAGACAAGACTGGAGTTGCGGACGTGCAGGATGAGTGTCCCGCCGCGCGCCATGGCATCAATCGCATTGCCTATGAGATTGGAGAAGACCTGGCGCAGTTCGCCTGGGAAGCCGCGGATGCTCTCCTCAGTCTCGAACCGCTTATCCACGGCGATGTGGTTTTGCCTGATCTGCGGGGCAAAGAGCACGAGTACACTCTCGAGTACTTCCGTAAGCCGGATGGAGACCGGGCTCCGCGCCTCGCGGTGGAAGGTCAGTAACTGGCCGGTGATCTGCGCTATGCGGGCGAGTTCATCGCTTGCCATCTCCAGATACTGCGACGATACGGGATTCGGCTTCTGTTCGTGCCGCAGCAGATAGACGAGGTTGGTAACCGTATCCAGAGGGTTGCGGATTTCATGGGCGATGGTGGCGGAAAGCCGGCCCGCCAGGGTCAGGCGTTCGCTGCTGCGCAGGGTCTGTTCGGTCAGGCGGCGCTGGGTCACGTCACGTAAAACCACGGCCACGCCAACCACCTCGCTGTGGTCTTTCAGGATGGGGGCGCCGGTCAACTCGATGGGATAGTCCTTCCCGTTGCGGCTGGTCAGCACCAGGCCATTGGAGAAGCCGAGGACGTGCTGCGCGCGGCGCACTGCCTCGACCGGGTCCTCAACACTTTCATTCATTCCTTCGGCCCTGAGGCGCACGACCTCGCCGAAGGGCCGCCCCCGCGCCGTCTGGTAGTCCCAGCCGGTAAGCTGCTGGGCCGCGGGGTTTATGAACGAGATCCTCCCCGCCTCGTCGGTGGAAACAACCGCCTCGCCCAGGCTCTTCAGGGTAATCTGGAACCACTCCCGGCTCTCCTTGAGCTGCTGCTTCTGCTCAGCTTCTGAATGCAGGTGGCGCTCGTACGTCGAGGACAGGGCCAGCAACTCGCGCCGCGTGCGGGTGAATAACACGATGCCGATGAGGAGCGAGAGTCCCACGGCGGAGGCGAACACCGTGGCGTTCAATACCCGAGCGCGCCAGGAGCGCTGCCGGCGCAGCGCTTCCTCCGCGCTGACGAAAACCCGCTGCCGGGCGCGGACCTCCTGCATCAGTTGCTGGCCCGCGAGCAGGCCGCGATCGGAGGCGGGGTTCTGCTGGCCTCGCCGGACCTGCTGGTCGGCCCATTCCATCCAGTGCAGATATGCCAGGTGCACGGCCTGGAGACGCTGCTGCTGGCCAGGGTTGTCGGCGGTCATGGTGTGCAACAGCTCCAGTTGGTCGGGCACGGCGGAACGGGCCTCCGCGTACGATTGAAGGAAAGCCGCGTCACCCGTGAGATAGTACCCGCGCACAACCGTGTCCATCTCCACCAGGGAACGCTGACACTGCCGGGCGGTGGCGATGATCTGGTCGGAATGATCAACCCAGTGCAATGTGAAGGAGAGCAACAGGAATTCGCCTGCCAGGGTGGCGGCCAGCAGGACCAGCAGGACTACCGGCAACACAATCGTACGTCGCAACAATGCCTGAAAACTGCGTTCATCCATGGCATCAGGAACCTGTCTGTCGCGGCCAACGGTTCGATGATATAGCAAGCAGAGCAGATTCCCGCAAGGCCGAATGTCCGCGGATAGAGGGAGTTACCGGTGAAGCGCAGCGTTTCCGGGGCAGCCAGCGATGAAGGCAAGGGTTAGGGCCGCCGCCCCGGCGCAGACGATATACTTCCACCGGGACTGGTTATGAGGAAACAGATCGAAGCCTGGCTGCGGCGATGCCTGATTGCGCTTGTGCTGCTGCCGCTGGCGCGCGGACCCGTGGCCGCGCAGGATGCGCCCCAGCCACAGCCGGCACCGGGATTCGGCAACCAGCAGAAGCCCGCGGCTCCCGCCGCCACGCCGCCGGCGCCCGCACCCGCCCAGCCTGCACCCGCACCCGCGCAGCCTGCACCCGCACCCGCGCAGCCTGCACCGGCAAAGCCGGCAAAGCTGATCCCCGCTGACGCCGAGCGGCATTTCCATGCCGGTGTTGAGTTCGAACGGAGCGGCAATGCCGAGAATGCAATTGCAGAGTACAGACAGGCCACCAGGGATTACCCGGACTATTTCGAGGCGCACTACAATCTGGGGCGCGTCTACCTGGACCACCAGGGATATGCCGAAGCCATCGCGGAGCTGAAAGAAGCGGTTCGCCTGCGGCCCGAGGACGCCAATGCCCACAACAATCTGGGGCTGGCGCTCAAGCACAACCGCGATCTGGGCGGCGCCATCGCGCAATACCAGGAGGCGGTGCGGCTTAACCCGAAGATGGCCAGCGCACACAATAATCTGGCCAATGTGCTTTATGCCAGGCGGGATTTTGCGGGAGCCATCCAGCACTATCGCGCTGCTCTGGCGCTGGCGCCCAAAGAAAAGCTGACCGAGCCGGACCGCAGAAACATTGCAGACACGCACATGAATCTGGGCAGCGTGCTGGACGACGCAGGCAAGCCGGACGAGGCCATCGCCGAGTACAAAGAAGCGCTCAAGCTACAGCCCAGGAACGCCAGCGCGCACTACAATCTTTCCATCGTCTATCAGAAGAAGAAGGACATGCCGGAGGCGATTGCCGAGTTGCGAACGGCGGCCAAGCTTTCGCCCGACTGGCCCACGCCGCACATCATGCTGGCCAACCTGCTGAAAGACTCCGATCCCCGCAGCGCGCTGGACGAATGCGTTCTGGCCGACGGACTGACGCATGATGCCAAGCTGCACGACGAATGCCTGGAGCTGCAGAAGAAAACCAGGTGACATGCGCCGGCGGATTCACTACTCACCGCCGGAGAGTTAAGATAAAGGATTCGTGCTGGCTGGAATCCGCATCTTCTGCTGCGTCCTCAAATACAGGTAAGGAAGGGACTCATCCATGAACAGCTTTGGCAGTCGTTCCGTTCTCCGCACAGGCAAGCGGGAATTTGAGATTTACCGTCTCGATGCGCTGGAAAAACAGGGCTGTCCGATCCGGCACCTGCCCTACTCGCTGCGTATTCTGCTGGAAAACCTGCTGCGCCGTGAAGATGGCAGGGCGGTGAAGGCTGACGATATTCGCGCGCTCGCCTCCTGGACGGGCAGGAGTGCGCCGGTGCAGGAGATCGCCTTCATGCCCAGCCGCGTGCTGCTGCAGGACTTCACCGGCGTGCCGGCAGTGGTGGACCTGGCTGCCATGCGCGATGCCATGAGGATGCTGGGCGGCGATCCGAAGCTGATCAACCCGCTGCAGCCGGCGGAGCTGGTCATCGACCACTCGGTGCAGGTGGATTGGTTCGGCAACGCGGAGGCATTTCAGCTCAATGCAGAGCTGGAATTCCAGCGCAACAAGGAGCGTTATGCGTTCCTGCGCTGGGGACAGACTGCCTTCAGGAATTTCGCCATCGTGCCGCCCGACACCGGCATCGTCCATCAGGTCAACCTGGAGTACCTGGCGCGCGTCGTCTTCATCGGCGCGAACGGCGAAACGGGCAAGCCGCTGGCGTATCCGGACACGCTGGTGGGCACCGACTCGCACACCACCATGATCAACGGACTGGGCGTGCTTGGCTGGGGCGTAGGCGGCATCGAAGCCGAGGCCGCCATGCTGGGCCAGCCGATTTCCATGCTGATCCCGCAGGTCGTAGGTGTGCGGCTGAAGAACCGCCTGGCAGCCGGCTCGACGGCCACGGATCTCGTGCTCACCGTGACCGAGATGCTGCGCCGGAAAGGCGTGGTCGGGAAGTTCGTCGAGTACTTCGGGCCGGGGCTGCACAATCTGCCGCTGGCCGACCGGGCGACCATCGCCAACATGAGTCCGGAGTACGGCGCCACCTGCGGCATCTTCCCCGTGGATGAAGAGACGCTGCGCTATCTGCGCCTGAGCGGCCGCAGCGAGGAGCAGGTCAGCCTGGTGGAGGCTTATTGCAAGGAGCAGGGCCTCTTCCATACCGCGAGCACGCCGGAAGCCGAGTACTCCGATGTGCTGGAGCTCGATCTGGCGACGGTTGAGCCCAGCATCGCGGGACCAAAGCGTCCGCAGGACCGCGTGGCGCTCTCGGCCGCGGCGAAGTCGTTCGAGCAGGCGCTGCCCAGCTTGTTGAAGCCCGGACAGCAGGTGCCGCCGAAGCAGGAGGAGCGCTGGGAAGCCGAGGGCGGACACCCGGCGGGGATGGATTCGCAGCAGGGCCCAGTGCAGGAACATGTCCAGCTTGACAAGGCGCTGAAACACGGGAGCGTGGTGATAGCGGCGATCACCAGTTGCACCAATACCTCGAATCCGTCGGTGCTGGTGGCTGCCGGACTGCTCGCCAGGAAAGCGGTCGAGAAGGGGCTGACGGTTCCACCGTGGGTGAAAACCTCGCTGGCGCCGGGCTCAATGGTGGTGACCGAGTACCTCACGCGTTCTGGCCTGATGCCCTATCTGGAGAAGCTGAACTTTCATCTCGTTGGCTACGGCTGCACCACCTGCATCGGCAACTCGGGACCGCTGCCGCAGGAGGTGTCGGACGTCGTCACCCAGAAGGACCTCGTGGTGGCCTCGGTGCTCAGCGGCAATCGCAACTTCGAAGGACGTATCAACTCCGAGGTACGCGCCAATTACCTGATGTCGCCGCCGCTGGTGGTCGCCTATGCGCTGGCCGGCCGCATCGATGTGGATGTGTACAAAGAGCCGCTGGGCTACGGGAAAAATGGCAAGCGCCAGCCGGTCTATCTGAAAGACATATGGCCGAGCCCGGAAGAGGTGGACGCGGTGGTGCGCAAGTACATCACCGGCGATCTCTTCCGGAAGAGCTACTCCGACGTATTCCGGGGCGATGAACGCTGGCGAAGCCTGGATGTGCCGCAGGGCGAAACCTTCGCGTGGGACCGGCGGTCGACATACGTGAAACATCCGCCTTACTTCGAGAACATGCCGGCGAAACCTGCGCCGATCAGGGACATCTCCGGCGCGCGCGTTCTCTGCTACCTGGGCAACAGCGTGACCACCGACCACATCTCGCCCGCCGGCTCCATAAAGCCGAACAGTCCCGCCGGCCAGTATCTCGTCGCTCATAATGTGAAGCCGGCAGACTTCAATTCCTATGGCTCACGGCGCGGCAATCACGAAGTCATGATGCGTGGCACCTTCGCCAACGTGCGGCTGCGCAACCGGCTCACTCCGGAGCGTGAAGGAGCCTTCACGCGCCATCTTCCGGACGGCGGGGAGATGTCGATCTTCGAAGCCTCGGAGAAATACCGTGCGGAGGGAACACCGCTTCTCGTGCTTGCGGGCAAGGAGTACGGCTCGGGATCGTCGCGCGATTGGGCGGCCAAAGGGCCGAGGCTGCTGGGCGTCCGGGCGGTGCTGGCCGAGAGCTTCGAGCGCATCCATCGCTCGAACCTGGTCGGCATGGGCATCCTGCCGCTGCAGTTTCTGGGGGAGGAGAGCGCGGAAACCCACGGCCTCAGCGGCGAGGAATCGTTTGACATTGCCGGACTGCCCCGCGTGCTGGAGAGCTTCGCTCCGGGCAGGACGGTAAAAGTACGCGCGAGCAAACCGGATGGAACGGTGACGGAGTTCGACGCGACGGTACGCATCGATACTCCGCAGGAGGCGCTGTACTACCAGCACGGGGGAATCCTGCACTATGTGCTGCGCCAGTTGCAGAGCAGGCCCGAGGCGGCAAAGGCCTAACGGCGACGTGGCTTCGGCCCACCCGAACGGGTGCGGCGCGCTAAGACAGGGCAATCAGCTCTACGCTGCCTTTTTCCTCGTGAGCAGCGATTGCCCGTAGTGTTGCAGCAGGCCGGCGCAATCCTCATAGATTTCGCTATACCCTGCCGCTCGCAGCTCATCTTCGGGGAAACCTCCGCTGAGCACTCCGATGCTGACCATGCCCACCTTCCCCGCCGCGATGGCACCGTAGGGCGAGTCGCCGATCGCGACCGCTTCCTCCGCGCTGGCGTCCTGCAGCCGGGCCAGAGCGGCTTCAAAGATGTCGGGATGCGGCTTGGAGCGCTCGGCATCGTCGGCGGAAGTCTGCTCCTCAATCAGGTCGTCAATCTGCGCAATGCGTCTGTAGATCTCTATTGGCAATAATATACTTCGCAAAGTGACGGGGTGCGGCGGGATCTCGCGGGATAAGGCGGGATGGCTGCAATACGGACATCGCCACGAAGCATCCTGTTTATCGTTAGCTATCTTGCAATCACTTTGAGTGAGCACGTCGGTGCGGCAGTCTTGTCAATGTCGTCTTTGCGCTTGGTTATTTGCCTGTACCAATCGAGGACTGGCTTCATCGCCGGTGTCTTATAAACATTTGGCAGTCCACCTCGCAGAGGTGCTTCGTAATACGCTCCCGACGAGCTGGCGAAGCGCAGCAGTTGGGTACCGTCGCTGCGATTAATCTGAAACCACCACATGTCTCCACCTGTTACAGCTCCCTTGCTTTGCGTCACTAGAGATTTAATCGCT
>Ga0335081_10021701_pt1 | contig 10387 bp, 9 predicted proteins | sample Lox_Sample_35_FD_206713 | JGI IMG/M metagenome (GOLD analysis project Ga0335081, IMG submission 206713) | Soil microbial communities from Loxahatchee National Wildlife Refuge, Florida, United States - Lox_Sample_3.5 | ecosystem: Environmental > Terrestrial > Soil > Wetlands | place: USA: Florida...
GACAACGCGCGCAATCGGAAAGCCTGACGAGTTCCGCCACGCTTCAACGTGACCTGTCCCGCGGCTTCAGCGTTGCGGACCCACTGCGTATGGCCGCGTGGCGCAACCAGATACTTCTTGCCTTCGAGTTCCAGCAAGTCCACCGGCGTGGAATAGAACTTCCCCGATTTGCGTCCGCGTACTTCGAGCATTCGCATGTGCGACGGAGCCAAACCGAGCAGAACTAGAGAGCCCAGTGCGCGATTGAAGAACTTTTCCGTCGCAGTGGGTTCGCGAAATGCCGGCAGTGTGGACATATTGAGCCTTCTTGGATTGATTCCGAGGATTGAGGATGCAGAAAAGTTTGGCGTACCGAAACGTTCGTGGCGCCATCGGCAAAATGCACAGATCCCTCGCGCGAAAACACGCGCTTCAGGATGACAAGGCGCTTTGAGATTAATCCTAGGCCCGTTTCACGAAACGCAACGACGCAGAGTTCATGCAATACCGCAGCCCCGTGGGTTCGGGTCCATCATCGAAGACGTGACCCAAGTGGGCGTCGCACTGGGTGCAAGAAACTGCGGTGCGAACCATGCCGAAACTCGTGTCTCGTGTTTCTGTGACGTTTTCCTTGGCGATCGGTTGCCAGAAACTGGGCCATCCGGTGCCGGATTCGAATTTGGTTGCGGAATCGAATAACGCATTGTCGCAGCAGATGCAGCGGTAGAGGCCCTTGTCGTGGAGATTCCAATATTGGCCCGAGAAGGCCATCTCCGTGTCAGCATTGCGGGTGATGTCGTAAATGTTCGCGGAGAGTTGCTTGCGCCATTCCGCGGGCGTCTTTATCACCTTCGACACTGTCGCTGTTTTCAAACGTTCGCCCTGGTCCGAGAAGAGGACGATGAGTACATTCCCTGGGTTTGCGGTGGCAGCGGCCTGCGTAGCCGGTGCTTCTCTCCATTGCCAGAGTGCCAGGCCCCCGATTCCCGCCGCTACGCTCGCCAAGAACGTGCGCCGCCGGATTTTTCCCGAGTCATTTCGAGTTGTGTCCATTTCGAACATCCCTCTTGTGCTTGTGCTTCAAACCTTCAACCACAAACGTCACTCAAGATTCACGAAGAAAGCCACATCATTTTCCGGTGTAGAGATCCGGGAATTGTTGCTTCAGGTGTTCCACCTTGGGCGCGTCGTTGTACATGATGTAAGGATTGTCGGGATGCAGAGAGGCGTAGTTCTGGTGATACTTCTCTGCCGGATAGAAGGCCTGCAACTGGACCACCTGCGTCACGATGTGATGAGAGAAGACCTTAGCTTGATCAAGCTGGGCGATATAGGCATCGGCAATCTTCTTCTGTTCCTCGTTCGCAAAGAAAATCGCGCTGCGGTATTGCGTGCCTTCGTCGGGGCCCTGGCGATTTAACTCCGTCGGATCATGCGCGACGGAGAAAAAGATACGCAGGAGTTCGCCGTAGGTAAGTTGAGAAGGGTCGTAGACAACCTCGACCGATTCAGCGTGACCGGTTTCGCCGCTGCTGACTCGTTCGTATCCGGGATTCTTCACCGATCCGCCAGAGTAGCCAGACGTCGCGCTGACGACGCCCTTGACGTGTTGAAAGACGGCTTGCACGCCCCAGAAGCATCCGCCGGCGAAAACAGCGGTTTGATGGCCAGGCGCAGAAGCTCGCGGGGCGTCGAGTGCGGGCGCGGGAATTGGCGCAGCCGGACTTGCCTTGGCGCTGCATGCTGCCGTGGCGAGAAGTGATCCGACAAGAATAGTGAGAAGACGCGCAGAAAATGACATGTGTTCCCCCAGTCATAAGTACGATGCGATTGGTCTGGTGGATTGGAGTCATGAGAACGGGAAAAGTTGCATCGGGCTGGCGGCGAAGATTGCTCTTGTTTCAGGCCGAATTTGCAGAGATCCTGAAGCGGCAAAATGCGCCGCTTCAGGATGACAATAATCAGCGGCGTTTAGAACAAGGTCTTAGATCGGCTGCTATCTTTGAGGTCACAGGCTGTGACCTCAAGTACAACGCAGATTTCAACTTCCCTCTTGCTTTTTCGCTTTATCTTCGCCAGAATGTGCAGCATGGCAATCACACGCAGGCAGCGCGAAGTGTATGACTTCATCTCACGGTTCGTCACCGAGAACGGCTATTCGCCGTCTTTTGAAGAGATTGGAAACGGCCTCAAGCTGAATTCGCTGGCGACCGTACACAAGCACATCTCCAACCTCGAAAAGAAGGGATTGCTCACGCGCGACTACAACCGCAGCCGTTCGATTGATCTGCTGCCGCCTAAGGGCAAGCTGAAACAGTCGATGAACGTGAACACGGGCGTGGTCCTGCCCTTGATGGGCCGCATTGCTGCCGGCGCTCCGATTGAGGCTGTGGAGAATCCGGAGACAATTTCGCTGGCTGATTTCGTCCGCTCGAAGGAAGTTTTCGTGCTTGAGGTGCGCGGCAACTCGATGCAAGACGAAGCGATCCTCGACGGTGACTACGTGCTGGTCGAGAAGGCGAAGACGGCGCACAACGGGGACATCGTGGTTGCGCTGGTGGAATCGAGCGATGCCACTTTGAAGCGCTTCTATCGGGAAGGCGACAACATTCGGCTGCAGCCGTCGAATGCGACGATGAAGCCGATCATTGTGCCGGCCGCTTCGGTGGATGTGCAGGGACGGGTGATTGGAGTGCTGCGGAAATACTAGGCCTAGTACCTAGTGATTCCGTCCCGATTTTCAATTCTTGATCCAAATCAAACGCACTTGCATGATGGGCGCTCGGCCTTTACAACTGTGGAGTTGTTTGACGGTTGCGAAGGAACATGTCTCCCTCAGATAAGCCGACCCGCAGAGATTTTCTTGTAACCACTTCCACCGCGGCAATTGCCGCTAGCATTCCTCTTGGTCCAAACCCAGCAAAGGCTGAGTGGGGTTTCCCGAGTGAAGCCTTCTCCGTAGACGACCTTTTCAAGTCAGGCCCGCAGCGAACCTTCACTGGTGACCGGCTGACGCAGATCGCCATGCCCATTGGCGGGATCGGCGCGGGCTGCATCTGCCTGAATGGCTACGGTGGGCTGCAGGACTTTTCGATCTCTAACAAGCCCGCGACCACAGCTCAGCCAGAAGGATTCGCGGCGTCGAAGGCGGCGTTCGCCGTGCTGCATATCAAAGGAAAATCGCCGATCACGAAACTTGTGGAGGGACCATTTCCCGTACTCAAGATTTACGACCAGGGGTTGCAGGGGGAGGGATACCGGCGCGGAGGGTTCGAAGGATTTCCGCGATTCGGGAGATGCAGTTTCAAGGGAGAGTTTCCGTTCGGGTATGTGGAACTGACCGACGTATTGGCTCCCTTGAGCGTAAGAGTGACGGGGTGGAACCCCTTTATCCCTCTCGATGACAAGAATTCCAGCCTGCCCGTGGTGATCCTCGAATACACCCTGCACAATACCTCCGCGCAGAGTGTGGAGTACGAGTTCTCGTATCACTTATCGCATCTGGCGCCAGGGTGCGGCAACGACGATTCGAGTGGACGGAACGCAGCTATCCCCGGCAAGGGCGTGTTTTTCTACAACACTGAGAACGCAAACGCTGAGGGCTACGGAAGCGCGTGCCTGATCGCGCTCGAAGGGGTATCGCGAATCAAAGGCATGTGGCTGCGCAGTCCGGGATGGGAGTTCGATTCGCTGTCTGCGTTGTGGCGTGAATTGTCGACGGGAACGTTCACCACGAACGATGGCTCCAATGACGTCGATACCAAAGGGAGAAATGGCGGATCGATTCTGCTGGAAGGTAAGTTGGAGCCGGGCGAGTCGCGCACTTATCCCATCGTGATCGCGTGGCACTTCCCGAATTGCTATGTGGAAGTTGGCGGCGGAAGTAAGCCTGAAGTCCCCGGAACAGGCGGATGCCGAATCGAGCCCGAAGGTAAGGCCGCGCCCTGGCGTCCGTACTACGCGTCGGCGTGGAAAGATGCACGCGAGGTGGCGGAGTACGTTCAGCAGAATTACGCGTCGCTGCGCAAGCGGACCGAGGCGTTCAAGGAGGCGCTGTTTGCGTCGACCTTGCCTGGGTGTGTGCTGGACGCGGTGTCTGCGAATCTGGGGATTATCAAATCGCCCACGGTTCTGCGGCTGGAGAACGGCGACCTGTGGGGATGGGAAGGTTGCTTCACCGATGCGGGATGCTGTCATGGTTCGTGTACCCATGTGTGGAACTATGCGCAGGCGTTTCCGCATCTGTATCCGGAGTTGGAGCGAACGTTGCGATCACTTGAGCTTGAGCGATCGATGGACGAGAACGGGCATGTGACGTTTCGCGCAGCGCTGCCGGAAGGCCCGGTGAAACACGACTTTCATGCGGCTTCGGATGGCCAACTGGGCGGAATCATGAAGGTGTTCCGCGAATGGCAGATCTCTGGAGATGGCGAGTGGCTGAAGAAGATGTATCCGCTGGCCAAGCGGAGCCTCGACTATTGCATTCGCACCTGGGATCCGGAACATCGCGGAGGCCTGTTCGAGCCGCACCACAATACATATGACATTGAATTCTGGGGACCGGATGGAATGTGCACCAGCATTTACCTTGGCGCCCTCTCGGCGTTCCGAGAGATGGCGCAGGCTTTGGGCGAATCTGACGATGCGAAGTTCTATGGCGACCTCGCGCAACGCTGCGCCTCGTTTATGGATCGGGAGCTCTTCAACGGAGAGTACTACCAGCAGAAGGTGGAATACCTGGGCCTGCACGACCAATCGTTCGCAAAGATGGTCGCCGCGGTGGACGAGCACAGCAGCGAGATGCAGCGACTGCTGAAACGCGAGGGACCGAAGTATCAGTATGGAAGCGGGTGCCTGTCCGACGGCGTGATCGGAACCTGGATGGCGCGGGCGTATGGCGTCGAGATTCCGCTTGAGTCCGAGCACCTGAAGAGCGCGCTGCGTGCGATTTTCGCGAATAATTTCAAGACGGACCTGGCCGAGCATGCGAACGCGCAGCGTCCCGGATATGCGATGGGGCATGAGCCGGGATTGCTTTTGTGCACATGGCCCAAAGGCGGCCGGCCGACCTTGCCGTTTGTTTATTCCGACGAAGTCTGGACAGGAATTGAGTATCAGGTGGCCTCTCACCTGATTTCCGAAGGACTGGTGAAGGAAGGCCTGACTATCGTGAAGGCTGTGCGTAGCCGATACGACGGGCGAGTGAGAAATCCTTGGAATGAATATGAGTGCGGGAATTACTACGCGAGAGCGATGGCGAGTTACGCACTGTTGGGAGCGCTGTCGGGATTTCGATATTCAGCAGTAAGCAAGACGCTGTGGTTTGGTCCGAGGCTGGATGTGCGTCCTTTCAAGACATTTTTCTCGACTGCGTCGGGGTATGGGACGATTCAACTCGATGTGGAGACGCTTCGAGTGCAGATGATTGAGGGAGAGTTGCAGCTTGAGAGGGTTGTGATCGCTGGGAAGGAAAGTTCGCAGACATTGGATTGGAAAACGACTGTACGAGTTGGGGATCAGGCCGTCCGGCGGCTGAGTTGAGCCAGGTCACGGTGCAAATCCCAGGGTCAGTACAGATGGAAGTCGACTTCGACGGCAATTTGCACTGCGACGGGTTCGCCGTCCTTGGTCGCGGGCTTGAATCTCCAGGTTCCAACCGCCGCTATCGCCTTCGCGTCGAGTCCGCTTCCTAACGGGCTCAGGATCTGTAGGTTTCTGGGAACGCCGTCCTTGTCGACAATCATTCCGATCGTCATGGTGCCCTGATACTTTACGTGCCGAGCAGCATCGCTGAATTCTGGCTCGGGCTGTCCGAGAATCTGCGGGGGCTTTACGCCAGATCCAATGCGGAACGTTTTCTGATCAGGCGAGCCTTTGAGGTATAGATCATCGCCGTGAGGTGTCGAGTAGGAAGTGAACGAAGACGATGCAGACGAAACATTCTCTTCGGCGAGAGCAATTCCTGGAGCCGAGATGATTTCTGGGGAAAAGCGGCAGAACTGGATTTTGCGCAGGAGCCCTTGCAGAAGGCAGTTCCGCCAATATTCGGGCACTACATCGGGCAACTGGTCGTGGGAGGTAAGGAAGATTTTCGAGAGGGCGCTATCGATCTGCTCGGACGAAGGATTGTTCGTGCCTATGTTCAGTTCGATCACAACAACTTCGGGTTTCTTGTGTTTCTCATTCGAGTCCTTGCGCAGGGCTGGGAGAAAGTGAAACTCCTGTTCTTTGACAATCACGAGTTGGCGTGTCGCATTCATGACGATGCGGTCGCCCGAGGCGTCCACGCTGTCGATTGTGACGAAACCGTCAGACGTCCAGTCGCCGGATGACGCGTTGGTGATGAGCTCTCCGATCGAGCCGTAAAGCAAACTTTCCCCGCGATAGAAACCGCGCAAAAGAAATGTCTTTCCTTGATACTGCTCGCGAAGTTTCTGCTGAAAATCCGCAGTGTCAGCGTGAACTAGGGTGGGCAGCAAAGCGACGAAGACGATAAGCGCAAAGCGGCGCATGGTCGGAATTGTAGTCCTGACGATCAATTGCCACAGATAAAAAAACGCCCGGTTTCCCGAGCGTTTCTCGTGACAAAAATTCGATTAGATGTGCTTGTTCAGGGCCTGGGCGATGGCGTCCTTGGGACGATAGCCGACCAGCTGTTCGACGACCTGTCCGCCTTTGAAGACCAGAAGGGTCGGGATGCCGGTGACTTTGTATCGCATGGGTGTGGCCTGATTGGAGTCGACGTCCATCTTGCCGATTTTGATTTTGCCCTGATACTCGGTCGCCAGCTCTTCGACGATCGGGGCGATTGCGCGGCAAGGACCGCACCAAGTTGCCCAGAAGTCCACCAGAACCGGCTTATCCGATTTCAAAACATCCTGGTCGAAGTTCGCATCGGTGACTTCGACGATTCCGTTGCCAGCCATTGTTGTTTCTCTCCTATTTTGAACAAATCGCGCGGCCGGCAAACGTTTTCAAGCGGAGCCGGACTGGGCGACGTATATGAGTGCTTCCCTAACGGGAAATCAAACTCAATATTTTAGCACTCCCATTCGATGCAATTCGGGGGCCCAAAGTCGCAGAGGGCATTGTGCCAATGCAGAATGGGGCGCCACATCGCCCAAGTCCAAGATTCCCGACAGCTTCCGGCTGCCGCCTGCTTTTACGGCTGGGCCGCGTCCGGAGAAGACCCCACGACTCGGATGATTGCCATCATGCCTTTGTCTTCGTGCTCCAGGATGTGGCAGTGATACACGAAATCTCCAACGTCGGGGCCGCGGAAGTCCATACGGATCGTAACGCTGGGATATGGCCCAGACCCAGTCCAATGAGGCACATCGATGGTGTCGAGGAATTGCCTCTGCGCCTGCGGAACTGGTCTTCCGTTGCGATCCAATAACAGGAAATGGATCTGATGAATGTGAAATTCGTGGTTTTCGAGGGTTCGATTCTGGATGGTCCAGTCCTCGACGGATCCCTGTCGAGTAACGATGGCTGGAGGATTATTCGGATCGAAAAGGACTGGCTGTTGTCCTTCGACCGTAATGAAAAACTGAGAATCCGGATTGTCCTCCGAGAAATACAGCTGCCGATGAGCCGTCGGATGGGCTTCGCTGAGACCCTCGAATCGCTGAGCCCATGGAGCACCAACCTTAGCCGGAATGCGCACCAGGGATTGGGAAGCATCGGAGTTCACTTGAAGAGCGGCGATCGGCCGCGTGGGATCGCTGTCGCCATCGGTTCCGGTGTCTACGGCGCGCGTCAAAAGGGTCGCATTCTTAGCCGTCGACGGAGGCCCGGTGATGATGAACTCGGCGCGGCCCGCCGGTGGAATCAGGAGATGCTTCACAGCAGTTGTGTGACCGCGACGAGTTCCATCTTGAGAACCGACAGGCACGCCATCGATCCCAACCAACTGCAGAATCTGCGGCTGCCCGTCATATTGCAATTGAACATCAAGAATCGTATCGGCGGCGAGATTGCCTAAGCGCCAGAATTCGCGAGCGCCGGGGCGGATCGAAATCACGGCAGGAGTGTAACTGGGGAACGGCACCGGAATGTAGCTCAGGGAAATATCCCATTCGGGAGCTTGTAACTCGTGAGCGACGGAGTCGGAGGAACCGGGCAGGGGATTGTCACGCACCAGCAGGATTCTCTGCGGCAGTCCGGCAACCGCCGGCTGAATGCTCTCGATGCCGTCGACCACAATGGCGCCGGAAGCGCCGCCCTGCACTGCCGCCTCCGATAAGCCATGAATGTGGGGGTGATACCAATAGAGCCCGGGAGGTTCATCCTGGGGAAAAACAATCTTGTAAGTGAATGACTGCCCCGGATTGATCACCGTGCGGATCACTTCATCCGCGCCGCATTTGGGCGATGAGTTTGTCCCGTGATAGTGGACATTTACGGAAGAAGAATTCATTGAGGGCGCTCCGCATATCTCAGAGCCACGGGGCATTGCCATCTCCATCGACGTTGAACTCGGCGGTGGAAGACGGTTGGTCACTGTAAGAATGAGTGTGTCGCCCGGCTTCACGTGGAGGGTTGGCGATTCGGCTGCATCTTCGTTGACGAAGCAGTAGAGGACATTCCCGTTCGTGTCGAGAGATGTCTGATATGTCAGGTTCACTCGCAAAACACCGTTTTGGCTGAACAAGTTCTCTGGTTCGCTGATCGTGCTCCCAACTGGAAAACGGGCACAGCCGTTTGACGTTCCGGCAGCCGCTGCGACGGGAATGGCGACGGCAACAAGAAAGGAAAGGACAACTCGCGTTAACTTGCATCCGGGATTCATAGGCCTTCTCTCTCCAATGCGGTTGGAACTTCTGTAGAGCGCGGAAGTTTGTTGTCAGAGGCGGCGATCGGGCTGCCAGTTGTTTTCACTTTCGCCAAGCGCAGCCCAAGCAAGTCTCATCTGCGGACTTCTGATGTCGACTGGCCGAAGCGCATTTGCTAGTAAAAAGTAAGGCTATTGCGGGTTTGTTCCCGGAGGTTGAAGGGATTTGATATAGCTGACCAGTTGCCAGCGTTGGGGCTCGGGTAACTTCGACCAGACCGGCATGCCGCGGCGGACGACCCCGTTGGTCAGCAGCCAAAATAGGCTTCCCGGAGTAGCTTGCTGGATCTCGGGAGCGCGCAGACTAGGCCCTTTCTTGCTGCCTTTGCCCCCTTCTGCATTCTCTCCGTGACATTCGGCGCAATGCATCGAATACAGCTTGCCTCCGGCGGCGACGGCAGACGGATCATTCGCCATGGGATTGGCCCGCGCCACTGCTTTCTGCGGAACCTTCGTGAGTTCCGCATACAGCACGTTATCGCTCGGCGGGTTCTTGGAGTCCACGGCCTGAGCAAGAACGAGGCCACAGGCGATCATCAGCATCAGAACAACGGTTTTCATTGACGCCCTCCGAGCAAACGGGAGAGGGCCGATCCAAATCCCGAAAATTCATGGGAGACGCCCCAACGCAGAATGAACTTGTGGCTGTCGTCGTTGAGACCGAAGCCCGGAGAAACGCGCAGAGTCCAGCTCGACGGCAAGTTCCATGCGACCACCGGCGCGAGATAGTGTGAGGTATCCGGCAGCCCGAAACTGTAGCGATCGCCCAGTCCTCCGTACATTTCGACGCCGGCCACGAAGTTTTCCGCACAGAAGTTGCAGCGGTTCGGGGACGCTTTCAGCGACAGCGGGCGGCTGGCGCCAATGGCGTATCCGAACTCCCAGGGTTCATTGGTGAGATTCTTGGTGGCGATGGTGTTCTGCGCGATATTCCAGCCTTTGAATGTTTTCGAAAGAATCAGTTTGAATTCCATTTCCTGCTGGTGATCCTTGCGGGCATCGGCGTTAGGGTCGCCGTTGTCGGCCTCGCCGTCATGGCCTTCAATTTCCTTCAGAATTTTATCCGCGCCGCTGATGTGTTCATACTCCACATAGAGCACGGGATTGATGAAGTGCTCGTGCTGAAGAACGCGGAAGCGGTTTTCCCAGCGGAATCCTGTGAAGATGGTGCTGTCGTTAAAGGTGGTTTGGCCATCGAGATAAAACTCGGTGGTCCACCAGGCGGTAGCGCCGTATTCGAACTCGGTCCAGTAGGCATGAAAGTCGTTTCCGCCGCGCTGGGTTCCGAAAGTCGAGAAGTATTCGACATCGAGGCTGCCGGGCTCCTCCAGATAGTGGTCGTAAGTGACGATGTACGGGCTTTCCTGGGCGTGCGCGGTGGGCACAGCCGCCAACGAGAGCGCCAAGAATAAGAGGCAGAGGAAGAGAGCGGATATCTTCAAGCGAATTACTTTCTCCTTTAAGATTATACTGTTGCGACTGAGTCGCATTTGTAAATTAAAAGTAACGGTAAAAACTCAGTTGCAACCGAGTCGCAAGTAAGGGTACATTCATGATGGTGCCGGATCAGAC
>Ga0335081_10021702_pt1 | contig 10387 bp, 12 predicted proteins | sample Lox_Sample_35_FD_206713 | JGI IMG/M metagenome (GOLD analysis project Ga0335081, IMG submission 206713) | Soil microbial communities from Loxahatchee National Wildlife Refuge, Florida, United States - Lox_Sample_3.5 | ecosystem: Environmental > Terrestrial > Soil > Wetlands | place: USA...
TCAGTGCGACCTGGACGAGCTGATGCGCCGTCTGCAGGACCTCACCAAGCGCGCCCGCGCCGGTTCGCTCAAGAGCTCCGAGATGACCGATCCCACGATCACCGTCACGAGCCTCGGCGAACGCGGCGTGGACGCCGTCTACGGAATCATCTATCCGCCGCAGCTCGCTCTCGTGGGCTTCGGCAAGGTCGTGGAGCGGCCGTGGATCGTGGACGGGCGCGTGGTCGCACAACCGGTCGTCTACGCCACGCTCTCGGGCGACCATCGCGCCACCGACGGCCACCGCGGCGCGCTGCTGCTCGACGCCATCGATCGCCTGCTGCAGGAACCGGAGAAGCTATGACCACAGTTGATATTCGCACCACCATCCTCGACGCGCTGAGCGACGTCGCGCCGGAAATGGAACGCGAGAAGATCGATCCGCGCGTCGATCTGCGGGAGCAGCTCGATCTCGATTCGATGGACTTCCTCAACTTCGTCGTCGGCCTGCACAAGGCGTTCGGGGTCGACATTCCCGAGGCGGACTACCGGAAGATCGGCACACTCGACGGTTGCATGACCTATCTCGCGGCGAAGGCCAGGCCGATCGGCGTGCCGTCCGCGGCCGCGTGATGTCGCGTCGCACGCCTTCTCACTATCCAACAGGAGAAATAAGCATGACCAGACTCGACGACAGCGAGATTCGAAGCAAGGTGCTCGCGGAGCTCGACTGGGATCCGAGCATCGATGCTTCCGACGTGGGCGTCGCCATCAAGGACGGCGTCGTGACGCTGACCGGAACCATACCGAGCTACTGGCAGGAGAAAGAAGTCGAGCGCGTCGTGAAGCGCATCGCGGGGGTGAGGGCCGTCGCCGAGGAGCTTACGATCAAGCTGCCCGGAGCCTCGGAGCGTGGCGACGCAGACATCGCCCAGTCTGTGGTCAGCGGCTTGCGCTTCAACGTCGCCGTCCCGGCCAATCGGATTCAGGTGACCGTCGAAAAGGGCTGGGTGACCCTCGAAGGACAGGTCGAGTGGCAATACCAGAAGGCGGCGGCCGAAAGCGAGATCAAGTACCTGATGGGCGTCAAGGGCGTCACCAACAACATCGAGATCAAGCCAAGGGTGAGCTCCGCCGACGTGAAAGCGAAGATCGAAGCGGCGTTCGAGCGGCTGGCCCAGCTGGATGCGAACCAGATCACTATCGAGTCACGGGATGGGAAGGTCGTGCTGCGCGGAAGCGTGCGTTCCTGGGAGGAACGGGAACAGGCCGAGCAGGCGGCATGGGCGGCACCGGGCGTAACCATGGTCGAAAATCACGTGCTCGTAGCCCAATGATAGGCCTCTAAACATGTTCAAGCACATCCTGATCCCCATCGACGGCTCGCCTCGAGGCCGGAAGGCGCTCAAGGCGGGCATCGCGTTCGCGAAAGAAGTCGGCGCCAAGGTGACGGCCTACCACGCGCTCGAGATCATTCCTGCCTATTACGGCGAGGGCTTCATTCCTCCAGCCGCGTTGGAGCCCGTCGAAGCCGCCGCGCGCAAGCAGGCCAAGAAGTACCTCGACGAAGCCGCCCGGATCGCCGCGGCGGCAGGAGTACCGTGCGAATCGCGGGTTTCGCAACCGGCTGCGGTTTATGAGGGAATCATCGAAGCCGCGAGGAAGAACAAATGCGACGCGATCTTCATGGCGTCGCATGGCCGCGGTGAGCTCGCCTCGCTCGTGCTCGGCAGCGTGACCATCAAAGTCCTGGCGCACTCGAAGGTCCCGGTCGTCGTTTTCCGGTAGCAAGCGAGGACGGGAACGGGGCATTCCCTGACTGATCATGCCCGCCAGCTTCCATGAGTCCGCGGAGCCATCGCGCGCGGCGCTCGCATCGGGTGAAGAAGAGGATCGACCGCCTTCCGACTCGGCTAAGGTACGTCAGCGCGTTCTCGATACGCTGCAGCGGATCGCTCCCAACGTTGCTGTCGCCGAGCTGAACCCGCGAGCTCTTCTGCGCGATCAGGTCGATATGGACTCGATGGATTGGCTCAACTTCGTCGCGGCATTGCAGGACGTGTTCGGCATCGACATCTCCGAGGCGGACTACAGCGAGCTGGCCACGCTGGATGATATCGACGGCTATCTGCTATGCAGACACCCCGCCCGATCCGGACGCCTCCTGCCGTTGCCTCGTAGGCACCGCCTCGCCGACGGCAGAACGGTCACGATCCGGCCGATCAGCGCCGACGATGCGGACCGCGTACGCGCTTTGCTGGAGGCCTCGTCCGACGAAAGCCGCTACAGGCGATTCCAGAAATGGATCGAGGCGCCTTCGAGCGCGCTGGTTCACTTTCTTACGGACCTGGGCCCTCGCGGTGGCGTGGCTCTCGTAGCGAGCGTGCCCACCGCTTCCGGCGAGGACATCATCGCCGAGGCACGGTGCATGGCAAGCGCGGACGGCAAGAGTTGCGAGCTCGGCTTGCTGGTTGAGGACGCCTGGCAGAAGACCGGGGTGGCGGGTGTACTCATGGAAGCGCTGATCGAAGCCGCGCGCGATCGCGGGTTCGCCACGATCGAAGGGCTGGTGCTCAAGAGCAACGCGCCGATGCTGCAATTCTCCCGCGCGTTCGGCTTTTCCATCGAACCGCTGGAAGCGGACCACACGACACTCCGCATCCGCAGGCTCCTCCAGAGTCCGGAGGCGGCCCTTCCGGGGACATCGTTGACGCAGACCCGAGCCGACGAGCCGCGGCGTTGACGTAACGCAAAGGACGATCACTGCGTTACGGCGATACTACAACGGCCGGCGAAACGCATCGCAGGCGGCAAGGTGCACTGAAACTGAAAGCGCGAGCGGAAGCGCGGAAGGGTAAACGATGAACACCGTCGAATTGACAGCCTCGAACAAACAGGCGATCGGCACGGCCGAACCGAAGGCCGCGAGCCGTGACAAATTGCTGAGCGACCTCCGGGCTTTGGTGGCCGACTCCGATGCCTATCTTCGGGCCACTATAGGACAGGCAAGCGAGGCGGCCGCGGCTGCTCGGGGTCGCCTGGTAGAGAGCTTGAGCACGGCCAAGGCCGAGCTCGGCGAAACCCGGCGCGGTCTGGTCGGCAAGGCGCGAGCCACCGCAAAGGCCACCGATGACTACGTCCGCGAGAACCCATGGCGGTCGATCGCGATCATCGCGGGCACGGCATTGATCGCGGGACTGCTCGTCGGTCGTCGCTGATCGAACGGCTCCGGGCTTGCTCCACCATGGCAATCTTCGGCATCGAGCTCGGATGCGGTCTCACGATCGAGGCCGAGTACAAGGAGGCCCGCTAGGCGCGGCATGCGTCAGCGGGTGCTCGCACTCGCGCTGCAAACCGCGATGCGACCGTAGCGCGATGATGAGCGCCACGCCGAGACACGGCGGTCGACGGCTCGATGCCTGCGTGGAGCCGATTCGCGCCCGCGTCGGCGCGTTGGTTCCGGGCCTTGCGCCGCTCGCATCGCTTGCCTTGATTTCCTCGCTTGCGCTGCTCGGCGGCTGCGACATCTCCTGGCCATGGAGCGATCGGGCCGGGATGGCGTCGATCACCCTTCCCGGCACCGTCGACGCGCACGAAGTCGACTTATCGTTCCAGGTCGCTGGCCGGATTCTCTGCCTGAACACCGACGAGGGCAGGGCGGTGCAGCCCGGCGAGGTCCTGGCCGAGCTCGATCCTCTCGACCTGGAGCTCGCACTGGCCCGGGCCCGCGCCCAGGCGGCTTCGGCCGAAAAGGCGCTGGCCGTGCTCAAGGCCGGCTCGCGCGTGCAGGACATCCGCGCCGGCGAAGCGTCGCTCAGGCAGGCCGAGGCCGATCTGCGCTTCGCGCTCACGCAGCAGGAACGCACCGCGAAGCTCGTGGCGGATCATTTCGCTCCGCCGCAGCAGCTCGACACCGCGAACGACCAGGTCGACGTCGCCACCGCGAAGGTCGAGCAGGCGCGGCAGAATCTGTCGCTGCTCAAGGAAGGCGCGCGCAAGGAGGACATCGAGCGCGCCAGCGCCGACCTCGACGCGGCGAAGGCGGCCGCGGCGAGCGCCGAGCAGCAGCTCGCCTACGCGCACCTGGCGAGCACCGTGGCGGGCGTCGTAAGCGTGCGCCTGGCCGAGCAGGGCCAGAACGTCACTGCCGGACAGCCCGTCTTCCGCGTGGCCGAGCTCGACCGGCCATGGGTGCGCATCTACCTCGACGAAAAGGAGCTGCCGCGGGTGAAGCTCGGGCAGCCCGCGCAGATCCAGGTCGACGGCCTGCCGGGAAAGACATTCACCGGACACCTGAGCTTCGTCTCTCCCGAGGCCGAGTTCACGCCCAAGACGGTCGAGACCCGAGCGCTGCGCGTCGACCTCGTGTATCGGGCCAAGGTCGACGTCGACGACGCGGCCGGCCGGCTCAAGATCGGCATGCCGGCCGACGTTAAGCTTGCCGTCGAGCGATGAGCGATGCCGCCGTCGTCCGCGCGCAAAGGGTGCGCTTCGCGTATCGGACCGAACCGGTGCTGGAGGACGTGGATCTCGAGCTCGCCGCAGGAGAGGTATTCGGGGTCGTCGGCCCCGACGGCGCCGGCAAGAGCACGCTGTTGCGCCTGTTCATCGGGCAGCTCGCTCCCACTGCCGGCACCGTCTCGGTGCTCGGACTGCCGGCAACCGACACCGCGCAGCGGCAGCGCATCGCGTACATGCCGCAAGGTTTCGGGCAGTACCTCGACCTCACGGTCGAAGAGAATCTCGAGTTCTTCGGCGATCTCCACGGACTGGACGCCGCCACGGGCCAGGCGCTGATCGCAGACCTCTTGCGCCGGACGGGGCTCGGAGATTTCCGAGGCCGTCGAGCCGGGCAGCTCTCGGGCGGGATGATGCAGAAGCTCGCGCTCGCCTGCGCTTTGGTGAGCCGGCCGCGGGTCATGTTTCTCGACGAGCCGACCACCGGCGTCGATCCGGTGTCGCGCCGGGCGTTCTGGCAGTTGCTCGATCAGGTACGCGCCGAGAATGTGGCCATCGTCTACGCGACCGCGAACATGGACGAAGCCGAGCGCTGCGACCGTGTCGGGATGCTGGTGGGCGGCCGCTTCGTCCGCCAGGGCTCGCCCATCGAGCTGATCCGCGCCGTCGACGCACCGCTGTACGAACTCACCGGCACCGGCGCGCGCTCGCGGCGGAGCGATATTCGCGCATTGCCCGCGGTGAGGCTCGTGTTTCCCGTGGGCGAGACGCTGAAGGTATGGCTCGGCAGCGCCGCCGACGAAGCACCGTTCCGCGCGGCGGTCGGCGGCATCGCGCCCGCCCTGACGATGCGGCCGCTGCGCCCGTCCCTGCACGACGTCGCGCTGCGGGATCTTGCGCTCGCCGAGGATCCGGGCGATGCAGGAACGGCTCGACAGCGCCATTGACGCGCGAAGGCTGACGCGCCGCTTCGGCGATTTCGTCGCCGTCGCCGGGATCGATCTCGCCGTGCGCCACGGCGAAGTCTTCGGACTACTCGGTGCCAACGGCGCCGGCAAGACCACGGCGATTCGTATGCTCTGCGGCACGCTTCCGCCCACCCGCGGCGAAATCCGGATCGCCGGCGTCGACATGGTTGAGAGCCCGCGCGAGGCGCGCGGACGCATCGGCTACGTCGCGCAGCGCTTCGCCCTCTACGGCGATCTCACCGTGCGCGAGAATCTCGCGCTGCAGGCGGGACTCTACGGCCTCGGCAACGCACGGGCACGTACGCGGATCGGCTGGGCGCTCGAGCGGCTCGATCTGGCCGGCTCGGCTTCGGCGCGCGCGGCCCGCATCCCCCTCGGTCATCAGCGGCGGCTCGCCATCGCGGCGGCGCTCCTGCACGAGCCAGACGTGCTCTTCCTCGACGAGCCGACGTCCGGTCTCGACCCGCTGGCGCGCGGCGAGTTCTGGGAGCTCGTGTACGAGCTGGCGGAAGCGGGGGCCGCCGCGCTGGTCACGACGCATTACATGGACGAAGCGCTGTTCTGCGACCGGCTGGCACTGATGCACGCGGGCCGCATCGTCATCGACGGCACGCCCCGCGAGCTCCTCGCTCGGGGCGTCGAGACGCCGATGATCGAAGTCGAGAGCCCTCGAATCGCGGCTTGCCGGCCGCTGCTGGGGCGTCTCGCCGCCGTGCTCGAGGTCGTTCCCCACGCAGGGCACTTGCGCGCGAGACTCAAGTCCGGGAGCGACGCCGGCGCGACCGCCGCGCGAATCCTGGCCGAAGGAGCGCGTGTCGGGGTGCAGATCGATCGCGTCACCCCCTCCGGCGCCGAGCTGGAGGACGTCATCGTTGCGCTCCTGGAAGAAACGGAAGGCGCGCGATGAGGTGGCGCAACGTTCGCGCGATGGCGCGCAAGGAGGCGAGGCACCTGCTGCGCGACGCCCGGAGCCTCGCGCTCATGTTCCTCCTTCCGACGATCATGCTGTTCCTCTACGGGTACGCGATCCGGCTCGACATCATGGAAGCGCCGATCGGCATCCTGCAGGAGTCCGCCGATGTCGCCTCGGACGAACTCGCCGCCCACTTCGCGGGGAGCCGCGCCTTCGACGTGGTCGCGCGCTACCGCGACCGCCGCGAGCTGGCCGCGTCGATCCAGAGCGGCAGGGTGTGGGCGGCGGTCGTCATCCCGCACGATTTCGCGCTCGACCTCGCTCGCGGCCAGGCGAGCGTCCAGCTGATCCTCGACGGCACCGACGCCAACACGGCGCGGCTGGTGCGCAACTACGCGCTCGCCCTGGTGAACGCGTATGGGCTCTCGCTCAATCGCGCCACGCCGTACATCGAGGTCGACACGCGGACCTGGTTCAACGAATCCAACGAGAGCCGCTACGCAATCGTTCCCGGCGTCATCGTGCTCGTGATGTCGGTAGTCGGCGCGCTCATGACCGCGCTCACCATCGCCCGGGAGATGGAGCTCGGTAACATCGTGATGCTGAGGACGACTCCACTCTCGCGCGGCGAGTTCCTGGTCGGCAAGCTGATTCCCTACTTCTTCGTCGGCATGATCGACGTGCTGGGCGCCATCGCCGCGGCCGTGCTGATCTTCGACATTCCTCTGCGCGGTTCACTCGCGGCGATCGTCTCCGCCTCGGCCCTGTTCCTCCTGGTCGTGATGTGCCAGGGTGCGCTCATCTCGATCACGGCCGGCAACCAGATGCTGTCGAGCCAGCTCGTGCAGATCACGACGTTCATGCCGTCGTTCCTGCTCTCCGGCGCGATCTATGCGATCGGGAACATGCCGCTCTGGCTCCAGTACGCGACGCTGGTCTTCCCGGCGCGCTATTTCGTGACGCTCTCCAAGGCGATCTTCCTCAAGGGCGTGTCCCTTGTCACGTTGTGGCCGCCGGTCGTGGCCCTCGCGTTGCTGCTAGCGGCGCTGGCCGCGCTCCTCTACCGGCGTGCCGGACGGCTGGGGCTCGTCACGTGAGAGCGCTCCTTCGCGCCCCGTGGCGACGGCTGTCGGCGCTGCTCGCCAAGGAGTTCGTGCAACTGCTGCGCGACCCGCGCATGCGCTTCACGCTCTTCGTGCCGCCGCTCCTCCAGCTTTTCATCTTCGGCTATGCGGCGACGTTCGACGTCCGGCACGCCGGGGTGGCCGTGGTAAACCACGACGACGGGCAGCAGAGCCGCGAGCTCTTATCCGCGGTCGTGGCGACCGGCCACTACACGCTGGAGTTCATGCCTTCGCTCGCCGCTGCCAGCAGCCGTATGGATGACGGCAAAGTGGGCGTGATCGTGCAGATCCCCCCACGGTTCTCGGCACAGCGCCGGGTCCAGCTCATCGCGGACGGCTCTGACCCGAACACGGCTCAGCTCGTCATGGCCGAGCTGGTCCAGGTCATCGGCCGGTACGCGGCGACCGAGGCACGGTACGCACCTCCCGTCGTCGTCGAGGAACGCTCGTGGTTCAACCCGAACCTCGAGGACCGATGGTTCTTCATCCCCGGCATCATGGCCAACGTGCTGTTCATCAGCACGATGATGCTGACGGCGATGATGGTCGTGCGCGAGCGCGAGATCGGGACGCTCGAGCGGCTGATGGTGACGCCGGTGGGCCGCGTCGAGTTCCTCGTTGGCAAAATGGTGCCCGTGGCGTGCGTCGGCCTGTTCGACGTGGCGCTCATCACGACCGTTGCGCTCGGATGGTTCGGCGTTCCGCTGCGCGGCACGGTCGCTGCGTTGGTGCTCGCCACCTTTTTTCTGCTGGCCAGCACGCAGGGACTGGGTTTGCTGATCTCGAGCTACGCCGCGACGCAGCAGCAGGCGATGCTCTCGGCGATGTTCGTGATCATGCCGATGACCGTTCTTTCGGGCTTCGCGTTTCCGATCCGCAACATGCCCAAGGCCGTCCAGCTCCTGACCTGGGTCGATCCGCTGCGCTACTACCTTGTGGTCGTGCGCGACCTCTTTCTCAAGGGCGGGGGCGTGGTCGGGCACGCGTTCGAGTTCGCGATGATGCTGCTCCTCGGCGCCGTGGCGCTGGCCGTCAGCGCGAGCCGTATTCGCTGACCGGCGCCCTCAGCGCGGGGGTCTTTACCGCCGCCACGAGCCATTCGGCAAACGTCGATGGACGTCTATCCCGGCCGGCTCGCGGCTCCGCGCAGCGAGGTCGGTCGCAGTCAACACGGCTGCGCGGAGCGGGCGTAGAAGTGACCGCAGGATGACCGGCCCTAGAATCAGGAGGAGAAACCGATGTCGAAGCAGCTGCCCATAGACCGGCTCGTACGCGACGCCGCGCTCCACGGGTTTTGATCTTCCTCAACACCCGCAGATAGAGAGTGAACGATGATTGCAGCCAAGGGAGGCTCGCCATGGCAGAGGAAACCAAGGCCGTCGAAGCGCAGAGCGTGTTCTGCGAAGTCTGCACCAAGGCGCTGCAGAGATCGGCAGCGTTGATGGCGGAGACGAGAGACTACGTCGCGTACTTTTGCAGCGAAGCGTGCTATGCGAAGTGGCACTCCGAACCGGCTCCCGAACCCGCGCACCCCGCGATACAGGAGGGCCGGGACCGCAGCAAGTCCCGGGACGACCGGCTCAAGCGGATCGTCCGGCAGCATCCGCTGCGCGACGAACCACGAGCGGACAGCGTCGAGCCGGACGAAGTCCCAGGGTCGTAGCGCAAGTCCCGCGCGTTTGCCTGGCTGTCCCGAGCGCCCCTGCGCGCTCGCCTCCACAGGCATCGCAGCTTCTCGCTCGCGATGTCCGATTCGTGAGGGACAGCGCCGTCGAGGGAAGGGCTGTGGTCGCCCCCAGAGGAGACGATAGAAGATCTTCCGGCTAGGGCCCGGGTTGTGCGCCGGCTGGTAGCGTGCCAGAATGACCGCGGCGCATTGTGTGTAGGGGAGTGCACCGATGGCACGCTGCAAACGTTTCTGGCAAATCGCCCCGTTTTCGCTTTGCGCGGTTGTCTCTTGCGCCTCGGCGCAGATCGCCCCACCTGTTCTGGAGGTCGACTTCACAACGGGGACCGCGGCGCCGTCTGTACCACTCAGCCCCGCCCTTTGCGTTGCGATTGCCGTCGCCATCGCAGCTGCGGCGCTGTTCATGCTTCGACGCACGCGAGGCGGCGCGCAGCTGGTGTTGGCCCTGAGTGCAGCGTCGCTTGCGTACGCTCTGATGCACACGCCGATCGTCAGCCACGCGCGGGCGGCGCCGCCGCCTATCCCTTTGTCATTGATGTCGAGTCCCACGATCGTCACTGGCCCGTCGTACTTCGATTACATCCAGGCCACCAACGAGACCGGTTCGAGGATCAAGATACTGGCAGTGAAGTACGACCCGGGCGGTTACGATTATTACCTTGACACGGCGACCACCACTTGCATCCACGGTTTGGTACTGGGCCCCGGAGCATCCTGTCTCATCCGCATCCTGTCGCTCGGTTGATGCATCACTTTCGACCCCCTGTTCGCTCGTCGCTACTTTCGCAAACAGGCCCAGGCACGGCAGGCCGGGAAGTGGCGTGGCCGAAGGCGGCGGTCGAAGGGTTTCTTTTCAGGCCGTCTTCCCGCGGGGTGGGCTTTGGCGGCTTCGCCGGCGCCTTTCTCGTCGGCTCGCTGAGTGTTACACACGGACCACATGAGGATGCATTCGACGATCGGGAGCAACGCCCCCCACCGCGAGCAGCACGGTTTCGACGCAGTGACGGAGGTCATGGAATACGGCTGTCGAGGGCACACTCACTGCACTCCGCACCGAAGAATTGGATCACCTCGGCACCATCAGCTCGATCTCCTCCACGATTTGCTCCTGGCGCAGTCGATTTCGTTGCCGGTTGAGCTCCTCGCGTCTATTACGCACTAGACGTCGCGCCCCTGTTGATTGACGCCGGAGATGCTGGGGCAGCACATCCATCACCAGGGCTGATTCCGGGCCCGGTCTGCGGGTCTGCTTGACGTC
>Ga0335081_10021704_pt1 | contig 10386 bp, 9 predicted proteins | sample Lox_Sample_35_FD_206713 | JGI IMG/M metagenome (GOLD analysis project Ga0335081, IMG submission 206713) | Soil microbial communities from Loxahatchee National Wildlife Refuge, Florida, United States - Lox_Sample_3.5 | ecosystem: Environmental > Terrestrial > Soil > Wetlands | place: USA: Florida...
CGATCACCAGGTTGCCGACCAGCAGCGGCTGGCCGTAGACCGCGCCGTCCAGGCGGGCCCGCCAGCTGACGCTCAGCGGGCCCGCCGCGGCCATGTTGGCGGCGACGCCCGTGCGGGCGAAGTCGCGGCCGTACGTGGGCCAGTCCGTGCCGGGATGCCCGACCCCGGGATCGCCTGGGGAGGTCAGCGTGATGGTCGGCGGCGCCGAGCCGGCCGGCGTCGCGTCTCCGTCTCCCGGTGAACTGCCGCAGCCCGCCGCCGCGGCCAGCAGGCCGCCGGCCAGAGCCGCCGCCGCCAGCCGGACCGTACCCGCTCGTCTCGTCCGCATGTCCCCAAGTCTCCTCCGTCCGGCCCGCTTGGCTCCCGCGACCGGAGTTCCCGTAAGGTTTCTCCCGCCAACCGCCGGCTCCGGCTCAGGTTTGCTCCCGCCCCGCTGGCTCCGCCCAGGTTCACTCCCGCACCCCGCCGGTTACCACCGGTTCGAGATGGCATCATGGAACGGATGCCTGAACGCAACCCGGGGCCCGGAATAGACGCCTTCGTGGCGATAGGCGACAGCTTCACCGAGGGCCTCAACGACCTCGATCCGGACGGCGGCGGATTCCTGGGGTGGGCCGACCGGGTAGCCGGCGTCCTGTCCGCGCAGCGGCCCGGGTTCCGCTACGCCAACCTGGCCATTCGCGGGAAGATGCTCGGCCAGGTGGTCGCCGGGCAGGTACCGCGGGCCGTCCAGCTGGCCCCCGACCTGGTCAGCCTGGCCGCGGGCGGGAACGACATCCTGCGCGGGGCCGACGTGGACGCGCTCGCCGCGCTTTTCGAGTCGGCCGTGGCCGAGCTGCAGGCGGCAGGCTGCCGGGTGCTCATCTTCACCGGCTTCGATCCGCGCATGTTCCCGGTGATACGCCTGCTGCGGGGCCGGATCGCCGCGTACGACATGCACCTGCGCGGCATCGCCGACGAACACGGGTGCGACCTCGTGGACCTGTGGTCCATGCGGGCGCTGAAGGACCCCCGCGCCTGGAGCCCGGATCGCCTGCACCTGAGCACCGAAGGCCACCGCCAGGTAGCCCTGCGTACCTGCGAGGTCCTGGGCATCCCGGTCACCGGGGCCTCGCGGGTGCCGCTGCCGCCGGCGGTGCGCCCCTCCGGCCCGCCGAACCGGACCCGGTGGCTGGCCGCGCGCCGCCAGGACGCCCGCTGGGCCAGGGATTACGCGGGCCCGTGGGTGCGCCGGAGGCTGCGCGGCACCTCCAGCGGCGACGGCGTGCCGCCCAAACGCCCCGACCTGCTCCCGGTCTGAGCGGAGCCGGGGCCTCAGCCGGTGAGGTCGGCCAGGACCTCGTCGAGGCGGGCCAGGGAGGCGGCGATCCAGGGGAGCGAGCACGGATCGGACGCGTGCAGCGCGGCCATGCGCTCGGCTTCCGTGTCGCCGTAGAGCATCGACGTCGCCACCCGCAGCCGGAGCCGCCCGCTCTCCTCGCCGAACGCGCTGCCCGGCAGCACTCCCACGCCGTACTTGCGCAGCAGCACCGCCGCCAGGCTCTCGTCACTGGTGACGCCGTGCCGCCCGAGCAGCGCGTCCGCCCGCGGCGAGAAGTCCGGATACAGGTAGAACGCCGCCTGCGGCGCGGGCACGACGGCGCCGGCCGCGGCGAACCTGCGCGCGATCGCGCGGGCACGGACCCGTGCAGGCGGCGGCTGAGCGCGACCCGTTCGGTCAGCTCCGGCGGCTCGCCGAAGGCCAGCGCGGCCGCCTGCTGCACCGGCCCGGCCGGGGCGGACCAGATCTCGCTGCCGATCCCGAGCAGCCGGGCGCGCAGCTCGCGCCCGAGCCCGCCGCCGGGCAGCCGGGCCACGCCCAGGCGCCAGCCTCCCAGGGCGAGGTTCTTGCTGAGCCCGGTGGTGATCACGGTCCGTTCGGGGGAAAGCGCGGCGGGACTGGTGAACGGCGCGTCCGCCTCGTGCACCAGGTCCCGGTAGATCTCGTCCGAGATGACGATCAGGTCGTGCTCCCGCGCGACCGAGCACAGCGCGCGCACGGCCCCGGGCGGGGCCAGCCGCCCGGTCGGGTTGTCCGGCAGCGTGACCACGACCGAACGGACCTGGCGGCCGGCCGCCCGTGCCGCGGACACGGTGCGGGCCAGGTGCTCGGCGTCGGGCACGCCGGCCGGGCCGGGGACGAAGTGCGCCACCCGCCCGGCCAGGCTGGCCTGCGCGGCGTAGCTGACCCAGCTGGGCCGGGTGACGGCGACGTCGCCGCCGACGGCGGTCAAGATTCTCTTATGCTCGACCTGCACCGGCTCCGCCTGCTGCGGGAATTCGCCGCCCGCGGCAGCATCGCCCGGACGGCCGCGGTCCTCGGCTACACGCCGTCCGCGGTGTCGCAGCAGCTCGCCGCGCTCGAGCGCGAGGCGGGCACCGCGCTGCTCGACCGGTCCGCGCGCCGGGCCGAGCTGACCGACGCGGGCCGGCGCCTGGCCGGTCACGCCGAGCGCATCCTGGCCATGGTCGAGGAGGCCGAGACTGACCTGTCCGCCGAGGCCGCCGAGCCGGCCGGGCGGGTGGTGGCGACCGCGTTCCCGTCCGCGGCCGTCGCGTTCGCGCCCGCGCTCGCGCGCAGCCTGCGCGCGCACCCGCGGCTGACCCTCGTGCTGCGGCAGACGCCGGCCCGCGAGGGCCTGCGCCAGGTCCGTTCGGGTGAGGTCGAGGTGGCCATCGTGGACGACTGGACCAGCCGCCTGGCCGAGGAGATCCAGCTGGGCGGATCGATCCTGACCTGCTACCACCTGCTCAGGGATCAGCTCGCGCTGGTCCTGCCGCGGACCCACCCGGCGGCGGCCGACGGCCAGCCCGCCGACCTGCGGGCGCTGCGGCACGAGCCGTGGCTGGCCGCCCCGGCCGGGGAGCCGTCCCGGCAGGCCGTGGACCGGCTGCTCGCCGCGGTCGGCGTGGCGCCGCCGGTGCTGTCGGAGTTCGAGGGCATGTCGACCATCGTCAGCCTGGTCGCGCGCGGCATCGGCATCGCCATCCTGCCCAGGCTGGCCGTCGCCGCGGCGGACCGCCGGATCATCGTCCGGGACCTGCCGCACGGCCTCGACCTGGCCCGGGACGTGTACGCGGTGGCCCGCACGGCGAGCGTGCGCCGTCCGTCGGTGGCGGTCATCGTGACCGCGCTGCGCGCCGCCGGGCCGAGCCGTCACGGCGCGGCCTGAGCCCTGTCCCTGGTCTGGGTCCTCTAGTCTGGCCGGGTGGACCTTCGGATGGACGGGGCGGCGCTGACCGCCTGGCTCGTGGACACCCCGTCGGTCAGCGGCGAGGAGGGCCCGCTCGCCGACGCGATCGAGGCCGGGCTCCGGGCGCTGCCGCACCTGACCGTGCACCGGGACGGCAACACGATCGTGGCCCGCACCACGCTCGGGCGGCCGGAGCGGGTGATCCTGGCCGGCCACGTCGACACCGTGCCGGTCGCGGGCAACCTGCCGTCCCGCGTCGAGGGCTCCCGCCTGTACGGCTGCGGCACCTCGGACATGAAAGCCGGGGTGGCGGTGCAGCTCAGGCTGGCCGCCGGACTGACCTCGCCCGGCCGGGACGTGAGCTACGTCTTCTACGACTGCGAGGAGGTCGCGGCCGACCGCAACGGGCTGCTGCGGCTGAGCCGCAGCAGCCCGGAGCTCCTGGCCGGCGACTTCGCCGTGCTGATGGAGCCGAGTTCGGCCGAGATCGAGGGCGGGTGCCAGGGGACGCTGCGGGCCGAGGTCGTGGTGACCGGCCAGCGGGCGCACACCGCGCGTTCCTGGATGGGCCGCAACGCCATCCACGAGGCCGGCGCCGTCCTCGACGTGCTGCGCGGCTACACGCCCCGGGAACCGGAGGTGGACGGCCTGCGCTATCACGAGGGGCTGAACGCCGTCGGCATCCGCGGCGGCGTGGCGGGCAACGTCGTGCCCGACGAGTGCGCGGTCACCGTCAACTACCGGTTCGCGCCCGACCTGTCCGGGGAGCAGGCGGCCCAGTACGTTCGGTCGCTGTTCTCCGCGTGGCCGGTCCGGATCCTCGATGTCGCGGACGGCGCCCGGCCGGGCCTCGGCGAGCCGGCCGCGGCCGAGTTCGCCGCGGCGGTCGGCGGGACGCCGCGGCCCAAGCTCGGCTGGACCGACGTGGCCAGGTTCTCCGCCCTCGGCATCCCGGCCGTGAACTACGGGCCCGGCATCTCGGAAATCGCGCACACGCCCGGCGAGTACGTGGAGCTGCCCAAGATCGCCGAGTGCGAGACCCGGCTCCGGGCCTGGCTGAACGGCTCTTAGCGGGCCCTGCCAGCTGGCTGGGCTAACTGGCTGGGCTAGCGAGCTGGGCCCGCGTCCAGCCGCATCTTGGTGGTGTGCTCGATCCCGTCCAGGCTCACCCACAGCACGGAAACCACGTCGCCCGGGTGGGAATTGCCGGTGATGGTGCTCAGCGAGCCGGGCGTGGTGACCGGCTGGCCGGATACCGACGTGATCACGTCGCCCGGCACCATGCCCGCCGCCTGGGCCACCGAGTTGCACAGCACGCCGACGATGAGCGCTCCCGCCGCGATCGGCGCGACCCGAGCCGGGACGCCCGACTGCTGGCTGCCGGTCGAGCAGGAGCCGGCCCCGGCCGACGTCCGGCCGAGGTGGCCGCCCTGCGCCGCGTCGGCGGCCTGCTGCTGCGGATCGGAACTGTCGCTGGTCGCGACCTGCACGCCGAGGAAGCCGGGCAGGCCGATGTGCACGGTGGCGCTCGGCTGGCCCGCCGCGATCTGCCGGGCGATGGCCAGCGCGCTGTTGATCGGTATGGCGAAGCCGAGCGTGCCGCCGGACGAGGACGACTGGCTCGAATTGCCGGTGTTCGCGGCGGTGATCATGCCGATGACCTGGCCCGCGTTGTTCGCCAGCGCGCCGCCGGAGTCGCCCTGCTCGATCGGGGCGTTGGTCTGCAGCATGTGGTTCAGGTTCTCGGTGCTGTCCGAGCCCTCGTCGCTGGCCTGGATCGAGCGGTCCAGGGCGTTGATGATGCCCACGGCGGGCTTGGCCCCGCCATGGCCCTCGGCGTTGCCGAGCGCGAGCACCGGGGTGCCCAGGCGGACCTGCGAGGAGTTGCCGAAGCTTACCGGGGTCAGCCTGAGGGCGCCCTGGAGCTGGAGCAGCGCCACGTCGTGGGTGGCGTCGTAGCCGAGGACCCTGGCCGAGAACTGCTGGGCCGAGGAGGTGACCAGTCTTGCCTGTACGGCCGTGCTCTGGTCGATCACGTGGTTGTTGGTCAGCACCAGACCCGAGGAAGAAATGATCATCCCGGTGCCCTCGGCCGTCTCGCCGTTGTAGGTGAGATTCGACCTGATGTCGACCAGGCCGGGATCCACCTTGTTCCGCACCGTCTCCGGGTTGAGCGGTGCCGAGGAGGCACCGCTGCCCGACGCGTTGTCGTGCGGCCCCGGGACGTCGCTGGAGGAAACCCCGGCCGTCTGGGCCGCGCGATGCTCACCGAACGCTACGGTCGCCCCGGCGCCGATGCTCGCCGCGACCGCGGCGACGGCCACGTAGACCAGCAGCCGCCCGCCCCGGGCGGAACGCCGCGGCGCAGGATCGGGCGCCGGCCAGCCGGGTGCGCCTCCGCCGCCCCCTTGACTTCGGTAGCCACCCTGGTCCCCGTAACCGCCCTGGTTCCCGGACCGGGCCCGCTCGTGGCGGGGATCGGCGGCGGAGCCGGACGGCGAGCCGAAAGCGATGGTGTCCGGGTAGTCGCTCTCCGGCGCGGGAGTCGCGTCCGGACCGGGCCAGCTCGTCCCCGCGCCCTCGTCGCGATTCTCGTCGCGCCGGCCTGGATGGCTGCCGCGCCCGGGTGGCTCCCACCAGCCGCCTGCGCCATCGCCTTCGTTGTCTCGCATCATCCTCGCCCTCGACCAGACCAGGGTACGTGGCCGATCAGGCCCGCCCGGGACATCTCCGGCGACAGCTGTCTTCTAGTTAGCCGGGTGAAGCTGAGCGTACGCTGACGTCTCCTGGTGATCGCGCTGGTCCGGGCGTTTCTGCGCCGTCATCCGGCCGGCCCGGCGGTGAGCGTCACGACCGCGGTATGCAGGCTGGCGCCCGGGGCGACCCAGGCCAGCGCGACCCGGCTGCCCGGGCGGTAGCGGCGCAGGAGGGCGGTCAGCGAGCCGGGCGAGGTCACCGGCCGGCCGCCGACCGACGTGATGACGTCCCCGGCGAACAGGCCGGCCTGGTCGGCCGGCGTCCCGCACAGCACTCCGTCCACCAGCGCGCCGGTCCCGGCCGGGGCGACGCTGGCCGGGACCGCCGTGGTGTCGCCGCTGGTACAGCCGCTGCCGCTGCCGCTCACCTGGCCGGTCCGGTTCAGTTGCTGGCTGGCCTGCCGCCGGGGATCAGCGCTGCTGCTGTCCGGGAGGAGCACGCCGAGGAACGCGGGCAGGCCGATCTGGATCCGGCTGCCCCGGCGGCCGGCCGCGATCTGCCTGGCGATCGGCATGGCCCGGTCGATGGGGATCGCGTAGCCGGAATAGTTGGTGCTCCCGCCGGCCGCCGTGTCGATCCCGATCACCCGGCCGTCGGCGCCGGCCAGCGGACCTCCGGAGTCGCCCGGCCGGATGTCGGCGCTGGTCTGCAGCATGCCGTGCAGCGTCTCGGTCAGGCCGGAACTCTGGTCGCTGGCGATGATGGTGCGGTCCAGGCTGCTGATCACCCCGGGCGCGACCGTCGGCGAGCCGCCCTGCCCGCCCTCGTTGCCGATGGCCAGCACGGGCGTGCCCACCCGCGCCCATGCCGAGCTGCCGATCGTGACCGCCGCCAGCCGCGGCGCCCCCCGGACCTGGAGCAGGGCGATGTCGTCGGCGCGGTCGTAGCCGAGGATCCGCGCCGGATAGCTGCGGCCCGACGTCACCGGCGTGACCGTGACGCTGGTCGCGCCGTTGATGACGTGATTGTTGGTCAGTATCAGCCCGGCCGCGGCATCGATGACGAAGCCCGTGCCCTTCGCCGTTTCCTGCAGGTACCGCAGGTTGGCGGCCACGTCCACGACGCCGGGCTCGACCGCGCGGTAGACGGCCTCGTCGTTCAGGGCGGTCGCCCCGCTGAGCCGGTCCGTCCCCGCGTCGCGCGCCGTCCCGGTGGCGCCCGGGCGGGGGCCGGTGACGCGCTGCACGGTCAGCGTGGCGCCGACCCCGGCAGCGGCCGACAGGGCCGCCACCATCAGGTACGTCAGCACGGCCCGGAGCATGCCGGGCGGCCGCGTGCCCGCTGGCGGCGCGGGGTGATCCGAGGGTTCCGCCGGGGGAATCAGGGCACCGGAGTCCCTGCTGTCGCCCTCGTGCATCCCACAGCCCTTTTGACCGGAATCGACCCTTGCCAGTAGGTTTCCCGCCGCACGGGAAGATCAAGCGTGCCGACGGGAGACAAAACACTGGCTTCACCTGGAGAACACGGTTCCCTCGTCGCCCGGCGTCCCCAGCCGGGACGGCTCCGTATGCCGCCACCCGCCTGGTCGCCCGTGCCGCGCCACGAAGGCCGGCGCGGGATGGACGATCTACGCGTAATGCCGTGATACGCTGCCCAAGACACGATATGACGTGAATATCGTGCCTAGGGGATCGAAGGGCAGGAAACCAGATGTCCGCATCGACTCAAACTGACCAGGACCTTTCCCGGCGCGAGGAGATGACCGTCTCCAGCGCCGCCATGTCGGCCGCGCCGTGGGGTGCCGCGACGGTGACAGGCGGGGTTGTCGCCGTCGGCGACCTGGGCCTGCACGTCATCGCGGGTCACATCGGCCTGAGCGGGCTGAGCGGGTCGGTGGCCATGGGGGCGGTCGCCTTCTTCGTGGTGGCCGCGGCCGGCGCGCTGTGGCGAGCCCGGCCGAGCCGGGCCATCCGCTGGGCCAGGAGCAATCCGTGGCGCTTCGCCGTGCTGCCCGCGCTCGCCTGCGCCGCCGTCGCGCTGGTGCTGTCCGTGGTCACCGGGGGCGGCATCATCGCCCCGGTGCTCAGCGGCCTCTGGCACGGCGGCATCACCTTCGGGCTGGTCGGCGCGGCCGGCGTCCTCAGCAAGTCGAGGAAGCAGGAGTCGTAGCCGGGCTATCCTCCGGCGGTGGCGAGCGCGATGCCGCGGTTCAGGCTGGCGAGCGTCACCGCGCCGAAGATACGGTCCACGATCTGGTGCCTGGCGTTCAGGAAGAAGGTCTGCGGCAGCGCGTTGACGCCGAACGCCGACGCCACGGTGAAGTGCGGGTCCCACCCCACCGGATAGCCGACGCCGTAGGCACGGGTGAACGACGTCGCGTTGCCTAGGGTGTCGTTCTCGTCCAGTCCGACCAGCGCCACCTTGCCCTTCTCGGCGCGGTAGAACGTGGCCAGCAGCGGGGTCTCGGTCTTGCACGGCTCACACCAGGACGCGAAGAAGTTGACGATCAGCGGCTGCCCCTGGTATCTGCTGAGCGCGACCTGCTGCCCGGATTCGCCGCCGAGGAGCGGAAGGCTGAACGCGGGCGCCGCGACCGGGGCGGGCCGAGCCGCCTGACCCGAAGCCGCCTGACCCGAAGCCGAGCCGACCATGCCGATCGCGATCAGCGATCCGGCTACGCAGACGGCGATGACGGCGGACAGGACCTTGTGCCTGAGCGCCGCCCGGCCGACCTCGCGCGCCGCGCCCTGCCACGTCTGCTGCCCCATGCTCCGCTTCACCTTGTCCGTCGTCGCCTTGTCCCCCGCATCGCTGCCCGCCCGGCGCCTCCTCTCCCCGGCCGCGCCGTCAGGGCTTGCGTGCCAGTCTGCCATCGGCGGCATCCGCCCCGGCGACCTTACCCGGTGCCGGGCCTGGCATGAGCGCGAGCGGTCCGGCCGGAGCGGGGAGCAGCAGCTCGAACTCGCTGCCCTGCCCCGGGGTGCTGTTCACCAGCACGTCGCCCCCGTGCGCCCGGGCGACCGCGCTCACCAGCGCCAGCCCGAGGCCGGTGCCCCGGCTCGGGCCGCTGTCGCCGCTGCGGAACCGGTCGAAGACGTGCCGCAGCAGCCCGGCCGGGATGCCCTGGCCGGTGTCCGCGACGATCAGGCGGACCGGGAAGCCGTACCCGACCGCCGCGACGGAGAGCTTGATGACGTCCCCGCTGGTGGTGTGCCGCACCGCGTTCTCCAGCAGCGCGTCGACGGCCAGCCCGAGCCGCTCCCGGTCGGCCTGCACGGTGACCTTGTCCAGCCGGCCGAGCTGCCAGCGGCGATCGGCGGTCGGCCGCCAGCGGCGCAGGATCTCCATCGTGAAGCTGTCCAGCTCGACCGCCTCGGGCTGGAGGAACTCGGGTCCTTCCGCGGCCGCGATGACCAGCAGTCGTTCGGCGATCCGGCGCAGCCGGTTCAGCTCGCCCAGCACGACCTCGATGTCGTGGCCCTCCTGATGGCCGGTCAGGCCGCCCGCGAGCAGCTCGGCATGACCTAGCGCGATGGTGATCGGCGTGCGCAGCTGGTGCGAGGCGTCCTGCAGGAACCTGCGCTGGGTGGCGAGGAGCCGGGCGTTCTCCTCACCGACCCGGCGCGACTCCTGCTCCGCGGTGAGCTTGCGCCGGGCGTGCCACACCATGGCCAGGAACATGGCCGCCATGAGCGGGACCTCGGTCAGCTCGGCGACCGATTCGGTGCCCCGCGCCACGTCCACGCCGATGGCCGCGGCGGTCGTCGCCATGACCACGCCGAGCACCGCGAGCGTGGGCCGGGGCGCCCAGGTACGGAACCCGTACACCAGCGTGAAGCTGATCCAGATGAAGTGGAAGGGGACGGTCTCCCAGCCGGCGAACGCGAAGATCGCGACCAGGTTGACGGCGGAGAACGCCGCCCACACTGCGTCCAGCAGCGCAGGCCGGAACGGCCAGCTGAGCCTGACGGCGGACCGGCCGAGCCCCCAGATGCGCTCGGCCATGCCGCCGTCAGCCGTCGGCAAGCTGATAGCCCTCACCGCGTACCGTCTTGATCAGGCCGAAGCCGAGCTTGGATCGCAGGCGCCGCACGCACACGTCGACCACGTTCGAACCCGGGTCGAAGTGGTATCCCCACACGCTGGCCAGCAGCCTGCCCTTCGGCACCGACTGGCCGTAGTGTTCCGCCAGCTCGCGCAGCAGCAGGAACTCCAGGCGGGTCAGCGGTACCGGCCCGTGCCCGATGTCGGCGACCAGCCGCGCCACGTCCAGCGTGAGGTTCCCGGCCCGGACGATCTCCCCGGCCGCCTCGCCCGGCCGCGCCTCGCCGCGCAGGTGGGCGTCCTCGCGCAGCCGGACCCGGATCCGCGCCAGCAGCTCGGCCAGCGAGAACGGCTTGGTCAGGTAGTCCCGGGCGCCGCGCTCCAGGCAGTCGACCTTGGTGGCCACGTCGGC
>Ga0335081_10021705_pt1 | contig 10386 bp, 7 predicted proteins | sample Lox_Sample_35_FD_206713 | JGI IMG/M metagenome (GOLD analysis project Ga0335081, IMG submission 206713) | Soil microbial communities from Loxahatchee National Wildlife Refuge, Florida, United States - Lox_Sample_3.5 | ecosystem: Environmental > Terrestrial > Soil > Wetlands | place: USA: Florida...
CCAGAAGCCGCGCCCGCGCGCGATATCGAGCCGTTCGGCAATCGCGGCGGCAGCCTGCGGATTTTCGCGCAGCAGAAACGCGCGGACCTCCGGATCGGCAACGTAGGCGTCATGCAACAGATCGAACAGCTCACTGGCGACCGTGTCGGTTGTCTCCGCGAAAGTGACCAGGTGATCGACGGTCTCGGCGAATTCGGCCGCACCGCGCGGACCGTGCCGTATTTGCCCGGCAATGAAGCGCGGATTGATGGCGCGCGCCCGCACTATGCGCGAAAGTGCGGCCGAGAGCGAGCGCGCCCGCGGGCGCTGTGGATCGGTCATGTCGAGCATGACCAGATCGACCGAACGGCCGAGCGATTGCGCGGCGGAGGCAAAGCCGCCGACGAAAGCGGCGTCTTCGGCGCCTTCGAGCAGATCGCGAGCCGGATCGTCACTGATGTGCACGAGCGCGTCGGCGCCGGCGACGCGCGCGGCAAAGACTCCCGGCGCTGCGTCGGCTTCGCCGTCGGCGCCGCCATAGCTGTGCGAGGTGGCGGTAAGATAGGCGGTCCCGATGGCATCGCGCGAGGAATCGCCGCCAAGCAGATGCTCGACACCCGCGCCGTAGACCCCCGGTGCCGTGCCGAAAATGCGAGCGAGGCGGGCCGGTGCCTTGCCTTTGGCGGCCCGCTGTGCGGCGGCAAGCGGATTATCTTCGTTGTCCTCGTCGCGGGCAGCGATCGCCTGCACGGCGGCGTCGATGAGCGCGATCTGCGCTGGAAACAGATCGCGAAACAATCCGGATACGCGCCAAGTGATATCGACGCGCGCCCGGCCGATTGCGGCGGTCGGTAAGACTTCGACGCCAGTCACACGGCCGCTGGCATGGTCCCAGATCGGCCGACAGCCCATCAGAGCAAAGCCCTGCGCGATCTCTTCGCCGCCGGTGCGCAGTGTGGCGCTGCCCCAGAGGTCGATCACGATCGAGCGCGGCATTTCGCCGCGCGTTTGCAGATGCGTGCGCACCACCTCGTCGGCAGCGCGCCCGCCGAGTTCCATCGCGGTCGGGGTCGGCAGCGTGCGTGGATCGGCGGTGAAAAGATTGCGACCGGTGGGCAGCACGTCGCGCCGGCCACGGCTCGGCGATCCGGCGGGGCCGGCCGCGACGCGTCTTCCATCGAGCGCCGCCAGGATGGCGGTGCGTTCGGCTGCGGCACTTGCCTGCCAGGCTGGATCGTCGCTGTCCGCACCGGCCCTACCATAGATGTGCAGACCATCCTTGATGGCGAAGTCCTTGAGATCGCACAGCCAGGCATCGATCCGGCGCAGCGCCTCGTCGGGTGCGACCGTAGTGCCGAGGCCCGCCTCGCGCGCCAGGCCGGTGCGCTGCGCAGTCTCGACGATAAGATTCGCCAGCCGTTCCCGACGGCGGCGGTCGAGTCCGTCAGCTTGGGCAAATTCGTCGACCAGACTTTCAAGCACCCGTGCGTCGCCGGTCAGTCCGGCGGCGACGAGCGGCGGCGGCAGGTGACCGATGGTCAGCGCCGCAATGCGCCGCTTGGCCTGCGCCGCCTCGCCCGGATTGCTGACGATGAAGGGATAGATCACCGGCAGCGTGCCGGTGACGATCTCGGGGAAGCAATCCGCGGTGAGCGCGATCGCTTTGCCCGGCAGCCATTCCAGCGTGCCGTGCGCACCCATGTGAACGATGGCGTCAACCTCTGTCACGTGGCGCAGCCAGAGCCCGAACGCGACCAGCGCATGGCGCGGCGGCAGCTGCGTGTCGTGATAATCGGCGCGGCGATCGGTGATGCGTCCGCGGTCGGGCGGCAGCGCTACGGTCACATGGCCGAAATGCCGCACGCGAAAATGAAACGCGCCGTCGCGGACATCGGGATCGTCGGCTGGTGCGCCCCAGGCGTCACGTAACCGCCTGCCTGCCGCCGCCGGCAGTCTTGCCAGCAGGTTTTCATACTGAGTCAAGTCGAGCGCGGCCGTTGCGGCGCCTGCCGCCAGCGCGTCGAGAAGCTCGCGTGACGTCTTCGGCGCATCCGCTGCGCTATAGCCGGCAGCGGCAAGGTCATCGACGAGGGCGACGACGCTCGCTGGCACATCTAATCCGACCGCATAGGCGGTGCGGCCGCGCGCGCCGGGGTAATCGGGCATCAGGATGGCGACGCGCCGCTCGCTACGCGGAAGGGCCTGCAGGAAAGCGAGCGCCGCAATGCGATCGGCGGCCATGGCGACGCGATCCGGCTCCGGTCGGCTCGCCAAGGCGGTGAACGCAAGCCCGTGTTGTGGCGACAGCGGATGCTTGAATGCAACCGCACCGGCGAGCACGCGGCCGTCAAGTTCGGGCAGCACGACATGCATCGCCAAGTCGGCCGCGCCGAGCCCACGCGCGCTATCCCGCCATCCTGCGTGTTTGGTGGTTGCGCAGACGACTTGCAGCACCGGAACGTCGAAGCGATCAAGAACGGTCGGCTCGTCGTCCGCACTTCCAGCCGCAAACGCAGTCGTGGTGACGATCACGGCCGGACCGAGCCGATCGAGCGCTTGGCGCAGGAACGACGTGGTGTCGGCATCCTTCAGGCTGGTGACGACGAGCGCCGCTGGTGCAAGGCCGCGCTCGCTGAGCGCCGCGCATAGTGCATCGATCGGCGCGGTGTCGCCCGCGAGCAGCATCGCGCGGTAGAAAATGATCGGCACGACGGGGTGGCCACTCGTGAGCGAAGCAGCGAGCCGGTCGAGATCGACCGCACCTTCGCCCGGTAAATACGCCGTCGCACGCGGCACCGGTTTCGGCTCGCGCACCGCGATGCTGTGCCCCGCATGTCGCGCGAGCCGTCGCAGCAGGTTGCGCAGATTGTCGGTCCCACCCTCGCGGAAATAGCTCAGCAGCGCGTCAAGCTCGTCGCGCGGCAGCGTCGATACCGCGGCAAGCCGCGCGTCGTCGCGATCTTCGCCGGGTAGCACCGCCAGCCGCAGGTGCCGCTCGCGCGCCAGTTCCGACAACCGGTCGACGCCGTATTTCCACCAATCGAGCCCGCCGAGCAGCCGAATCACAATGATCTTGGCCTGCGCAGCGACGCGATCGATCCATAGATCGACCGACATCGGGTGCCGAAGGTCGCGCAGATGGGCAAGGCGCACGCTCGGCAGTCCGGCGCGCTCGGCCCGCCAAGCCGCGGCGAGCCCGGCGAGGTCGCTGTCGGCGAACGACAAGACGACGATGTCGCCCGGTGGCTGGCCGAGATCGACCGCTTCGACGATTTCGTCGAGGCCGGTTGAACTCGTCGTGAGCAAGTGCATCGCTCAATCCACCAGCGCTTGCGCTACGGCGGCGCGATCGAGTCCTTTCAGGCCGATGACGACGAGACGTCCCTCATGCGTTTCGCCGGCGGCCCATGGCCGGTCGTATTGGTGCGTGACGCGCGCGCCGACGGCCTGGACGAGCAATCGTCGCGGCTTGTCGGCCACGGCGGCAAAACCCTTGACGCGCAACACGTCGAATTTCTCCGCCAGCGCAGCGATGCGCTGCGCGAGGTGCGAGGGATCGGCGACCTCACCGAGCGTGACGACGAACGAATCGAAATCGTCGTGATCGTGCTCCGCCTCGGCGTCATGGTGCGTCATTCGGTTGGCGATATCGGCTTCGGTGCCGACGCCGAGGCCGAGCAACAGGCCTTCATCGACCCTGCCGTCGGACACGGTGATGACTTTGACGCGACGCGGCAGGGCGTCCGCAATCGCCGCCATCGCCTTCGCCATCCCGGTCTCGTCCAGCAGGTCGCGCTTGTTGAGCACGACGAGATCGGCGCAGGCGATCTGATCCTCGAAGACCTCCTCGATCGGATTGTCGTGTTCGAGGGCGGCGTCGGCGGCACGCTGCGCGACCAGCGCATTGAGATCGCGCGCGACGCGGCCGTCGGCGAGCGCTGCCCCATCGACCACGACCACGACGCCGTCGACGGTGACACGGCCCTTGATCGCCGGCCAATGGAACGCCTGCACCAGTGGCTTGGGTAAAGCCAGGCCGGAGGTTTCGATGACGATATGCTCGACGCCGTCCTTGGCCAGGATGGCGTCGAGCGCTGGCACGAATTCGTCGGCGACCGTGCAGCACAGGCAGCCATTGGCGAGTTCGACGATGTTGTCCTCCGGGCAGGCGGCATTGCCGCAAGCTCTGAGGATTTCGCCATCGATGCCGACGTCGCCGAATTCGTTGACGATGACGGCGAGACGGCGGCCCGCCGCATTGGCGATGACGTGACGGATCAGCGTCGTCTTGCCGGCGCCGAGGAAACCGGTGACGATGGTGCAAGGCACGCGCGCGAGCGACCCATTCATTCTTCTGCCTCTTCAACGATGCCGGCGAAATCGAGCGGCGGGACGCGCGCGATGAGGCCGCGCTTGAGCACTTCGGGCCGGCCGCGCCATGGCAGGATGCCGTCGGGCGCATCGGCAAGCAGACGAACGCCGTCGATCAGCGCGCCCGCGTTCGTCGCGTCGAGGCCGCCGAACACGTAGGTCCAGGAGCCATTGCAGCGCATCGCTGCGCTCGGTCCGCGCGTGCAATTGGCCAGGCAGCGAATGCGACGCACGTCGACCTCGGTTCCTTGTGCTGCACGCAGTGTCGCCGCGGCGAGCAACGCGCCGGGCCGCGGCTCGCTATCCGCGTCGCCGACGCGCTTGCAGGTGATGCAGACATAGACGGTCGGTGCCGCAGCCTTGCCGAGCGGGGAACTCATCGTGCCACCAGCCCCTGCCGCTCGGTCAGCGGCTCGTCGAGGCGCTGCCAGCGGAAAATAAGAAACGACAGCGCCCAGCTGCCGAGGAAGATGCCGACGACCAGATAGCCGAAACTCGCGAGGCCGCCATTGAGACTGCCGATGGCGCTCCAGAAGGCGCCTTCGAGACCGAGTTTTCCGCCAATCAGGCCGAGCGCTTCGATGCCGCCGATCAGCAATGCGACGACCACCGAGATCGCCGTGATGGTGAGGTTGTACCAGATCTTGCGGATCGGATTGAGAAAGGCCCAGCCATAGGCGCCGACCATCAGGACACTGTCGGTCGTATCGACGAGCGTCATGCCGGCGGTGAACAGCGCCGGAAACAGCATCACGGTGCCAAAGGTCATGCCGCCGGAGGCTTGGCTCGCGGCGACGGTGAACAGACTGATCTCGGTTGCAGTATCGAAACCCAACCCGAACAAGAAGCCGATCGGAAACATCTGCCCGCTCCGCGACACCATGCGGAACAGCGGCCGGAACAGGCGTGAGAGCAGGCCGCGGCCGGACAGCAGCAGGTTCAGTTCTTGATCGGCCACGGGTTCGCCGCGGCGCGCGCGCAGGAAGCTCCGCCAGACGTGGCGCAGGATGACAAGATTGATCGCCGCGATGGCGAGTAGGAAGAACGCCGACGCGCTAGTGCCGATGATGCTGCCAATCGCCTTGAATTGGAGAAGGCGGTCCTTCAGCGCGAATGCGGTTGCGGCGATGCCCGCCACCGCCAGCGTGATTGCAAGCGAGTGACCGAGCGAGAAGAACAGGCCGACCGAAAACGGCCGCTTGCCCTCCTGCATCAGCTTGCGCACGACGTTGTCGATGGTGGCGATGTGATCGGCGTCGACGGCGTGGCGCAGACCCAGTACGTAAGCCAGCAACGCGGTACCGAGCAGCGTCGGCCGGTCGGCGAGCGCGAAGGCGGCCCAGGTCCAGATCAGAATATTGGCGAGCAGCAGTCCGGCATAGATTGCGCCGAGCTTGGTGCGCGTATCCGCCGAGGCGTCATCGACCGATCGCTTGATCAAGGTAAGCACGATGGAGTCCTCGCCTGACTTGCCGCACGGCGCCGGCGCGAGCGAGGACCAAAAGACCACGACGTCTTTCGGATCATCCACAGGTGCACCCCGACCCGTGTTTGTCGCGTCGACAGGTCCGACGGCAGGTCTCCTGGCTCGCGGATCGACGCCTCGACCTGCCTTCCCGGCGGCCTGTTGGCCGTCAGTGGCGCATTCGGACGAGACTTCCCGCTCACAGTTGCGGGGGCAGCTGCGGATTTGAACGGCTTCTCGCGCCGCTCTCACCGCATTCCCTTTTCACCCTCACGCGAGGGACCATCGGTACCGTAGTGATAGATTTCGCTGGGCCGGCCTGTCAATCTGACGCGCCGAATTGTGGACGTGAGCACGCAGTTGATGCCCAGCGCGCCAAAAATCACCTTGGTGCTCGGCGGCGCCCGTTCGGGCAAGAGCCGCTATGCCGAACGGCTGATCGCGGCGCTGCCGCCGCCATGGACCTATGTGGCAACCGGTGAGCCGGGCGACGCCGAAATGGTGGAACGCATCGCCGCCCACCGTGCGCGTCGCAGCACGCAGTGGCACACCATCGAAGCGCCGCGCGATCTCGCATCGCCGCTCGCCGGGCGCGAACCGATGCTGGTCGATTGCCTGACGCTCTGGCTGTCCAATCTGCTATTGGCGGAGGCCGATGTCGAGTGCGAGATCGGGCGTCTCGAAGCTGCGCTGGCGAAGGCCGCAGCGCCCATCGTGCTGGTCGCGAACGAAGTCGGTTTCGGCATTGTGCCGACCTATCCACTCGGCCGGCGGTTCCGCGACCTGCAGGGCGTGCTCAATCAGCGCATCGCCGCGTGCGCTGACCGCGTCGTGCTTGTGGTCGCCGGGCTGCCGCTTGCGGTGAAGGGCCAATTGCAGGAGCTGTCATGAGCCGGGCGATCGACGAAGCCGAGCGGCATCGCGCCAAGATGGCGAAGCGCAAGGCCGTGCAGGATGCCGAAGTGGCGCGGAAGACCATCGAGAAGGGGCTGCTCATTGTCCATACCGGCGCCGGCAAGGGCAAATCGACCGCAGCCTTCGGTCTTGCGCTCCGCATGCTCGGCCGCGGCCATCGCATCGGCGTCGTCCAATTCATCAAGGGCGCCTGGCACACGGCGGAGCGCGACGCGCTCGCACGCTTTGGCGAGCAGGTGGTCTGGCACACGATGGGCGAAGGCTTCACCTGGGAGACGCAGGATCGCGCCCGCGATATCGCCGCTGCCGAGCGCGCCTGGGGGAAGGCGTGCGAACTGATTGCCGATCCAAGCCTGTCGCTCGTCATTCTCGACGAACTGAATATCGCGCTCCGCTACGATTACCTCGATCTCGGCGCCGTCGTCGCGACGCTCGCCGGGCGACGGCCGGCGCTCCATGTCGTAGTGACCGGGCGGAACGCCAAGCCGGAGTTGATCGCTGCGGCCGATCTCGCCACCGAGATGACGCTGGTGAAACATCACTTCGCGGCCGGCGTGAAGGCGCAGCCGGGCATCGAGTTCTGAACGCATGTCGGCGCGCGCGCTGATGGTGCAGGGCACCGGGTCCGACGTCGGCAAATCGCTGATTGTCGCCGGCCTGGCGCGTGCCTTCACGCTGCGCGGGCTGAATGTGCGGCCGTTCAAACCGCAGAACATGTCGAACAACGCGGCGGTGACGGCCGACGGCGGCGAGATCGGACGCGCCCAGGCGCTGCAGGCCCGCGCCGCGCGCACACCAGCAAGCGTCCATATGAACCCGGTGCTGCTCAAGCCGCAAAGCGAGATCGGCGCGCAGATCGTGGTGCGCGGTTCGGTCTACGGCAGCGCCAAGGCGGCCGCCTATCAAGACATCAAGCGCGAGCTTTTGCCGCTCGTGCTCGACAGCTTTGCGCGGCTGCGCAGCGAAGCCGACCTCGTGCTCGCCGAAGGCGCCGGCAGCGCCGCCGAAATCAATCTGCGGGCGAACGATATCGCCAATATGGGCTTTGCTCGGGCTGCCGATGTGCCGGTCATCCTGGTCGGCGACATCGATCGTGGCGGTGTGATCGCGAGCCTGGTCGGCACCAAATCGGTCATCGCCGCCGAGGACGCCGCCATGATCCGCGGCTTCATCGTCAACAAATTCCGCGGCGATCCGGCGCTGTTTGCCGCCGGGATGACGCGCATCGCCGAATTGACCGGATGGGAGCCGCTCGGCCTCGTGCCGTATTTTGCCGATGCCCGGCTCTTGCCGGCTGAAGACGCGCTGGCGCTCGAAGCCGGCAGGCCGGACAAGCCGCAGGCGCGGCTGCGCATCGCTGTGCCGATGCTGCCGCATATCGCCAATTTCGACGATCTCGATCCGCTCGACGCTGAGCCTGCGGTCGAACTGGTGCGGGTGTGGCCCGGCACCGCGCTACCCGGCGATGTCGATCTCGTCGTGCTGCCGGGCTCGAAAGCGACCATCGCGGATCTCGCCGCCTTGCGTGCCGCGGGCTTCGACATCGATATCGCTGCGCATCTGCGCCGCGGCGGCAGCGTGCTCGGCCTCTGCGGCGGCTACCAGATGCTCGGCCGCAGCATCGCCGATCCGCACGGCATCGAGGGACCGCCGGCCAGCGTCGCCGGCCTCGGCTTGATCGATGTCGCAACGACGCTCGCGGGTGACAAGCGCCTTGAATCGGTGTGCGGCACGACAAGCGACGGCGTGGCATTCACGGGCTATGAGATGCACATCGGCATCACGGACGGGCCGGGTCGGGCGCGGCCCTTTGGGCGTCGCGCCGACGGATCGCCGGAAGGCGCGATGTCGGCGGATGGCCGGGTCATCGGCACTTATCTGCATGGCTTGTTTACCGACGATCGGCAGCGCACGGCCTGGCTCGGCCGCTTCGCCGCGGGCCGTAGCGCCATTGCCTATGACGACTTGGTCGAGCGCACGCTCGATGCGCTCGCCGCCCATCTTGCCGCGCATCTCGATCTCGACCGGCTGCTCAGGCTCGCGCGATGACGGCAAGCGCCGCCGCGACGGCGACGAGCGCGATCAGCATTGCATCGGCGCGTCGATAGAGCGTGAGCGCGCGGCGGATGTCAGCCGCCGTCGCATCGCGCCGGCCGTCGCCCATCAGGGCGTCGTCGACGGTGACGCCGCCATAGATGCGCGGCCCGGCGAGCGCGAGACCGAGCGCGCCCGCCATCGCGGCTTCCGGATAGCCGGCATTGGGCGAGCGATGACGCGGGCCGTCGCGCCATGTGGCATGCCAGGCTGCGGCGGCGGCAGCAGCATTGTCCAACGTTGCGGCGCCGACCAGCAGCAGCGCCGCGAGCCGCGATGCCGGCAGATTGACGAGATCGTCGAGCCGCGCTGCTGCCCAGCCGAAGTCCTGGTAGCGCGGCGTGTGGTGTCCGATCATGCTGTCGGCGGTGTTGATGGCTTTGTAGAGGGCCGCACCCGGCAGCCCCGCGACCGCGAGCCACAGCACCGGCGCGACCACGCCGTCGGAAAAATTCTCGGCCAGGCTTTCGATTGCCGCACGAGCAATGCCGGCTTGGTCGAGCGTTGCGGTATCGCGCCCGACAATGCGCGAGACAGCAATCCGCGCCGTGGCGATGCTTTGCTGCTCGAGGGCGTCGGCGACATCCGCGACGTGACGGTGCAGGCTGCGCTGCGCAATCAGGCTCGAAGCAATGACGGCGAGCACGATGCCGCCGCCCGGAATGCGAAAAAGTTCACGCTCGACAGCAACCGCGATCGCTCCGACCACGACGAGCAGAACCAGCACGCTGGCGGTGCCGGCGCCGCGCCGCCGCAGCGGCGATTTCACTTTCGGGCCGGATGAGGGTTCGCGATTGACGTGGCGATCGAGCGCTGCGATCAAACGTCCGATCCACGTCACCGGATGGCCGATGACCGGCAGCAGGGCTTGTGGATAGCCGCAGAGAAGCTCGACCATCATGGCCAAGAGTGCGAGCGCGAAAGACATTTTCCCCTACGGCGATGCCGACGAGCCGGTGCCGCATGGCGGCGATTTGAGCGCCGCGCGGCGGCAGTTTCCTACTGCGCCCGAACCTTTCATCGACCTGTCGACCGGGATCAACCCCAATCCCTATCCGTTGCCGCGTCTGCCGGCCAATCTGTTCGCGCGCTTGCCCGACGCCGGCGCGGTTGCCGGTCTTGCCGCGGTTGCGGCGAAGGCCTATGGCGCGCCGACCGCGGCGCATGTCGTGCCGGCGCCAGGCACGCAAATCCTGCTGCCGCTCGTCGCCGCTCTGCTGCGCCCCGGGCGCGCCGCCGTTTTGTCGCCGACCTATGGCGAGCACGCCCGTGCTGCGGCGCTCGCCGGCCACAACGTGACCCAGGTGCGCAGCCTCGACGGTGTTGGCAATGCCGATCTCGTCATCGTCACAAATCCGAATTCGCCGGACGGTCGGCTGTTGGAGAAAATCGTGCTGCTCGATCTCGCGCGCGATCTCGCCCGGCGCGGCGGCATGCTCGTCGTCGACGAAGCCTTCATGGATGTCGCAGCGGACGCGGCGAGCCTTGCCGGCGAGACCTCGCGCGCCGGACTCGTCGTGCTGCGCTCCTTCGGCAAATTTTTTGGTCTGGCCGGATTGCGG
>Ga0335081_10021706_pt1 | contig 10386 bp, 10 predicted proteins | sample Lox_Sample_35_FD_206713 | JGI IMG/M metagenome (GOLD analysis project Ga0335081, IMG submission 206713) | Soil microbial communities from Loxahatchee National Wildlife Refuge, Florida, United States - Lox_Sample_3.5 | ecosystem: Environmental > Terrestrial > Soil > Wetlands | place: USA...
GATGACTACCCCTTGAGCGTTTGTAAACGCCCGCCTCACCGCCTCGGGGAGGATGTCGTTGGTCCGCTCCACAAGCTCCTCCAGGCCCCGCGGTGCGATGATGTGCCCGGCGACGCTACTTGCTCGTGCGAGCGTGCGCACGGGCATGCCGTCGATCGGCAGCTTCTCGGCCCTGATGACCTCCTCCAGGGCGTTCGCCCGTTCGTCGTCGATGCATTGCGTGAGGACGAGAATCACAGGGACTTCGTCTGCCAATGCCCGCACAATCTCGATGTCGTAGTCCTGAACTCGGCCCTGTCCCGTGTTGATGCAGTACCAAGCCACGTGGATTACCTCTGACGGGGAGCCTTTACGCGACTCGGCGATGGTCTTCTTGTACTCGCGGATGACGTCGCTTTTCGCGTGGCCGAGCTCGATGCCGGGCGTGTCGAAGATGGTGACCGGAACGCCAGGCACTTCATGTCGTTGCACGTGCTTTGTGACCGGTTTGCCAACGCCTTCCTGGGCAAGCGCGACCCTGAACACCGCGTTGGTGAGGGTGCTTTTGCCCGCTCCGGTCTGCCCGCTGATGAGGATGTTCGCGTGGCCGAGCCGCTCCATCGCCCGCTGCTGCTCAGCGCTAAAGAACGCCGCTGGGTCCGCGGCCACAGCCTCCACGCTGGAGCGGGCGCCCTCCGCCCGACGGGTATCGGTGCGCTTCTTGCCGGGTTCGCGCGCCCGGTCGGTCACGTCGTGCAGGCCGCGCCTCACCGAGTCGCCGATGTCCTTGGCCCCCTGCTGAGCCAGTCGCCGAGCTTGGACCAGGACCCGTTGAATGCGCTCTCGCCGCTTATCGTTTGCGGGCAACGCTCGTGCTCATCTTCGCTGTCGCGCATACTCGCACAGCGCCAGCGGGCGACGACAGGCCCTCGCCGTCCGCGGACCCCGATGAGGCGTAGACGCGCAGAGGGACGGACGCGACGAGCAGTCGCGCAGCCGCACTCGTCGCCGCGCCACCTCCGCGTCCCCACTGGCCGGCGGGGTCGAGCGAGGTTCGGGTCGCCTTGGCTGTCGTGACTCTCGGCGGCAGGTCCGTCGCTGCCGCCGGCAACTCGGTGGACGCGCCGGCCGTGGTCATCGAGTTCCGGCGACTGGCGAAAATCCGAAAAGCAGTGATTCGCCGCCGTCTTTCATACCCGACGGCACCGGCCGCCGATCAACTGCTGCTCGCTAAGGGCAAGCTGTCGCTGGGCGGCGGCCTGCGCGTCGGGCTCGCTGCATCCCCGCCGCGAGACGGCAGTCGGCGATCCAGAGCGCCCCGTGCTGGCGCACCTCTAATGCGGCAAGCCGCCGCGAGCTAGGCTCCTCGGAACCGGTCGACGGGAGGGACAATGCCACTACAGGGTGAGTACGAGCCGAGCTCCGAAAAGTGGGTTCGCGATCAGGTGCAGGAGTACGAGAGCTCCTTCGGAACGAGGGGAACTACCCTCAGGGGAGTGCCGGTGGTCGTGATCACCTCGCTGGGCGCGAGCTCGGGCAAGCTGCGCAAGAACCCAGTCATGCGGGTCGAAACCGACGGCGTGTACGCGGCGGTTGCTTCTAAGGGTGGAGCGCCGCAGCACCCGGCCTGGTATCGGAATCTCGTCGAGCATCCACTCATGGAGCTGCAGGACGGACCCGACAAGCACGATTTCACCGCCCGCGAGGTCTTCGGAGACGAGCGTTCGTTGTAGGTGGCGACGCGCAACCGAGGTGTGGCCAGATTACGCCGAACACCAGACCAAGACCACGCATCTCCCGGTGTTCGTGCTCGAACGCACCGACTGACCGCGACGCGGACCCCGTTGATCTCCGGTAGCGGAGCCTTCCAGTCGGATCCGGACGAGTCCGGCGCACATGTCCGAATATGTCCGGACGGCAGCGTGCTCAAGAGCGATACTTGCCGTCGTGGACGGACTGTCAGCGGTCACCACTACGGGCATCTACTGTCGGCCGGGCTGTAGCGCGCGGCCCCGGCCAGAGAACGTTCGCCGGTTCGATGTCGCAGCCGCCGCCGAGGCGTCAGGCTACCGCGCCTGTATGCACTGCCGGCCCTACCGCTCCTCACCCACCTTTGGGTGGACGACCGGACCTGAGCTCGTGTGTCGCGCCGTTCACATGATCATCGACGGAGCTCTCGACGCGCAAAGGGAAGATCATCTCGCCCCTGGCGTCGAGCACGTTGCTGACAATTGCTACCGGCGCATCGTGGTTGTCCACGGCGATCCAGGCGTGCTCGAACTCACGCGCGTTGCGGCGGACCAGCTGCTGCTATGCGCGCACCTTCCGCACTGGGAGGGCTTGATCCACATCGTTCAGCGCGCCAGGCGCATCTTCTCGCTGGACGCGTCCGTGGATGAGGCATCGAATCACCTCTCGGGCGATCCGGTTATCGGGCCGCTGATCGCCGCGCGACCCGGGCTCAGGGTCCCCGGCACCTGGGATCCTTTCGAGACCGGCGTACGCGCGATCATCGGCCAGCAGGTGAGCGTGCGCGGCGCGACCACGATCGTCGGCCGTCTGGTCCAGCGCTACGGGCAACCAGTGGGCGGATTGGCCGTGCTGGGCCTCGCTCACACTTTCCCCCCGCCGGCACTTTGGCCGAGGCTGACCTCAGCGGCCTGGGTCTGCCCGCCGCACGGGCGGCAGCGATCCAGAGGTTCGCGCAGGCAGTGCGAGGCGGAGCCGTCCCGCTTGACCGCAGCGCGTCGGTCCAGACGCTAGTTGACGCCATCACTGCGATACGCGGTCTCGGCCCGTGGACCGCTCACTACATCGGGCTGAGGCTTGGTGAACGCGATGCACTTCCCGCCGGCGACCTCGGCCTGCGCCGCGCACTCAGGAATCTCAGGCCACGAGGCACACCGTCGCTGGACGAGCTCGCGCCCCGGTGGTCGCCATGGCGAGCCACCGCCGCCACCCACCTCTGGCACACCACAGGATCACCCCGTTCGGCCAGCCACACTGTCTAAGGGCCCACGCAATAATTAGTGCTCGGATTTGACGTGTGGCTGGGCGTGTCTGGCGGCGCCGCCTCGCCGCGATGATACCGGGCGTATTTGAACGGCGAGCCGGTGGCGCCAGGCAGCCGGATGACTCGGGCGCGGCCCGTTCCGGCGAGGCCGGCTGCCGAGCGGGGCGCGAGCAGACGCCGTCAAAACGAGCAGTAATTGTCGCGCGGGCCCTAATCCTGATATGGAGAGCCGTTGCGAGGCTCGTCCTACCGCGACCCGTCGTCGAGTCGTGCGGCGGCCGGATCCACCTCGTCAGCCCACACGGTCATCTGCTCGAGCAGCAGCATCCCGTACGACGTCACCATTGCCACGTCCATGGCATCGCGACCCCGTGCCACGACGACACGCCCAATACGCCTTGCGTTGTTGCGGGGGTCAAATGTCCACCACCGTCCGCCCAGATAGACCTCCATCCAGGCACAAAAATCCATCGGCTCCGGTGGAGGGGTGACGTCGATATCCGGTAGATAGCCGAACACATAGCGCGCGGGAATGCTAAGACCGCGGCAGAACGAGATGGCGAGGTGAGCGAAGTCCCGGCAGACGCCTACCCTGGACCGGAAGACGTCGAGCGAGGTCGCGTCAGCTCTGGCCGCGGCGTAATCAAAGCGGACATTGTCGTGAACCCAGTTGCAGATCGCGCGAACTCGTTGCCAGCCCTCCGAGATCGTCCCAAAGAGCTCCACAGCCGCGTCCGACAGCACATCGGAGAGGCAATAACGGCTCCCGAGCGTGTAGATGAGGATCTCGCCAGGCAGGTCCTCCACAGGGTGCTGCACTGCCACCGGGCAAAACTCGTCCGGGGCAGCTGACGCAACCACTTCCGCATCGTAACGCAGGCTCGCCTTTCCCGCTCCGATCACAGTGCGACGGGCGTGGTTGCCGTACAAGTCCACGAAATCCGAGAAGGTCGAATTCGGCTGCACATGCCAGGTCTCACTCTCTACCGTCACGCCACCATCCTGACGCGCACGCAGAAGCGTAACAGCCGCCACCGCAAGCGCCGCGTCGAAGCGAAACTCGCATCCTAGCCTTATCCGCACCAGTCCTCGGGCCTGAGGCGGGAGATACACCCCTGATCGGCGGGACTCAGTAGCTATCCGTCCTCCTCCCCAACGTCGACGCGACGTCGATCGCGATTGAAGTTCGCAAGCTGCAACCTTCCCAGTACTCGCATGATTGGTGAGGCTACAGCGCCGGTGAATAGATTTGCGGCGAGCAAGACACGATCCGTTGTCCGGTTGGCCGTGTCATCGGCCCCAGGTACAAGGCGACAGCATCAGTAATTAGCCACTCGGATAGCGAGTCGCATCAAGGCGACGCGGGGCAGCTGCTGACGGCGTTCGATCAATTGGCAAGCGCTGACCGCCGCCTTCGCGGATCTCCGTCGCCGCCTCCGACGGTCAGAGCGGCGGGTCGAGTCTTTGTGCCCGCCAACAGCAGGTCGTCGGCGACAGTAGTGGCGGCGATGAGTCTTGGTAGGCGGCGAAGTCTCAGGGACAAAGCCCCGCAACCTTCAGGAGACCAGCATGAGCCCCCACCTCATTCAAGCCGCCGCCAAGGCCCAGATCGAAGACCGGCTCCGCTCGGCCGAGCGCCGTCGCCTCGCTACCCACGCACGCGCTCGTGCTGATTCAGCCGCTCGGCCCGGCGGCCGCAGCCTCGGCCTGCGCTCGCTCCGCGCCGTCTTCGGCTAGGGTCCTTGGCCGACGGGGCGGTGCTGATTGCGCCGCTGTAGTGAGTCACGCCCGACAGGCAGACGACGTGATCTCGCCGGTGGCGTAGGTCAGTTAGGGCCCGTTTAAGTGATGGAATCGACGGCGTTGCGTTGGCCGATGGCCTCGCGTGGTGACGTTCGCTGCGACGGCGGGTAGCCTGTCGTCATCCGGCCGTGCGTGGCCACTCTGCCGCAATGTACGGCCAGGCATCACCGACAGGGGAGGGCTCGTGGATCGTCTCAGTCTAGTTCGCAACGCGCGTGTCGCGGCCTGGTTGATGCTCGCCATGTCTGCGCTGTTGCCGGCTGCTGCGCGCGCGACGGTGCCGGGGCACTGGGACGCCGTCACGTCGGCAAATGGGACGGATATCGACCAGATCGCCACTGTGCGCACGCCCGATGGTCGGCTGCACGTGATTTGGCATCGCCAGACGTCGGCGTCGTCCAGTTCGCTGGCGCAAACCGTGCTGGCAGCGAATGGGAGCGTCGGCATCCCGCAGGAGATCGCGTCATCCTGGGCGGGCGTCGGCGATGCGGTGGCTCTTCGCGCTGCCAGCGGCAACCTGCTGGTGTTCTCCGCCGCCACGCGCGGGGTCAGCGCCACCGATCCGCTGGACAGCGTTGAGCAGTGGACGTCGAGCGATGGCGGCGGCACTTGGGCCTTGACTCCAACGCCGGTGGCCGATGGTGCCGGCTTCGCCGATCCTCTCGGCGGCGCGCTCGGACCCGATGGAACAACGCCGTTTCTCGCTTGGAGCACAACCGACGGTGTGTTCGTCCATCGCGGCGTCGATCCGCCCGGCACCAGCGTGAACCTCGAGCAAGCAGCCGGGTTCGGATGCTGCGGCTATGACCCGGGCGTCGCGCTCGACAGCTCGAGCGGTGCGATCGGGGTCGCCTGGTACGCGCTTGTGGATCAAGGTGACGCTGTCTACGCCCGCACACTCGACGCCGGATCGGGCGCGCCGACTGGCACGACGATGCGAATGCCCGGCACCGTCGACTCGGTGGCACCCGACCAGCGTGTCGGTCTGACAGGTCTCCCCGGCAGATCGGGTCTGTTCGCGGCCTATAACGGAGGTGGCGCCAGTCAAAGCACGGTCCTCGCGTGGCGTGTCGGCGCCGCAACCGCGACCACGCTTTCCATCAATCACAGTACCGAGTTGCGCGATCCGACGATCACGGCAACACCCGACGGCCGCCTGTGGGTTGCCTGGTCGGCGGCTGCGCGGATCTGGGCCCGGCGCTCCAACCCGACGCTCAGCCAATGGGGTGCGGTCACCTCGATTCCGGTGCGTCAGGGAACGGGCACCGTGTACAAGCTGGCGCTCAACGCTACGGCGCACGCGCTCGACGTATTCGCTGCGTTCGCCCCGCAGACCGGCTCCGGCGTGCAGACTTGGCACAGCCAGATGCTCGCCGGGCTGACGCTGACAGCTTCGCCCGCCCGGCTGAAGCTTCGCAAAGGTAAGCGGGGCGCCATAAAGCTGACTGTGACCGATGCCGGCGTCCCGGTTCAAGGCGCGCGCGTGACTCTCAGCGGCCACACGTCAGGCACCAACAAGGCCGGGTCGGTGACGGTGAAGGTAGGACCGATCACCCACGCAGCTTCGCCAACGGCCAGAGCCGGCAAGTCCGGGTACACGCCCGCCTCGGCGCAGGTTCACATCGGGCTCAGGTAGCGACACGACGTGGCTCACAGAGCCGTACCGGAAGGACTTGCCGGCGAGAACCGATTGCACGCGCTCGCCGTCGCGCAACGGCAGCAGGTTCACCAGCGCGCGCCCACGCGCGGTGCGCGAGGCTTCGGGCAGCTCGTAGACCTTGAGGCGATAGACCTTGCCGCGGTGTCGATCAACGCGCGCGGCAGGCCGCGGGGGTTGCCGTGCCGCAACGCGGTGCGAAACCCGGCACGGGTCGTAGTCGCCTGGAAGGCCTCGCCGATGATCGGTGTGCGCCAGATCCGCGCGAGATAGTGCCAGCGGTGATCGATCAGCGCGCCCGTATTGATGAGCCGACGCTCGCCAGCCGGCTGGGATTGCGAACAGCCCATTCAAGACCCCAAGGTCCGCCGAAGTCGTGGAGGACCAGTAGCCTGAGGTCATCAGGATCACCAGACGCCGTCACGGGTCACCCCTCGTCGCTAGCCGACTCACGATGTCAGCATGTTCGCACCTCCTGCCAAAGCGCAACGCCGAAGATTTGGACGGATGCGACTTCGATCGTTCCTCGAGGCTAGCCGTTGCTTGAGCCGAGCGGCTCGGCTTCGAGCGCTAACTAGTTCCCCCGGAAAAACTACCGCCGCGACCTGACACTCGCCAATCGGCGCCGAAGAACTCCAGTATTCACAGTCAGACTCTCTTCTGGCAAATCGGCCATCCGGCTCGGACTCCGACTTTTTCCGGGGGAACTAACTAAAGGGCCCGCGCAGCAATCAGTGCCCGGGTTTGACGAGTGGCTGGGCGTGTCTCGCGCCGCCGGCTCGCCGCGATAAATACGGGACGTATTTGAACGACGGGCCGGTGGCGCCAGACGCCCAGCCGCCGTGTCCAGAACTCGCGCGTGCCCAGGCCACGGGATTCCAAGGTCGCCGGCAAAAAGGTTGTCGAGCTTCCGCACGCGCGGCTCGCCGGGCCGGATACACCAGTCCGATAGCGCACGTTAGCGGACGCGTCCGTGCTGTGCGAGACGGGCGGGCGGGCGCACCTCAGGGCGGGGAAGAATCCCCGCCGGCGCGGCGTCTCAACCGCCGAACCCTCATACCCAACGACCGCTTGCATTCGGACCCGTCGCTCGCGACACCGTCTGAAGCGCGAGCGGAACGTTGGTGATCTGAGGGGCCGATCACGACCCTCTTCGTGACCAACGTCCTCAACGGCACGGTCGCGGCGAGCCCCAACACCGTCAGTCGGGGCACGATCGTGCGAATCCGGCTGCGAACGCTCGGCGACCAGCCGCCGACCCCCCTTGATGAGCAGGTGATCGCCACCGGCTTTGCCGAGCGGACCGATCCTGCCGCGCTCGTCGTTGGTCCGACCGGCGACGGCTTGGGCGCAAACGGGACGCTCTACGTCGCCGACAGCGTCGACAACCGGATCGCCGCGATCCCCGCTGCGCTGGTTCGGACGAGCCCGGTCGGCCAAGGCGGTCTGACCTTGACCTCAGGTGGTCATCTCAACGATCCGCTCGGGCTCACCATCGCTCCCAACGGCGACATTCTGACTGCCAACGGCGGCGACGGCAACCTCGTCGAGACCACGCCGGTGGGCCGGCAGGTGGAGGAGCAACAGATCGACAACAACAATGGCAACGGCGCCGGCGACCTGTTTGGGATCGCCGTGCCGACGAACCACAACGGAGTGCTGTTCGTCGACGACTTCGACAACACCCTGCGCCTGCTGCATTGATCGCCGCCCGGGGCCAGCGCGTGGCCGACCGGCTCCGGCGCCGAGACTACAGCCGCGCCCGAAAGTCAGCCGCCAGAAGAGGCATCCGCGTGATCAGTTGGGCGACCGCGAGACGCATGATCACGTGTGGGAAGCTGCCAGACCACGGCGTCCTTCGCCTCCAGAGCGATCGCGTGTCTCGATCTGACGCAGTGACAGTCATTTGCACATGCAACAACACCGCCCCGAGGACACGAACACATGTCTACCCACGAGCACTCCGATGTCATCCCACCCACGGCGCGATCGGCTCGGTCTCATCGCGCATACGGGCTCGGCCTGGTGCTGCTCGGTGCCGCAGCTTTTGTGCCGCAGCTTTTGTGCTCCTGCTCATCGCCTTGGACGTGGTGCTCATCGCCACGGCCCAGCAGCCGGCGCCCGCCCAAGCGAGGCGCGACCCAGCGCCCGGGGCGGTAATCCCGCCGGTGCTCCCGGTCGTCGATCTTTCGGTTTCGCCGGGCATCAAACCCGGTCCCGACGGCCAGCTGCACGATGCCTTCAGCGTGACAGAGTTCCATGTCCATGTTGGACAGCCGGTCAAGCTCATTATCAACAACACCGACACCATGAACCACAGCATCAGTTCGCCTGCCGCCGGGGTGAGCATCATCGCCAGGCCTGGCATGCACGCCTACACACTCCTGGTCACCAAGCCGGGCCGATTCTCTTGGTTCTGCACATATCCATGCGATCCATGGTCGATGCAGCACCTCGGGTACATGCGAGGGTACATCACCGCAACCTGACAAGCACACGGTGTTCCGTCCGCGAAAGCAATTGTGCGTCGCGCGGGCGCTGCCCGCCCGACGATCGACAATGTCTAACGGGGCTCCGCCCCGGCCCGCCGAGGCGTGCTTTGAAACTTGACCCGAGTTTCACGGCCTCTACGGCCAAGGACCCTAGCGACGCGTGCTATTGCCCATGGAACCATCGTGCCCTCTGGCCCAAGCGCTGACGCGTACGCTGCGTGCCTCAGGAACCGCGGATTTCAAAGGACGGGGCGTACGATCAGCATCCCCCGACTCGAGACCAGATGCGCCAAGTCGTCCCCCAAACGTTGGATCTGTTCGCTCGCTTGTTGCTCCCAGCGCTCCACTCCGACGATCTCCGCGATCAGCACGTAATCAGCTTGATCGATCGCCTGTCCGGGCACGTCCACCGGCCGCGTGAGACGCCAATCCGACACCGTGTCCAGCGACCCGCGGACGATGTCCCGGTCCCCAGCCATCAGACGCTCAAAGTCCTCGGCCAGCTCCGGGGAGCGCAGACGAAACCACATCAGAAAAGTCGCGGGAGCACTCATGCACGGAGCGTAATGCACAATCGCAATGGATCGCTTGCCGCGCGTCGGCTTCCCCGCTTCGCATTCAGAGTACGCTTCCCGGCTATAGGCGCCCCGCCCCCACCAACCGCTCGTCGCGAGTCTTCGCCGTCACCGGCGACGGCCCCGCCAAGCGTCACCGCCACGCCTCGGGGAGGATCCAGTCCAGCGCCGGCTCGCGAGTTTAAGCAAGCGCGCTTCGGTGGCGGCAGAGCCGCGGACGCCCGCGCGCGACGGCCTAGATTCGGGACCGGGAGCGACGACTGATGCGCGCCGCGGGCTCGTGAGAGATCCTGGACATCTCGAACAACAACAGGAAGGAGTGTGATGAAGATCGTGGTCATCGGTGGGAGCGGGCTCATCGGGCGCAAGGTCGTCCGCCGGCTGGTCGCGCACGGGCACGATCCGGTGCCGGCCTCGCCCTCCACGGGCGTCAACACGATCACGGGCGAGGGCCTTGCCGACGTGACGGTGGACGCTGACGTCGTCGTCGACGTGTCCAACGCGCCGGTCTGGGACGACGACGCCGTCATGGAGTTCTTCACGACCTCATCGCGCAACCTGCTGGCGGCCGAGCGCGATGCTGGCATCGGCCATCACGTCGCGGTGTCGATCGTCGGCGCCGACCGCCTGCCAGACAGCGGCTACCTGCGTGCCAAGGTCGCTCAGGAGGCCGAAATCGAGGCTGGGGCCATCCCCTACAGCATCCTGCGTGCTACGCAGTTCTTCGAGTTCCTGCCCCAGATCCTCGAGGCCGGTGCCGAGCGCGACGGCGTCCGGCTGTCGACCGGGCTGATCCAGTTCGTCGCCGCCGACGACGTCGCGGCGACGGTGGCCGAGCTCGCGATCGGCGCGCCGGTCCGCGAGCGC
>Ga0335081_10021707_pt1 | contig 10385 bp, 7 predicted proteins | sample Lox_Sample_35_FD_206713 | JGI IMG/M metagenome (GOLD analysis project Ga0335081, IMG submission 206713) | Soil microbial communities from Loxahatchee National Wildlife Refuge, Florida, United States - Lox_Sample_3.5 | ecosystem: Environmental > Terrestrial > Soil > Wetlands | place: USA: Florida...
GCCCGGCCGCGGAGCCACTGGAGCGCCGCGCCAACCTAGTCAGCCGGCCGCCACGGACCGGCGCCAGAGGAGAGGTGAACATGAGCACAGCGCCATTTAACGGCTTGCACGAGGGAGTACCTTTGGCGGGACCTGCCAACGGGTTGGTCCAGATCGGTTCCCAGGAGGAACTGGTTCGCCAGCGTCTCGATGAGGAGCGCCGTCGCCTCGAGCAAGAGGCCGGTTTGGAGCGACGCTCGAAGCAACAGTTCCATCGCCCGGTGGAGCGCGCCTTTACCAAGGCGGAGCGCGACAAGACCACCATTCTGTTCGGCGGGCTCACCTGGAAGCACGAAAAGCTGGTGCACGGGGCCCTCGAAAGCCTCGGTTACAACTGTGAGGCGGTGCCGGTGGCGAACAAGCGCGCCTTTCAGCTTGGCAAGGAGTACGGCAACAACGGCCAGTGCAACCCCACTTACTTCACCGTGGGCAACCTGGTGCAGTTCCTGCAAAACCTCGAAGAGATGGGGCTGACCAAGCAGGAGATCATTAACCGGTACGTCTTTTTCACCGCCGGGGCCTGCGGGCCCTGCCGTTTCGGGATGTACGAGGCGGAGTACCGCCTGGCTCTGCGCAACTCCGGGTTCGACGGTTTCCGCGTGCTCCTCTTCCAGCAATCGGGCGGGCTGAACCAGGCCGAAGCCGAAGCCGGCCTGGAAATGAACCTGGACTTCTTCCTCGGCATTTTGAACGCCCTGAACATCGGCGACGTGGTGAACGACGTCGCCTACCAGATCAGGCCTTTTGAGGTTAATCCGGGCGATACGGACCGCGTGCTGGACGAATGCATGGACCTGTTGCAGGAAGTGATGCGGCGCAAGCGGCCCTATTCGCTCGAAGGGAAATTCGGCGACTGGCTCAGCAAAACGTCATTTAGCGGCACCGCCACCATGATTGGCAAGTTCATGGACCAGCTCTACGGCGACGACTACACCGCCGCGCTGGTCGAGGTGCGGGAGCGCTTCAACGCCATTCCCATCGACCGCACGCGGGTGAAACCGGTGGTGAAGATCACGGGCGAGTTCTGGGCCCAGACCACCGAGGGCGACGGCAATTTCAACATGTTCAAGTTCCTGGAAAAGGAAGGCGCGCAGGTGATGGTGGAGCCGGTAGGCACCTGGATCATGTACATGATCCATCAGGCCAAACAGAAGATCCGCGACCAGCGCGGCATCGACCTGGTGGCGGAGAGCGTCTCCCGGTGGAATTTCACCCGTATCTTCGGCAGCCACTTCGACACCCAGCAGAAGATTGCCAAGCTCACCTTTGCCGAGACTATCTTCAAACGCGAATACCACAAGCTGATCGACGCCCTGGGCGGCGTGGCGCATCACCTCACCGACCAGTACGAGTTGCAGCGCATCGGGCACCCCTTCTACAACTCGCGCGCGGGCGGCGGCGAAGGACACCTGGAAGTGGCCAAGAACATCTACTACTCGAATAAAGACCTCTGCCACATGGTGCTGTCGCTCAAGCCTTTCGGCTGCATGCCTTCCACGCAGTCGGACGGAGCGCAGTCGGCCGTGGTCTCGCAGTACAAGGACATGATCTTCTTGCCGGTCGAGACCTCCGGCGAGGGCGACGTGAACGCGCACAGCCGCGTGCAAATGGCGCTCGGCGAAGCCAAGGTGCGCGCCAAGAACGAAATGAAGGCGGTGCTCGAGAAGACCGGCTACACCCTCGAGGAAGTGCAGGAATTCGTGGCCGAGCATCCCGAAATGCAGCAGCCCATGTACAAGTACGGCCACCACAAGGGCGTGATCGGCGTGGCGGCGAACTTCGCAATGCACGCCGCCGAGCGCATGAAGGCCGAGAAGCGCGAGCTGGTGGCGGTGAATTAGCGATCGCGGGCGCCGGGTCCGCCCTGGCATGGATTACACCCGCGATCTCAAAGTGGAACCGGGTTTGAGCGGAGCCGGGGGAAGAAACGGAGAGGTAAGAACATGGCAAACAATGTGAAGGCGGTTCCAGAAGGGTTTCATACCATCACCCCGCACCTGTCGGTGCGCGCGGGGGATAACGCGGTTGAGTTCTACAAGAATGCTTTCGGCGCCCAGGTGATCGGTGTCCACCACACGCCGGATGGCAAGGTGATCCACGCCATGCTGAAAATCGGCGACTCGTTCCTGATGCTGGCCGATGAGTTCCCCGGCATGGGCACCCCGGCGCCGCAGACTCTCGGCGGCAGCCCCGTCGTCCTTAACATCTACGTCGAAGACGTCGACTCGCTGTTCAACCGGGCCGTGGCGGCCGGAGCGACGGTGACCATGCCGCTGGCGGACCAGTTCTGGGGCGACCGCTACGGCCAAGTCAAAGATCCCTTCGGGCACGGTTGGGCGCTCGGCTCCCGTAAGGAGAACATTACCCCCGAGGAGATGGAGCGGCGCTCGAAGGAAGTCTTTGCCCAGATGGCGAAGAGTGCGGGCAAGAGCTAGCGCTCTTCCGGCACGACTACGCAACGACTACAAGGCAGGGCCCCAACCGGGGCTCTGCCTTGATTAACGTGATTTAGCGAGGTGCAAATGCCGAATGCCCGCGATTTGATGGTCGGATTGGATGTCGGCTCCACCACGGTGAAGTCGGTGGTGGTCGACATCACGACGAGCCAGATCGTCTGGAGCGATTACCAGCGCCACGACACCAAACAGCCCGAGAAGTGCCTCGATTTTCTGAAGCGCATGGAGGCGGAGGCGGGAATCAAGGCGGGTGAGTCGCGCGTCTTCCTCACCGGCTCGGGCGGCAGCGGCATTGTGCCCATGATCGGGGCCAAGTTTGTGCAGGAAGTCAACGCGGTTTCGCTCGCAGTCGAGCACCTCTATCCCGAATGCGGTTCGGTGATCGAGCTCGGCGGCCAGGACGCCAAAATCATCATCTTCAAAGAAGACCCCGAGACCGGCCGCAAGAAGAAAATTCCCTCCATGAACGATAAGTGCGCCGGCGGCACGGGCGCGGTGATTGACAAAATCAACGCCAAGCTGCGCATTCCGGCCGAGCAGCTCTGCCAGATGGGTTACGTGGGCGAGAAACTGCACCCGGTGGCGGGGAAGTGCGGCGTGTTCGCCGAGACCGACATCAACGGCCTGCAGAAGTCGGGCGTACCTCCCAGCGAATTGATGGCGTCGCTCTTCGAGGCCATCATCCAGCAGAACCTGGCCGTGCTGACGCGCGGCAATACCCTGCGCCCGGTGGTGCTGCTGTTGGGTGGTCCGAACACTTACATCAAGGGCATGCAAGATTGCTGGAAGCACAACATTCCGAAAGTGTGGGAAGAGCGCAACTATCCGCTGCCCGAGGGCGTGGACCCGGAAAGCCTCATCCGCGTGCCCGACAACGCCCAGTACTTCGCCGCGCTCGGCTGCGTGCGCTTCGGCCTCGACGAAGACGCCGAGGTTGGAATCTACAAGGGCTGCGAAAAGCTCGATTGGTACATCAACGTGGGCCGCCTGGAGGAGAAACAGAAGCGGGGCGGAAGCGGCCTTTATAAGAACGAAGACGAACTGGTGGAATTCAAGGACCGTTTCAAGTCGCATCGTTTCGTGCCGCGCAAGTTCACCCCCGGGGAGCACGTGCAAGCCTTCATGGGCATCGACGGCGGCTCCACCTCCACCAAGGCCGTTCTGCTCAGCCAGGACGGCGAAGTGATGGTGAAGTGCTACCAGCTCTCCAAGGGCAATCCGCTCGAAGACACCATGGAGATGTTCGCCAACCTGCGCAAGCAGGTGGAGGACCAGGGCGCCACGGTGGAGTTGCTCGGCGTGGGCTCCACGGGTTACGCCAAGGATATTTTGAAGGAGACCCTGCGCGCCGACGTGGCGCTGGTGGAAACGGTGGCCCACACCGAGGCCGCGCTGCACTTCTACCCGGACGCCGACGTCATCTGCGACGTGGGCGGGCAGGACATCAAGCTCATCATTCTGCAGGACGGGCGCGTCAAGGACTTTAAGCTCAACACCCAGTGCTCGGCCGGCAACGGCTACTTCCTGCAGTCCACCTGCGTGGGCTTCGGCCACAAGGTGGAGGAGTACGCCGATCTGGCCTTCGGCGCCAAGGCCATGCCGATGTTCGGCTACGGCTGCGCCGTCTTCATGCAGTCCGACATTGTGGACTTCCAGCGCCAGGGGTGGAAGCCGGAAGAGATCATGGCCGGCCTCGCCAACGTGCTGCCCAAGAACATCTGGCTCTACGTCTCGCAGATTCCGAACCTGGCCTCGCTCGGCAAAACCTTCGTGCTGCAAGGCGGCACCCAGCACAACCTGGCGGCCGTGAAGGCGCAGGTGGACTTCATCGAGTCGCGCTTCAAGGACAAGGGCTCGAAGCCCAACGTGATCGTCCACGAGCATTGCGGGGAGTCGGGCGCCATCGGGGCCGCCATCGAGTCGCGGCGGCTGTACCAGCGCGGCCATCGCACCTCGTTCATCGGCTTCGAGGCGGTGGCCAACATCAGCTACGAGACCCATCGCAACGAGAACACGCGCTGCTATTTCTGCAAGAACAAGTGCATGAGAACGTTTATCGACGTGAAGATCGCCGACTCCGACGAGTCCTGGAAAAAGTCGAAGATTCCCATCCTCAAGGGCGTCAAGCGCCTGATTGTGGGCAATAGTTGCGAAAAGGGTCTCGTGGAAGATGTGAATGACATGCGCGAGATCAAGAAGGGCCTGGACGCGGCGAAAAAGGACAATCCGAACCTGGCCGAATTGGGCGCCAAGGCGGCCTTCAAGAGCTACGCGCCCCCCATCGTGGCCGACCCTCTGCCCAAGTACGCCTTCACCCCCGCTCAAAAGAAGCGCGTGGAACTGATGAACCGGCGCAAGGATTTGCGGATCGGCGTGCCCCGCGTGCTCAATATGTACTCGGTGGCGCCCATCTTCAGCGCTTACTTCGAGGCCCTGGGAATTTCCGGCGAAAACATCATCTACTCCGACTTCACCAACGAGCAGCTTTACAAAGAGGGCGCCAAGCGCGGCGCAATCGACCCTTGCTTCCCCTCCAAAATCGGGATTCCGCACGTTCACAACCTGGTGTACGTTCACCACAAGAAGAAGCCGCTCGACGTGATCTTCTTCCCCATGATCGACGACCTGCCGAGCGATCTTACCCACGCTCAGAGCCACCGCTCCTGCCCCACCGTGGCCACCACGCCGGAGGCGGTGAAGGCGGCGTTCACCAAGGAAGGCGATCTCTTCAAGGACAACAAGATTCTCTTCTGCGATACCTTCGTGAACCCGGCAAACAAGGCGCTGCTCGCGAAGCAGCTCTTCGATGAGTTCAAGGACGTGCTGGGGCTTTCGTTTGAGGAGAACCTGCGCGCGGTGGACGAGGGCCTGAAGGCGCAGGACAAGTTTATGAACGGCGTCCAGCGCGCCCAGGGCCGCGAAGTGCTGAAGAAGCTGGAGGCGGAGGATCGCATCGGCATCGTGGTGCTGGGACGGCCGTACCACAACGATCCCGGTGTCAATCACGAAATCCTGGAGGAATTCCAGAAGATCGGCTACCCGGTGCTCACCATGCAGTCGCTCCCCATCGATCCCGAGATTGTGGGTCCGCTCTTCGAAGAAGACGTCCGCTCCGGCGCCATCCACGATCCCATGGACATCGGAGACGTTTGGAAGAACAGCTACAGTGAAAACACCTCGCAGAAAGTGTGGGCGGCGAAGTTCACCGCCCGCCATCCCAACCTGGTTGCGCTGGAGCTCTCCAGCTTCAAGTGCGGCCACGATGCCCCCATTTACACGGTGGTGGAAGAGACCGTGACGAAGTCCGGCACCCCGTACTTTTCCTTCAAGGATATCGACGAAAACAAGCCCACCGGCTCCATCAAAATCCGGGTGGAGACCATCAGCTACTTCCTCAAGCGCTACCGCGAAGACATGGTGGCCCGCAACGAAAAGGCGCGCGACATCGAAGCCAGGATGAAGGATTTCGAGGCCAGGCTTCGCGCCCAGTTGGCCGGCGAAGTCCGCGCGCACACTCCTGCCCACGGCTCTCGCCCGCTCTCCGGCCCGCCCCCCGCGCCTTACGAGATCGAGCAGCCGGTGGGGATGAACGCCATCCGGTCGATCAAGAGAGACGACTAGCGGACTGTAAGTGCACAATCTGAGTTGCAGACTGCCATAACCTACGACCGCTTCGAGCAACTGCCGATCTGGCAGGCGGCCGTCAAACTGGGACAGCAGATTTATGCGCTCACGGCGAAGCCGGCTTTTCGGCGCCAGCGCAGTCTGCGCGATCAAATTGAGCGCTTGGCAGTTTCGGTTTCCAACAACATTGCCGAGGGCTTCGAGCGCGGCACCACCCAGGAACTCCTGACCTTCCTCTATATTGCCCGCGGGTCGGCGGGTGAAGTCCGGTCGATGCTGTGCCTGCTGGAGGGCATTCCTCAGTTTGTTGAAGCCGCCGGCTCTGGCGTCGGGACTGGCGATCTCAAATCTGAGATTTCAAATTTGAAATTGCAAGCGGAAGGGATTTCGCGGCAACTGCGCGCCTGGGCGGATTCGCTTCAGAACAGCAGCATCAAGGGCCAGCGCTATCTCGACGAAAAAACTCGCCATCGCGACAGGGCGGGGCGCGACCGTGAGGAGTTCCTTAAGGAGTTGACGAGCATTCAAAGAGGCCCAGGCCCGCCTAAATGAAAAAGTCCGGCCGGAACGCCACTCCGGCTCGCGCAAGCAAGATTGCCATTTAGCGCTTCGAGCAGGCGCAACTCAGAACCGGCCGGAGTCATGCTAGCATGCGCTCATGGTAGCGATTCGGTTTACGTCTGAAGAGCGCGCGGCCGACGGGTTCTTGCTGCTGGTGCGGCAGGGGAAGGTTCGCGGTCTCCGGGGCGAAGTCTTCATTTGCCGCGATGAAGCCTTGGCCGCCTTGGACGCCAACGGCGTCCCTTACGAAAGGCTGCCGTTGCCAGTAGAGCTCAATGAAGTGGACACGCTACGAAATACTCTTACCACTGAGCTATAACGGCGGGCGCTGGAGCGTGCTAACATAGGGCGCGGAGTTTGGCGATGCCGTTTGAGTCCGACAAGATCATGTTCGAGATTTACCGCGAGCCCTATCAAGGCCGCTATCGCGTGGTGTTCTTCACCGAGCTCCAGGACTACAACAAGGAAACCGAGATCAACCGCGCCATGGCCGGCGATCACTTCTACGACGGGTTCATCCGGAATTACCGCAAAGATCAGGCCAAGGACGCCATCAACCGGCTGCTCGAACGCCTGAACGACGGTGAAAAGCTGACCCCGGCCCAGATTCAACACGAACTCGAGCCCTTCATCCCCGCTTAGGCGCCGCCGCGCCACGATTGGCTTATGTCCTTTTGGCGCCGGGAAGTCGCCCAGCCTGCGCTCGACCAGGATGTGGAGCGCGCCATCGCCGAGCAGCGCGCCATCCTCGCGCGCGACCCTCGCGACGCCCCCGCCCATTTTGCCCTCGGAACGCTCTTGCACTTCCGCGGCGAGGCCGCGGCCGCCATCCGCTGCTTCGAGCGGGCCCTCGAGCTCGATACCGCCTACGCCGCGCCGCACGCCAGCCTGGGGCGCATTCGTGCCGTCGAGGGCGATTCCGAGGCTGCCTGGCGCCACGCGCGCGAGGCGGCCCGCCTCGGCGACCGTTCGCTCCTCGACCAGCTCGAGCGCTATCCCGGCGCCGCGTCCCCGTGATGCCCGGCATCCCGCAAGGTCACCGGGTGGGAAGCGCGTGGCTTCGGGCAAGCCCCGGATGCGGAGGCTCCGATCTAACCCTCGATCGGCGATCCGGGCTTCGCGCTTTGGCCCTTGCGAAACTTCCAGAGATACAGCAGGCCTCCCGAGAGAACCGTCAGCAAACCGAGGGATGATTCTCGCGGACGAAGAGCGAGTGTCAACAGGAGCATCCAGAGGCTGGTGCCGATGAACAAAACAGGCACGGCGGGGTAACACCAACTCACGGCCGGCAGACGCTTCCAGTCCGGACGCCGCCGCATTCTCAGGACGCCGGTCGCCGCCAGCGCGGCGAACAGAATGAGAACGAATCCGATGTAGTAAATCAGCGCCTCGAAGGTTCCCGTCAGGACCATCAGCATCGACGCTACTGCCTGATACAGGATGGCGTTAACCGGCGTAAGCCATCGAGGGTGCAGACGCGCGGCCGAAGGCGGAAAGCACCCGTCCTGGGCCATCGCGTAATAGATGCGCGGGCCCACCAGAGTCATCGCGCTGACGCAGGCCGCCAGCGACACGGCCATGATCCCGCTGAAGAGATTTCCGGCCCATCCTCCAAATAACGCGCGCGCCGCTTCAGCTCCCACGCGCACCACACCCTTCAGCGAACCGAGCGGAAGCGCATAAATGAAGGCCACATTGAGCGCCAGGTAGAGCACTCCCACCAACGCGGTGCCGGCCAGCAAGGCTCGCGGCAAGGTGCGCTCGGGCGTCTTCATTTCTTCCACCACGTAGCTTGCCGCATTCCAGCCGCTGTAAGCGAACATCACGAAGGTCAGAGAAACCGCAAACTGGGCCCCCAGCGCGTGCGGCGAGCTTCGCGCCGTCGTTTGTTGAAAGTGCGTCCAATGGCCGTGACCTGCCGTAAACGCCAGCACCAGGAATGCAAGCAGCGCGCCCACCTTGAGCGCGGTGAGGACATTCTGAAGCTTCGCCGCCCCGGCCAGCCCGAGGATGTTGATCAGCGCGAAGAACGCGATCAGTCCCATCGCCACCCACTGCGCTTTGCCGAAGTGCAGCCACCCCAGCACGGTATCGCTACCGGCATTCACAGACAGGGACGGATAGAAATTCCCGAGATATTCGGAAAAGGCCAGCGCGCCCGCGGCAATCGGCGCGGAAAAACCTGCGAGAAACGAAACCCAACCGGTCAGGAAGCCCCAGGCCGGACCCCAAACCTCTCGCAGGTAAACGTATTCACCGCCCGAGCGAGGAAAATTGACGCCCAGTTCGGCATACGACAAGCAGCCCGCCAGGGCCACGATGGCGCCCAGCAACCACACCCCCAGCACCAGAGAGGGGCGGCCGAGGTCACCCGCCAGAAATCCGGTGGTGGTAAAGATGCCCGTGCCGATCATGTTCGAAACAACCAGCGCCACGGAACTGGTAAGAGTCAATTCCCGGCGCAGCGCACGGGGCATCAAATTTCCTCCGCGGTTCCGGCCGGCCGGAGCCGCGACGTTTTGTGATATCATCCTCGGACAGCGAATGAGCAGCACGCAGCCGTAGCTGGTTCTGCCGGGCCCGTGGGATGATCGGGAGTGCAGCGGCGGCGAGAGCCTCTGCGAACTTCTGCCCCCGGGCCAGCCGAGGCGATGGCGCCATGCAAAACAAACTCAGCCTGATGCTTCTGTTATTCGTCTCCTGCTTACCAGCGTCCAGCCACGCCCAGACCCCTGAGTTTATCACCTTCGCGTCGGCGCACCCGGCACTTGCGGCCATGCCGGGCTCGCTGCCCCCCGAGCTCAAGGCTGCGGACCCCATCACCGCCGCCGCGTGGGACCGGTGGGTGCGGAGCCGGGACCGGGAAATCCGCAGCCGGGTGCAGGATGGCGAGGAAATCACCCTGATGAATTTGCTGCGGCTGGGCGTTACCTTCACCAAGCAGGAGCGCATCGACTTCGATGCTCTGGACTCCTACGGCCGCAGCCCTACCCTGAACGCCATCGCGGAACACCGGGCCAACGATTTGGTGCGCGCTCTCGCCGCCCCGGGCCCGGCCGAAGGCTTGGTGGAAATGCGGGAGTTTCTCGAAAGACAAGGCTTCAACCTGAAAACTTCCGAGGGCCGCAGGAAATCCAAGGCCTACCTGCTGGCCCGCCTGGCCCGCCTGCGAGACAACCTGGCCCACGAGCGAAAGGAGGTGAAGAGCAATAAATTCGAAGGCTTTAAGGACCGGGGCCTCTCGACCGATAGCGACCTCTTCGCCGACTACACCGTGGAGCTCCAACTGCGGCACATGGCCGAAAAAGGGCTCCTGAAGCCGGGCAGCGTGCACCGGGTGGCGATCGTCGGGCCCGGCCTCGATTTTGTGAACAAGAAGGACGGCGCCGACTTCTATCCGCCGCAAACCACTCAGCCCTTTGCGGTGATCGATTCGCTGGCCCGGCTGGGCCTGGCAGATCCCGCTTCGGTCGAGGTCTCCACTTTCGACATCTCTCCGCGCGTCAACCGGCACATTGAGCGCGCCCGCAAAAACGCCGCTTCCGGCCAGCCCTACGTCGTGCAGTTGATGTCCACCCAATCGGAGGTGTTGGTTCCGGGCTTCAGGGAATACTGGAACAAGCTGGGCGATCGCATCGGAAAACCCGTCGCCCCCATCCCGGTCCCCGAGGCGTTAAGGGGCCTCATCAACAGCAGCGCGGTGAG
>Ga0335081_10021708_pt1 | contig 10385 bp, 10 predicted proteins | sample Lox_Sample_35_FD_206713 | JGI IMG/M metagenome (GOLD analysis project Ga0335081, IMG submission 206713) | Soil microbial communities from Loxahatchee National Wildlife Refuge, Florida, United States - Lox_Sample_3.5 | ecosystem: Environmental > Terrestrial > Soil > Wetlands | place: USA...
GACGCGGAGATGGCGTTCGATGAGATCGTCGATCGCTTGCTCCAAGACGCCTGCCGTGCCAAGCGGGAGTGCGACGCCGACATCGGGAGGAAGCACGGCGGGAGGGCGGTGCGCGTGAATACCTGATCGCGCGAATACCCATGAGCGCAGGTCAGCGCGCGCCTCATCGAGAACGCCCAGGCCTGAGCGTGGCGACTGGGCTGCGCTAGGCAGACCGCAGAACCGCTCGATCACAGCCCGTGCAGTCAGCGATGGGTTCTCCGCGAGCTGGTGCAGCACGACCCGCATGGCGTTCAGGCGGGCTTCCAGCCCGGCCGGGTTCCAGCCGGTCACGACCAGGTCCCGGCCATGCGGCCCGGAGTCAGCAGTGAGGTGGTAGCCGACCCGAGCCAGCGCGGCGCGCGCTCTCCGGGCCGCTCGCCGTGAGGGGAGACAGACACACATGCCGTCTCGGGCGCCGACAGCCAGCCCCGGCCGGCCGCTGGTGGCGTGCTCGCAGATAGCCAGGATGTGGGCGGGATCAAGCCCGGCCGGGTACGGGTCAGTCACCGTCTTCACCGGCCTCGACGTCATCCGTCGGCATGCCCAGTTCGCTGTCGCCGGGCATCGCGCCGACGGTGCCGTCCCACCATTCACCGGGCGATGGCATGGCCACCGCCTCGCGCGGTTCCCGGTGGGCGGTTTCGCTGCACTGGTAGAAGGGGCCGCGGGCACCCATGAGGATCGGCAGCTGGTGGTCGAGATGGTCGCGGTACCAGGTGGCCATCCCGGTGCCGGGCTGGAGGCGCAGGACTTCCCAGGCGTGCCACAGGCAGGTGAGCCTGCTGATGGCCTCGCCGTGCCGCCACCACTGACCGCACCAGCGCAACTCCCCGCCAAGGGTCCGCCGGAACATCGGCAGGAAGTAGTCGATCACCCAGTCCTCGACAAGGGCGTAGACCGGCTCAGGCGGTTGGGTGGCCGTCTTGCCCGCTGCCCCGCTACCGCCAACCGGCCTCGCGGCGTCGGCGTCATCCGGAGTGATTCCACTGGGAAGGGCGGGCGGGCCGTCGCTGGTGAGTGCTGCTAAGGCAGAGGCATGGTCGGTCATCGTGACTCCTAGAAGGGTGGATCGGTGAGCTGATTGCGGTACCAGGGGTCGGCTTCGATCGCCTTCTGGCGGATCTGTTCCTGCGCGGCCTGCGCCGCGGCGGTGATCTCGGCGGCGCGCGGTCCGGCGTACCAGGGGGTCAGGCGGATGAGCGCGGGCTTAATGCCGGTGGCAAGCAGAAGCGCAGTGCCGGGCGGCAGGGCCCGGATCGCGGCGGGCTCGAGGATGTCCTGGCGGCGCAGCGACACTGATTCGCTGGCCCGCCCGTCGCCATAGTTGATGGTGCGCACCGGCACGTCGTGCTGGCCGACCAGGGTGGCGAGGTCGCGGGCGAGCCTGGGGGAGTCCACCCCAGCGCCGATGATCTTCTTGGTGGCGGCGCCCCACAGGGTGGCCATCCCGTGCTCGCCCCATACGGTGACGCCTTGTTCGTAGGACTGCAGGATGGTGACCGGGGTGATGCCCCGGGACCCGAGGTGGGAGTACAGGTCGGGCAGGTCAGCGATCCGGCAGATGTTCGCGGCCTCATCCAGGGGGACGACCATGGGCGGGTCGAGCCGCCCGCCCATCCGTTCTGCGCGTCGTTCCGCCGCACGCATCGCGGTGTCGGACAGGGCGGCGATCAGCGGCGCCGCCGCCGACCGGGATTTCGACAGGAGATATAAGGTGTCGCGGCTGGCGGCGAAGTCGTCGGGATCGAACACCGGCAGGGCCCTGCGGCGGGGCGGGGTGACCCAGGCCATGATCTCCGGGTCGGTCATCGCCTTGGCCGCAGTCCGCGCGGTCTGGTAGATCCCGTCGCGGGTTTCGGCAGCGCCGTTCTGCGCGCCACGCAGAGAGGCAGCCATGGCTGTGAACCCGGCGTCGGCGAGCAGTTCGATCGGGGTGGGGACCGCAGGCTCGTTCAGCCACCCCGCGACATCGTGCAGGGTGTGCCCGGAACTGGCGGCGGCGAGGAACAGGGCGGCGAGCAGGTCCTGGGCGGCCGGCCCCCACAGGTCGCGGCGGTTCTCGTCGGCGACGGTCAGGACGAAGTGCCCGGCGAGCCGGTGGGCGTCCTCGACCGTGCGCAGCCCGCGCAGCAGGTCCCACCACCAGGTCTGCGGCTGGTAGGTGATCCGCTGCGGGTCGAACAGCCATACCTGCCCGCTTGTGTGTGCGGCGCGCAGGGTGGCGGTGGCGGCCCACAGGTCGGACTTGTTGGAGGTGGCGATGACCGCGCCCGGGGCCGACAGCACGAACGGGACTGCCTGCGCGGTCGTCTTGCCGCCCCGGGGCGCCATGAACGCCACCACCGTGTCTTCCCACGACGCGTACACGGCCGCCCCAGGCCGCCTGCCCGGGCGCAGCAGCCGCCCGAGCGCGAGCCCCATGTCAGCCGGATCCACCGCCCGCAGGTCGGAGCCCGTAAGGGAGCGGCGCAGGCCTGCAGCGCCACGCGCAACCGGCAGCCGGGTCAGCGTCTTCATCCGCGGATTGCGGGCGAGCGCCGCGACCGGATCTCCCGGAGCTGGCCACAGCCACACGATCACCCGGGCACCCATCGTGGCCAGGGCCGCCACGCACCCGGCCAGGACGAAGACGGTAACGGTGACCACCACGGTGGGCGTATGCGGCCACGCCTGCCCGCTGCGCCCGTGCAGGACATCAGCAGCGAATTTCATGCCAAACGATTCCGCCGTCCCACCCGTGATCCACGCCGCGAGCCTGGCCGCGACCCAGACCAGCCCGATCAGCGCTACTAGGGACCAGCACGCGATCAGCACCGCCCACCCGGCCGCCGTCCCACCTGGCGCGGCCGACGGGCGCGGGCCCAGCGCCCGGCTCACCGCGAGCTCCCGTCCTGGCTGAGCCGGATCGCCTGGTCGGTGTCGTAGAGATGATGCTCGGGCCCGACCAGGGAGAGCTGGACTGGGATTCCCAGCCGCTCGCCGGTCTTAATCAGGTATTTGCCGCGGCCGGGGTGGCGGGCGCCGGGCTGGTACGACTCGGGTGCTGACCAGGACGCCACCAGCGCCTGCTCGGGCCCGGTGAGCGGGGTGATCTCATTGACCCGGGCGAGTTCGCGGGGCGGGAGCCCGGCCAGAACAGTGATCGCGGAGCGGTCCATGAACCCGCGCGCCTTGGCCCGGTCCTCCTCGGTGGCCAGCGCATCGAGGTCGGAGAGCGAGTGGGTGATCATGATGTGGGCCATGCCGCGCGTGCGGTTCAGGCGGGTGAGCAAGTCCGCGTGCTCGACCAGGCCCGGGGCGCCGCGCAGGGCACGCCACAGTTCGTCCATGACGCCGAGGTAGGAGCGTCTGGGTCCTGCACCGAGGCCGGTGAGGGCGCTGGCGGCATCGACGCAACCGAAGCCGTAGCTCCAGGTGCACAACATGGCGGCGGTAAGCAGCTTGTCCCCGGCCGCGCGGACGGCGGAGATGTCCACACTGACGGCGGGGGCATCCAGGTCGATCGGCTGGGAAGTGTGCCCGTCGAACACCCCGGCCAGCGACCCGGTGCACAGCAGGTCAATGGTGAAGACCAGGTCGGCGACCCGGTCGGTGTACCGGTGCAGGGTGTCGGCGCGGGCTGCCGACCGGAGCATGTCCGGGCCTTCCTCGATCACGGCCAGGACGTCGGCGACGGTCGGTTCTGTCCGTCCGTGGTTGCGCTCATCGAGCAGGTCGATCGCGCGGCCGAGCACGACCTCTTCGGCGTTGCTGATCCGTTCGCCGCGGATAAGGGTGGCCAGAGCCATCAGCAGCGCCAGCCGCCGTGACCGCACCTCCCACCACAGCTGCCGCGCGTCCGGGCCGGCCATCTGGCGCAGTGCCACGCCCAGCGGGCCTGCGTCGAGCGGGTTGATCCGGTCCAGGCCCCGGCCGATCCGGATCACCTGTCCACCCAGGTGGCGGACGAGCGGGGTGTAGTCGGGTTTGGTATCGCCAAGGATGAGGGCCTGAGTGCCGAACGCCACTGCCCCCGTGACCAGTCGCTTCACCAGGGCGGATTTCCCGGTCCCGGGCTGGCCGAGGACGAACACCCCAGGGTTGGTGACCAGTCCCGCGCGCAGCCAGGCCAGCGGATCGAGGCAGACCACCTCACCCCACAGCTGGTGCCGCCCGATCGGGGTCCCGGCCGTGGGAGTGCCGCTGCCCGCGACGAACGGGAACAGCCCGCAGAGCTGGGTGGTGGTGGCTTGGTACTCCGGGCCCATTGAGACGTGGGCTGCCCGTCCGGCGTCGGGGATCTTCCATCCCCACGCCGGAGCCAGCGGAACCGGCGCGAGCTGCCGGGCTGGTTTGGCACCGTGCCGCCGTGCGGCCATGTGCCCGGCGAAGCGAGACATGGTGAGCCGCGGCCTGCGGGGGCGCGGCGGTTCAGCGCCGAACTCGGCGGGAGGTGGCCCGGCAGGCTGTGGCCTGGTCTGCGTCAGCGCAGTCGTCGGCGTGGTCGGCATGGCAATCCCTTGGCTCAGTGCCGGAGACGGTGGGCGTGTTCAGGCAGGCAGATGCCGCACGGCAAGGTGGCGGTGAAACCAGCGGCCTGACTGCGGTACAGGCGCTGGAGCCGGATCTTGGACGCCTCTGCGGAGGCCTCGGTGTCGGCGATCGCCCGTGGCAGCTGGGCGGGGTCGGTGACGGTGACTGTCACATACAGGCCGAGCTGGCCGACGCCGGCGCCGCGGGCCTCCTCGTCTGCAGCCTGGCGAGCACGGGCGTGGTCGTGGACGTCGCGGGCGGTGACGTCACGCCGGGTGCGGCGGGAGTACTCGTGCCGGAACTCAGCCGCTCGGACTTCGTTGTCCAGGGTCCGGGCAGCCGCCGAGGCTGGCAGTGGCCGGTACTGGAGGGCGACTCGTTTGGGGTAGGCGCCAGGTGCGAGGAGACGAGCTAGCACATCGGAGGTGACGCTCTGCCGGGGCGCTTCCCGCCATGTCCACGTCACGGAGGTCCCGCTGTCGTGCTGATAGCAGTCCCACCGCTCTTCCGCGCCGGCCGGCCCGGCGCTGGCCCAGTTCAGCTGCTCCTCGAGAGCCGGGCCTATATCGATGGCGAGCAGACGGTTGACCTCGCCACGTACCGCCGGGTCGAACGCGGTCCGTACGATCCCGGCGATGTCGGCGGCGCGGGCCCGGCCCAGGACGCTTACTCCGCAGGCGCCCAGCGCCGATTCCAGGCCGGACAACATCCGCCCGGCCTCGGTCACGGCCTCACCGACGTCGCGGGGGTGAGCCGGGAACAGGGCCGGGTCGAAGGTGATGCTGACCAGCGTGTTGACATCGGCTGCCGCGGCCGGGGCGGTGGCCACGAGCCGGTCCAGGATCTCCAGCGCGGCTCTGGGCGCCGAGGTGTCGATGGCGGCGGCGACGTGGTCTGTAAGCGTGGACCCGGGGTCGGGCGCGGTGTCCACAGTGACCGTCACCCAGCGCAGCGAGGGCAGGTAGCCGAGGGAAGCCAGCCACGCGGCCCAGTTCGCCACCCATCGATCGGCGTCAGCACTATCGGCCAGCCAGGTTGAGACCGGAGCCACCCGCAAGGTGGCCGTCAGGAACCCGGTGTGGCGGTCGCGGACCAGGCCATACCGGCCGCCGGTGCCGTCCTCAGCGGAAATAAGCTCGCTCGCGGCCAGAGTGCCCGGCAGCTGAAGAACCCCCGTATGGCGCAGCACGACTTCGGCGCGGTAGGTGGTGTGGCCCGCCCGGGTTCCGCGCCACCAACGGAGCCGCTGCACAGCGAGCTGGGCCAACGGCACCCCATCGACCCTGATCAGCGCCACCGCCCCGGCCAGCACCGCCAGGGGCGCGACGTACATGAGCGCCTTGAGCGAAAACGCCGCTATGAGGATCAGCGCCGCGAAACAGCCCAGCGTGACCAGAGTGGCAACAGGGCCCAGGCCAAGCAGCCCGATGCCACGGCTGCGCCGCCAACCGCCGTAGGTTCGCACTGGCACGTGGTCGTCAGTCATCGCCGTTCTCCCAGTTCCATCGCGCCCGCCGCCAGCCGGGCACCGTCGGCAGTGGCCCGTGCGCCCTCGGCGGCCACGGTGACCGCCGCTCCCGCACCGGAGGCAGCAGCGGTGGCAGCTCCGCTGGCGGTCCCAGGGGAACCGGCGGCGGTGCCACCCGCTGGACTGGTCGAGCTGCTCCAGGCCGCACCGGCTGGCATCGCTCCTGTCCCAGCCGGGGGCCTAGTGCCGGTGGCCGGGCCTGGGTGTGGTGGGCCGCCGGATGAACCGCCGGTCGCTGGGCCAGCCCCGCTCGGGCCGCCCGGATTATCCGGCCCGGGTCCGGGCGGTGGACCACCAGTTGGGCCGTCGGATTCGCCGCCAGGAGGCGGACTCATCTGCGAGCTGATGTAGGAGGCGTGGCCTTGCGCCGCCGTCGCGCCTGCGCCCGGGCCGTAGCGCATAGCGCCTACGGCGATCGCGCCGACCGTGGCGGCGCCGAGGAACTGGCCGCCGCCACCGGATCCCGCGATGGCGCCGGTGGTCCAGGTGAAGAACTTCATCAGGGCGGGCAGCATGACCACCGACATGGCCAGCATCACGAACCCCATCAGGACGGTCCGCGGGCTACCACCGGTCCCGATCATCGTGAATGCCACCGCATACACCGCGGCAGCGGCCGGCTTGTAGCAGATCAGCGCCAGCGACCACGCGGTGACCTTGCGGATCCAGGTTCGGGTCATCGGTGCTACCGATCCCGCCGCCGCTAGCGGCAGTACTCCGGCCAAGATGATCAAGGCGGCCTGGCGGAACAGCATCAAGACTGCCTGCACGAGCGACAGGACGATCGCGATCGTGCCGCAGATCAGCACTACCGCCGCGGCGGCGCCGCCGCCCAGGTCCAGGGCCAGGATGAGCCGCTGGGTGAAGTGCCCGCCGGTGGAGACCTGCAGCACCCACGCCGACCACGCATCCCCGGCCTTGAGCAGCAGCGTCATGGCCGCGACTCCCAGCGTGCTCGCGGCGGCGACCGTGAGCAGCCCGCTAGTGACGTCGATCAGCGGGTTGGCGCGCCTGGTGAGTGCCATCCGTGCCCCGGCCGCGATCACTCCGCCGATCGCCACCGCGACGGTGATCGGGAGCAGCCACTGCTGGATGCGGGTCACCGCTGGCTCGGCGGCCAGGTCCGGGGAGGGGATGCGTAGCCACCAGGTGGCCGTGTTTTCGACGATCCACCGGACGCCGGCGCTGATCGCCTGCGCGATCCCGCCGAGCACATCCCCGGCCGCGCTCGTGGTCACCGACCGGATCACATTTCCTGCCACCCGGCAGGCCGGTTCGATCAAGGTATTACAAGGCATGGCTCACCCCTCGTTCGGGAAGGTCGTGTAGCCGGTCAGTGAAGAGATGGCGGTGGCCGAGTTGGCCCAGTCGCCGCCGGGCGGGGCCAGCACCCGCCAGTCGCCGCGCAACCAGACGACCTCGACCCGGGTGGCTGTCCTCACCGTCGTCCCACCACTACCGGGGCCCTCGGTGACGATGTCCACCGTGGCGTCGGCCGGGGTATAGGCCACGAACCGGAAGCCGCCCTCAACGGCGTATCCGCGCCCGGTCGGCTGTCCGGGAGGGACGTGGGCGGCAACCCGCAGCGCCGTATAGCCGCTGGCATCGGCTTTGAGCAGCGTCGCGGCGTCGGGGCCGGTTACCTGATGGTGGATCGTGGGCTGGTAGATGTCCGGTCCCCATTGCGCGGCGGTACGGACGGCGATGTTGACGGCCGCCAGCAGCGCCCCCTCCGCGGTGTCGGCGAATCCCCAGGCCAGCCCGCCGCGCGTGTAATGGGGACCAGCCGCAGTCGATGTGGGTAGCTGGATCCCGTGGAAATCGACCCAGCGCAGGTCTGTTCCGGTGGCAGAGCCCAGGGATTCAGGTGTCGCTAGCTGTTTGGCTGCCTTGGCGGATGGGGGGTGCCTCGGAACCGACGTTGCCTGGCCCCGGCTGTGGCTTCGATGGCCAGGATGAGCGTGGGGGTGGTCCAGGGCGGACGCGATCGCGACGAGCGCGATCAGAAGGGCGAAGAACAGGAACAGCCTGCGGCGTCTGCGGACGCGGCGGCGCTCGGCCCGGGTGAGGAACATCACGGGCCTCACATGAAGACGCCGACGATGCCCGAAGATAGGGCGATCAGCGTCAGTCCGGCCAGCACCCACGGGATCCCGGTCGCACCGTCGGCGGCCAGGTTGGAACGGTTGCGGCGGCCGATCGCCATCATCGCCCCGCAGCCGATCAGCCCGAACACCCCGGCGACCAGGGCGCCCCACTTCCACCAGCCCAGCAAGGTGTTCACTGGACCGGCCAGGCCGGGCGGCGCCTGCGGAGCCGGGTTCGGCACGTTTGCCGCCAGTCCGGTCCCATGCCCGGAGGCGGCCTGGTAGGCGGTGGCGAGCTCGTGGACGGCGATCGCAAGGATGAGCATCATCTGGCTCCTCATCGATCAAGAGGTGAAGAGTTCCGGCCCGTGGTCGCCTGGATCTGGGTGAGGGCGCGCAGGGCCCGGCGGGGAAGTGGCACCGTGGCCGGGTCGTCGGCCAGCCGCAACCCGGGGATGAACGGGACCCGGATCACCGCCCGGACCTGCGATTCCAGGAGGCCGAACCGGCGGGTTGCGGTCACAGGATCGGGCCAGCCGTCGCTGACGACCACGAGTGCGGCCACCTGTCCGCCCTGCCGGGCGACGGTCGTGAGCGCCTTGGTCGCCTGCCTGGCCGACCAGGCGGTGTTGCGGCAGGTCACCACGAGTGCCCGCCCGTGGGCCACGGCTGCCGGGTAAGGCGGGTCGGGCTCGGGGCGCATGGCGCCCATGTCCCAGGCGGGCTGCAGCCAGACTGCCAGGGTGGTGGTCCCGGCGCCGCCGTGGGCGCCCCAGATCACCAGCTCGCCGCGCTGCCATCCGTGGCCTGGCGCTGCGGCCGGGTTGGGAGCCTCGGCGTCGTGGCCAGTGGCCGGCCGGTGCGAGGGCATCGTATGGTCCTCCGGGTTGGATGGCTGGGCAGATTGGCAGGCCTTGGTGTCAGGGGCGGTGGCCGGCAGGCGTTTGGCCGCGTGGTTCTTCAGCGGTGACGCCGAGGAGCTCCAGGAGTCCGGCGGTGGGGATGCGGTAGGTGTCACCGATGCGGATGACCCGGCAGGGGAACTGCTCGCGGCGGGCGAGCTCGTAAGCCTTGGTGCGGCCCAGGCCCAGCGCAGCCGCGGCGGTCATCAGGTCGACGGTCGCGCTGGCGCGCAGCTGGTTAATGGTGACGGGCATCGGCTCCTCCTGGTGGTTCAGGCGTGGTGAGGCAGGTCTGCGGGACGGGTGGCCACGACGACCCCGGCCAGGTCGAGGGGATCGATCTGGACGTCCTCGCCGGTCTGGGGGGCTTGGACGATCTGGCCGCCGCCGAGGTACATCACGACGTGACCCGGGCTGGCAGGTGTGCCGTCAGAACCGGCAGAAAACAGCAGGTCCCCGGGCTGGATTAGGGGGAGGGGGACCGGAGGGCCGTCCTGGCGCCAGGCGAAGGTGGTGCGTGCGATGTGGATGCCTGCGGCGGCGTAGGCGGCGTAGACCAGGCCCGAGCAGTCGTAGGCATCCGGCCCAGTGGCGCCCCACTGATAGGGCTTGCCGATCTGGCGCAGCGCGAACGCGAGTGCTGTGGCTGCCGCACCGGAGGGAACCGGGATGGTGTAGCGGGCCGCCCATCCCAGGACGTCGTTGACGTAGGTCTGGGAGTGGTTGTAGGCGAAGATCGCCTGCCTGATCCCGCCAGATGTGCCGGAGGCGGCGCCGTTGGCGCACAGCATCGCTGCTGCGGTGTAGATCGCGTCGGCGGGATCGTAGGGGCTCACCTGGCCGTCATGGTCACCGTCGACGGCGTATTGGGTGAAGGTGGCGGGCTCGAACTGCATCGGGCCTTCGGCGCCTGCGTAGTTCGCGCCGGAGTGGACACCGGGAGCGGTGGACTGGCCGTGGTCGCTTTCGACCTCGCCGATGCCGGCCAGTACGCCCCAGGGCAGGCCGGGGCACGTCCGCGCGGCGCCCATGTACAGGGCCAGGTAGATGGGCGGGATACCCGACAGTGCAGCGACGCTGGGTCCACCGGCCAGGCTCGTGCCCGCCTGGCTGGCGGTTGGTGCCGCGGCGACTAACAGCAGGAGCGTGAGCGGCAGACCAACTGCCACTGCGGCACCTGCGGCGAGCCATTTGAACACTGGGCTGCTCCCTGCGTCAGGGTCCGGTCCAACTCACCGGGCCTCGTGCGCACCCGGTGCGCAGCCCATGCAAACGGCATCCACGATCAGCAGGTAGATGGCAGAAATTGCCAAT
>Ga0335081_10021711_pt1 | contig 10384 bp, 8 predicted proteins | sample Lox_Sample_35_FD_206713 | JGI IMG/M metagenome (GOLD analysis project Ga0335081, IMG submission 206713) | Soil microbial communities from Loxahatchee National Wildlife Refuge, Florida, United States - Lox_Sample_3.5 | ecosystem: Environmental > Terrestrial > Soil > Wetlands | place: USA: Florida...
TGGACCGCTTCAGAAGCGCTTTCCGCGTCGCCCACAACGGTGAACTCCCCGCTGCGATCGAGCAGCGCCCGGATCCCCTCGCGCATGATCTTGTGATCCTCCACGAGAAGCACCCGGTACGTTATAACCCCAGTTCGTTCCACGATCAGAAGCGCTTATACCATGCCCAGACACGGCTGAGCAAACTGGCCAGTCCTATGGGCGCCGCCTACTGATGCGAAGAGTACTGTGCCTGCGGCGGATTCAGCTTCACCTCGATGGTCTTCTGCTCTTCCTCGATGTCGAAAGTCTGTCCGAAGGTCTGATATCCCTTGGCAATCACTTGAACCAGAATCGATCCCCGCGGGATGGGCGGGATCTTCGCCAAGCCCTCCTGGTTGGTCCGTCGCTCCCATGAGGTCATGATCTTCTTTCCGAGTTTCGCTTTGGAACGGCCCTTGACGAACTTCACAATCACGCTGGCGTTATCCACGGGACTGTCATACGGGCTCTTGACGGCGACGGTGATCGTGGTGACGGACGTCTCCTCCGCCGCCAGGCCCGCTGCCAGCACAAACACACCCGCGATCAGCCGAACAGAGTTCCGCATTTCTCGATTATGGCAAAATCAGCGAGACGCCGGAGAGCCCCTACGCAATGTCTGGCAGCAGAAATCGCGCGGGCTTTCCGCTAGCGGCAGCCACTGCTTCGGCCGCGAGGTACCCGCTGCGCACCGCTCCCTCCATGGTGGCCGGCCATCCGGAGTGCGTCCAGTCACCGGCAAGAAAAACGTTGGGTGCTCGCGTCGTGGCATTCGGCCGCAAAGCTTCCATCCCCGGGTACGCCGCGTAGGTGGCGCGGATTTCCTTGATTACTTGCGCGCGCTCGACTTTGGCTTCACGCACGGCCGGAAAGAACTCGGCTGCCTCGGCCAGCACCAGATCGATCACCTCGGCCCGGCCCATGTCCACCAGGCTGCGCGATGCGCTGACTACGAACTGCACGTAGCGGCCCTTGTCCTTATTGAACATCCACTGGATCGTGCGGTCGAGCAACGCGGCGTGAGGGAGGTCAGTCACCGGCCGGTCAAACCAGACGTGAATTCCGGTGATAGGAGAATGCTCGAACCTGCTTGTGTCGATCTCCAATTCCGGCGCCAGCGCGTTCAACCGTTCGAATGGCACTGCGCAGATGTGGTAATCGGCCGTTCTCATTCCGCCATCCGTCTGCACGCCACAAACCACTCCCTCGCGGAAGATTACACGTTCCACCGGTGTGCGTGTGTGAATCCTCACTCTCCCGATCCTGGCCCAGGCATCCGTGCTGTACAACTCGCGCAGGGGAACATCCGGAATGCCCATCTCGTAGGAGTCGGCGCGCGCCAGCATTCCCAACCAGAACACTTGAAACCCGTGTTGAGCGGCCATGTGGTCCAGCTCTTCGTTGATCGCGCTGACCAGCACCTGGCGCCAGAAGCGCTCAATCGCCCGCGCCGGTTGTTTTTTTTTGCGCAGCCAGTCGAGCATGGTCATCTGGTCCAGATCTTTGCGGCGGCTCCGCTCGCGCATGAGCGCCAACATGGCCCGTCCGATGGCCAGTTTGTCCGCGGCGCCCAGGCACCGCATGCGCAGAAACGATCCGGTGAGGTGCAGCGGCGCAGGAAGCGGACCGCGCCGCAACCTGGATGGCCTTCCACCTGGCTCTAAGAAGGTGAACTCGCGGTAGAACCGAATACGATCGCCGACACCGAGGCGGTGATAAAAATCCAGAAGATTGACACAGCAGCGCAGGAGCACGTGCTGGCAGTTATCGATCAGCTCGGCGTCATCATCGCCGGACGTGACTGGAAACGAAGTGGCGCGGCCACCCAAGAACGGGCGCGATTCGAAAACGTCCACCGCGAAACCGGCAGATCCCAGCGCCGCCGCCGCTGCGAGCCCCGCCAGTCCTCCGCCAACAATGTTTACCGAGGGCATTCCCGCCCGAACATAGCGCGTTTAGGGCTCACGAGGCAATAATGCGCGGATTGTTTCAATGCTGTCGGCTTCCTCCGCTTTCTTGTCGGTGCGCCAGCGCGCCATGCGCGGGAACCGGACCGCGATCCCGGAGCGATGCCGCGTCGATCGCTGGATGGCTTCAAAGGCCAGCTCAAACACCAACTCCGGCTTCACGCGCCGCACGGGACCGAATTTTTCAATTGTATTGTTGCGTACGAACGCATCCACCTGCCGGATCTCCTCGTCGGTCAGCCCGGAATACGCTTTGGCGAACGGCACCAGTTCGCCTCCATCCCAAACACCGAACGTGTAATCCGTGAACAGACTGGCACGGCGGCCATTGCCCGGCTGCGCGTAGATTAGCACGGCATCCACGGAGTATGGATTGATCTTCCACTTCCACCAGTCCCCCCGGCGGCGTCCGACGCGATAAGCCGAACCGCGCCGCTTCAGCATGAATCCTTCGACACCGCGCGATCGCGCCTCACCGCGAGTGCGCTTCAGGTCTTCCCAAGACGCGCCCTCCACCAACGGCGAGGTTATCAAATGATTTTCCGCGCCCAGTACACCGGCAACCCTCTCCAGTTCTGCGCGCCGCCACTCGAGTGGCCGCTCGCGTACGTCCCTGCCGCCGTGCTCCAGCAGATCGAAAGCGACCAGTACTACCGGCACTTCGGCCAAAATCTTAGGGCCGGGTTCCTTGCGTCCGATGCGCCGTTGCATTTGCGTGAACGGCATTGGCGCACCATCCTTCCACGGCAGCACCTCACCATCCAGCACAGTGCCCTCGGGAAGCAGCGCGCCCGCGGCCGCCAGTTCCGGAAATCGGTCCGTTACCAGTTCTTCCCCGCGCGACCACAAGAAGGTGCGCCACGACCGTCGGATCAGTTGCGAGCGAATACCATCCCATTTCCACTCGACCTGCCACTCCCGCACATCCCCCAATTCCTCGATTTCGCCTTCGAGCGGATACGCCAGGCAGAACGGGTACGGCCGGCTCACGTCAGCGTCAGCGCTTTCTTTGCTGAGAATTTGCGCGGCAAAATCGGCGGTGGGCCGCCACTCGCCCATCAACCGGTGCGCCAGCACATTGGCATCCACCCCGCTCGCCTCCGCCAGCGCGCGCACCACCAGGTTCTGTGACACGCCTACGCGAAACTCACCCGTGATGAGTTTGTTCCAGGCAAAGCGCTGGGGTTCGCTCATCTCCCGCCAGGATTCGATCATCGATGCGCGCCGCGCTGCATCATCCCAGTCGCGCATGGGGAGCAGGCGTTCTTCCACCCAGTAGCGCAGGGGCTTGTCGCTGGACGTCCGCGCGGGGGGCAGCAGCAGAGCGATGGTCTCCGCTAAGTCGCCCACCGCCTGGTAGCACTCGCCGAACATCCAATTGGGCATGCCCGCTTCTTCGATCGCCCAGTTCACCAGATCGCGTGTCGCGATCAGCCGCTTCGGCCTCCGGCCAATCAAAAAGTGCACCGCCCACGCTATGTCCTCCGGCGGAGCCAGACGAAAATATTGTGACATCGCCACGATTTTCTCGTTTGTCTTGGTCGTCGCGTCGAGCGCGGCATATAGATCCGCGAAAGCCCTCACGGCTCGGCCTCCGCCGCCTCGGTGTTCGCAGATTCCTCGTACCGGGTCTCGATCGCGTGCGCTTCGAAGCCGTTCTCCGTGAGCCACCGGGCGAGCGGCGCGCGGTAACCGTGTGTCACCCACACACTCTGCGCTCCGCAGGCGCGAATGGCAGTCAGAAGCGCGGGCCAATCGGCATGATCGGACAGCACGAAGCCGCGATCCATGGATTGCCGCCGTCGTGTGCCCCTGATTCGCATCCACCCCGACGCGAGCCCTGTCGAAAAATCTCCGAAGCGGCGCAGCCATGGGGAGTTTTTGGCCATCGGCGGAGCGAGAATCAGCGCGCGTGTCCAGTCGGTCTTAGGTGGGGCTGACCGTGCATATGCGGTGGGCGGAAGCGCTACGCCGGACTCGCGATAGATGCGATTGAACTGCTCGACCGCGCCGTGCGAGTAGATCGGGCCAATCGAGGAATCGATTCCGGCCAGCAGGCGCTGCGCCTTACCTAGCGGATAGGCGAACAGCACGCTGGCCTTACCTGCCTGCTGATTCCCGCGCCACCATTCGTTGATCTCGCGGAAGACCTCGTCTGGCTCCGGCCAGCGAAAGATCGGCAATCCGAACGTGGACTCCGTCACGAAAGTCTGACAGCGGATTGGCTCGAAAGCGGCGCAGGTCGCGTCGGCCGCCAACTTGTAGTCGCCTGAAACCACCCAGACCTCGCCGCGATGTGCGAGCCGAAGCTGTGCCGAGCCAAGAATGTGACCCGCGGGATGAAACGAGAGGCGCACCCCGTTGCGTTCGATCATCTGCCCGTAATCGATCGATTCGATCACCGCATCCGTCCCCAGCCGCGCACGCAGGAACGTCTCTCCAGACCGTGTGCAAACGTAAGCCTTCGACCCCGCGACTAGGTGATCGGCATGTGCGTGTGTGATTACCGCACGATCCACTGGATCCCATGGATCCACGTAGAAATCGCCCGCCGCGCAATAGAGGCCGTTCGGACTGCGCTCAATGAGGTTCTCCACCGTTTCTGCAATTAGTATAGAGTGCGAAGACAATGACTCCGAGGCAACTGGCGCAACGCGCGCGCGCCGAATTCCGCAAGTTCGCCGATCCGCATATCGCCGCCCAACAACGCGCCTATTTCAAGAAGTGGGAAAAACTACATTTCTACGGCCTCAAAACACCAGAACAGCGTCACATCGAGCGCGAGTTCTACCAGTTGGTGCGCAAAGAGTGGACCTGCGCCGACGCTATGGCACTCTGCGAACTGCTGATTCCGGACCGCTACCTCGAATCCAAAGGTCTGGCCCTGACGTTGCTGATGCGCTATCGCCGCCAGTTCGAACCGGATCTGCTGCTGCGCTCCAAACGTTGGATGGAGCGCGGACTGTGCGACAACTGGGCCACCACCGATCATCTGGCAACGCGAATCATCACCAGCCTGATCGACCAATTCGAGCCGCTCGCCGCAACTGTCGAATCCTGGAGCCGCTCGCCGAATCTCTGGGTGCGCCGCACAAGCGCTGTGGCGTTCGTAAACCTCGCCCGTAAGGGCCGCCACCTCGACCGCGCCTATCGCATCGTGACCGTTCTCGAACCTGATACCCACGACCTGATCCATAAAGCCTGCGGCTGGCTGCTGCGCGAGTGCGGCAAAGCCGACCCGAAGCGCCTGGAGGATTATCTACTCGAGCACGGCCCCGCCGTTCCGCGCACCACTCTCCGTTACGCCATTGAGCGATTTTCCGAAGCGAAGCGGCGTCACATACTGGCCGCGACCCGTCAGGTGTGAATGCCGCTATCGTCCGACGATCGCCGAGGGCCGCGAAAGGCTGGAGTACTACTGGAAACATGGGGCGACACCCTACGCATTCTGGTTTTCGCAACTGTATCCTGTGCCCGCGGAAGTGCCCGTTCCGGCGTAGCCAATCCGAGTTACTCGCGGGTCCAATGCTCACCGTCGCCGCTCGTCCAGACTTCATCAGACGCTGTTGTGATCGTCACCTGATTCGGGCCGCGCACATCAATTCTGACGATATCGCCGGATAGCCGTCCTTTTTCGTCAGCGATCTTGATCTCCGTCCAATGCGCGCCGCCGTCGGCCGAATGGAAAACCTTTCCCTCCGATCCTCCCGCCCACACATCCGTTCCAGACGTGGCGACAGACCGGAAACTGACCCGCTCGCTCACAGGCACGCTTTGCCAACTCTGACCGGCATCCGTCGAGCGCTGGACAACCCCGGCTGGCTTTCCCGCCGTATCCGGCGATGCGTTGATGCTCCACAATACGCGCGGAGATTCTGCTGCTGATTTCAGCGCGAGCTTCGGCCGCTCCGTAATTCGGACTGGTGTCCCCGCTGCGAAACCGGATGCCGGACCGGCCATGGCGGGCTGCGCGCCGAACGATCTTTGGGCGTCCGCGGATATAGCCTGCTTCGGAGGCGCTGGCGGTGCTAAAGCCCGGCTCCCCCGTTCGACGAAAGACGAGACCGCCCCCGCCTGGGGGGCCTCTAAGCGGACAGGCACGGTTGCCTCAGCCGGTGCCGTGGAAGTAACCGAGGTGGCCGGCGGAGGCTGCGTCATGATATTTTGCGCCGCAAGCTCCTTCTTCGCCTCCAGCAAGACCGGCGTGTTCGATCTGCTGCCCGGAGAAGGCACGGGCTTCTTCTTCTGCGCGACCGTGAGCGGGACGGTCGGCTCGGTTTTCGCCGGGTCGATTTCAGGTCCGGCAGGCTTCGAGGAAACCCTCACCGGGGCCACACGCGCCGGGGGCTCGCTGTAATACAGCAAAGCGGTCGCTACAACACAACATGCCGTCGCTGCCGACACACCCCACCGCCACTCGCGGAACCAGCCTCCGAAACCCACGGAGCGCTCGGCAGCCGCCGTCGATTCAGGTTCCGCCGCCGCAGCAGCCAGGGCCACACATTCGCGGCAATTCCCGCACTCCACCAGATGAGCCACTACCGCCGCGTGTTCCCGCTCCGGCAGCGTGCGTTCGGCGAACGCCGCCAGCAGATTCGCATCCGGGTGCGCAGAGTTCTCCATCGTCTTCTGCGCCAGTCTCGACCGGACAATCTCAGGCATCTCGGCCATCACCAACCCCCGTGGTCACTCCCCCTTCCATATAGAACGCTCATGCGCCCTTTCCTTGCGCCAGTCGCCCGCGAACGTCCACCGAAAGATCGCGAACATCGATCTGCATCGCCTCCGCGGCCGCTCGAGCACTCATGCCACGTTCGCGCAGTCCGCGCAAAATGCGTTTTCTTAGCGAGGTGGTGATCTTGTCCATTCGCCGGCTGATGGTTGATTCGTGCACGCCCAGCATGCGCGCGATCTCGGCCAACGTCCGCCCATCCAGGTACCAAGATGCCAGCAACAGCCGCTCCTCCGCTGGTGTCTCCAGTAGCGCCTCGTCAATAGCCTGCTCCAGCCGGGCATCCACCCGAATCACAGGCTCGGATTTTGCTTGAAACTGCTCTCCCTGGTGGCTTCGCTCGTCGAAGCTCACCAAGCGGCGCTGGCTGCGGTGCCGGTTGATATACTCCTGCGCCAGCACCGTTCTGAGCCAGCCTTCCAGAGATCCGCGTCCGGTGTAGGAGGCCAGCTTCGAAACCCGCTCTCCACGTTCTCCGTGACGCATCCCGAACAGGTCGGCATAAAGGCCATCCGCAAGCTCCCGCGCGGCCGATTCTTCCTTCGCGATCGCCGCCGCGGCCAGGAACAGCTTGGAACGGTACCGGCTCAGAAAACACTCCCACGCAGACTCATTGCCCCTGGCGCACGCACGCGCCAGCATCAGGTCTTCAATCCGCAGGCTGCGATGCAGTTCCGCCGCCTCCGCCTGCGATGCCTGCGGAGGAAGATACCGCCCGCCCACTTCCTGAACGATCGCTGCAAAATCCTCGAAGCTCAAACCGAATTTCTTCCCACCCGACTGCGCATACAGCTCTGCGAAATACAGCGGGCACTCCTCCCGCGTTCCGTGTTTCTCCATCCCCGCAACCGTGCTGCGATTGGGCATCAAAATTCTTCGCAAGAAGCCTGATAACCAGCGTTCTTATGACGAGCGGGGAGTCAAGGCCGTTACTGCGGCATCAACTCCCGGGAGGATGAGCATGACCACAATCACGCGCGTTAGCTGCCTGGCCACATCCATTATCCTGTTGTCCGGCGTTCGGATTGAAGGGGAGCCAAAGACGCCAGGAACTACCTACAAAGTCCTCAATCCTGTGACTCAAGACAACCTCACCGTTTTCCCGGTTGTCACAGAATCGACCTATGACACACACAACTTTCTGACGCTCGATGAGGGGCTTCGTTCCGGATCGGTCGTTATCACGGAGGAAGGCGGATCTCCAGGCCTGGTGCGCCCGCGCCCAGGCGTTTGGGAAGAGCACCCCCAAGGCGGAATTCCGCGCCGCGGAGCCGAGGTCAATCGCTTGATGCTGACCAATAACTCCGACCGGCCGCTGATTCTTCTGGCGGGCGAGATCGTCACCGGAGGCAAGCAGGACCGCGTTGTGGGTAAAGACCGCCTCGTCCCCGCGAAGAGCGAGCCCATTGACCTCAGTGTCTTCTGCGTGGAGCCGCACCGGTGGGTGGGATCCTCCGCTGTTTTCGGCGGCGCCAGCTTCACCATGGCGCAACCGAGCGTACGCCTCAAAGCCATGGCGGACAAAGACCAGCAGGCGGTGTGGGACGAAGTTGCCAAGTCGAAGATCTCTGTTGCCGGCGCAGTTCCGGCCCCCGCCGCCCAAGCCATTGCGGGCACGTCGTCCTACGCCAAGACCTTGGAAAACCGCGCCGTGCAGGATCGCGTGAACGCCGTGGCGGCTCCCATTGAGCGCTCTTATGACAAGTTGATGCGCGAATTGCGCGCACAGAACGCAGTAGGCGCCGTGGTCGCTGTCAACGGTGAGATTGTGTGGGCCGACGTCTTCGCCAGTCCGTCTCTTCTCGAGAAATATTGGCCCAAGCTGGTTCGCTCTTATGCCGCGGAAGCTGTCTCGTCATCGCCTGGCCGCGCGAAGTGGGGAGCGGCGGCTCCGGCAGCCAGAGAAGCGCAACAGTTCCTGGATGACTTCGACGCCCGTCGCGAAAGCGTGGAAAGTGAGCCGGGAGTCTATCGGAACACGGAACTGCTCGGACGGGATTTCGATGCCTTCGTTCTGACCTCGCTGTTGCCAGGCACGGGATTCAACGTGCACATCGCGAAAATGCGGCAGTGAAGGCCTTGCCTATGGCGCAGGTGCCGGCTTAGTACAGGGATGAGCCGTTTATGAATTTACCGCGGAACTCCCTGCGGATGCCCCGAAGGGTAAGAAACCGGGCTTCCCGAATGGAGACAAAGATGATAATCGGTTGCGGCGGAATCTCCGTGCGCTTGCTTCGCAAGGGTATGAAGACTGCATCCATGCTGGGTTGTAAGACTTTGACGCTTCTGATTCGATCCATTCGCTCGCAAGTCGTGCGCCCTCTGTGTGCCATGACATTTTCATAGCTGTCATTTCAGTTCCCCCTCACTTCTGTAAACGACGATTGACGCTAGCTCCTGAATCGCTTCTTTTATTTTACGCCAGAATTTAGTCTAATTCCCGGGCATGATCGGTGCTCGCCGGGTGGCACGCCTTCATTCTGACCTCGCTGTTGCCAGGCGCTGGATTCAACGTGCACATCGCGAAAATGCGCAGTGAAGAACTCGCGTGTAGCCGTAAGTCCCGGCCGGCCACGGCGTTGTGCCGTTTATGAAATCTTTAGAACTCCCTTATGCCTTATTTATGGGCCATCGCGTAAGTTATGGCTAAGGTAGTCGCAACGACGCCTCAACGGTGGCGTTGCGAGCCGCTTGAGCGATGGGTAACCCCCCATACCAACGCAAGCAGCCCGGGGAAGTCTTCTCCGCGCTGCATCTAACCAAATCCCTCAGTCAGCCTGACTCAGCAAGCGGGACGCAACGTCCCGCATTTGCATTGTGGCCAACATCTCAAAGGAGCAATTCAATATGATTGTCATGAAATTCGGCGGATCTTCGCTGGAGTCTGCGAGCACCATCGAACGAGTAGCGTCTATCGTTAAGTCCTATCTGGTGCAGCGCCCAGTTGTTGTCGTTTCCGCCATGGGGAAGACTACGGACGGACTCGTAGCGGCCGCCGACCATGCCACTCGCGGCAATTCGTATCTTGCCTGGCGGCAATTGGGCGACCTCCGCGATCTTCATCTCCAGGAGACGCGGCGCCTTCTTCGCAGCCAGGCGCAAGCCTTCATCGAACAGAGCATCGCGCCGAAATTTCGTGAGCTGCATGTGTTGCTGACGGGCCTCGCGGAGGGCGATGGCCAGCTCACGCCACGGTTGAAAGACGAGATCCTGAGTTACGGAGAGCGCCTCTCCAGCGAGATTGTCTCCGCCGCATTCAATCGCTCCGGAATCAAGGCCGCGCACCTCGACGCGCGCCGGCTTATTCTCACCGACAACCAGTTCACGCACGCCGCGCCGTTGTACTGGGAAACTTATGCGAAACTGCGGCGGACGCTTCCCTATCTGAGTGAAGGCACCGTCGCCGTCTTGGGTGGATTCATCGGTGCGACTGAAGACGGCGTCACTACCACGCTGGGCCGCGGCGGCTCCGACTTGACCGCGTCCATCGTCGGCGCCGGCATCTGCGCCCATGAGATCCAGATCTGGACTGATGTCGATGGCATGCTCACTTGTGATCCGCGTGTGCTGGATGCCGGGCACCGCGTGCGCTCGATTTCTTACCGCGAAGCTGAAGAGATGGCGCGGCTGGGAGCCAAGGTGCTGCATCCCTCGACCGTCGCGC
>Ga0335081_10021712_pt1 | contig 10384 bp, 6 predicted proteins | sample Lox_Sample_35_FD_206713 | JGI IMG/M metagenome (GOLD analysis project Ga0335081, IMG submission 206713) | Soil microbial communities from Loxahatchee National Wildlife Refuge, Florida, United States - Lox_Sample_3.5 | ecosystem: Environmental > Terrestrial > Soil > Wetlands | place: USA: Florida...
TGCGCGGTGTCGGCCCGCGGCGGCGCGCGGGGCCCTCGCCGGTCGCCGGGCCGCGCCGCGCGCCGCGCCCCCCCCCCCCCCCCCCCCCCCCCCCCCCCCCCGGGGGAAGGTGGCTCGCTTCGCTCGCGTCGTAGTGATGATGACCGCCGGTACCCGAAGCGTCCCCTCGTGGGGGTGGGGGCGATTCTGTTGCGGCGCGATCGCATTCTTATGGCGCAACGCGGCAAGCAGCCGCTCAAGGGATGGTGGTCGCTGCCGGGCGGAGCGCTCGAGACCGGCGAATCGCTGGAGTATGCAGTGCAGCGGGAGGTGCGTGAAGAAACCGGCCTGGAAGTTCGGCCGGTCCGTGTTTTTGAGATTTTCGAGCGCATCATGCACGACACCCGCGGCGCCACCGAATACCATTACGTCTTGATCGATTATTTGTGCCGCGTGACCGGCGGCACCCTGCGGCCGGGCGATGATGTGTGCGCGGTGGAATGGGTCCGCCGGCCGGATCTGCCGAACCTGCAGATCACCGAAGGCACGCTGGGCGTGATCGAGAGGGCCTTCCGCCAACGCAAAAGATGAAGACCAGCGCCGAAGTTCTGGAATTCGAACCGTTGCGGCAGCTCCTGGGCCGCTACGTCTCCAGCCCGCTGGGCCGCGGCGAGCTGGAGAAGGTCCAGCCGCACACCGATCGCGAGCGCCTGATGGGGGACCTGGCGGAGGCCGCGGAGGCCGTCGAGTACCTGAGAGTGGCGGCCAGGCCGCAACCGGCCGCGCGCGGCGCCGCCATTCGCATCGACTTCAGCGGGCTGCCGGACGTGGAAGAGGCGGTCCACAAGCTGCGCATCGAGGGCGCCAGCCTCGAACCCAGGGAGATCTCGGATCTGTTCGTTCTTCTGGACCGCGCAGCCGACGCCAAGTCGCTGCTCAGCGCAGCGGCTGAGCGGTTCCCGCGCCTGGGCCGGCGCGCGCAGACCATCGGCGATTTCCGCGCGCTGCTGAAGGACCTGGAAGGCAAGATCCTGCCCGACGGCAGCGTGTCCGACCACGCCAGCGTGGCGCTGGCCCGGCTGCGCCGCGACATCGAGCGTCAGAAACGCGCCATCCAGGAATCGCTCGAGCGGTTCCTCAAAACGCACCGCGAGGAAGGCGTGATCCAGGAGGAATTCGTCACCATCCGCAACGAGCGCTTCGTGGTGCCGGTGATCGCGGGACAGAGGCGCCGGATCGATGGCGTGATCCACGGCGCCAGCTCGAGCGGCCACACACTGTTCGTCGAACCGCTGGAAACCATCGACCTGAACAACGAGCTGGTGCGGCTCAGCGAAGAGGAGGCGCGCGAGGTTCACCGCATCCTGCTGGAGATCACCGCCCGGCTGCGCGGCTACAGCGATTCCATTCGCCAGACGCTGGTCACGATGGCGGAGCTGGAGCTGATCTTCGCCAAGGGCCGCTTCGCGGTGGAGTTCGACTGCGTGATTCCACGCTTCGGTGAGCGGCTGCTGCTGCGCGACGCTCGGCACCCGCTGCTCGAAGACGTGCTGCGGCGGCGCCGCCGGGCGGTGGTTCCGGTAAGCCTGGAGCTGAGCCAGGGATGCCGCACGCTGCTGATCAGCGGCCCGAATACCGGCGGCAAAACGGTCACGCTCAAGACCGTGGGGCTGCTCGGCCTGATGGCGCAATCGGCCCTGCCGGTGCCCGCGGCCGAAGCCGAGTTCCCGGTGTTTGAGCAGGTGCTGGCGGATATCGGCGACTACCAGTCTATCCAGGAGGACCTCAGCACGTTTTCCGCGCACGTTTCGAACATCCGCGAAATGGCCCTGGACGTCACGCCCGCTTCGCTGGTGCTGCTGGACGAGCTGGGCGCGGCCACCGACCCGGAAGAGGGCGGCGCGCTGGGGGTGGCGATCGTCGAGCACTTCCGCGCGGCGGGCGCGTTCACGCTGGTTTCGACTCACCTGATGGCCCTGAAGATCTACGGCGCTTCAACCGAGGGCGTGGTCAACGGGTCCATGGGCTTCGACGAGCAGACGCTGGAACCGACCTTTCACCTGCGGCTGGGGCTGCCCGGCAAATCCGCGGGCATCGAGATTGCCACGCGACTGGGCATGCCCGAGGACATCATGCTCCGCGCGCGCCGCTCCATGGGCGATCGCGAACGCGACGTCACGCGCTTCCTGGACGAATTGCACCGGCGCATCGAGCAGACGCACACCCTGGAGTTGAGCCTGCGCGAGAAGCTGGCGGAGCTGGAGAAGAAGGAAAAGGAGCTGGCGCGCGAGTGGGAGAAGCGCGAGACCGCCAAGCTGAAGGAGCTGGAGCGTCGCACCGAGCAGGCGCTGGCGCGCTTTGAAGAGCAGGCGCAGGAGACCATCGGAAAAATCGCTCAGAGCTCCGAGCGCCGCAAGGCCGAGCAGGAGGCCCAGCGCCGTGTGGCCAAGGTCAAGCGCGAGATGCGGGAAGATTTCCAGACCACCGTGCTTTCCACAAAGGAGGACGCGCGCCAGGGCGAGATCCGGCCGCTGCGCATCGAGGAGGGTGTGCGCGTGCGGCTGCGGGACGTGCGCGACCCGGCGCGCGTGCGCCGCAAGCTGAGCGGCGACCGGCTGGAGGTGGAGGCCGGCTTCATGAAGATGCAGGTGTCCATCGACGACGTGATCGAGGTCCTTCCCGAGACCGGCGCCGCCGCGGGCAAGCTGCCGAAGGGCGTGAGTTACCGGCCGGCACCCGAGCTCGCGCCGGCCCACCAGGAGATCAACGTCATCGGCCAGCACGCGGAAGAAGCGCGCGACCTGGTGGATGAATTTCTCGACCGCGCCGTGATGGCCACCGCCAGCCGCGTACGGATCGTGCACGGCCACGGCATGGGCATCCTGCGCAAGACCATTCACGAGATGCTGAGCCACCATCCACACGTGGCCAGGTTTTATCCAGCGCCGCAGCAGGAAGGCGGCGCGGGGGCGACCATCGTGGAGTTGCGCGAATAGCCAGCTTTGTTATTGGCCTGACTTGGCGGCGAGCGCAGCTTCCAACGCTGCCAGGCGCTCCTCCAGCTTCCGGTTCTGATCCTGGAGGCTGCGATTCTGAGCGTTCAGATCGCGGATGCCTTCGAGCAGCAGCAAGGGGAGCTCGCTGTAGTTCACCGATTTGAAGCCCTGCTGGTCCTCGGAAATCAGTTCGGGGAACTGCTTCTCGACCTCCTGGGCGATCAGCCCGTAGGTGCGCGAATCGCCGAAGTGATAGTCGGGAAATTCGTCCGCGCGCCAGTCGAAGTGTACCGGCTGCAACTGAGCCAGCTTGGAGAGAACCGGCGCGAAGGGCTCGATATTCTTCTTCAGCCGTTCGTCGGAAGGACAGGTGCCGGCAATCTGGGTTCCGCCGATGTTCTTGACGCAGGAACCCACGCGGAGGTCGCCATCGATTTCCACTTTGTCGCGCGGCGTGGTGGTGCCGAAGCCGGTGGCACCGGCAGCGGTGATGTAGAGATCGGCCGAGTTCCCGGTGGGGCTGAAAAAGATGTTCGATCCAGCGGACAGTTGGGCCAGCGCAATCCAGTTGATGACGTCGCCCGCGTTGCCGGGAGGAGCGCTGTCGAACTCGAAGATGGCGGCGCCCGGGACGTTCAGGGACTGGCGAGCGGCACCTTCGCCGCTGACGATGTATTTCGGGTCGGGGTGCGGCCCGGTCGGGGTACCGGGTATGTCCACGTAGGCGTTCCAGTATTGGTTGACACGGCCGTTCCCGTCCTGGATGTCGAGACGGTAATCGGAAGTGCCGCCCCGGCCGACAAGCCCCCCGTTGACCGGCGGCGTGGCGTAGGAAACGCTGCCGCCCCCGAACCAGATGGAGTCCCGGTTTGCCGTGGGCGCGACCTGAAGGGGCGCCCCGGGCGAGGAGGTTCCGATGCCGACATTCCCGTTGGCGGCCACGGTCAGGCTGTTGGAGCCGCCGGTGGCAATGCTGACCGAGCCCGCCCCGCCCGAGTAGATGCCGGTGCCGGCATCGCCCGAGAAACTGAGCGACGGAGCGGACGCGCTGCCCTGGGCGAGGGTGACGCCGGCTTGCGGCGCGTAGTAGCCGTTGATGTCGATGATGACATCGGTGGGATCGGACACGAAGACGTCCACGGAACCACCGGTTCCCGCGGGCACGATGGCCGCGTTGGCCACCACGAACCCCTGAAACGAGTTCAATGTCGAGGCGTTCGGAGCGGGTTGACCCGTGGGATAGACCGTGAGGTAGATCAGTGGTCCCGGCGGGACCACGGTGACGTTGAACGAGTAGGCCTGCGCGCTGGCGGGAACCGAACACGTCGTGCTGGCCTGTATGGGAAAGGTCCGGCTGGCTCCGCCGGCCATGCTGGGCGGACCAAATGCGCCGATGAATCCCATCCCGGCGCGCGTATCCACGACGCGGCACGGCGTCATGCCCACGAAGACCAGAGCCCCCGCGGGCGTTTGCGCCTTGGGCGTGACGCCGGCGGGCGGGGAATCCGCTCTGGCTCCAGCGGCCTGGGCCTCCGCCGCGCTTGGTTGCCAGAGCAGCGGCGCGGCCCATGGTTTGAGTGGGACCACCTGACGCTCTCGAGCGCCTTGGGCTATCAGCAATGCGGGCACCAGAAAGAGCATTGAGACAGCACGACCTCGACGCGTTGCAATCATTACATCCCTCCTTGGGCTTGGACCCCAAATGTCTGTATGGCTGTGCCGGGACCTCGGCACATTGGAAGAATTGTATCGCAGGTTCGCGTCGCCGGAGTGGCGCCGCGGCACGCCAAGGCAGGCCGGCGCTAGTGCTTCCGGAAGCGAATACCAGGGGCGGGCGGGGGGCCGGGCCGGGTGATCAGGCCGTAGTACCTCGCCATCCAGTAGGGCAGGATGTAGTCGATGCCGGCGGTCTCGATGTCCCCGTCTCCGCCGCCCGAAATCTGCACCGGACTGCGCTGCCACACAAAGTCGGTGGTCACGCGATCCTCTACCGGCAGTGGCTGGCAGGCCAGATCGCCGCAGACCGGGAACTGCGAGGCGAAGTTCCGGTACACGTCCGTTCGCGGGCGCCGCAGCCATTCCTGCAACAGACTGAGGGTTTCCGCATCGCGCCCGCGGTTTGGACCGTTTACGGCGCGATCGATCATATTGAAATGCGCGTTGCCGTCGCCGCCGGTGGTGGCACGCAGCTCGTCGTATGCTGCGCCGTACCACAGTCCGGAGTAGCCGCTGCCCAGCCGCATGAGCGTGTAGAAGTTGATGTAGTCCAGGTTGAACTTGAAATAGGAACCCCAATGGTCGGCGCAATCCACACCCACCGCCACCGGCGCCGACGGCGAGATGGCGTCCGACAGAACCGAGTAGTCCGACGAGAAAGCAGCGCCGTTCATGTGCTTGCCCACCAGCAGCAGAGCCAGTTGCTGATCCGGCCGGATGGCGAAGGTGGTGCTCACGCTGCCATCGGGCATCACTACGGACCACGCGTGGCTCATCAGATAATTCAACATGCGGGTGGCCAGGTAGGAGCACCAGTTGCGAACGGACTGGTCAGTGACCAGATCGTAGGTCGCCTCGATGCCGAAGAAGACCCCGGAGTACTGATCGCGCGAGGTGTTGCCCACCCAGATGTAAGGCGCCCCGAAAACCGTGCCGTTGTGAATGCCGTTGGGCGCCTCTTCACTGGAGATCGCCGCCGCGTACGGCGAATTGGCCGGCAGGGCGCACCGCGCCAGCACATCGTTGCCGGTTACGTCGATCAGGCTTCGAATGCCCTGGAGGGCGTTGTTGACGTTGGCGAGGGCGGCGGCGGAGTGGGTAACGGCGTAGCGGTAGGCTTCGGCGGCGAGGTAGTGGCCGGTCCACAACGCCGAGTCGCCGCAGCGCGTGTAGCTGACGACGGTGGAAAGATCGGGCAACGAGAGCACCGGGTCGAGGACGGTGCCATACGGCAGGTGGCGCGCCTGAATGACGGCGTCGATGGAAAGGGCGTCCTGCTCGTCTGCGAACAGCAGGGGAAGAGTAAGGAGAGACAAAACCCAAAAACGGAGTACTGCCGGGGACGACATACCGGTCACCTGAGGACGCGCTGTGGCGATTATATCACCGGCATGCGCGCGGAAACCGTATCGCTTGACACGCTGCCGCATCTGACATAGATTATCTATGTGACCCGCGGACACCGCGACGAAATCCCGCCCGGCACTCTCGACATGCTGATTCTGAGAACCCTGGGACGAGGCGGCCAGATGCACGGCTTCGAGATCGCCGAATCCATCCAGCAGGTTTCCGAAGAGGTTCTCCGCGTGGAAGAAGGCTCGCTGTACCCCGCATTGCAGCGCATGCTGATCAAGGGCTGGATCACCGGGGAGTGGGGGAAGACCGAGGAAAAACGGCGCGCCCGTTATTACCGCCTGACCGCGGAAGGGCGCCGCCATCTGGCAGAAGAACTGGCGCGGTATGACCGGGTCGCAAAAGCGATTGCGCGCATTCTGCAGCCCGCGTGAAGGGAGGGGGACATGGGAATTCGGGAACTCGGACGAAAGCTGGCGTACTGGTTTCAGCGGGACCGGTTCGCCCAGGAACTGCGCGAGGAGATGCGCCTGCACGTGGATCTACGGGCGCGCAAGCTCGCCAGCCACGGCCTGCCCGGCGAAGCGGCGCACTTCGCCGCCCGCCGCCAGTTCGGCAACGCCGCCTCCTACCAGGATGCCAGCTCGGTGCTATGGGGCTGGACGGCGTGGGAGCGCCTGCTCCAGGACTTGCGCCAGGGGGTTCGCATGCTGCGCAAAAGTCCGGGCTTTGCCGCCATCGCAATCTTCACGCTGGCGCTGGGACTGGGGATCAACACCGCGGTCTTCAGCCTGGTGAACGGGGTGATGCTGCGCAGCCTGCCCTATCCCGATCCCGACCGGCTGGTCTCGATCTATGAGCGGGTAACCAAGACCGCGCCGGACGAGTTCAGCAGCAGCGGCGCCAAGATCGGAGGCGCTGTGGATGCCGGGCGCACTACGGTCTCCGTGGCCAATCTGGGCGACTACCGCCGCAGCCGCGCGTTTGCCGGCCTGGCCGCTTACGATTCGGACCCCATGAACCTGACGGGCACGGGGGACCCGGAACGGTTGTCCGGTGAGGCCGTAGACTACAGCTACTTTTCGGTGCTGGGAGTGGCCCCCGAACTGGGCCGCGCGTTTCTGCCGGAAGACCAGCGCCCGGGCGCCGCACGCGTAGTGATCGTCTCCCACAACTTCTGGCAGCGCCGCCTCGGTGGAGACACCGGCGTGCTGGCGCGGGCGTTGATGCTCGATGGCCAGCCCTACCAGGTGATCGGTGTCTTGCCGCGCAACTTTCGGTCGCCTTTTCAGCTCACCGCCCCGGATGACATGGCATTCTTCGTGGCGCCGCCGTACCCGGTGGAGATGCTGACCCGGCGCGGCGATCACGACGTCAACGTGGTGGCGCGGCTGAACGCCGGCTTCACATCCCGTACCGCGCAGGCGGAGCTGGATGTGATCAGCGCCCGCCTGCAAGAGCAATACCCCAATACCAACGAGGATATCCGTGCCGTGGCGGTGCCGCTATCCGACGACCTGGTGCGCAACGTGAGAACCTCCCTGCTGGCCCTGCTGGGCGCATCCGGCCTGATCGTGCTGATCACTTGCGTCAACGTAGCCAATCTGCTGCTGGTGCGCGCGGTGGCGCGGCGTCACGAATCCAGCGTGCGGCTGGCCCTGGGAGCCAGCCGCTTCCGGATGGTGCGCCAGTTTCTCGCCGAAAGCCTGCTGCTGGCGGCGGCGGGCTGCGCGGCGGGATTGCTGTTGGGAAGGCTCCTGATGGAGATCCTCCTGCGGACGGCGCCGGCCAATATTCCGCGAATCCAGGATCTCGCCATGGACTGGCGTGTCTTCGCCGCCGCCACCGCGGTGGCCACCCTGACCGGCCTGATCTTCGGCGTCGCCCCCGCCTGGCAGGCGTCGCAGGCCAAGCCCGTCGAGTCGTTGAAGACCACCGCGCGCACTGCCGGCGGCAATTGGCAGGCCCGCTGGCGCGCAGTGCTGACAGTGGCGGAAGTCGCGCTGTCGCTGGTGTTGATCGTAGGCGCCGGCCTGCTGCTCAAGAGCTTCGTCACCCTGATGGGGGTCGACCTCGGATTCCAACCCGACCGCGTGCTGGCCATGAACGTGAACCTGCCGGACGCGCACTATCGCATGGCATCCACGCGGTTGCAGTTCTTTCAGCAACTCGAGTCGCGCGTGCGGACGCTTCCGGGTGTCCAATCGGCAGCCTATGCGAACCGCATGCCGCTGCGCGGCGGCTGGGGAGGCAGCATCTACGTGGACACGGCGCCCGATCAGGATTCGGATGTCGACTTGCAGGCGGTTAGCCCCGGCTATTTCGAGACATTGGGAATTCCGCTGATGCGGGGGCGCCTGCTGACGGATCAGGACCACACCGGGCAGCCGCGCGTGGCGGTGGTGAACCAGGCTTTCGTGCGACAGTATCTATCCGGCGTGGACCCCGTCGGTCACCAGATCCGGCATGACGTGAAGGCCCCTTGGGTCACGGTAGTCGGGGTGGTCAACGACATTCGCCGCGGCGGCAAAGACAAGGAGATCAGCGCGCAGGTGTACTTCCCTGCCGAACAGACGGAGCTGTATCCGGTGAAACTGGCCGATTTCGCCTTCCGTACGGCCGGCAACCCGCGCCAACTGGTGAAGGCGGTCCAGGGACAGATCTGGGCGCTCGACAAGGATCAGCCCATAACCAATGTCCGCACCATGGATGAGATCATCACCGTCAGGGCGGCCGATCGCCGCTTCCAGACGCTGCTGCTGCTGATCTTCGCCGGAGTGGCGGTAGGGCTGGCGGTGGTGGGCATCTTCGCGGTGCTGTCGTATGCGGTGAACCAGCGCATGAGCGAGTTGGGGATTCGCGTGGCGCTCGGCGCGGCGCCGTTTCGCATCCTTAGGCTGGTGCTGCGGCAGGCCGGATTGCTGATCGCGGCGGGCGTAGCGTTCGGACTTCTGGGAGCGTATGCGCTGACGCAGTATCTTTCGAGCCTGCTGTTCCAGGTGCAGCCGCATGACTGGCGCACGTATGCCGCGGCGGTGGCGCTGCTGTCTCTGGTATCGGTGGTGGCAGCGTCGATTCCCGCGCGGAGGGGAGCGAAGGTGGATCCGATCGTGGCTTTGCGCTATGAGTGACACGGTCGCCGGCCACAAAAAGCGATGGCCGGCGCCACAGGACGGACAGGATTTGGGGAGTGCGATAGAATCGCTGAATACTATGAGGCTGCTGCCTGTCCTGCTGGTCGCACTTTCCGCCTACGGCGCTGACTACCAACTCAAAGCGACACCCGCTAACGTGGTCTGGGGCTACTACTGGGCCGGGGCCAAGCCGGTGCTGCGCATCCAGTCGGGCGACACGGTCGAAATCCAGACCATGATCACCAACAGCCCGGAGCGGCTCGCCGGCGCGGGCGTGAAGGAGGAGGACGTACAGCCCGAGTTGAAGGCCATCTACGCCGAGGTCAAGGATAAAGGCCCGGGCGGCCACATCCTCACCGGCCCCATCTATATTGAAGGCGCCGAGCCGGGCGACGCCCTCGAGGTTCGCATCCTCAAGACCCGGCTTTCGATTCCGTATGCCTACAACAGCTTCAGCCCGCGCAGCGGCGTGCTGACGCCGACCGATTTCGAGCGCGGCCACACCAAGATCATTCCACTGGACGAGAGGCGCAACGTTGCCCGGTTCGCCGACAACATCGAGATCCCGCTGCACCCGTTCTTCGGCAGCATGGGGGTGGCGCCGCCGGAATCGGCCGGCCGCATCAGCAGCGCGCCGCCGGGAATCCACGCCGGCAACCTGGATAACAAGGACCTCGTGGCGGGCACGAAACTGTTCATTCCCGTGCACGTCGCCGGGGCGCTGTTTGAAGTGGGCGACGGGCACGCCGGCCAGGGCAACGGCGAGGTGGACATCACCGCGCTCGAGACCTCCATGGTGGGCGCCTTCCAGTTCGTCGTGCGCAAAGACCTGCACCTGAAGTGGCCGCGCGCGGAGACGCCCACCCACTACATCGCCATGGGGATAGACCAGGACCTGAACGAGGCGTTGCGCATCGCCGTGCGCGAGGCCATCGACCTGCTCGTGGCGGAGAAGCATCTCAGCCGCGAAGACGCCTATTCGTTGTGCAGCGTGGCGGTGGACTTCAACGTGACCCAGGCGGTGGACGGCACCAAGGGCATCCACGCCATGATCCCCAAGAGCATTTTCAAATAGTGTCGGGTCGCCGGATTCTGCGAACCCTGTAGAACTTTGGTCCTCTACAGAACCGCCCCGTTGCGCCGATAAGACCACCGGGGAGGTCGGAACCAGTGGAAGGCCTGAGGACTCTGGAGAGCCTGGCAACG
>Ga0335081_10021713_pt1 | contig 10383 bp, 6 predicted proteins | sample Lox_Sample_35_FD_206713 | JGI IMG/M metagenome (GOLD analysis project Ga0335081, IMG submission 206713) | Soil microbial communities from Loxahatchee National Wildlife Refuge, Florida, United States - Lox_Sample_3.5 | ecosystem: Environmental > Terrestrial > Soil > Wetlands | place: USA: Florida...
CGCGCCAAGCCTCACGCGGGCGATCTTGGCGATTACGTGACCTATTACCTCGGCATGGCCTATTTTCAGACCGGACGCACGGCCGAAGCAGTGGCCACGCTGAATGATTTCGAGAAGGGATATCCGGACTCGCTGCTGATTCGCGACGCGCACGTGGCGTATGCCAGCGCTCTGATTGCCGATGGCCGGGCCCAGGACGCGGCCGCGCTGCTGGAAAGCGACCGGCAGCCGGTGCGGGCCGACCTGGAACTGGCCCTGGGACGCGCTTATGCAGCAGCCCAGCAGCCCACCAAGGCAGCGGAGATATTCCGGAACCTGTACCTGACCATGCCGCTCAGCCCGGAAGCCGATACGGCTGAGACGCAATTGCGGCAGTTGAATGTGAGCCCTCCGCTGCCGCCTGCAGCGATGAGCGACCGCAAGGAGCGCGCCGACTTGCTGCTTAAGGGACGGCGCTACGGCGATGCTGCCAACGAGTACCACGATTTGCTGGACGCGGTTTCTCCGGGAGATCGCCCGGCGATTCAACTCGCCTACGGCGTCGCTTTGCGCCACGCTGGCCGCGAGAAGGACGCCAAGAAGGCGCTGGAGGCGATTGCCAATCCCACCGGCGACTTGAACGCGGAACGGATCTTCAACCTGGGAGAGGTTGCGCGCAGTTTGAACGATGATGACGGGTTTCTGCGCACCGTCGAACAATTGCGTCAAACCACGCCGCAAAGTCCGTGGCTGGAGCAGTCATTGCTATCGGCGGGAAATCTGTTTCTGCTGCGCCGCGACTATGATCGCGCGATCGACGCCTACCGTGAGCTGCAGCAGCGGTTCCCGACCGGCAGCCACGCCTCCTACGCGCACTGGAAGGCGGCCTGGCTGAGCCTTCGACAGGGAAGAACGCAGGAGGCTGCGCTGGCTTTCGAGCAGCAGATCGCACTCTACCCGAACTCGGCCGAGGTGCCGGCGGCACTTTACTGGCGGGGGCGTTTGGCGGAAGAAGATTCCGAATTGCCCAAGGCGCGCGCTTACTACCTGAAAGTTTCGGAGCGGTTCCGGAACTACTACTACGGGGAACAGGCGCGGCAGCGGCTGAAGGAAATCAAGGCCACGGCGGATGCGGTGCACTATGCGGTACTGGATCGAGTGCCCGCCATTAACGCCAACGCGAAAGTCACCGAGCAGGCGCCGCCCGCGGATGATTTGCGGGTCGAGAAGGCGCAGCTTCTGGAAAACGGCGCGCTGCTCGATTTCGCGATTCGCGAATTGCGTGCCGCCGCCGAACAGGAGAAGGGCAGCTGGCTGGCGCCGCAGACCGCCCAGCTCTATCAGAACAGCGGCCGCTATGATATGGCGATCGAAACCATGAAGCGCGAGGTGCCGAATTATTTTTCGCTGGATGTTTCAAGCTTGCCGCGCTCGTATTGGGAGGCGCTGTTTCCCAAACCTTACTGGACCGATCTGAAGCGCAATGCGGTGCGCAACCAGCTGGATCCTTACCTGGTAGCTTCGCTGATCCGGCAGGAGTCGGAATTCAACGCCAATGCGGTTTCCCGCGCCAATGCTGTGGGCCTGATGCAGTTGCTCCCCAAGACGGGCAAGAGTGTCGCCAAGAATCAAAAGCTGCGTCACTTTAGCGCCAGCCAGTTGTATCTTCCAGGCATCAACCTGCAATTGGGTACCAGCTACTTCCGTTCGATGGTAGACAAGTTCGGCGGTTCCTACGAGTACGCGCTGGCCGCTTATAACGCCGGATCCGATCGAGTGACGGACTGGCTGGGACAGGGCAAATATCGCGATCCGCAGGAATTTGTCGAGTCGATTCCTTTCACCGAGACGCGGGAGTATGTGCAGGCGATTCTGCGCAATGCGAACGTATACCGGCAGTTGTACGGGGCGCCGTAGACGAGATCACGTGGGAACGGGTGATGCCAGCTGTCATCCAGAGCGAAGTTGACGAGCGCGACAGCGCACGTTAACGCAGTCGAAGGATCCCTATAGGCTTGAAACCATTCGATTGCGGTAGGGATTTCGCACGACGCGGAAGAATTGCCCGCCCCCGAATTGCGCTTGACGCGCCTTGCCCCTGGTTTAAAGTAACCAGCGTTCGGGCAAGGGACACCCTCCTGTTCTTCGCCTCATGTGGAGTTTCCGTCGCCGCGGAACCACTATCGGTGGATTGAGCTCGAACGATCATCGTGGGAGGTAGCTCATGAAATCTCAGCGGGCATTTCGCTTCCTCTTCGGTCTGCTGGTGACCGTGACCCTAACCACCGCTGCCTGGGCGGGCAATCTATTCTCCAAACCGATTGACTCCCCTGTGGGGTCCTGGGTCCGGGGCGTGGCTTCAGGAGATTTCGATGGCGATGGGAAGCCTGACCTTGCCGTGACTAATTTCAGCTCAGACGATACCCGCCCGGGCCAGCTAAAGATACTTCTCAGTAGAAAAAGCGGCCATTTTAGAAAGATGCTAGGCAACAAGGCGGGCCGTACACCTTTCTCGGTGGCCATCGGCGACCTGAACAATGACGGAAAGTTGGATGCAGTCGTCGTCAACCCCTATGCGCCCGGCAAGGGCAACCTGAGCGTCTTTTTCGGAAACGGCGACGGCACATTCCAGCCGCAAGTGAAGCGTGGAGACACGAAGCACATAGCTGACACTGTCGTCATGGGCGATTTCAATGGTGACGGGAACCTGGATCTTGCGTTGACGAACGAACGCTCACGTCATAATGACGGATTCGTTAGCGTCTTGCTCGGAAATGGCAACGGCACTTTTCAGGCGCCGATCACGACCGCCACGAGTCAGAACCCGGCAAATCTCGTAGCCGGCGATCTGAACGGAGACGGCAAGCTCGATCTGATCGTCTCGGATTACACGACCGGAGGAAAACAGGGCGGAACGTTTGTTTTGCTGGGAAACGGCAATGGCACCTTCCAGGTAAGTTTCCTGGAGCGGCCTGGTTCAAAGTCAATCGCGCTAGGAGATTTCAATGGGGACGGAATACCTGATCTCGCCGAAGCGAGTGGCGGTGGCAAAGTCGCCATTGAGCTCGGCAACGGGGATGGCACGTTTAAGCCAGCAAGACATTTCAGCGCGGGCGTCGTGCTCAGCTGCGTTACTTTAGCTGACTTTGATCAGGATGGGCGGTTGGACGTAGCCGTTGTCAATGACGACCGAGGTGACGTGGTTGAATTTTTACCGGGAAAGGGAGATGGAAGGCTGGATGCTCCAACCAGCTATCCGTTGAATTGGTCCAATATCGGCCAGATGATCGCCGCCGACGTGAATGGCGACGGCAAGCTGGACCTAATTCTCACGAATTACGGGAATGGGAGTGTCAGCGTGCTGCTGAACACCGGCAAGAAGTAAGCCCGGCGATCCAGTGAGAGATACCGGCGACGCCTGCCCGACCGGCTCGGAAGCAGCCCAGCTTCGGCGTCGCCGCACTTTTTACAACTTTTTTCTCAAATCACAGCCCCTGTCTTTGTAAACTGAGAGTCTGCCTGCAAAACCCCTAAGGAGAAGTGAATCATGCCAGCCTCTGTAAAGCCAATTCGCGAGAGCCTTCGTACGGTCACGCCCAGCCTCACCGTCCAGGGCGCAGCCAAAGCCATTGATTTCTACAAGAAAGCCCTGGGTGCGAAAGAACTGATGCGTTTGGCCACGCCCGACGGCAAGATCATGCATGCCGAATTGCAGATTGGAGATTCGGTCATTTTCGTGTCCGATGAATTTCCCAACATGGGGGTCTCGAAGTCTCCCCAGAGCCTTGGCGGCGTGACCGGCACGCTGAATCTGTCGATGGAAGATGTCGACAGCGCCTATAAGCGCGCGATCGATGCCGGGGGCAAAGCTACCATGCCTCCCGCGGACATGTTCTGGGGCGACCGCTACGGAACCTTTGTCGATCCGTTCGGACATCTCTGGGGGATCGCTACCCACAAAGAAGATCTGACCCCGCAGCAGATTGAGGAACGAGCCCGTCAGTTCTACGCGCAAATGGCGCAGAAAAAGACGGCTTAACGGAGAATCGAAGGCTGTAAACCACAAAGGGCACGAAGGTACACGAACGGTTTCAGATTTCTTCGTAGTACTTCGTGTCCTTTGTGGTTGTTTTGTTTCTTGAAGTCGCCGGATAGGCTTCGTCGCGCAGGATCATTGGTAAGGCGGCTATGCTGAGCGCTCATGGGCAGGCGATTTGCTGAACAGTATTTCGATCACCAGCAAACCCGCGCCTATGACGATCGCGCTGTCGGCAACATTGAAGGCGGGCCACTGGTAGGAACCGACATAAAACAGCAGGAAATCGGTGACATGGCCGCTCACCAACCGGTCCCACAAATTACCCACCGCGCCTCCCAGGATCAGCGCCAGGCCCATGCCGGTGGTGGTCAACGAGTGACTATTCTTCCACAATAACGCCAAGACGATCGCCAGTGCGACCAGGGAGAACAGTACCAACGTGGCGATCTTCCATTCCGAGGGCGATTCCGCGAACAAACCGAACGCGGCCCCACGGTTCTGCACGTGGGTGAGACGAAAGAAGCCGGGAATCACCTGCACGCTGTCGTGCAACGGAATGTTGGCCGCCACCGCCCACTTCGCCAGTCGATCGAGCACGACGACCAGCAGCGCGATCAGGAAGTGAAACTTGCGCATGGCGTGAGGTTCGGTCATGAGTGAAATCTGGAACGATCCGCAAACTAACCTGTCGAGGCTCGTGGCTACTTTAGTTAAATGGGGTCCTTCGACTGCGAAGCTGCTTCGTTTCGCGCGCAGCTTCTCCGCTCCGGATGCCAACATATTTTCAATTTTCTATTTCTTTCAGCACCGCGCTGCAGCGCTCGCAGACAGTGGGGTAATTCTTGTCTTCCCCTACGCGCGTCGAATAATTCCAGCAGCGCTCGCACTTTTGTCCTGCCGCTCTACTTACTTGGACGCTCAGGCCGCTGGTTCCGTTACCTGAAGTGCTCTGCACCAGGGTCACGGAGGATACGATAAACAGATATCGCAATTGATTCTGGTGCTGTGCCAGGACCGAGTACACCGGGTCAACCGCCGTAAGCGTGACCTCCGCCTCCAGGCCGGTGCCGATTTGCTTGCTGTTGCGGGCCTCCTCCAGCGCCTTGAGCACTGCTTCACGAACCGCGTGCAGCGTGGCCCAGGCCTCTTTCTGGGCCGGTTCCGCTGCCGGCGCATTTCCCAGGATGTCAGCGGTGGCGGGGAATCTGGTCAGATGGACGCTGGCGGCACGGTCCTTCATCGGCGGCAGGTACTGCCAGACTTCGTCACAGGTGAAGCTCATTAAAGGAGCAAGCAGTCCGACGAGCGTTTCCCCGATCAGCCAGATCGCCGTCTGGGCCGCACGCCGCGCGGTTGATTTCGGAGCCGAGGTGTACAGCCGGTCCTTCAGCACGTCGAAATAGAACGCACTGAGTTCCACCACGCAAAAATGATTCACCCGGTGATAGACCTTATGGAAGGCGAACTCATCGTACGATTTCACCACCTCGGTGCAGAGTTCCGCTGTCTGCCGGAGCATGTGCTGGTCGATTTCTTCCAGCTTGTCAAAGGGCACAGCATCCCGCTCGGGATCAAAGCCATTCAGATTCCCGAGGATATAGCGGAACGTGTTGCGGATCTTCCGGTAGTTGTCCGCCACGCGCTGCATCAGTTGTTCGGAGCAGGTGACGTCCTCGCGGAAATCGACAGATGCTACCCAGAGACGCACGATTTCGGCGCCCAGGCGATTGGCAATGTCTACCGGATCGACCACGTTGCCTATGGACTTCGACATTGCCTGGCCCTTTTCATCCAGAGTCCAGCCGTTGGTCACCGCGGCGCGGTAGGGCGCGCGATTGCGCGTGCCCATGGCGCACAGCAGGGAGGAGTGAAACCACCCCCGATATTGGTCGCCGCCCTCCAGATAGAGGTCCGCAGGCCAGGGCAGATCGGGTTCGTGGCCGAGCACCGCGGAGTGGCTCGAGCCGGACTCGAACCAGACGTCGATGATGTCCATCTCCTTCTCAAATTTTGTAGCGCCGCACTTCGTACACTTGGCGCCGGCAGGAACGAGCGCGTCGGCCTCCGGCGCGTACCAGGCGTCGGCGCCGCTATGAGCAAATAGTTCAACCACTTTCCTGTTGACTGCCGGATCGTTGAGCGGCTGGCCGCAGTCCTGGCACAAAAACACGGCGATAGGCACGCCCCAGACCCGTTGTCGCGAAATGCACCAGTCCGGGCGGGTGGCGATCATGTTGGAGATGCGCTCTTCTCCCCAGGCCGGATCCCATCGGACTTTCTTGATCTCGTCGAGCGTGCGGCTGCGCAGGGTGCCGCCTTCCATGGGCGTTTCCATCGAGATGAACCACTGCTCGGTGGCGCGGAAGATGATGGGATTGTGGCAACGCCAGCAGTGCGGATACGAGTGCTGCAGCTTCTCGGTATGCAGCAGCACGCCCCGCTTCTGCAGCAATTCGACGATGGGCGCATTCGCGGCGAAGACTTTCTTGCCGTCGTACTCGGGCAGTCCGTTGTGCATGACGCCGGCGCCGTCCACATCGCAGGTGGGGTCAAGGCCGTATTTCACGCCGGTGGCGAAGTCCTCCGCACCGTGTGCGGGAGCGGTGTGAACCACGCCGGTGCCGGTGTCCATGGTGACGTAGTCGGCGAGCACGCCAAGAATCTTGCGATCCAGGAAGGGATGTGCGAACGATTTCCGCTCCAGCTTCTTGCCGGGGAACCGCGCCAGCTCGCGGCTGTCGCGTAGATTGCACTTTTCCACAACCTCGGCGGCGAGTTTCGCAGCCACGATGTAAACCTCGCCGGAAGACTCAAGAGCTACATAATCTTCCTCGGGATGGAAGGCAACAGCTCTGGAAGCGGGCAGCGTCCAAGGGGTGGTGGTCCAGATGATGGTGAAAACTTTCTTGCCGCGCAGCGCAGAGTCGAGTTCAGCAGCATCGCCGGTGAAGGCATATTTGACCCAAACCGTGGTGCTGGAGTGGTTTTCGTATTCGACTTCGGCTTCGGCCAGCGCGGTTTCATCGTGGATACACCAGTACGTGGAGCGCAGGCCCTTGTAGACGAAGCCGCGTTCAAGAAACGTGTAGAAGTTCTGCAGTACGACCGATTCGTACTGCGGGGTCATGGTGGAATAGGGTTGGTCGAACCGTCCAAACACGGCGATGCGTTTGAACTGCTCCCGCTGCAGGTCAAGGAACTTCTCGGCGTACTGGCGGCACGCCCGGCGCACGTCGACGGGTTTCATCTGCAACTTCTTGCCGCCCAGCATCTGGTCGACTTTGATCTCGATGGGCAGACCATGGCAGTCCCATCCTGGGACATAGGGAGAATCAAATCCGGCCATGGTCTTGGACTTGACGATGAAATCCTTGAGGCACTTGTTCAGGGCGTGGCCTAAATGGATGGGCCCATTGGCGTAAGGAGGACCATCGTGCAGCACGTAGGACGGTGCTCCATGGCGAACCTGGCGAATCTGGTCGTAGATCCGCATCTGTTCCCAGCGGGCCAGCAATTTAGGCTCGTTCTGGGGCAGCCCGGCCTTCATGGGGAAGTCGGTTTTAGGCAGATTAATCGTGGATTTGAGTTCCAACCCCAATTTTGCTCCCAAATGGTTGATTTTTTTCATTATAGGGAGGGTGCGGAGGAACGTCCATCGCGCTGCCGGGAACACCAAAGGCGGGGGTCCAAGGCATTTCGAAAAGCACTGTCAGAAGGTGTTAGAAAGCGTGTACAATTTTTGTCCGGGGTGACTTTTTCCGCATCTAAGCATCTAACCATGGATGAGCGGATACCGCTAATCCCCGTGGGTGGTTGGGGTTGCGGCGAGCGGACGGACAACGGGGACGGACCGCAGAAGAAATCACCTGGCAGCGAACGTGCTCTTGACAGTAACCAGTAACCTTTGCCGGAAAGAGTCCGAAGCTGGTTTGCAATAATATGGCGACTACACAAGTCAACGCGCCCGCCAATCCAGAACCAGAATTACACCTGCTTCTGCCCAAGGAGACCTTGGATCAGTCGTTGCTCCGGTCTCTGTTTCGGAACCTGGACGAATACTTTTTTCCCAAGAAGCTTCCACCCCTGGTGTTGACCTCGAAGCCGATCCCGGTGCGGGACATCTGGGGCTTCTACAACTACAAGAAGAATGGGGCCTGGGGCTCGATGGTGGTGCACGTTCTGGCGCTTGGCGCAATCATCGGCGGAACGATTTTGGCACGCCGGGTGGTGCACGAGATTACCAAGCCGCAGGAAGTCATGACGCTGATTTCGCCTGACGAGGTTCCGACGTTACCGCCTTCCAAGACGGTAGCCGGAGGCGGCGGTGGTGGCGGCGATCGCGATAAATTGGCGGCGCCCAAAGGCAAGCTTCCGAAGTTCGCCATGGAGCAGATTACGCCTCCCATGGTGGTGGTCCGCAACGACCATCCCAAATTAACCGCGGAACCGACGGTGGTGGTTCCACCGCAGATTCACATGGCGATGAACAGCCTGCCGACGCTCGGAGATCCGATGTCGCATCTACCCTCCGGACCGCCTTCGAACGGTACGGGTTCGGGCGGCGGAATTGGGTCTGGTTCCGGCGGCGGCGTGGGTACGGGCGAAGGCCCCGGAGTTGGACCTGGCCGTGGCGGCGGAATTGGCGGCGGGGTGTTCCGGGTAGGCGGCGGCGTTTCGGCTCCCAAAGCGGTTTATGCGCCCGATCCTGAGTATTCCGAGGAGGCCCGCAAGGCCAAGTACCAGGGCACTTGCGTCCTGTGGCTGGTGGTAGGACCGGATGGGCGTCCGCGGGACATCAGGATTGCCCGCAGTCTCGGGCTTGGCTTGGACGAGAAAGCGATTGAGGCGGTCAAACAGTGGAAGTTTGAGCCAGCCATGAAAGATGGCAAGCCGGTTTCCGTGCAGATCAACGTCGAGGTGAGTTTCCGGTTGTATTAGTCCAGACAGAATCCTCCTGAGAGAACGGCCGCGATGATCGCGGCCGTTTTTGTTTTTCGGCAGAGACGTGGCGCCGGCAGAAGCTATTCCTTTAAGTCGACGTGTTGCACGTCGTCGATGGGGTGGCCCATAAAGCGCGCGCCGAGGAAGCGGAATTTTTCCACGGAGTCGGTCGCGAAAAATTTCATTCGTGGCGCGAGGCGGTGTTCAGGCTCGGTGGAGGTCTCCAGGGGCTGGATGCAGAGTTGAACCGCGACGACGTGAGCGGTGGACTCCGCTGAGTCGACGATCTGCACGTGCGGCGGTGCGACGCGCCGCAGCAGCGGCTTGATCAGCGGATAGTGGGTGCACCCGAGAACTAGCACGTCGGCATTCTCGTATCCATCGCGAAAAGCCTGGTCCAGGTAAATGTGAGCGACCTGCTCGGTGACGGGGTGGTCCACCCATCCTTCCTCTACCAGCGGCACGAACAGAGGGCAGGCCTTCTCCAGCGCCGCGATGCCGCGGGTCTCGAGGGCCGCGCGGTAGGCGTGGCTGCTGACGGTGGCAGCGGTACCAATCACGACGACTTTGCCCACCTTGCTGGCGTGCGCGGCTCGTTGCGCGCCCGGTTCGACCACGCCGACCACTGGAACTTTCGCAGCCAGGGTAATGCGATCCAGTGCCAGGGCGGTGGCGGTGTTGCAGGCGATCACCAACAGGTCGATGCCGTGATCCTGAAGGTAGTGAGTTGCGCCGACCGCGTAGTGGGCAACGGTCTCGGCCGACTTCGATCCATAGGGAAGTCGGGCAGTATCGCCGAAATAGATGTAGTCGGCGTTGGGAATCAGCGTGACCAACTCTTTCAGCACGGTCAGTCCGCCAACGCCGGAATCAAAGACGCCGATGGATGGTCTGCGGTTCGTCATGAGTACTGGCCGTTCCATCATACCGGAGCGGGTGTATTCGGTTAGAGAACCCGTCGGGTGCCCGCAGTGCTTTCTTGCGCATGTCCGGAGTGCTCGAGGCTCAGGACAGGCAGCGGCTTCGGCCGCCGCGCCGCGCCCATCGTAAGGATGTATAGAAGTCTCTCAACAGCGTGCTCCTCGACATTTGCCATTGACATTTCCGGCGGGGGGGGGGTAAAGTAGCCGCGCTGTTTAGTAGCGGATACTCCCGCACTTCCCTCCTGGAGACCGCTGAATGCCTGTGGCCGCAGGCCGGAGTAGAGGTGTGCTTCCACAGAGGAACTTCAGTTCCCTAATTCAAAATCGCTTCAGGAGGGCGTTCGATGAACTGGAAGCTCGCAGGCGTAGTACTAGAAATGTAGTGCACCCCTAAGGGCTTTATTGTGGAGAGACTCTAATGGACAAGAACAAGCACACGAAATATTTGCATCTTGCAGCCAGACTTCTGGTCATCGGGCTGATTTCTGCCACTTCCTCCTC
>Ga0335081_10021716_pt1 | contig 10382 bp, 6 predicted proteins | sample Lox_Sample_35_FD_206713 | JGI IMG/M metagenome (GOLD analysis project Ga0335081, IMG submission 206713) | Soil microbial communities from Loxahatchee National Wildlife Refuge, Florida, United States - Lox_Sample_3.5 | ecosystem: Environmental > Terrestrial > Soil > Wetlands | place: USA: Florida...
GCCTATGCCGTCGCAACAGACTCGTGGAGGTCGTTGGACGCCGTACACAATCCGGGGCTCGCGCCTTACTTCCGGAGCCTGACACGACGAATGCATCACGAGGTGCGACGCATCTCCGAGAGGAGCGAGTTGTGCTTCAGCTGATTTCGCGTCCGCCGGCAACAGCAAAGGAACCTGTCACTGACATTCTCCACGGCGTCCCCGTTGTCGACCCGTATCGATGGTTAGAGGAGCAGGACTCGCCTCGAACGCGCCAATGGATCGACGAGCAAACAAAGTACGCTCGCTTGTATCTCGACCGAATCCCAAACCGCGCGCAGATTCGAGCTCGAGTTCGCCAATTCCTAGCGGTCGAAACGTACGACTCCCTCCAAAACGCAAACGGTTGCTACTTCTTTCGCAAGCGGCTTCCAGACCAGGAACAACCATGCATTTACATGCGGGAGGGACCGCATGGACAGGATCAGCTACTACTGGATCCATCTGAACTAGGATGCGGGACCCATATCGCGGTTAAGCCTCTCAAGATCTCTCCCGATGGAAAACTTCTACTGTATGAGATTAAGGAAGGAGGCGAACGGACGGGAAGATTCGCGATACTTGACATCGCAAGCCGGTTAACGTTACCCGACATTTTGCCGCGAGGGTACCTTCGCGGTTTTGCATTCGCTGTCGACGGGAAGAGCGTCGTCTACGTTCACGAGCCAGCATTGTCACGGGCGGCATATCATCGAGCGGCGTTCCGTCACGTGCTAGGAACAAGTGCAGAAGAGGATCAAGAAGTTTTTCGCGTTGATGGACGCTGCCCCATTCAACTCGCGCTCATCGCGGACGCCATGAGAGTTGCATTCCTTGTGCATCGGTTCGAAGACAAGCCGCGGACAGACTTCTACGTTAAGGATTTTAATGATGCCGGAGTTCCGGAGTGCGTTTTGGCCGATGCCGAATACGACTTCATTCCAACACTCGCACGAGGTCGCATCTTCGCTCTCACGAGTCAAAACGCCGCAAACCGTCGAATCGTGGAGCTACGCCCGGCTCGGCTTGGGCAGCCGGAGTGGGTTGAGGTAGTCCCGGAATCGGACTCCTGCATTCATCGATGGCTAATTTCCGGAGATCGCATTCTCGTCTCTTACATCCTGGGAACCCAGTTTCGCCTCTTGGTCTTCGACTTCGAGGGACGGCTAGCTGGCCAGTTTCCAGTGCGGCCTGAAGAAACTCTTCGCGTAATCAGTGCAGCACCCGAAAGCGACGAAATCTTCCTCGAAACCGAGTCCTTCACGAGGCCTCTTGTGACCACTCGCTACTGCGCCATGACCGGCAGCCAGAGCTGTTGGAGTCGGAGGGAGATCCCATTTAAATCGAAACGTTTCAGAAGCATGAGCGTCACGTATGCGTCGAAAGATGGAACCTGCATCCCGATGTTCTTGGTGGGCCGGCCGAACGCACTCGCTTGCGGATGCCACGCAACGATCCTTACCTCCTATGGAGGCTACGGAGTACCAGTGACGCCGCAATTTAGCGTTTTTGTCGCGTTCCTTTTGGAGCGAGGTTGCGTATTTGCTTTGCCACAAATTCGAGGAGGATCGGAGTTCGGGTCCGCATGGCGTGAGGCCGCAAGGAGGCGCAATCGGCAGAAGGCTTACGACGACTTTCTTGCGGCAGCCGAATGGCTGATTCAAACGGGCCGGACTAAGTCTGATAGGCTCGCGATTTTCGGGGGATCGAACGCAGGACTCCTAGTGGGTGTTGCAATGACCCAGCGGCCAGAACTGTTCCGAGCTGTGGTGTGCATGGCTCCTATGCTGGACATGCTGCGTTACCACTTGTTTGATAGCGCCCAGTTATGGCGCGGTGAATTTGGAACGGCGGACGATCGCCAGGACTTCACGATCCTCCGGCAATACTCTCCCTATCACAACCTCCGTGACGCTCAATCCTACCCAGCAGCAATGTTTGTGTCGGGCGATGCCGATCAGAACTGCAACCCCATGCACGTCCGAAAGATGACAGCGCGACTGCAAGCTGCAGCGAAGGCCGACCGCCCCGTAATTCTTGATTACAGCAAGTTCAGAGGACATTCGCCTGTCCTTCCGCTAAGTGACCGGGTGGAGGCGCTAACTGATCGGCTGGCGTTCCTATGCGATCAGTTAGGACTGGGTACATAGCTCGAGAGGTGAAGTTTCATGTCCCTTCTGTTCCTTCGGGCTTACGCGATGTTGATCTATTTCGACTTGTTCGTTAGCCGAGGAGATTTTGCGGCGCTGCATCAGAGTGTTCGGCAATTCGCCGTGCGCCCCAGGAAGAAGGCGCATGAAGCGAGCGTCGAACAGGTCTGCTCGACTGTGGACGTCGCGTGCATTTGGTATTGGAAAAGAGTTCTATGTCTCCAGCGATCCGCAGCCACGGTTTGCCTCTTACGACGAGCCGGCGTTCCCGCGCAACTGGTCATTGGCGCCCAACAAATACCCTTCAAAGCTCATGCCTGGGTGGAAGTGAAAGGCTGCATCGTGAACGACAAGGATTACACACGGGAAATGTATGTGGTGCTCGATCGCTGCTGAATTGGGTCCTTCAAGGAGGCCGAAGGGAGTAACGACCGTGAGCGCGCAATTTGGAAGATGGGGTTTGGACGGCAGGCCAGTCGGCGAAGAATACCTGAGCAAAGTGACAGAGCTCGTCGCTCCGTACGGGCCTGACGAATCGGGCTTGTACCGTCAAGACGGTATCGTGATGACGTTTCAAGCGCTTCATACGACGCAGGAATCTCGGAGGCAAAGGCAGCCGCACACATCTCCACATGGAGCCATCTTGATGTGGGATGGAAGGCTCGACAATCGATTAGACCTTATTCGCCACTTTGGCCCGGTACTTACGAACGAAGCAACCGATCTCGAAATCGTTGCAACAGCCTATGAAGAGTGGCATGAGCGAAGTCTTGCAAGACTCGTTGGTGATTGGGCTCTATCGATCTGGGACCCTGGCGAGCGCGCGGTGATCTTGGCGAAGGATTTCATTGGTACGCGCCACCTGTACTACTCGCTCGATCATCTGCAGCTCTCATGGTGCACCCTTCTTGAGCCGCTTCTGCTCGTTGATGGGAAGAGTTTTCGACTCAACGAAGAGTATATTGCTGGCTGGCTTTCGTTCTTCCCCGCCGCGCACTTAACTCCTTATGAAGGCATTCAATCCGTACCACCCTCCTCGTTCGTGCGAATTTCTGCTGGGAGGATTGAAGTCCAAAGGTATTGGGACTTTGATCCGAAGAAACGAATCCGCTACAGAGCCGACGCCGACTATGAAGAACACTTCCGCCATCTCTTTGGCGAGGCTGTCCGGCGTCGGCTTCATTCGGATGCCCGGGTCCTCGCGGAGCTCAGTGGCGGGATGGATTCATCCGCCATAGTGTGCATGGCAGACCGAATCCTTAATGTTGAGCCGCACCACACTCCGGGACTAGACACCATTTCCTACTACGACGACGCCGAACCAAACTGGAATGAACGACCCTACTTCACCGTTGTCGAGGAGCATCGTGGGCGCGAAGGCCGACACATCGATATTGGGAATGGCGATCATCGGTTAGTAGCGGTTCACGACCAAGAGGACGGTTTTTGGCCAACACCTAGTGCGATGGCAGCGCACTCCGCCGTGACGAGCAACAGTGCAGATTGCTTGACATCCCAAGCCTACCGAGCACTTTTGTCTGGAACCGGTGGCGATGAAGTAATGGGGGGCGTTCCCACCCCGATTCCCGAGCTAGCAGATCTCTTGGCGCAGCTGCGATTCCGCGCCCTCGCGCACCAATTGAAGATCTGGGCGCTGACCAAGCGCTCCCCGTGGATTTGCCTCTTGTGGGAAACAGGTCGCGAGTTTCTCTCCTCGAACTTGACGGGAAACGCAATCCGCCATCAGCACTTGTCTTGGATTTGTGACGAATTTCTGTCGAGGAACCGCAGGGCGATGGCCGGCTACCCGTCACGACTTAAGTTCTTTGGTCCGCTGCCGAGTTTTCAGGGAAATGTTGCAACTCTGGAAGCCTTACGAAGGCAATTAGCGACCACTCCGCCACCGCGTGACGCGCGGTATGAAAAACGCTATCCGTATTTAGATCGAGACCTGCTGGAGTTTATCTATGCCATCCCGCGGGAGCAATTGATTCGTCCGGGCCAGCGTCGCTCTCTTATGCGTCGCGCACTTGTTGGGATCGTTCCGGCTCAGATCCTGAACCGAAAACGAAAGGCTTTTGCCGTCCGATCGCCAACAAAGGCAATCGTTGACGGGGCAAATATCGCAAAGTCGCGCCTTGTAAGTAGCAAATGGGGATTCATCAACAGCGAGGCGTTCAATGAGGTTGTGCAGGCGGCAGAGCAGGGGCAGGAAGTCCCTGTTGTTCCAGTCCTACGGACGCTGGCGCTCGAATTGTGGCTGCGGAGACTTGATCAGTCAGAGCTTATAGGTTCTCCGTCAAGGCAATCATTTTAGGCAAGGCACGCCGGAACAGGGCGCAGCGCACACAGGATTCAACTCCCTAGGGAGTTGAATGCAGTACGACAAACAGGAGGGCAAGACAATGAAGTACAGCAAACCAGAGGTCACAAAGGTCGCATCGGCTGTAGAGGTAGTCCGCAGCAATGGCCAGAAGGTCCAACCTCTCATCGCGGACAGTCCCTACGACCTTGTCGCAACTCCCAACGCCTACGAGGCTGACGAGTAACTCGAACCCAACACAACCAAAACTGGAGGACACAGAGATGAAATACGACAAACCAGAAATCAGAAAAGTCACGGTGGCTGTCGAGGCGGTGCGGAGTCATGGCCAGAAGATCCAACAGGCGATGGCCGACAGCCCGTTCGACCTTATTGCGACTCCCAATGCGTACGAGGCCGACGAGTAACCTGTCAATCGGGCGCTCATGGCACCATGGGCGCCCTCTATCTTCGCTTGCGGAGAGCGATGGGATGTTGTGTGCTATTTGTTCGACACTTCGACAACAACGCGTCGCTTGGCCGATCGGACTCCCACGCTCGGTCCGATGCCCTCAACAGCGTTCGCGTGGCTAGCGTTCTTAGTGCGAATCTCTCGCCAGCGGCGGTACTGTAGAGCCTTCGAGGGATCTGAATCTTCCTCGTTTTCGAGCCAGAAGCGGAACCAATCCACGTCTCCTTGCTGCGATGCCATCCGATCAAGCGGCTTTTGAAGAATGTGCTGCCCGCCAGGGATATAGACGAAGTCCACGGGTTTTCCCTGTCGCCATAGAGATGAATAGAGTTCCCATTCTGTTAGCACGCTCAAAGGTCCAATGGCTTCTATCCGAACAGGTGCGTGAATGCGGTTGATGTGGAAACCAGGCGCGGCGTCGAGCCACTTCTTTAGCCCTTCGCCGAACGGGGCAGCGCCGTAGATTCTATCGGCTTCCGTTCGGTAATCGCTTCCTACGCTGAAGAAGAGCAAATACTGCATGTAACTTTCATCGACACCATCAGCGATTGTGGCTGCTGCAAACTCATCCGGATCTTTGATCAGCGCACTTTCGACATAGTAAGAGGTCCGGCTGAAGCCGATGATACCGACCCGCTGGCGATCAATGAGGCCGTCCCGCGCCAACTTGTCAATCGCTGACTCAAACCCCAAGACTTGGTCGGAAGCCTCCTGCGCTGTATCGAATTCATCCCCTCTCTCCATTATCGCAAGGACGACGATTCCGGCTGCGGCCAGGGGTCTCGCCGCAAACGCTGTCGTGAATTCTCCATCTGACAGGAATTCATTCTCTTCGAACCCGTAGGTCTGAATTACAAGCGGATATCGTTTGCCTTCCACGTAATCCGGGGGCAACAGAAGTGCCCCACCCCAGACGTGGCCGGTCCCATCCTTCCAATGAATTGCGGTCGCCTCCCCAAGATTCAGCTTGGCTAGTTGAGGATTAGGATCCCAAATCTTCGCTTCTTGTCCAGTCTCGCAGTTTCTGGCCCAAAGGGTCGGCAACTTGTTGAGGTCCTGACTAACGTAGATCGATGCGGACAGAGTTGGACGTTGGTGGAGCACGAAGCATCCGGACGGCGATACTGGGGCCTGGTCAGAGTTCTGAGGCTCGAGCTGCCAAGAGCCGTTCAGCAGCCGATATCGTTTTGGATGCTCACTCCCGAAAAACCACAGTTGCACCTCGGCGCTCGTTTGCCCAAAAGAAGCGTCAGATAATGAACCTGCACGATCATAGGAAACGCAAGTCGTTGCCCCAGAAACGAAATCGGTAACGGCTGCAACGCAAGGCCGAGTGCGTTGTGCTTTCTCCGGACCATTTGCTTCTTCCAAAGGCAAGTACGTATTCGTCAGCAGTAAAGTGCGTGCGTCGGCTGACCATACGACTCTGTTTTGATCGGAATAACCCAGCGACCAGCCATTTGGGGCGCTGACCATGGCCCTGGTCTGCCCTGTCTGTAAGTCAATGGCAGTATATTCCGTCAATTTTTGCAAAACTGAAACCGACGCAGCATTCGAGTCGCCGATTCGAATCGCGAGATTCGAATACGCCGGCACATAGAGTTCCCACGACTTGCGAACCTCTTGAACGGGCATCAGAGCGACCGCAGTCCTCCCGTCGGGTGAGATTGACAAGACGTTACGTATGGTTGGTGGAGAATTCGCCAACCGAAGCGGAGCAGATGAAGACGGCGGCACGATTGGGTGATTGTGATTCTTGCGATTAACCCACAAGGTGCTGATTGTCGTGGAGTATCCCGTCACTGTTTTTCGAAAGAGGACAGAACTCAGCGGCATTCCCGTTATGTCCCAAGCATCCGCATTAATGCGGTCGCCTAGCTGCGGATTTGTTGGTTCTTCTTCCGTCCGATAGACGAACGTTCCAGCGGCAAAGTCGAATTGCGTCACGTCCCTGTCCGGAGGAGTTACGAGCCGTAGTCGATCATGAGCTAATTGAACCTCATACAGCCGGTGCTTGCCCGATGAGGCCTGAGCGAGAAATAGCAGCGTTTGAGAATCTCCCATCCAGCGCACGCTCGAGATTACCGGCTCATATGAGGCATAGTAGATCGCCCTAGGTGTTGCAATCATTCTGGCCACAATTCTTGGCTGACTCGTTTTTCCTGAATAATCGCTTTGCAAGGCCCTTTCGACGCTATGAATATCGAAGAGCCATAGCGTTGATTCAACCGAGTTAGTCGCGATGACTCCGCGGGAGGTAACCGCAGCGGCGTATCGTCCATTAGGGGAGATGACAGGCGCGGAGTTGACCTCATTGAATCTGGACATCTCGACTGAGTCGCGGACGGTGAAGTGCCTAGAATCTCTGGCCCTAGGCGAATCCCCCTTCATTGATGCCGAGTGGGCTGGTCCCTGAAATGGAAGCAGGAGCCCCGCGAGTGACACCAGAATCTTCAGGGTTCTAGGCGCCAACCTGTCCATCAGTGCAGACCTAGCTTGCAGGAGTGGATTCATGAGCCTCAGAAAGAAGAGCAGCAGATGTTCAGTAGATCAGCTTCAGGGCAAACTGCATGGATCGAGGCCCGCCAAGCTGGTAAAGAGGACTCAGAATTCCGAGTGAACTCGCAAGTGTTCCTGTGGCTTGACCGAACGTGGGATCACCAAAATGTTGGTCGATAAGTCCAAAGTTCGGGTGGTTGAATACGTTGAACGCTTCAGCCCGGAACTGTAGTTTCAATCTTTCGTGAATCGGGAATTCTCGGCGGATTGCGAGGTCCATTTGCCAAGCTCCGAACCCTCGTGCCAAGTTCCGGGGCGCATCTCCGACCTGCCCAGATGGGGGGAGGGCAAAGGCATTCGGATTGATCGCTCGACCGCCAGGGCACTCGCGGCCGTTCATATAGACAGCGGCACATGAGGAGCCATACAAGTAGACCGGTTCGCCGGGGACAACATTCAAGTTGGAATTGTAGACTTCGCCGGTCGCAGGATCGACAACGCTCGGTCCTAGCAGAGTAACCGGGAAAGCTGTACGCGCGCTCAATCTGTCATCAACGCCCCAATGGCTGAGCAGCATCTGAGCAAAGCGGTTGTTGAATTTCGCTGGCAGGTCGTAAGAAAAAGCGGAGCTGACATTGTGTCTGACGTCGAAGTCACAGTTTCCTCGCAGATATGCGAATGCCAGCGATTGCTGGACGACATTTGTTGATCCGTAGTCGAGACAGTGAGACCACGTGTAAGAAGCCAATGCTGTCAGACCTTGACTTAGCCTTCGCTGATATTGAATTTGCAGCGCCTCGTAGTCTGACGTTAAACCGTTGTCCGTCGCGTAGAGATCTTGGATATTCGGACTATTTATCGCCGCCCCTGAGTAACCCGTCTCGCGCAACAGTCTTGCGGCATGGGAACCTACGTAGGACAAGGTTACGGCTTGAGATTCCCCTAAGGCTTGTTGAACGCTAGTGTTCCACTGGAGTGTGTAGGGTAGCTGTAAGTGCGGAGCGAAATAGTAGACCTGATCAAACGGTGGAATGGGTGGATTCGTGATCGTGGGCGTTAGGGCGGCGGCAGTTTGTGGAAATGCAGCGCCAAAAATTACGTTAGTTGCATTAAAGCCTATTCCCGCGAAGCCCAGAGAACCCAACTGTTGCCCGGTATCAAAAAAGACTCCGAAGCCACCGCGCACGACAGTTTGCCAGCCCCGTGTGTCTCGTATGGCGTAAGCAACTCCCAATCGAGGAGCAAAGTTAAACCAACTCGTCTTCCACAAGGGCGTCCCCTGTGGAGCAAGCTCAAGCGTACTCAAACCGGAGCCCTCAAGCGTGTAGGGACGCAGGCCTTGCGTGACGCCGGGGGCAGGATTTACCTCCCAACGCAACCCGAAGGAGAGATTTAGTCGGGGCGACATCCGCCACTCGTCTTGGACGAACGCCGAAAAGTTCTGATACAGCGGATATGCGGGAGCCCGATTCGTTCCGAACGCCTCGAGGGCGCTATTCGCTGTTACCTCGCTTTGTCCAAAATAAACGAACTCAACATAAGGGCTGTAAGGTATCGCCGTGGGCGCGAGCCTTCGATAATCAATTCCGAACCTTAGTTCGTGACGGCCTGCCGCAAAGGTGGCCACATCCGTTAGGTTCCATTGACGCTGGATTGCCGATTGCCGGTTTTGCTGAAGAAAGGTTACATCTCCGCCGAAGATGAAAACCATGCCGACCAAGGCGTTCGGGGATAAACCCTGGGCCTGTGCTAGGTCTATCGGCTGACTGCCTCCGAAAGAACCTATCTCTGTTGCGGACACTACCGAGTTCGAGCTGTAGTTGAGGTGGAATTCATCACTGAGTTGGTTCGTGATTGTCGCACTTACACCTGCAGTGTAGGTGCGCGAAGTGAACTCCGAGCTGGTGATTGAAGACGGAGTTGGCCGTGCGTTTCCGCCGGTGCGGCTGGCCGTGCTGGAAGGCGTATCACCAAATCGAAAGAATACCCTGAGCTTGGCATTGAAGGTCTGATCTAGACGCAGGCTGTATGCGTCCAGGGAACTCGGATTTGACCAAGAGCTGACGAAGTCGCCAAAGCCATTACCAAGGTCCGTCGAGCAGCCGTTTGGCGGTGTTGGACAGTAGGGCAGCGCAAATCCATTCAGAACAGGCTGTATAGCTGCCGGTGCGGCAGAGCGAAGAGCGACCGAGGGCACGTAGCTAACCGACGCCTCTTGGGGTTGCGTTAGGCGCAGCCCTTCGTAGGAGAAATAGAAGAACGTCTTATTTCTGCCGTTGTAAAGTCCGGGAATGTCTACCGGACCTCCCAATGTTCCGCCAAAGTCGTTCTGTCGCAACGGGGGCTGAGTAACTCCGAGATAGTCGTTAAACCAGTCGTTCGCGTCCACATCCCCGTTTCGGAGATAGTCAAACGCTGTGCCGTGCCAGTCATTCGTGCCGGATCGCGTTACAAAAGAGAACTGCCCGCCCGGATTACGACCAAACTCTGCCGAGTAGCTTGAACTTTCCACCCGGAACTCCTGCAACGCATCGACGGAAACAAGGGCCTGCGTTGTTCCCAGAGCGGTCGAGCCGGGGATCGAACCACTTGCGCCAGAAAAATTGTACAGATCAGAACCCGCCGCTACTCCCACATTTGCGCTGACACCATCGATCCAGTAGTAATTTGAATCGCTCCGCTGCCCGTTCACGCTAAACTCGCCACCGGTGCCGAGGTTTACTTCTGTCTGAGGACTATTCGTGACGACGCCCGGCGTCAGTAGAATCAAGTCCTGAAAGCTTCGACCATTGAGGGGCATGTTCTTGACGTAGTTTTGGTCCACGATCGTGCTTACGGAGCCATCCGTCGTGTTCACAATGGGCGCGCCCGCTGTGACGGTCACAACCTCCGATATCGCGCCAACTGGCAGCGTGAAATTGATGGCCAGAGCGTCCTGTAC
>Ga0335081_10021717_pt1 | contig 10382 bp, 8 predicted proteins | sample Lox_Sample_35_FD_206713 | JGI IMG/M metagenome (GOLD analysis project Ga0335081, IMG submission 206713) | Soil microbial communities from Loxahatchee National Wildlife Refuge, Florida, United States - Lox_Sample_3.5 | ecosystem: Environmental > Terrestrial > Soil > Wetlands | place: USA: Florida...
GGCCCGTCTGGGCCGATATCTCGCTCGATGCCATCGCCGCGAATCTTCGCGCCATCCAGAAGTGGACCGGCGGACGCAAGGTCCTGGCCGTCGTCAAAGCCGACGCCTACGGCCACGGTGGCCCTCCCGTCGCCAAAGCCCTCGAGAAGGCCGGAGCCGCCGCCTTCGGCGTCACCTGCGTCTCGGAAGGCGCCGAGCTGCGCGAGGCCGGCATCCGCAAGCCCATCCTCGTCCTCACCGGCTGGTGGAACGGCGAATCGAAATACCTGTTCGAGTACAACCTCTCGCCCGCCGTCCACCGCATGGACGACCTCGCCGCGCTGGAGAGCGCCGCGGCCGCCCACTCCCGCAAGTCCCGCCGGCCCCGCTTCCGCCACACCTTTCATCTCAAGGTGGACACCGGAATGAACCGCCTCGGCATTTCCCCCGCCGATGCCGAGGAATTCGCGCGCCGCTACCGGCAGTGTCCCCACCTGAACCTCGCCGCCACCTTCACCCATTTCGCCTCCTCCGAGGATTTCTCCATCCCGCAGACCGAGCAGCAGGAAGCCGCCTTTGCGGAAGCCATCGGCCGCCTCCGCCATGCCGGAGTGGACCCTGGCGAGCTCCACATGGCCAATAGCGCTGCCGTTGCCTCGCGCCCGTCTTCGTGGGCGCACATGGTCCGTCCCGGCGCACTGCTTTACGGCTACCACCAGAACTACGACCCTGCCGAACGCACGGAGACCGCCAGCCGCGGCATTCCGCTCCAGCCCGCGCTCAGCCTCCGAGCCCGGATTGTCAGCATCCGCGACGTGCCCCCGGGCCAGGGCGTCGGTTACAACGCCACTTTCCACACCAGCCGCCCCTCCCGCATCGCCGTCATCCCTGCGGGTTATGCGGACGGGGTGGTCCGCCGCCTTTCCGGAAAAGGACACGTCCTGGTCCGCGGCCAGGAAGTCCCCATCGTCGGCGTCGTCTCCATGGATATGAGCATGCTCGATGTTTCGGACGTCCCCGGCGTCTCGGTCGGTGATGTGGTCACCATTTTCGGCGCCGATGGCGCCCGGCGCATCAGCCCCTTCTGCGTGGCCCGCCAGCTCGGCACGGTCACTTCAGACCTGCTCTGCTCGCTCGGCAAGCGCGTTCCCAGGCACTACACCCGGGAGGGGAAGGCGGGTTCGCCCTGATGCGCTTTCGATTTCTGTGGTGTCCGGCCGCCACCCGCTATACTATTTGCAAAGTAGCTTGGTGCTTGCGGTCGAGAGGTCAGACCGCAAGGCAGTGAATTCTGGGCGGCCCAGCGGCCATGATTTTTTCGCAATCTTTATTCCGCACCCGCCGCTCCTGACTTGAAGGAACGTGCTATGGCTCGTACATCGCCTTCGTCCCCTCTTCCGGGAGCGCCCGGCCTCCCGGCGCTGAAGAAGTATGACGCTCGCGAAGCCGCCTCTCGCAGCGGCCAGGGCCGCCAGAGCGTCTGGGTCCTTCGCGGAGTCCTGTTTGTGGCCTTTGTCCTGGCCTGTATCCATTTCCAGCCCATGGATCTTTCTGTCCCCGCTTCCGGACTGCTCGGCGCCGGGCTCGCGCTCATGGCCGTCCTGTTCCAGATGCAGCTCGAGCAGGTTTCGCTCCGCCGCCTCATGGGCGGAGCCGTGGGGGCACTGGCCGGTTTGCTCGCCGCTCTGCTCATCAGCCTGGTCCTCGCGCATACCACCATGGACGTCGTGCTTCGCTCGTTCACCAGCGTGGCCGCCCTCCTGGTGGTTACCTATCTCGGCCTGGCCATCGGCGCCATCAAGGGCGACATGCTCAATCTGGACGCCTTCGGCGGCGTCTTCAGCAGCGAGCCGGGCGGCGTTCAGCACTGCAAGGTGCTCGACACCAGCGTCATCATCGACGGCCGCATCGCCGACATTTGCACCGCACAGTTTCTGGAAGGCACCCTGCTCGTTCCCCAGTTCGTTCTCCGCGAACTTCAGATGGTCGCGGATTCCGCCGACCCCTTGAAGCGCCAGCGCGGCCGCCGCGGCCTGGAAATCCTCCAGCGCATGCAGAAAAACGAGGGGTTGAACATCGAGATTGCCGACGACGATTTCCCGCAGGTCCCCGACGTGGACATGAAGCTCATCGAGCTCGCCAAGCGTTACAACGCCAAGATTCTCACCAACGACTACAACCTCAACAAGGTCGCTACCCTTCAGGGCATCGAAGTGCTGAACATCAATCAGCTCGCCAACGCCCTCAAACCCGTGGTTCTGCCCGGCGAACCCATGAAGGTCTTCATCCTCCGCGAGGGCAAGGAATTCGGCCAGGGTGTCGCCTATCTGGACGACGGCACCATGGTGGTCGTCGATGGCGGCCGCCGCCTCATCAATCGCGCCGTGGACATCGTGGTCACCTCCGTCCATCAGACCACCGCCGGAAAAATGATTTTTGGAAAAATCGAGGACCGCACCGGCCAGCCCGCCCCTGCTGCCCCGCACAATGCTCCGGAGCCGCCCCAGCAGGCCCGTCCGGCCGAGAGCGGCGCCAGCGAGCACGCGCCCCGCCCCGTCTTCCCGGAATCCGGCCGCACCTGAGCCGTTTTTTTTGGCCCGCCCTCGCGCCCGGTTTTCCGGCTCCTTTCTTTCTCTCCGGCGGGCGTTGCGCTAGACTCTTATGCCCCTGACCATGCGAATCGCCGCTATTCTCCCCGCTGCCGGCCTCGGAACGCGCATGGGCGCGGGCCCGCCCAAGCAGTTCATGGAACTCGATGGCCTTCCGCTCGTCGTGTTCACCCTTCGCCGGCTGGCCGAGTCGCGCCTGCTCACTCACTTCTACGTCGCCACGCTTCCTGAGGAAGTCGCCGGTTTGGAACGCCGCCTCGGGCAGGAGAAGCTGGCCCGGCCCGTGCGCGTTCTCCGCGGCGGCGCCACGCGGCAGGAATCCGTCGCCCGCGCCCTCGCCGAAGTTCCCACGGACGCGGATCTTGTTCTGGTGCACGATGCCGTTCGCCCGCTGGTCACTCGCGAGCACGTCGAGCGCGTCATTGAGCAGGCCCAGGCCTGCGGCGCCGCCATCCTCGGCGTCCCGGCCACGGACACCATCAAGGAGGTGAAGCGCTCCAGCCTGCCGAAGGATGTCGCGCTCATCACCGCCACCATCCACCGCGAGCGCATCGTCATGGCCCAGACTCCCCAGGTCTTCCGCACCGCGCTGCTCCGCGAGGCCTTCGCCCGCGCCGCGCAGGACGGTTTCACCGCTTCCGACGAGGCTGCTCTCGTCGAGCGCCTGGGCGGCGAGGTCCGCGTGGTGCAGGGTTCCGAGCGAAATCTCAAGATCACTCGTCCCGGCGATCTGGAGTTGGCGCGTTTCTATCTTCACCAGGAGCGCCAGCCGGCATGACCCGCTCCGGCATCGGCTACGACCTCCATCGTCTGGCCGAAGGCCGTCCTCTCATCATCGGCGGCATCACGGTTCCCTTCGACAAGGGGCCTGTGGGGCATTCCGATGGCGACGTTCTGGCCCACGCCATTTGCGACGCGTTGCTCGGCGCCGCGGGCGCGGGCGACATCGGCGCGCATTTCCCCGATACCGATCCGAAGTGGAAGGGCGCTTCCAGCCTCACCTTCCTGGAGCACGCCCGCAGGCTGGTCGATTCGCGCGGCCTCACCATCTCCCACATCGACGCCGTGGTGATCTGCGAGCGGCCGAAGTTGGGCCCGCATTTTCCCGCCATGCGCCAGGCGCTGGCCCGCGCTCTCGGCGTCAGCGAAGACCGCGTGCATCTGAAGGCCAAAACGAACGAAGGCGTCGACGCCGTCGGCCGCGGCGAGGCCATCGCCGCTCAGGCGATCGCCACGCTGGAATCCTGACCCCCGCCATGACGCCGCCCTCCGAAACCGGGCAGGCTGCACGCCGCGTCTCGGCCTTCTCGCCGGAGGACGTTCAGTTCATCGCCGTTCGCCGCGGCTGGCTGCCCTCCGGCAACGCCGCGGCCGATCCGGACGCCGCAGTGGCGGCGTGTCGCGGCTGGATGGCGGAAGCCGCGCAACTGCTCGGCGCCTTCGCCGCGGATTCCGCGGCGCTTGAAACGCTGCTGGAGCGGATCTTCGATTACGACGCGCGGGAAGTTCTCGCCCGGCCGGGGAATCAGGCGGTCATGGCGCGCGAAGGCGCGCGCGACGTGCTGCGCGAACTCGCTTCGCTCGTTCTCGATTCGGCGGAGGTCGATTCCGACCGCTACAAGGAAATCGTCGCCGCGCTGAAAGAACGCACCGGCCGCCGGGGACAGGAATTGTTTCATCCCGTGCGTCTGGCGCTCGCCGGAAGCGCGGGCGAAGGCGAATTCGACCGCGTGATTCTGCTGCTGGACAGCGCGGCGCGCCTCGTGTGGCACGTGCCCGTGAAAAGCTGCCGCCGGCGGCTCATCGAATTCTGCGCCGCGATGGACTGAGGCAGCGGAAAGCGGAGTGATGGAAACTCTCACCGGCATCCATGCAGTTCGTGAAGCGCTGGCTTCCGGCCGCGCACTGGAACGCATCGTGGTGGCGCGCGGGCGCCACGGCGAGCGCGTGGAAGAACTCGTGCGCCTGGCGCGCGAGCGCGGCGTTCCCGTCCGCTTCGAGGACCGCGTGCAGCTCGACCGCCTGGCCGGGCGCGAGGAGCACCAGGGAGTCGTGGCCCTGGCGGGGGCGAAGCGCGCTCTCTCGCTCGAGGAACTGGTGGAGGGCGCCGCCCCCGATGCGCTGCTCGTGCTGCTGGACGGAATCGAGGACCCGCGGAATCTGGGCGCCATCGCGCGCAGCGCACTCGCGGCCGGCGCAGCAGGACTGGTGATCGCGGAGCGGCGCGCGGCCGGGCTGACCGACACCGCTTCGCGGGCGGCCGCCGGCGCGCTCGAACACCTGCCCGTGGCGCGCGTGGGCAACATGGCGCGCGCCATGGAAGCGCTGAAGGAAGCCGGATGGTGGCTGGTGGGCCTCGACGAGCGCGCGGAAAAACCTCACACCGGACAGGATTTCACCGGACGCGTCGCGCTGGTGCTGGGCGGCGAGGGAAAGGGCCTGCACGAGCTGGTGCGGAAACGCTGCGATTTTCTGGTGGCCATTCCCACCACCGGTCCGGTGCGCTCCCTCAATGTTTCGGTTGCCGCGGGAGTGGTGCTGTTTGAAGCCGTGCGCCAGCGCGGCAGCAAACCGAAAACACAGCCCTGAGGGCGAATCAGGAATCGTACTGCAGCAGGGAGTGGACCGGCAGATCGCGGAGTTTTTCCCGGCCGTTCAGGAAGGTCAGCTCCACGATGAACGCGGCTGCGGCCACCTCGCCGCCGAGCTGGCGGATCAGCGCCGTCGCCGCGGCCGCGGTGCCGCCTGTGGCCAGCAGATCGTCCAGCAGCAGCACGCGCTGGCCGGCGGCCACCGCGTCCTGATGGATCTCCAGCGTGTCGGTGCCGTACTCCAGGTCGTAGGTGACACGCGAGGTTTTCCACGGGAGCTTTTTCGGTTTGCGGATGGGCACAAATCCCGTGTTCAGCCGCAGGGCCACCGCGGGAGCCAGGATAAATCCGCGGGCCTCGATTCCGGCGACCACGTCGATCTTCTCGCCGCGGTAACGTTCGGCCAGATTCTCCACCACGGCGCGCAGGCCGCCGGGGTCGCGCACGAGCGTGGTGAGATCGTAAAAGAGAATGCCTGGCTTCGGCCAATCGGGGACCTCGCGGATCAGTTTTTTCAGTTCGTTCATCGCGTCGCTGTTCTCCTCACTGCGGATTCACGCGCTCATTCCTCTTCGATGGCAAAGCTGTCCGAATACCGTTCCACGACCTCGGCGTCCTGATCGATGACGCTGGCGACGCGCGCGGAGCGCGGCCCCTGCGCGAGCGCGGCCCGCAGGTCCTCCTGCTGGTCGGGGTCGCCGATCGCGTAGACCTCCACGCGGCCGTCCCCCAGATTCCGCACGAAGCCCGAAATCCCCAGGCGCTGCGCCACGCGCACCGTAAAGAACCGGTAGCCCACGCCCTGCACTTCACCGGAAACAAAGTAGCGCTTTGCGTTCATCTACGGTCCGCGCCGGTGGAATGCGTCCCCGCTGAAATTGTAGCAGAGCCGCGCTGCGACTGGCCGCTCCCGGGCCCCCGTGCCAGAATGGACGCCCCATGTTCCCCGCGACGGAGAGCAGGCACTTCCCGTTCCGGACTGCCGCGGCGCTCGTGTGCGCCGCGGCGTTCGCCGGGGTGGTTCGCCTGGCGTCCGGCTCTCCCGGAGGCGCAGCGCGCGCGCTGCCCGCTGTTCCCCGGGAGGCGCGCACGTCGGAGGCGGCCACGGGTTCCGGCGGGGTGCACATCGTCGAGCGAGGCAGCTATCCGGAGCTCGAAGTGGACGGCAAACCATTTTTCATTTACTCCGCGGAATTTTTCTACCCGCGCGTACCGCGCAGCCTGTGGGAGTCCAGCCTGGAGCGCTATCGCGATCTGGGTATCAACACCATCACGATATCCATTCCCTGGAACTGGCACGAGCCGCGCGAGGGCGAATTCGATTTTGACGGACACACGAATCCGAGGCGGGATCTGCGCGCGCTGCTTCGTCTGATCGCCGGCCACGGCTTCAAGCTGATCGCACGGCCCGGCCCCGGAGCGCCCCGCGAGTGGCGCAACGACGGTTATCCGGACTGGCTCCTCGCGCAGGCGGAATACCACATGCCTCTGGCGGATCGACTCGAGGGACGCGGGCCCCCCGCGGCGGAACTTGCCGCCACGGACGCGGAGGCAGCGGCACGGATGTGGCTCGGGAATGGCCAGCACATGGCGCGGGTCTCCGCCTGGTTGCAGGCCGTGTCTCACGAACTTGCGCCCTATCGGCCGACCGCGACAGTGCCCGTCGCTCGGCCGAAATCCGCCCAGGAAGAAGCACAAAGCTCACCCCGCACGGTGCCGGGGCCGCTGCTGTTTGTGCAGGTGGGCGAGGGGCTGGGGAGCGGACGCGCAAACACCACCGGCCCTGAATTCCGGAAATACGTGGACGCGCTCTGCGGCGATTTGTCGCGCGGCGGCCTGGATGTGCGGTGCTCGATCGATCCCGCCCTTCCGCGCGCGGCGGGCGCGCGATCGGAGCACGCGTTTGCGCCGGCGAGTCTGGGCCAATGGTTTTCCCGGCCGGCTGCCGGCGGCACATTCCGACGAGAGCCCATCGGCCCGTCCGAAATGTCCACGCTGGGACTGACCATCTCGACGCTGGCCACGCAGGCGGGATTTCCTGCGTTGCTTGCCGAATTCAATCCCCATTGGTTCGCGCCGAGCGACGACGCGCGGCCTGCGCGGATCGCTCCGGAGGAGGTGGCCCTGGCCGGCCATCTTCTTCTCGCCTTCGGGGTCCACGGACTGAGCTGGTATCCCCTGCAAGATACGCTGACGCCCGCCGGCTACGGATCCGCCGCGGCGAACCGCTTCTATAGCTGGGACGCGCCGCTTTCTCTGACGGGCGAGCGGCAGGCGGGAGCACGCGAAGTGGAGCGACTGGGCAACTGGATGGGTGTGTGGGGCGGCTGGCTGGCGGCATCACACCCGCGGGCGGATTTTGGGCTGGTGGACACGCTGGCTTCCGAGCCAGCGGAACGACTGACGCCCGCGGAAGCCGCCGCAATCACGCGCACGGTGGAACAGGTGCAGCGCCTGGCCCAATACGACAGTCTCACCTCCGAGCTCGTGGACCCGGAGTTTCAGCCGCCGGCCCAGCTTCTTCGGCATGCTGTGCTGCTGCTGCCGGTCTACAAGCCGGCGGATGCGCAATACGCGCTCTCGCGGACGGCGGAGGATGCGCTGGCCGCCTACGTTCGCGGCGGGGGCGTGCTGGTGTGTTTTCCGGGGCCGCCGGCGGGCGCGGCGCTCGATGCGCTGCGGCAGGGACCGGGAGTGGAATCCCATTCGCTGCCGGAGGGAACGCGGGAGTGGCGGGCGGGCGCGGGCCGGCTGGTGGTGCTGACGAAGGATTTCTACTCGTGGATTTCGCTGGAGGATGATTTTGGGGAGGCTGAGGAGCGCTTTCCGGCGCGGTTTGCACGCGCGCTGCTGCGCGACGTGCTGTCCGACGCCGGCGCGCGTGCCTCGATTCGGCGCGCGGAGAACGGAAGCGGATCCGCCGAGCTGCTGGCCACCGAGCTGGTGAGCGACCGGGGAACTCTGCCGCTCGGGAAACGTGCGGGGGGAGAAGCCCTGCTGAGCGTGGTCAACCTGAGCTTCGACACCACGATCAGCGAAACGCTCCAGGTGCTTTCTCCGGAGGCATCCGCCCGGCTGGAGGAGCGCGGCCCGCGGGATTGGATCTCGATACCGGTGATGCTCCCGCCGCGCGAATCGCTGCTGCTGCCCGTGGACTTCCCGCTGTGCCTTCCCCTCGAGGCGAAACCGGACTGCCCGGACCGGGTGATTTCGTCGAGCGCGGAACTGCTGCGGGCCGATCGCGACGGGAAACTGATGTTTCTCACGCTGTATGCCCCGGTGAAGGCCGAGATCCGGCTGCAACTGGCGAAGGAACCGGACCACATCGAGGTGGATGAGGCGCGCGCGGACGCCCAGTGGATCCGGCACGACAACGAGATGGTGGTGGAGCTGCTGCGCGGCGCTTCGCCGGATTACCGCCGCGTGGTTCGCGTGCCGCTGCCGTACCGGCCGGCGCTGCCGGAGCGGCCGAAACAGGACAGCGGACGTCGCGCGCCGGCGCGATTCCGGTTTTCCCCGGGCGGCGCGGTGCGCCTGCCGCTGGGGCCGGACTTCGGGCTGCTCACCAATCCTCCACTCTTCGTTCTCAACCGGGGAAGCGGCGCGACGCTCGGAGTCGTGGCGGAAAATCTGGGGGAGCGGGGAGATACGTTCGGGGTGGAGGTGACGGGAACGTTCAACACCTCGGCGCGGGGTGACGCCGGCGGCGGGGATATGCGCAGCGTGAAGCTGAAAATTCCGGAATCCACGGTGGACAAAGCCGCGTCCGGGCCGCCCGCACCGGACGGCCTCTACCACGGCACGCTGCATTTCTCCGCAGGCGCTGATTCCGTGGATATGCCCGCGGCGTACGCCATCCTTCCGGCCACGGGCGCGGCGGCCTACCGGTTCGATTTCGATGCGGACGGGAGCGACGAATGGGTGCTGGAGAACGCCGCGGTGCGCGCGATCTTTTCGCCGGCCGCGGGAGGGCGGTTGATTGCGCTGCTGCTGAAAGCGCAGGAGCAGAATCTGGCCTCCACAATGGGCTGGATGGAAGACTCCTTCTCGTCCGCTGCGGATTCGCCGGGCGGGCCGCGAGAGGGTTCGACGGACCATACCGTCCTGTTCAACCGGGACTATGCCGCGGACTGGAGCGCCGGGGGCGCGGGGCCCGCGCTTCGCCTGGCGTATGACGCGCCCGACGTTCCTCCCCATGGCGCACGGATTGAAAAAACCGTACGTCTCTCGGGCGAACGCGAAATAACCGTGGAGTACCGCGTCCGGCTGCTCGCGGCGGATGCCGCGCGGCAGAAGCTGGAGGCGGCGGGCCAGATCTTCGGCGCGCGGCCGGAGGAGAAGGAGGCGCGAGAAACGCCGGAGATTCTCAATTCGGTCCCGGCGGAGACGGAGGGCGCCGGTGCCACGCAAATCTGCTGGAAGCTGCCGGCTGCGGGAGATTCCGATGGCGCCGGCGCGGAGCGCTGCGAGGCATTCGTGCGCGGTGGCCCGGCGATTCCGCTGCCGGCGGAAGCGCGCAGCGTGGAGTTGCGGCGCCCGCGCCATGCCGGAATGGCGATGGCATGGGACAATGCGGAGGCGCGGCTGATCGCGGAGCCGAAAAATTCCAGCGTGCTGCTGCGGCTGGTGCTTCCGCCGCCGCAGCCGGGCGGCGCGGCCGTCGGCTGCCGCATCGAATTCAGTGTAAAGGAGGCGCGGTGAGGGCCGGTTTCGATTTCCCGCGGGCGGGTGCGGGCTGGAAACTTCGCGCCGCGCTCGTGCTGGCGGCGGTGGCGGCAGGGTGCCTGGCCGGCTGGGCGCAGAACGACAATCCGCTGACTCCGACGCCACCGCGGGCCGTACGCAGGATCACCCGCGAGGCTCCCCGGCCGCCGGCGCCTCCGCTGCCGCCGGAAAAGATCATCGAATCGTTCGCGTCCCGCGAAGACGAATACCTTCAAGCCAACACGATGTACGGGTTCAAACGCTCCATCCGCCTCCAGGAGTTCGATCCCAACGGCCAGCAGGACGCGGAAGCATCGCTGGCGAGCCAGATCTTCCTGGCCGACAACGGCAAACGGTACGAACGCGCGACGCAGCCGAACAGCCAGAGATTTCTGGACACCAAATCGGGGTCCATCGACGCGGAGAAAGCGGCCGCGGTCCCGCTGTTCCCGCTGCTCAGCGGGCAGATGAAGTATTACGACCTGGTGTACATGGGTTC
>Ga0335081_10021718_pt1 | contig 10382 bp, 7 predicted proteins | sample Lox_Sample_35_FD_206713 | JGI IMG/M metagenome (GOLD analysis project Ga0335081, IMG submission 206713) | Soil microbial communities from Loxahatchee National Wildlife Refuge, Florida, United States - Lox_Sample_3.5 | ecosystem: Environmental > Terrestrial > Soil > Wetlands | place: USA: Florida...
AAGACGGTCGTGCTGGCGGACTGGGCCCGGCGCGGTGAGCACCCGGCCGGGTGGCTGTCGCTGGACGCAGGAGATAACGACCCGGCCCGGTTCTGGCGGCACGCTGTCGCTGCGCTGGACCGGGTCCGCCCCGGGATCGGCGACCGGGTAGCGCCGCTGCTGGGCCCGCCGGCGCCGTCGTCGTTCCAGGGCGTGGTGACGGCCCTGATCAACGAGCTGGCCGGGCAACCGGATGTGGACGAGGCACTGCTGGTCCTCGACGATTACCACGTGATCGGCTCCCAGCCGGTGCACGACTCGCTCGGGTTCTTGGTGCAGCACCGGCCAGACGAGATCTGCGTGGTGCTAGCCAGCCGAAACGATCCGCCGCTGGGACTGGCCCGGCTGCGGGCCCGTGGCCAACTGGCGGAGCTCCGCGCCGCCGAGCTGCGGTTCACCGCGGGCGAGGCAGCGGCGCTGCTGCAGCAGGTGGCCGCGGGATCCTGCCTGGCCCTGCCCGATCAGGCCGTGGCGGCACTGGCCGAACGGACCGAAGGGTGGGCGGCGGGGTTGCAGCTAGCCGGCCTGTCCTTGCGCGGGCAGGACGATGTGGCCGGGTTCGTGGCGGCGTTCACCGGCAGCCACCGCTACGTGCTGGACTACCTGGCCGAGGAAGTGCTTGAGCGGCAAAGCGAGCAGGTACGCACGTTCTTGCTGGAGACCTCCGTGCTGGAGCGGCTGTCCGGCCCGCTGTGTGATGCGGTGACCGGCCGGGCGGGCAGCCAGGCGCTGCTGGAGCAGGTGGAGCGGGCGGGCTTGTTCTTGGTCCCGCTGGATGAGGTCCGCGGCTGGTGGCGTTACCACCACCTGTTCGCCGACCTTCTCCGCGCCCGCCTTCAGGCCGAACAGCCCGGCCGGGTGGTGCAACTGCACCGCAACGCCGCCGCGTGGTGCCAGGAGCACGGGCTGGCCGATGACGCCATCCGGCACGCGGTAGCCGCCGGGGAGATGCTCTGGGCCGCGCGGCTGATCGAGCGGCACTTCGATAAGGTCTATTACCTCGGCGGCGAGGCTGCGACGGTTCAGCGGTGGCTCTCGGCGCTCCCCGCTGACCTAGTCCGGTCGCACTCTCGGCTGCTGTTGGCGCAATCGCTCATGGCGGCCGCCAGCGGCCGCGTGGAGGCAGCTGAGCCGCTGGTCGATGCCGCGGAGCGCGCTTTCGCCGACGCGGCTGATGAGCCGTTTGACCCTACCGTCGGCCGGGCGGCCAGCATGCTGGTCAACGTTCCCGCGCTGATCGCGATCCATCGCAGCTATCTTGCCGAGCTACGTAATGATGCCGACGGTACGGCAGCCTTCGCGTCCCAAGCCTTGGCCGCGAGCAGCGCAGGCGAGTGGTTGCTGGACTCGATGACGCGGTGGAACCTGGCCGTGGCTGGCTGGCTCTGCGGTCGGCTCGCTGAGGCCGAGCGCGCGTTCGTGTCCGGCATCGCCGGAAGGCAGGCCGCCGACCTGCCGACGTGGAGTGCATGGGGAAGCTATGAACTCGGTCAGGTCCAGCGCGCCCAGGGCCGCCTGGACGCGGCCGTGCGGACCTGTCAGCAGGCGCTGGAGTTCACCGCGCCGCCAGGTCGTCCGCCGCGGCCGGCTGCAGGCCCTGCTCATGTGAGCCTGGGCGAGGTGGCCTACCAGCGCAATGAACTAGACGATGCCGTGCGGCATGTCACCGAGGGCATCAGGCTATGCCGGCAGTTCGTCTATACCATGCCGCTGGCCGCAGGGCTGGCCACGCTGGCGTGGATCCGGCAGGCGTCCGGTGACCCGGTGGGTGCGCTAGGGGCGATCGGCGAGGCCGGGCAGGCCGCCCCTGGACCACCTGGGCTGGTCAACCCGGTCCCCGCCCAGCGGGCCCGGCTGCTGCTGGCCCAGGGCAACCTGCCCGCTGCCGCCCGGTTCGCCCAGGAGAACGGCCTCGGCCCGGACGACGAGCCAGACTACGCACGCGAGTCCGGGCACCTGGTGCTGGCCAGGATCCTGCTGGCCCAGGCCCGGCCCGGCCCGGCGCTGGCGCTGCTGGACCGGCTGCACGCCGCGGCGGCCGCCCAAGACCGGACCGGCAGCCTGATCGAAATCGGCGCGCTGCGGGCGCTCGCGCTGGCCGCCAGCGGTGATGCGGACCGCGCGGTGGACGCGCTTGCCGAAGCGCTCACCCTGGCCTGCCCGCAGGGCTACGTGCGGGTCTTCGCCGACGAGGGGCCGCCGATGGCCGCGCTGCTCGGGCGCCTTATCGCGGCCCAGCGCACCGGCCAGGCACCCGCCGGAGTCCCGCTCGGCTACCTGGCCCGGCTCCAGCATGCCTTCGGCGCCGGGCGTCCCGCGCCGGAACCAGGCCGGGACACCGTCGCGGTGCCCGGCATCGTTGACCCGCTGACCAGCCGCGAGCTGGAAGTCCTGGAGATGCTGGCCGCGGGCAGGTCGAACCAGTCCATCGCCGCCGAGCTCGTCGTCACCCTCGACACGGTCAAGAAGCATGTCAGCCACGTCCTGGGCAAGCTCGGGGCTGCAAACCGGACCGAGGCGGTCGCCCGGGCCCGGGAGCTGCGCCTGATCCCCTGACGGGGCAGTACGACCGCACCCTGCAGACACGGCGCGACGTCGGCTGCCGCTCGTGGGGAGCGGCCTTGCCCGCATCCGGTCTGGCTTGATCCGTCTCACAGGCGCGCCGCGGTCGAGCCCCCCGCGAGCCGCCCGGGCCACTGCATCCCCCACGACGCCCCGGCGCAGGCGCCGGGCCGCACTGCACTTTGGTGCCCGGTGCCGCCTCGGAAGATTCCACCGGCCATGTCCACTTTTGGGTGACGCCTGGTCCGCCGGATCGCCCTAGCGTGCGGAGGGCGAAACGCCCACCCGACAGGAGGAAACGCAATGGCCATTGTCAAGCGGGCCACGTTCAGCAAGCGAGCGTAGCTTGGGCCAGCTCACGCCACGCGCAGGCTGGGCGCGCTGAACGGATCCGGCCAGTCACCCTCGACCTGTCGGTCTTGCAGCAGATCCAGGCCGAGCCCACCCCGGTAGAAGCGCAGGCTGGACTCGAGGTCGCGGATCACCACCGCCACCGAATGATGAATTTCCCGGGAACGGCAAGCCCTTGGCCCGCAGCACGTGCCGTCCTACGATTGCCGACTCCGCCGTGCCCTGAGCCTTCCCCCGACCACCATCCGGCCGCTACGGAGCGGCTACTCAGATCAGCCCTGATAGGTATCGACGCCCGGTTGCCTAATCTCGTTCCCAAGGGCCGGACACCACACGGAGACCGACGATCATTACTCCCAGCGAATTGTCTCCCGGCCAGCTCCGGCGAGACCCGCTCCCCTTGTATGGGCGGGCAGCGCTGATAACCGGCGTCAGCCGCCGCGCCGGCATCGGATATGCCATCGCCCGCCGGCTGGCCGCCCTAGGCGCCAGCTTGTTCCTGCACCACTACACCCCGCACGACCGCGACCAGCCCCGGGGCGCCGACCCCGGCGGCATCGGCGCCGTCATCGACGGCATCGCCAGCGCGCTGGTCGGCGGCAGCGCCCGCGTTCATGACGCAGAACTCGACCTCGCCGAACCTGGCGCCTCCGAACGGCTCATCAACGCGGCCGCCGGCACGTCCGGGCACGTGGACATCCTCATCTGCAACCACGCCCGCAGCGGCGGCGACGGTCCCCTCGGAACCCTCACCGCCGCCATGCTCGACGCCCACTGGGCCGTCAACACCCGCTCGTCGATCCTGCTGGCCCAGGCCTTCGCCGCCCAGCACGACGGCCGCCCCGGTGGCCGCATCGTCTTCATGACCTCCGGGCAGGACCTCGGCCCGATGCCCGGCGAGGTCGCCTACGCCGCGACCAAGGGCGCGCTGGCCTCCGTCACCCGTACCCTGGCCGACCAGCTGGCCGGCCAGGCGATCACGCTGAACACGGTCAACCCGGGCCCGGTGGACACCGGCGGCTACCCGCCGGACGTACTCCGAGCCCTCCGAAGCCGCTTCCCGCAAGGACGCTGGGGGACCCCCGACGACCCGGCCCGGCTGGTCGCCTGGCTGGCCACCGACGAAGCAGCCTGGATCACCGGGCAGGTCATCAACACCGAAGGCGGCTTCCGCCGCTTCGGCTGACATCCAGGCCGCATAAAGCGGAAGGCATTCAGGCAGTTGCGATATCTGAGTCCGCCAGAGGGCATCGCCAACCGGGTCGTCGCCGACGAATACGCCCAGGTCAGCGCCAAGATCGACGTCCTCTACGGGCAGCCGCACAGCTGCCCCCGACTACGAGACCACCGGCATGGCCCGGCTCCACCGCGAAGCGTACGCCCGGATGCTCGGCAACGGGCTGTGCACCCGCCCCGCCGATCGGGTGGAATCTTCCGCGCGGCGATGGTTGTTTGCTCCTGACGATCACGGGGGAGGTGAAAAGAGCTGGCCATACCGGGGGACGACCGGAATGGCCGGATCAGGGCCGCCCCGGCGGAAGCGGCAGGTCGGCTCGCCAAAGGTCCTTCAGCGGCGATACGGCAGGCCGCGGAGGTGCAGAGCGTGCAGGTAAGCGATGGCTGAGTCGCCTGTGGTGGCCCTGGAGCGGGACGTCCTGCTCGCCACTAAGCTGAACGTGCCCGCCTCGCGCCCCGGCCAGGTACTACGGCCGCGGCTGACGGCGTGGCTGGGCGAGGCCGCAGCGCGGGGGCTAGTGCTGGCCTGCGCCCCGGCCGGATACGGCAAGACGGTCCTGCTGGCCGACTGGGCGCGGCGCAGCGAGCGCCCGGTCGCCTGGCTCTCGCTGGACGCGGGGGACAACGACCCGGCCCGGTTCTGGCGTCATGCGCTGGCCGCGCTGGACCGGGCGCGGCCGGGAGTCGCGGACCGGGTGGGGCCGTTGCTCGGCCCGCCCGCCCCGGCCGTGTTCGAGCCGCTGGTGACGGCGGTGATCAACGAGCTGGCCACCCGGCCCGATCGCAACGAGGTGTTGCTGGTCCTCGACGACTACCACCTGATCGCCGCCCAGGAGGTGCACGCGTCGGTTGATTTCTTGCTGGACCACCGGCCGGCAGAACTTCACGTGGTAGTGGCCAGCCGGTCAGATCCGCCGCTGGCCCTGGCCCGGCTGCGGGCCCGCGGCCAATTGGCCGAGGTGCGCGCCGCGGACCTGCGGTTCACGGCCGGCGAGGCCGCAGCCCTGTTGCGGCAGGTGGCCGCACTCCCCGAAACGGTCCTGCCTGATGCAGCCGCGGCCGCCCTGACGGCACGTACCGAGGGCTGGGCGGCCGGGCTGCAGCTGGCCGGCCTGTCGCTGCGCGGTCAGCAGGATGTGAACGGGTTCGTAACGGCATTCACCGGCAGCCACCGCCACGTTCTGGACTTCCTGGCCGAGGAGGTGCTCGACCGCCAGGACGAGGAGCTTCGCGCCTTCTTGCTGGAAACCTCGGTGCTGGAACGGCTGTCCGGCCCGCTGTGCGATGCGATGACCGGTCGCACCGGCAGCCAGGCGCTGCTGGAGCGGGCCGAGCGGGCGGGCCTGTTCCTGGTGCCGCTAGATGAGGTCCGCGGCTGGTGGCGCTACCACCACCTGTTCGCCGACCTGCTCCGCGCCCGCCTGGAGCAACAGCCCGGACGCGCGGAGCAACTGCACAACAAAGCGGCCACCTGGTACGCCGAGCACGAACTGGCCGATGATGCGATCCGGCACGCGGCGGCCGCCGGGGAGATGACCTGGGCCGCCCGGCTGATCGAGCAGCACTTCGATGAACTCTTCTACCTGCGCGGAGAAGGGGCGACAGTTCAGCGGTGGCTGTCGGCGCTGCCCGATGACCTGGTCAGGTCTCGCCCCCGGCTGTTGCTGGCGCAGGCGCAGGTGGCGGCCACCAGCGGCCGGGTGGAGGCGGCGGAATCACTGCTCGACGCGGCCGAGCGCGCATCCCAAAGCGCCGCCGATGAGCCGTTCGAGCCTACTGCCGACCGGGCTGGCAGCCTGCTGGCGAACGTCGCCGCCGGGATCGCGCTGCAGCGAAGCTATCTCGCTGCGCTCCGCGGGAACGCCGAGGGCACGGCCGCGTTCGCATCACAGGCTCTGGCCGAGCTTGGCGAGGGCGAGCAGATGCTGAGTTCCATCGCCCGGTGCAACCTGGCCGAGGCCGAGTGGCTCCATGGCAGGCTGGCCGAAGCTGAACGCGCGTTCGTGTCCGGCATTGCTAGGTGGCGGGCGGCCAGCCAGCACACCGTCGCCGCCTGGGGCTGCCATCACCTCGGCCAGGTCCAGCGTGCCCAGGGGCGTCTGGACGCGGCGGCCCGGACCTGCCAGCAGGCGTTGGATGCCATTACTGCGCCCGCCCGGTCTCCGTTGCCGACCGCAGGCCCCGCGTACGTGGGCCTGGGCGAGGTGGACTACCAGCGGAACGAGCTCGACGCGGCGTTCCGGCATGCCAGCGAGGGCATTGCGCTGTGCCGCCAGTTCGCCTACCTCCCGCCGCTGGCCGCCGGCCTGGCGATGCTGGCGTGGATCCGGCAGGCCAGCGGTGATCCGGCCGGGGCCCGGGAGGCGATCGGCGAAGCCGGGCAGGCCTCGCCGGGCCCGGCCGGGCTGCTCAACCCGGTCCCGGCGCAGCGGGTGCGGCTGCTGCTGGCCCAGGGCAACCTGACCGAGGCCGACCGCTGGACGAAGGAGTGCGGCCTGGACGCGGATGACGCGCCGGACTATTCCCGCGAGCGTGAGCACCTGGTGCTGGCGCGTGTCCTGCTGGCCCAGGGGGAAGCCGAGCGGGCGCTTGCCTTGCTGGGCCGGCTGCACGCGGCGGCGGCCGCCCAGGATCGGGCGGGCAGCCTGATCGAGGTCGGCGCGCTGCGGGCGCTGGCGCTGGTCGCCAGCGGTGATGCAGACCGCGCGGTGGATGCCCTGGCCGCGGTGCTCACCCTCGCCTGCCCGCAGGGCTATATCCGCGTGTTCGCCGACGAGGGGCCGCCGATGGCCGCGCTGCTGGCCCGGCTGATCGCGGTCCAGCGTACCGGCCGGGCTGTTGCCGGGGTCCCGCTGGATTGCCTGGCCCGGCTGCAGCGTGCCTTCGACACCGGGTCCTCCGCGGCAGGTCACCGGCCCGGCACCGTCGCGGTGCAGGGCATTGTCGAGCCGCTGACCAGCCGGGAACTGGAGGTGCTGGGGCTGCTGGCCGCAGGCCGGTCCAACCAGGCCATCGCGCGGGAGCTGGTTGTCTCCCTGGACACTGTCAAGAAGCACGTCGGCCACATCTTGGGCAAGCTCGGCGCGGCCAGCCGCACCGAGGCCGTCGCCCGGGCACGCCAGCTAGCCCTCATCCCGTAGCGGCGCTTCCCTGCCGGTCCCTCGCGGCACCGCGGCGGCGCGATCTTTACGGTGCGGTCGGCGGCCTGCTGGCGCCGCGGTCGCTGCTCGGCACGGTCCGGATCCGCATCACATCGACGCGGGGCGCGGGCCCGGTGTTCGCCGGGATGGCACCGGCCGCCGCGGCCAGCCGTTACCTCGCCCAGGTCGGTTATGACACCGTCCGTGGCATCACCCGCGGTCACGTCACCTACACCAGCCACCGCGGCGGCGCTCCCGTGACCACGCCCGCCCGGGCCGGCATCTGGGCCGTCCAGGCAGCCGGGCCTGGCACGCAAACCCTGACCTGGCCGGACCGCAGCGGCAACTGGACGGTGGCGGTCATGAACGCCGATGGGTCACGGCCGGTCGCCGTGCGCATCAGCGTCGCGGCGGCGCTGCGATCTCTGCCCTGGATCGCTGCTGTGCTGCTGGCCGGCGGGGTCCTTGTCCTACCCGGGGGCGTGATGCTCATCGCCGTTCCGGCGCGCCGCGCCGCCAGCCACCGCACACTAGCCCTCGCCCCATGACCGATCACCAGCACGGGAGTGATGAACATGACCGCTTACCAGCCTGACCCGGCCAGTCACGTCGGCCAGCACGCGCAACCAGCAGCAACGGCACGGGAGTGCACCATGAGTGCTCGCTTGAACGTCTTCGGCAACCAGGTCGCAGCCAGGTTCAGCAGGCACATCGTCTCGGCGGGCAGGGTGCTCGCGGACTCCACGCTGCCGGCCGCGACGCAGGAGCTGGTGAAGATCCGCGCCAGTCAGATCAATGGCTGCGGTTTCTGCGTCGACATGCACACCAAGGACGCCGCGCACGCCGGGGAGACCTCGACAATGCCTGAGCCTGGCCGCGGCCTGGCGGGAGGCCACGGTGTTCACCGAGGCTGAGCGCGCCGCCCTGGAGCTGGCCGAGCAGGGCACGCGTATCGCTGACGCGGCCGGCGGTGTCACCGACGAGGCCTGGGCGAATGCCGCCAAGCACTACGACGAGGACCAGCTCGCGGCCCTGGTATGCGCCGTCGCCTTCATCAACGCCTTCAACCGCGGGTTCGTCATGGTTCAGCAGCCCGCCGGGGACTACCAGCCCAGCCAGTTCGGATAACGAGGAGTAGCTGGCCGCGCCGGCGGCGCTATCTCGCAGCACCTGACCGAAGGAGCCGCGACCTCGGACAGGCCTTTCGCGCACGCAGGCCTCGCCGACAAGCTGACCCTGGTGGAGGCCATGTTCGGCCTGTGCGCGATCGGGTTGATTCCGGGTCTGCTGGTGGGCGGGCTGCTGGCGGACCGCGTCGGCAGGCGTCCCGTGCTGCTGGCTGGGCTTGCCTTATCGGTGATCGGCGGCGGGGTGCTGATCATCGGCGCGTACGGCATCGGGTGGCTGTTCGCCGAGCGCCTGATCGTGGGACTGGCGAGCGGCAGCGCGTTCAGCGCGGGCGCCGCGCGGATCAAAGAACTGTCGGCACCGCCGTACCAGGAACGCGCCTCCTGGCGCGGCCGCGCGGCGGGCCGGGGCGCGATGACATTGGGCTTTGCTCTGGGCCCGCTGGCGGCGGGTGCGCTGGCGCAGTGGGCACCGCTGCCGACCGCTCTTCCCTACCTGCCGCAGCTCGTGCTCACCGCCTTCGCGCTGGCACTGGTCACCAAGACGCCAGAGACCGTGCGGCGGGACGCAGCGGGCGGCCCTGGTGGCGGGCGGTGGGGGCAGGTGCGGGTCAGCGGCCTGGCCGAGCCGCGGTTCCGGTAGGTCGTCCTGCCGCTGGCGCCGTGGGTGTTCGCCTCGGTCGCGATCGCCATGGTGTATGTGCCCGGCCTGGTAGCCGACCGGGTCCCGGGCATCGTCGTCGCCTTCGCCGCCCGCTGTCGCGCTGTGCGCGGCCCTGGGGGGCGTCGCTGTCCAGCCGCTCGCGCGGCGGTTGGTCGGCCACGATCACCTCAAGCGCCCGCGACTGCTTATCGCCGGGCTGGTGCTGGTGATCGCCGGCCTGCTGGCAGAAGCCGGCATCTCGCGGTTACTGCCTGCGGCAGTTCCACCGTTTGCTGGACACTCTCAACCGACTTGGGCGGCAGCCTGCGGAAAAAGAGGTCGCTGGTTCCCGCCAGCGGGAATTAGTGGCGGTGGAACTCGGCGAGCCAGCGGCACTGGTCTGGCTACCCGGGGGTGGCCGTGATCTTGATCCGGGCCGGGGTGAGTCCGTCCGCGCCGAACGCTTCGATCTCGGCGCGCCGCAGCGGCCAGGGCGGGAGCGTGGTGAGGGGCGTGGTGTCATCGTGAACCGCGGCGATGACAAGCAGCGTTCCGCCGGGTCCGACCAGGCGGCTGACGCTGGCGATGGCCTGGCGGCGGGGCGGGTCGGGCAGGGCCTGGACGGTGATGATCTCGATGACCAGGTCGTAGGCGCGCAGCCATGCCTGCGGGTAATCGAGCAAGTCGGCGACAACGTACCGGACCGCGGAACCGCCGAATCGCTGCCGGGCGAGCCGGATGGCGGTGCCGGAGATGTCGAAGCCGGTGGTGTCGAACCCCAGCCCGGCGACGTATTCGGCGTCGGCGCCCAGGGCGCAGCCAACCACCACCGCGCGGTGGCCCACTGGACGAGCAGCGGATGAGGCTGGCGGCGGCTCCACGGGATCGGCACCTGCCCGCGCGCACCCGCGGCGTACAGGCGGTCGAACCAGCCGGTCGGGTCGCCTGCGGCAAGCGACGCCGAGGCCAGCCGGGCCTCCTCCTGTTCCTCCAAGGCGCGCTGGGCGGCGTCCATGGCTGCCTCCTCACGCTGATGGGGACCAGTGGACATAGCTGCCTCCGCGGGATGAATCCGGGACGACCTTGAAAGCAGCACGTTCCGGTACTTCGCCACGGTCTGGGTCGAGTGACAGCTATATGATCTTGATCGGAGGCGGAAAGTGGTGGTTAACCTGGTAGAACATTGGTGGGCCGTACTGGATTTGAACCAGTGACCTCTTCCGTGTCAGGGAAGCGCTCTCCCGCTGAGCTAACGGCCCTCGATGCCTCGTCGAGATGCTACCA
>Ga0335081_10021719_pt1 | contig 10382 bp, 11 predicted proteins | sample Lox_Sample_35_FD_206713 | JGI IMG/M metagenome (GOLD analysis project Ga0335081, IMG submission 206713) | Soil microbial communities from Loxahatchee National Wildlife Refuge, Florida, United States - Lox_Sample_3.5 | ecosystem: Environmental > Terrestrial > Soil > Wetlands | place: USA...
CGGCCGCTCTGGACGCGGCTGTTCGAGCTGGGAGCGCCGCAGGGCCTCGTCGAAGGAAGCCTCGCGGCGCTCGACCAGTGCGCGCTGGAGAACTGGCACTTCTTCATGCGCGCGCTCGACGCGGAGCCGGACCTGACGCCGCTCGAGCTGCAGCTGCAGTGGCGGGTGGACTACGCGAAGGACTTCGCCGGCGCCGCCGCGCTGCGCGAACGTCGGCGCGCGCCGGCGGGCAGGGTCACCTGCGCCGTCGCGGACCGGCCGGTGCGGCCGCGCGACCCGGTGCTGCTCGATGCCCGGCAGGTCGGATCGGTGATCGCGTCGGGGTACTCGAGCGTGCTGCAGCGATGGGTGGCGTGGGCGCTGCTGCGGCGCGAGCTTTCGTGGCCCGGCATCTGCTTCGAGGCCGCCACGGCCGAGGGCCTGGTGGCGCTGCAGACCCGGTCGGCGCCGCTGATCAACAACCGCAGCCTCTTCGTCGACCCGCATCGCCACAGCCACCAGACGCGCGGCAGCGACGCGTTTCCCCCGCTGGTGACGCCGTGAGGTTCCACGGGCGGGCGGTGGTGGTGACCGGCGCGTCGCGCGGCCTGGGCCGGGCGCTGGCGCTCGCCTTCGCCGCGGAAGGCGCGCACGTGGTGGCGGGCTGGCACCGGCGCGAGGCCGACGCGGCCGAGACCGCGCGCCTGCTGGGGCCGAACGGCGAGATCGCCCGCTTCGACGTCACCCGGCCCGACGAGGTGGACGCGGCCTTCTCGCGCCTGCACGCGGCGCGCGGGCGCATCGACGTGCTGGTGAACAGCGCGGGCGTGTCGAAGGATGGCGCGTTCGCGCTCATGTCCGCGAGCGACCTGCGCGAGGTGCTCGAGGTCAACCTCGAGGGCGCGTTCCACTGCACGCGTGCGGCGGTGCCGTTCATGCTGCGCGCGAACGGCGGCGCGGTGGTGAACGTCGCGAGCGTGGCGGGCCTGCGGGCGAGCCCGGGGCAGGCCAACTACGCGGCGTCGAAAGGCGGCCTGCTCGCGCTCACGCGGACGGTCGCGGCGGAGCTGGCGCCGAAAGGAATCCGCGTCAACGCGGTGGTGCCGGGGCTGGTCGACGCAGGCATGGCGCAGCACCTCGATCGGAGGGTGGCCGCGCGCTGGCGCGACGCGACGCCGCTGGGCCGGCTGGCGCGGCCGGACGAGATCGCGCGCGCGGTGCTCTTTCTCGCCTCGGATGACGCGAGCTACGTGGTGGGGCACGCGCTGGTGGTGGACGGGGGGCTGACGCTGTGAAGCAGGCGTTCCTCTTTCCGGGGCAGGGCTCGGAGGTGCCGGGCATGGGCGGCGCGCTCCTCGAGCGGCCCGGGCCGGTGCGCGATCTCCTGTCGCGGGCGTCGAAGGCGCTCGGCTTCGATCTCGCGGCGGCCATTGCCCGCGGCGCGCCGTCGCTGGCCCGCACCGAGGTGAGCCAGCCCGCGCTGGCGGCCGTGTGCATCGGCAGCTCGCTCGAGCTTGCCGCGGGCGGCGTCCGCCCCGACGCGGTGTGCGGGCACTCGGTGGGCGAGCTGGCCGCGTTCTGCGTCGCGGGTTGCCTCGAGCCGGAGGAGGCGATCGACTGCGCGATCGATCGCGGCCGGCTGATGGGCGCGGCGGCGCGGCGGTCGCCGGGCGGCATGTGCGCCGTCCGCGTGCGCGAAGCGGAGCTGCCCGCGGTGCTCGCCGCGGCCGACGTGGAGCTGGCCGCGCACAACGCGCCGGAAGAGTGGGTGGTGACCGGCGGGCGGGCCGCGCTGGCGGCGGTGGCCGCGCGCTTCCCCACCGTGCCGCTGCGCGTCGCCGGCCCCTGGCACAGCCGGGCGATGGCCGGCGCGGAGGCCGCCTTTCGCGAGCGGCTGCGCAGGGTGTGCTGGCAGCGGCCGCGCATTCCGCTCGCCGCCAACGCGACCGGCGCGTGGGTGGCGCACGAGGACCTGGCCGATCTGCTCGCCGGCCAGCTCACGCACCCGGTGCGGTGGGCGGGCACGCTGGACACGCTGGCGCGCGCGGGCGTGACGACCTGGCGCGTGATCGGCCCCGCCCGCGTGCTGCGCGGGCTGTGCCGCGCCAACCTCGGCGCGTCCGCGCGCGTGATCGCGAGCGAGGGCGGCGAACTGCAGGAGGCGCGCGCGTGATCGACCCGCGCAGGCTGCGCCCGCTCGCACTGGGCGCCGACGAGGTGCGGCGGCTCCTGCCGCACCGGCCGCCGCTCCTGCTGGTCGATGCCGTGACCGCCTTCTCGCCGGAAGTGCCCGCGCTGCGGGCGATGAAGGAGATCTCCGCCGCGGAGCCCGTGTTCGCCGGGCACTTCCCCGGTTTTCCGGTCTGGCCCGGCGTCTACACGGTGGAAGGCCTCGCGCAGGCCTGCGCGCTGTGCGGGGCGCTGCAGGATGGCCCCGCGCAAACGGCGCTGCTCGCGGCGGTCAACGTCAAGCTGCTGCGGCCCGCGCGCGCCGGCGACCGGCTCGACTACCTGGTCGCGCATACGCACCAGGTGGACGCGCTGCACCGCTTCGAGGTGGAGGCCGCGGTCGGCGGCCAGGCGGTCGCGAGCGGGACGCTGACGCTCGCGATGCAGGCCGCGAAGTGAAGGCCCTGCTCGCCGCCGCCCTCGCCGGCTGCGCGCCGGCCATCGTCTGGAGCGGCGGGAGCGCCGACCGCCGCCTGCGCGCCGAGGTGCGGTCGGCTCGCGGCGAGCAGTGGGTGCGGGTGGCCGGCTCGGATGGACCGCGATTCGAGGCGATCGCGACCGGTGGGATCACCTTCTCCGCCGACGGCAGGCGGTTCGCGTACCCGGCGCAGCGCCACGGCCGCTGGCTGATGGTGGTGGACGGCACACCGGCCGGCGATTGGGACGGAGTGGCCGAGCCCGCGTTCAGCGCCGACGGATCGCGAATCGCCTGGCTGGCCGAGAGCGGCGGGCGGTGGCGGCCGGTGGTGGACGGCATCGACGGCAAGGGCTACGAGGCGATCGCGGCCGGCTCGCTCTGCTTCAGCGGCGACGGCCGGCACGTGGGATTCGTGGCGCTGACGGGCAGCTGCGCGGCCATCGTCGTCGACGGCGTCGAGGGCGGGTGTCACGAGGCGGTCGCCGGCCTGCGACTCGTCGCGGGCGGCGCGGCCGCAGTCGTTCGCGACGGAGGCCGCGTGCACCTCCTGCGCGGCAGCGCCACGGGGCCCGGCTGGGATGCCATCGGCGACTGGCTGGTGACGCCCGACGGCGCGAGGGAAGCGTACGCGGCGCTCGCGAACGGACGCTGGTACCCGGTGATCGACGGCGCGGCCGGCCCGGCGGCCGACGCCGTCCGACAGTGGCGCTTCGGCGACGGCGGCCGGCGCGTCGCCTTCGTAGCGGTCGAAGGGTCCTCCGCACGGGTGGTGATCGACGGCGTGAAGGGCCCCGGCTTCGCCGCGATCCGCCACCTTGCGCTCGCCGACCGCGCCCCGACGTTCGCCTACTCGGCCGAGGACGAGCGTGGCGCGTGGGTGGTGATCGACGGCGAGCGGCAGGGGCGCTTCGCGGCCGTGCTCGACCTCGCGCTCTCCTCCGACGGGCGGCGCGCGGCGTTCGTCGCGCGGCGCAGCGGCCACACGTTCGTGGTGCACGACGGCCGCGAAGTGCCGCTCGACGCGGTGATCGAGGGCACGCTGGTCCTGTCGCCCGACGGCGAGCACTGGGCGGTGGTCCAGGCCGATGCGGAGAAGCGCCGCTTCCAGGTGAGCATCGACGGGCGGCCCGCCGCGCCGGTGGCGGCCGACGACGTACTCGTGGGGCCGGACTTGCGCCCGTTCGTGTCTCGCGAGCTGGACGAAGCTTTCGCTGCGGCGGGGAGCATGCGATGAGCGAGCGACTCTACGAGGTGGACGCGCGCAGGTGCATTCGCTGCGCGGCCTGCGCCAGCGTGGCGCCGGGCCTGTTCGCCATCGAAGGCCCGGTGGCCGCCGTGGTGCGCGGTCCGGCCGACGATGCCGAGCGCTGGCGCTGCGAGGTAGCGGTGCTCCTGTGCCCGACCTCGACCATCCGGCGGCGGGAGTCAAGCCATGGGCGCTGACCTGTTCGCCGAGCTGGCGGCGACGGCCGAATCGGCGCGCTGGAAGCTCGCCGACGTCCCCTGGTCTTCGTTCGAGCCCGCGCGCGCCACGGCGGGCCTGCGCGCGCTGGTGCGCGAGATGGCGTTCTTCGAGCAGGCCACGTTCTCCGCGACGCAGAAGTTCATGCAGGCGTTCGCCGACGACCTCGCGTTCACCCAGTGGGTCTCGGTCTGGTTCTACGAGGAGACGCGCCACCCGCTGGTGCTGATGCGCTGGCTCGAGCTCGCCGGCGAGAGCTGCGACGACGCGTTCGTCGCGCGCGGCCGCGTCTCGGCGCCGTTCATGCGCTCGCGCACCGGCACGCTGGTGACCAACGTCATCTCGGAGATCACCGCCGCGGGCGCGTACCTGGCGCTGGCGCAGGCGGCGCCGGAGCCGCTCTTGGCCGAGCTGGCGCGGCGCGTGGCCGGCGACGAGGCGCGGCACGCGGCGAGCTTCTTCCGCTTCGCGCGGCAGCGCATCGAGCGCTCGGCCGGGCGCGACCGCGAGCGGCTCGACGCGATCAAGGTGCTGCACTTCTGGCTCAACGAGAGCGCCAATGTCACCCACCCGGTCAACCAGACCATGGAGCGGCTGCGCGGGCTCGAGCCGGTGTCGGGCGTGCGCGCCGACGCGGCCGCGCTGCGGGCGCGCATCTGCGGCGTGGTGGGGTTGCTCGCCGACGTGCCGCTGGGCAGCCCCGACGACGTGCCGGCCGTCCTGGTGGAGCTGACCGGCCGCCTGCACGCCGGCGCATGACCGCGCACCGCCGCGGCCGCGCCGACATCGAAACCGGCACGGAGGCAACAAGCAACCACGCTTGAACATCGATCAGGTGTCGCGCCCGGCGTACCAGGCGATGCTGGGGCTGGAGAAATATCTCCACGAGAGCAGCCTGCCGCCCGCGCTGCTGCACATGCTCAAGCTGCGCGCCTCGCAGCTCAACGGCTGCGCGTACTGCATCGACATGCACTGGAAGGACGCGCGCAAGGCGGGCGAGAGCGACCAGCGGCTCTACGGGCTCGATGCGTGGCGTGAGTCGCCCTACTACAGCGACCGCGAACGGGCCGCGCTCGAGTTCGTCGAGTCGCTCACCGACATCCAGGACGGCCACGTGCCCGACGACGTCTACGAGCGGGCGCGCGCCCGGTTCGGCGAAAAGGAGCTGGTCGACCTGGCGATGGCCGCGGTGGCGATCAACGGGTGGAACCGGCTCGCCATCGCCTTCCGCGCCGAGGCGGGCAAGTACCAGCCGCGCTAGCGCGCACCCTCGAGCAGGTACAGCAGCATCTGCAGCCGCAGGCCGTTGTACGCGAAGGCGACGCCGTCGTCGGCCGCGATGGTGCCGTTGATGCGCATGTTCTCGTTGTTCGGCAGCGATCGCCACAGGTCTGTCTTCCCCGTCTTCAGGTCCATCCGGTAGACGCGCACCTCCGGCGTCCGGTACCCGGTCTGGATGTAGACGGAGCTTCCGTCGTGGGCCCACCCGGCGAACCCCGACTCGGTGACCTTGCCGTGCTTGAACTCGAAGGCGCGCTCGTCCTTCTCGCTGCCGAAGGCGCGCAGGTGGAGCTTTCCGTCTTCGAGGAACAGCGCCATCCACTTCCCGTCCGGCGACAGCGTGGCGTCGAACTGGCTGCTGGTGCCGGGCACCGGCCGCATCTCGGTGCCGTCGAGCGGCCGCAGGTAGGCGCGGAACGACTGCCCTTGCTCCTTGGCGCCGATCAGCAGCGTCTTGCCGTCCGGCATCAGCCCGGCGAACTCCACGTGGTACCTGGCGTCGATCGAGATGCGGCGCGGCTCGCCGGCGCCGGTGGGGTACATCATGACGTGCGGGTCGTCTCCAAAGATGAGCGAGAACGCCCACTTCCCGTCCTGCGAGAGAGAGCTCGCGGCGCCCTCGCCGAGGCGGACCGCGGGCGAGCCGTCGGTCCTGCGCAGGTAGGTGCCGTAGAACGGTCCCTCGCCCTCGTTCTCCTCGCTCAAGAGCAGCGACTTGCCGTCGCGCGAGAGCGCGATGGGGTGCGATCGATCGAGCGCGTTGCAGTCCTTTTCCACCTTGTCGCCGGGCCCGTAGCAGCGGGTGAGGAACTGCTGCCGCATGAAGCGCACCAGCATGCGGCCGTCGCGGGCCACGTCCATGACCTTGAGGTTGCCGGGCGCCTGCGCGAGCAGCCGGTGGTCGCCCGCGAGCGTGACCGCGTGGATGCCGGAGTCGAAGCTGCGCTCCGAGGCGCCGTACCAGACCTCGTTTCCCGACGGCGACCAGGCCAGCCCCTGCAGCGTGGAGTACTCGCCGGTCAGCACGCGCTTCTGCCCCTTGCGGTCGACCACCGCGATCCAGCCGCGATCGTCGGGGGCGTAGCGCTGGTCGAGGAATGCCACCCATTTCCCGTCGGGCGAGACGCGGATGTTGCCGATGGCGCCGGTGCTCTCGAGCACCTTGGTGCCCAGCGGGAACTCCAGCTGCTGCGCGCCTCCCGCGTGGCGCACCACCGCGAAGGTGGTGCCGTCGGGCATCCAGTCGGCGGAGTCGACCTGCTCCAGCACTTCGCGCGGCGCCGTCCCGCCCAGCGGCATGCGCGCCAGCGTGGACTTGATGGTGCCGGTGTTGGTGGGGATGCCGCCCAGCTTCACCAGCATCTCGCCCGAGCGCGAGATGGCCGCGATCTCCACGTCCTTGACGCCGGTGGGCTGGGTGGACGGCCGGTCGATGCGGGTGGTGAACAGCGCCGAGTCGTATCCGCTCAGCGCGGTGTAGACGGCGGTGAAGCCGTCGGGAGCGAAGCGCGCCTCGATGGGCCGCTCCGAGCCGGTGGAGAGCAGCTTGTAGTGCGGCTCGGGCAGGCCGCGGTCGCGGCGGCCCAGGCCGAGCCCGACGCCGATGCCGAGGCCGAGGACGGCCACGATGGCCACCGCCGGCCGGACGATGCGCATGGGCGAGCGGCGCAAGGGCAGGCCGCCGGGCCCGGTGGTGGTGGAGGGAATGGTGGCCAGCTCGAAGGCGATCTCGTGCGCTGCCTGGTACCGATCCCCCGGCTGCTTCTCCAGGCATCGCCGCACCAGTCGCTCGAGAGCGGCCGGCACCGCGTCGGGCAGGTCGGGCGGCTCGTTCTGCAGAATGGCCGCCGCCGTCTCCATCGGCGTGGCCCGGTCGAAGGACGGCTTGCCGGAGAGCATCTCGTAGAGGATGGAGCCGAAGCTGAAGATGTCGCTGCGCGCGTCGGTGGGCTCGCCCCTCACCTGCTCCGGCGACATGTAGCCGATGGTGCCCATGATGGTGCCGGTGAGCGTGTGCGGCTTCTTCGCGGCCGAGTCGCCCGGCTTGCTGCGCTCGATGAGCTTGGCGATGCCGAAGTCGAGGATCTTCACCCGCCCGTCGCTGCAGACGAAGACGTTCTCGGGCTTGAGGTCGCGGTGGATGACTCCCTTGGAGTGCGCGGTCGACAGCCCCTGCGCGATCTGCACGCCGATGTCCACCACCCGCTTCCACGGCATGGGCTTGCCCGCCATGCGGTGGCGCAGCGTGCCGCCCTCGAGCAGCTCGGAGACGATGTACGGCCCGCCATCGTGCGAGCCGATGTCGTAGACGGCGAGGATGTTGGGGTGGTTGATCGAGCCGGCCGCGCGCGCCTCCTGCTCGAAGCGCTGCAGGTCCTCCTCGCTGTGCGCGCCGGGGGTGAGCACCTTGAGCGCGACGCTGCGGCCGAGCTTGCGGTCGTGCGCGAGGAATACCCGGCCCATGCCGCCCTGTCCCAGCTCGCGGTCGATGGTGTAGCGGTCGGCGATGATCGACGGCGGCGCGGCGACGTCGCGGGCGGGCTGCGAAGGAGCCGTGCCGGCGATCGCCGGCGTGGTGCCGCGCGGGACCGCGCCGGGCCCGGCCCCGGGTTGGTCCGGCTGGATCGGTGCGCTTTGCGGCTCCGCCGGCTCTGCCCCCGTCTTGTTCATCCGGCCATTCTACCGAGACGGCGAGCCGTTCCTCCAGTGCCGCGGCCCTTCGTGCGCGCACGCCCTGCGCGCCGCGCGACGAAGGCGGCGGCGCGTCGATTGCAACCCGCCAGGGCGGGGGTGCCCATGAAAACGACCATCAGCGTGATCAAGGCCGACATCGGCTCGATCGGCGGCCACATCTGCCCGTCGGCGAAGCTGCTCGAGAGCGTCGGCTCGCTCGTCCGCGAGCGCGCGCGCGACTTGCTCATCGACTTCTCGGTGAGCTCGACCGGCGACGACATCGCCATCCTCATGACCCACCGCCGCGGCGAGGGCGACGGCGAGATCCACCAGCTCGCCTGGGACGCATTCGTTGCAGGCACGAAGGTGGCCCGGGCGCAAGGGCTGTACGGCGCCGGGCAGGACCTGCTCAAGGATGCGTTCTCGGGCAACGTGCGCGGCATGGGCCCCGCCGTGGCCGAGCTCGAGTTCGAGGAGCGGCCGGCGGAGCCGTTCCTCTTCTTCGCCGCCGACAAGACCGACCCCGGCGCGTACAACCTGCCGCTCTACCTCGCCTTCGCAGATCCGATGAACACGCCGGGCCTCCTGCTCGCGCCCGGCATGGGCAAGGGCTTCCGCTTCGTGATCATGGACGTGGGCTACACCGAGGGAGATCGCGTGATCGAGCTGGAGGCGCCGCGTGACCTGTACGCCATCGCCGCGCTGCTGCGCGATCCGGAGCGGTACGTGGTCGAGTCGGTGTGGTCCAACGCCTCGGGCGCGCAGGCGGCGAGCGTGGCCACCTCGCGGCTGCACAACATCGCCGGCAAGTACACCGGCAAGGACGACCCGGTGATGCTGGTGCGCGTGCAGAGCGACTTCCCGGCCACCGGCGAGGTGCTGGCGCCGTTCGCCACCGGCCACTTCGTCGCGGGCGGCATGCGCGGCTCGCACCAGATGCCGCTGATGCCGGTGCGGCTCGGCTCGGGCATCTCGTACTTCGACGGCCCGCCGGTGGTGTCGTGCGCGGCGTACTCGATGAAGAACGGCAAGCTCACCGAGCCGGTCGACGCGTTCGCGCACCCGTTCTGGGACACGGTGCGGGCGCGCGTGTCGGAGAAGGCGATCGAGATGCGCCGGCAGGGGTTCGTCGGCGCCGCGATGCTGCCGATGGCCGAGCTGGAATACACCGGCATCACCCAGGCGCTCGAGGTGCTCGAGCCGCGCTTCAAGGTGCGCCCGCCGAGGTGAACGGGGCCGTCACGGCTTCGCCGCGAGGCGCGGCGGCGCCATCAGGCCGTGCGCATCCTTCAGCAGGCTCGCGATCGCGCTCCAGTCCGGCCGGCCGCCGAGGCGCGCGCCGATCCAGCCGCGGACGCCGACGTACGGCGGCACGAAGAAGCGCGCGGGGTCGGCCTTGACCAGCGCCTCCTGCACGCCGAAGCCGGCCGCCATCACCACCGCCACGTGCACGGCGCCGTGGTGGTGCGTGTCCATCATCGCGAAGACCTTGCCGACGCGGAAGGTGGGCTCGCCCCAGGCCAGCTTCTCGGTCACCTCGGGGAGCGCGAGGCAGATGCGCCGCACGCGATCGATCGCCCGCTGCTCGGCCTTCGTGGTCGCCCGCTTGATCGGATGCATGCCGGTTACCGCTTGTCCGAGAGCGCGCTGCGCAGGACCTCCAGCTCGCCGCGCAGCTGCTCGATGATCGCGTCGCGCTCGGCGACCGAGCGCCTCAGGTCGCTGAGGTCGATGAGCAGCCCGCGCACCTGCGCGCGCAGCCGCTGGAGTTCGCCGCCGTCGGCCGGCGCGGCCGCGGCCGGCTGCATCACCGGCGGCACGCCGCCGCTCTCCTGCAGCAGCCGCTCCAGCCGCTCCTTTGCCTCCGCGTCGGGGATGGGATCGAAGGCGATGCCGATGCCGGTCTTGCGCCCGAGCGACGCCGCGCGGTCCGGACGGATGGTGTCGGCCACGCTCCCTGCGATCGAGAGGAGCTGCCGGCCGCCGGTGCGCGAAAGGCCCAGCTGCACCTTTGCGCCGACCGCGAGCACCTTCTCGGTGCGCACGAACAGGCCGCTCTGCGAGATGGTCTCCACCTCGCCGGAGAACTGCCCGTCGTCCACGCTGACCACTGCGGTGAGCGAGCGGGCGCGGACCCGGCGGTGCCTGCGCTCGGTGCGCTGGGCCATGCCGTCACAGTAGCGCAAGATGGCCGGCGAGGGAGAGGTGGGCTCATATTGCGCGGCGCTGCGCGAGCGGTTCAAGCTCGGCCCCGGCATCGTCGATCACGTCAACGACGATCCGCGGTCGGGCCGCGAGAAGGGCCTGGTCTGCCGGGCCTGCAAGGACGCGGTGGTCGGA
>Ga0335081_10021723_pt1 | contig 10381 bp, 8 predicted proteins | sample Lox_Sample_35_FD_206713 | JGI IMG/M metagenome (GOLD analysis project Ga0335081, IMG submission 206713) | Soil microbial communities from Loxahatchee National Wildlife Refuge, Florida, United States - Lox_Sample_3.5 | ecosystem: Environmental > Terrestrial > Soil > Wetlands | place: USA: Florida...
CGCAGTACACGGCGACAGCGATAGCAGCATCGCGGCGAGCGCGGCACTCGCGGTCAGGCAGCGCGGGAAATGGCGAGGCAGAGCTGTCACGATGTCTTTAGAATCGAGCGTGGCTGGCGTTGTGGCGTGATCGGTCACACCGTGTCAACGAGGATGGCGCGGAAGTCGTTGACGTTGGTGTAGGTCGGGCCGGTCAACAGCAAGTCCTTGAGGGCCGCGAAGAAACCGGTCGAATTGTTGTCGGCGAGAAAGGCGGCAGGATCGAGGCCGAGGGCCTTGGCCCGTGCCACTGTCTCGCCATCGACGACGGCACCCGCTGGATCATTGGCATCGCCAGCGCCGCCATCGGTGCCATCGGTGTCGGCGGAGATTGCGGCGACGCCGGCCGTGCCGGCAAGCTCGATGGCGAGCGCCAGCGCGTATTCCTGGTTGGGTCCGCCGCGCCCCTGGCCGCGGATGGTGACGGTCAGTTCGCCGCCGGACAGGATCACGGCGCGCTTGCCTTGGGCGCGCAGGTCACGCGCGATCCTGGCCTGCGCCGCCGCCACCTGGCGCGCCTCGCCCTCGACCTGGTCGCCGAGCGAGACGCATTCGTAGCCCGCCGCGCGGACCGCTTGCTCCGCCGCGCGCTGGCTGTCGGCCGGCCGCGCGGCCAGCGCGAAACTGGTGTTGGCGAAGATCTTGTCGCCGGGTTTCGGCGATTCGTTATTCGGATCGTTCAAGGCGCGCATCACGCTCGCCGGCAGATCGAGTTTGTACTTGGCGACGATGGCGCGGGCGTCGGTAAGCGTGGTCGGGTCGGGCACGGTCGGCCCGGAGCCGATGGCGGAGGGATCGTCGTGCGGCACGTCAGAGATGGCGATGGTCGCAAGTTTTGCCGGATAGGCGTGCTGCGCCAGCCGCCCGCCCTTGATGCGCGAGAGATGCTTGCGCACGCAGTTGATCTCGCCGATCACCGCGCCGGAGCGCAGCAGCGCCCGCGTCACCGCCTGCTTGTCGGCAAAGGAAATACCCTCGGCCGGCGCGATCCAGTTGGCGGAGGCGCCGCCCGACATCAGCACCAGCACGAGATCCTGATCACCGGCGCTCTCGGCGAGCTTGAGCGCGCGGCTTGCCGCCTCAAGCCCGGCGGCGTCGGGGATCGGGTGCCCTGCCTCGACCATTTCGACGGCGCGCGTCGGCCGCCCGTAGCCGTGCCGCGCCACCGCGAGCCCGGTCAAGCGCTGGCGCGGCAATTTGTGCTGGTCGAGATAGAAGGCTTCCGCCGTTTCCGTCATCGAACCCGCGGCTTTGCCGGCGGCTAGCAGAATAAGCTTGCTGGCCGGCGGTTTGGGCAACAGCGGCGGCAGGCAGGTCGAGGGATGCGCCGCGGCTACCGCGACACGGAAAAGTCTTTCGAGAAACTGACGCCGGTCGTTTTGCATCGCGGCAACATATTCCGACAAAAGCCGTCTAAAAACAGCCCCTTTATCTTTCCCCGGCGTGCCTGGATCGGTTAGCCTTCCCCACAAAACAAAAATGCAAATCCGGAGAGCAAAATCATGGCTGAGCAATCGGTCGTCCAAGTGTCGCGCCTGCTCGACGAGCGCGGTCTGAGCTCATTCCATGTCAACCTGATGATCTGGACCGTGCTGCTGTCCTTGATCGACGGCTACGACATCGCCGCCATCGCCTTCGCCGCGCCGCACCTGATCCGCGAGTGGCACATCAATCCGCACGCACTCGGCCCAGTATTCAGCGCAAGCCTGATCGGCATCCTGTTCGGTTCGGCGATCTTCGGCTGGGTCGGCGATAAGTATGGCCGCAAGGCGGCGCTGATCAGCGCCAACCTTTTGTTCGGCATATTCACCTTCGCAGCCGCTTACGCGAGCAATCTCGATCAGTTGTTCTGGCTGCGTCTGCTCGCCGGCCTCGGTATCGGCGGCGTCATTCCAAACATCGTCGCGATCAATGCTGAGTCGGCTCCGCGCCGTCAGCGCGCGACGTTGGCGCTGGTCGCTGTCGGCTTCGTGCCGGTCGGTGGTGCAATTCCCGGCTTCGTCGCGGCGACGCTCGTCCCGACGCATGGCTGGCCGATCCTCTTCACCATCGGCGGCGTGGTGCCGATCCTGCTCGCGCTCGCAGGCCTCATTTGGCTTCCGGAATCGATCAAGTACATGGCGCTGCACGAAAGCCAACGCGGCAAGATGGAGAAGCTGATCGCGGCGATCAGTCCCGGTACCATGGTGCCGGCGAACGCGCGCTTTGTCATCGAAGACGAGAAGCAGCAGTACCCGGGATTCAACCCGGCGCACCTGTTCAAGGAAGGTCTGACATTGATCACGCCGCTGCTGTGGTTGCTGTTTGCGGTCAACCTGATGGGCTATTTCTTCCTGCTGTCGTGGACGCCGACGCTGATCTCGGCTTTGAAGCTCCCGCCGCAAGCCGGCGCGCTCGCGGGCGCCATGATTCAGGTCGGCGGCACGGTCGGCTCGCTTGCGCTCGCTCGCTGGTTCCAACGGCGGCGCTTCGCCGCCATTGCAATCGTGTTTGTGATCGCCGTGCCGGCGGTCGCTTCGATCGGCTACGCGGGCCTCACCTCGCAAACCGCGCTTTTGATTGCCACGTTCTTTGCTGGCTTCTGCGTGCTCGGCATTCAGACCGGTATCAACGTCGCGGGCGCGCTGATCTATCCGACGTCCCTGCGTGCCAATGGCTCCGGCTGGGAGCTGGGCATCGGTCGGATCGGTTCGATCGTCGGCCCGCTGGTCGGCGCGCTGTTTGTCGGCTTGCCGGTCGATCGCCTCTACGTCTGGTCGTCGCTGCCGTTCGCCGCCGGCGCGGTCGTCTGCTTCCTGATTTATCGTCTCAACGCCGCGCGGCTGAAGGAGCGCCCATATCTCGTGGAACAGGAGGCGGTCGTCGCGGCCGAGTAGGGCGCTGGCGGGGGCCGCGGCGGGGGCATATGTTTCGGGACAAAGAGGAGTCTCCGAATTATGGACGAGAAAACCCGCACCGAGCTTGAAGCCGCCGTTTATCGCCGGCTGGTCGAGCATCTGCGCAGCCGTACCGATGTGCAGAACATCGACCTGATGAATCTCGCCGGCTTCTGCCGCAATTGCCTGTCGAACTGGATGAAGGATGCGGCTGACGCTAAAGGCGTTGCCATGACCAAGGACGAAAGCCGCGAGATCGTCTACGGCATGCCCTACAAGGATTGGCAGGCGAAGTACCAGAAGGAAGCGAGCCCCGAGCAGAAGGCCGCCTTCGCCAAGTCGAGCGTCAAGCACTAAGGGACGGCCGCCGGCTCACGAATGCCAGCTGATGCGATCGCCCATGTTGCGGCGGTCACGCGCCACGCGCGCCGCCGCCGCGCGCTCGGCTTCGCTTGCGATCAGCGGGCCGATGGAATCGACCTGGTTGAGGGCAATGAGCTGCAACACTTCCTTGTGCACCTCGCCACTCGCGCGGCGCGGCAACGTGTCGACGATCTGTAGATGCTCGGGCACGGCGGGAGCGCCGAGCTTGTCCGCGATCAATTTGCTCAACACACGATCCGAGAGCGCGGGTTCGGCCTCGACGAAGGCGTAAAGCCCCGTTCCGACCCGGCGATCGGGATAAGCAACCACGACGGCCTCGCGGATTCCCGGGTAACCCTTCAACAGTGTTTCGATCGATGGGGCATCGCGGACGAGACGCATGCCGCCGCCCTCGCGGTCGGCGAATTTCAGCACGCCGCGGGTGAGCCAAAGATAGATCTTCTTTCCACTCGCCATCCAGATGCGGGTCGGCCAGCTCTTGCGCGCCAAGATCCGCCGCTCCGCCGGCGTGAGCGCCTGCTCGGCATAGCGCCGCTTGTGCTTGAGCATGTGGCGCAGGTCTTCGTAAGCGGCGATGCGGAACAGCCGGCCCCGGCGCGAAAACCGGAAGGAGAGCTGGAAATCGGTGAGGTAGGCGTGGCCGTCATTTCCCTTGAGCCAGTTCTGCTCCTTGGCGAGATCGTTGTGGCAAATGCCGCAGCGATGTAATCGGCGCAACGCACTTCTCGCCGAGCGAAAATAAGCCAGGTCGCCGTAGGGCTTCGCGATGTATAGCGGCACGCCCTCGATCCAGCCACGCACCAGCAACGAGTTGCCGGCATAGAGCAGCGGCGGGGCGATGCCGGAGACGCCGCTCTTGTCCAGCCATTGCAGTGCGCGGCGTTCGTTCGACATCAGCAGATGTGCGAGCGGCCAACTCCACCACGGCACCTCGGCAAGGTGACGAAGCACGGCCTCCACTTCGCCGGCCGGCGTCATGAAGCGTCCGCGCTCGACGGTCGAAAACACGTCGCGCTTGAGAACGTGATGGGATTTCCAGCGATCGGCGATCGTAGACGATCCCTTGTCGCCCATATCAATGGCTCCGCGCGGCAGCATTTTCCCGCAGGACCGCTGATAGACGAGCCAGTCGGGAGGGGTCAAATCGTCAGGCCAGATGCTCCAATGCGCGAGCAAATTCGAGACGCCGGAACAGAACTTTCCGGCGCCGTCACGCAGAAAAATGGCCCTTATGCACAGATGTGAATGTCGGGGTTTTCGACCGCAGGCAGCGTCCGCGACGCGCGAATTTTCCGTATGACAAGGCAGCAAACCCGTCATTCAGGAGACCCCGATGCCTGCCACCGCCGCGGCCCATAAAGAAGAACACGCCCACCGCTTTGCCAAGGATCAGCTCAAGGCGATCATCGAGCGCATCGAGCGCCTGGAAGAGGAAAAGAAGGCGACCTCCGACGACATCCGCGACGTCTATGCCGAGGCCAAGGGCACCGGCTTCGACGTGAAGGCGCTGCGGCGCATCGTCTCCCTGCGCAAGCAGGACACCGACCAGCGCCGCGAGGAAGCGGCGGTGCTGGAAATGTATATGAACGCGCTGGGGATGCTCAACTGATGCGCGGCTAGCGCATCGAAACGATCTGCGGGCGCACGAAGGTCGCGGTGGCGACGAACGTCACGGCGTGGCCGCTGAAGCGGTCGGCTTCCATGCCGGCGTTCGGATCGGCTGAGAAGGACATCGCCAGCGCCATCGCCGGCTTCTGCAGCAGCGGCACTAGGGCCTTCGCATTATAGCTCTCGCCGGCGTGGCTCGCCGACATATAGGCGCTGACGCTCGGCGTCAGCATCGCCGCGCGCAGCCACGGGCTGCTCATGCTCTCGCCGCCGCCGGTCAACGTCGAAGCCGTCATCACCGTGGCGTTGCTCGCGCGCGGGACGAGGGTTGCTTCCGCCGGCAGCTTCGGCAGGTTGCCACCCATCGGGCGCAGCCGCGCCGGGGCGGGGACCGGCATCGGCGTCTCCTCGGCGTAGGCAAGCGCGACCGGCGCGGGCTTGGCCGGCTCAAGCGGCGCCGCCTCGACCTTGCCGGCCGAGTTGCCGCCGAGCGAGGCGGTCACGAACGTCTCTTCGCGCGTCGGCATGGTCGCCGAGGCGAGCGCAATCTGCGGCCGCGCCGCCGGCAGCGGCACGCGCGCAACCGGCGCCGTCTTCGGAGGCGTCAGGCTGGCGACCACGGTGGGCTTCGGCTGCGGCGGGTTGAGACTCGCCACCACGGTGGGTGCCGGCCGTCCCGTTGCCGGTACGGCGTAATCCTCGTCCTTGCTGAACAGGCCAGCGACCATGGTGCCCTTCTTCGGCACAACCTGCATGGCGTATTCTTCATCGTGCGCCGAGATCACGCCGGCTTCGCGCGCCGTTTCCAGCGACATGGCTGACGGCACGTTGCCGTGGCTCTCGACTTCTTCCAGCGCCAGCTTGTAGTTGCGCAGCGGCTTGCCGTCGGTCGGGATGTGCACGGTGCGCCCGTCGGGGAAGATCTTCTCCAGCGTCGGGCGGGCAATGCGCGGCCAGTGGCGGATCGAGCCGGTATCGAGGTGGACGAAAGGCGAGCCGGAGGTGGGATAGAAGCCGACGCCACCGCGTTGCAGCCAAAGGCCCACTTCGCGGATTTTCGCCAGCGGCACGCCGGGAATGTAGAAGTCGATCGCTTGGCCGTGGGTGTGCTCGCTGAACTGGGCAACGCCGGTCGAGCGCTCGCGCAGCATGGCGTTGGTCTGCGGCGAACGGTAACCGCAGACGACGTCGATCGGCGCCGTCGAGCCCGCTTCGCGCTCGACCTCCCACAACAGGTCGAACAGATGCGGGTCCATCTGCACTTCCTCGTTGCGCCGCCAGTCGCGCATGAACCAGTCGAGCTTCTTTAGCGCTTCGGCGTCATAGCGCCCGTTGCGCTTGAAGGTGACGGTGATGTTTTCGCCGGTGTGCAGGTGATGGAAGGAGAGGGTGCGGGTGTCGCCTTCGGCGACCGCGTTCTGCAGGGCATCATTGGCGCCCAGCAGGAATAGGGCGGCAATGCCAAGCCGCGTTCCGGCGTGAAGCATGAACTGGGCAACAGAACGCTGACGCGCCGCACGCAACCGCACTGACCGCTTCCGTGAAATTCGCCGTCCCACAGCCGCCGCTACGCCCCCGTGTGGCCGTCGCGACGACAGCCGACAGTTTTAACCGGAAGGGTTAAGGCCCCCTTACCCGGGGCTCCCCACAGGCCGTTTTGCTAGCCATTGAAAATGGCCGAAAAAGGCCGCGCAAGGGGTTCGTTTGTTGGACGATTTTCGGCCTGGGAAAAGCAAATGGCCGGGGCATTGCCCGGCCATTTTTCGCTGAATCGGCGCTGTTTTTAGCGGAACAGCCGCTCGAAGAACACGAAGGGGTTCTGCGCCTCGCGCCGCTCGACCCGCATCAGGATTTCCTGATTCGCCTTGTCCGTCGCGGCGTCGCGCTTGGGATCGGGCGGCGGCGCGACGTCGGCAACGCGGCGCTCGTCGCTGTGCATGATCGAATTGATGCGCTGGTCAAAGCCGTAGATGTCGTCGCGCATCTGCAGCTTGCCGGCCTCGTCGACGAAAGCGGTCTGGTAGGTGAGCAGCACCGTCGGCTTCTCCTGCAGCTTGAAGGTGCGCTCCTCCTGCCCGAACATCGCATAGATCTGCCGCGAGTTCGGCGTCGGGCCGTTCATCGACAGATGCAGCATGATCTCGCCGAACTTGGTCGGGTCCTCGACGCGCATGCAGCCGTGGCTGAAGGCGCGGCGGTCGTAGCGAAACAGGTTCTTCTCCGGCGTGTCGTGCAGGTAGACCTGGAACTTGTTGGTGAAATTGAACTTGATGCGGCCAAGCGCGTTGGCGGCGCCCGGCGGCTGCATGACGTTGATATGGCCGTCTGGCCCGCGCTTCACCTCAAGCCCCATGCGGTCGAAAATGTTCGGGTCGCTGGCGTAGAGCGGCAAGAGCTCGTTCTGGATGATCGACTGCGGCACGTACCAGGACGGATTGACCAGCACGTTGTCCATGGCCGCGGCGAGCATCGGCGTCGGCGTCTGCGGCTTCCCGGCCACGATCTTGGTGTGCCAGACCTCGTTGTGGTCGTGTACGACCTTGAGCGTGTAGTTGGGGACATTGACCATCACGTAGGTCGGGCCGAAGTCGCGCGGCAACCAGCGCCAGCGCTCCATATTGGCCATGATGCGCTCGACCATGTCGCTGCGCTTCGGCCCGTTGATGGCGGCGAGGGTCTTGTTGTCGATATTGCCGGTGGGGCGGATGTCGGCGCGCTGCTGCACCCGACGCACGGCATCGTAGAGCCGGCGGTCGTAAAGAATGTCGTCCGGCTTGCCCGGCAGGCCCAACTTGCTGCGCAGCGCCGGGATGCGTGCGTCGCGCGCGCCTGGGCGAATCAAAGCACCGTCGGGGACGCGATTGTCCGGCTCTTCGGCGCTGGCATTGGCGCGCAGCGCCGCGAGCTTTTGCTTCAGCGCGCGGAAGCCCGGATGTGGCGGATTGAAGCTGTCGAAGGTGGCGTTGACATCACCGTCTCCGGCAATCTTGCGCAGGACGTCGGACGTATCAGGCGTGTGATCGCCGTAGTCGACCTGGGCGAAAACGCGGGTCGGCGCGATGCGGCCGACTTCGAGATGGCGGGCGAAGGTGAGCGCCGAATTGGTGAGCGTGAGATCGGCATCGGCGAGCTGATCGGGGCCGGAGAGGCCGGCAAAATCCGGCACCGGATAGTCGCGGGCATCGAGCCCATCGGCGGCGGCGTCTTTCAGCCGCGCGATGGTCGCCTTGGCGCGGGCGGTGAGGGCGCCGTCCATGATCCACAGCGGGGCGTAATTGCGCGAGGCGTAGAAGTTTTCGACGGCCTTGCGGTCCGCCGCACGCTCGAGGTGCTTGTCGAGCTGCTTCGAGGTGACGATGCCGCGCAAACGCTCGCTGACCTGGGCGTCGCTTGCGGCGAAGATCTTGTCGAGAGCGCCAGCGACGGCGTTGCTGACGGACGTTTTCGGCGCGGCCGCCTGCGGCGCCGGCGGCGCGACATCGCGGTGCACCACCGGTCGGCCGTTGAGCGTGGGCGGCAGCGGCGCCAGCGATTCGACCTGACGCGGCGCGGCGAAGCTCAAGCCGGGCGCGCCGACGGCGAGCGCCAGCACGGCGCCGGCAAGCAGACGGTCGAATCGGATGTTACGCATATGAGACTCCACAAAACTCCGCGCCACTTCGAGAGCATGTAGCGGCGATGCGACTGACGCGCCACGCATCGCGCTGCATCGCTATTATGCGGCTGAACAGGCGCGGAGACGAACAAAAAGCGCGTCGCTTTAACGTTTACCTTGCATCACGGCTAACGCGGACGGCGCGCATGGTTAAGCGCGCCGCATTCGTTACTGCGCCGAGGCAGGCTCTTTCTTGTCGGACGGATCGCCGTCGAGGCCGAGGCCTTCGAGCTTGCGGTAAAGCGTCGAGCGCCCGATTTGTAAACGCCGCGCCACCTCCGACATCTGCCCGCGATAATGCGCGATGGCAAAGCGGATCATTTCGCGTTCGATGTCGTCGAGCGCGCGCACCTCGCCTTGCTCGTCGAGCAAAGCGAGCGCCGGCCCACGCATGGTTAACGCCGGCGATTGCGCGCCCGGCAGGTGCGGCGATTGCGGGCTCGCCAATGCTGGTGAATCGGGAACATTCGGTACATTTCTAATCACACTGTCGTGACCGTGGTCACCGTGTGCTGCGACCTGCGGGAATTCGGCAATGCCGATTTCCTCGCCCTCGGCGAGCACCACGGCACGGAAGATCGCATTCTCGAGCTGGCGCACATTGCCCGGCCAGTTATGCGCGATCAGCATTTGCATGGCCTGCGGCGCGATCGCGCGCACGGGCTTGCCTTCCTCGGCGGCGAAACGGGCAAGGAAATGCCGTACCAGTTCCGGCACGTCCTCCGGCCGCTTGCGCAGCGGGGGCACAGCGATTGGAAACACGTGCAGGCGGTAAAACAGGTCTTCGCGGAAGCGGCCGGCTTTCACGTCGGCGATGAGATCGCGATTGGTGGCGGAGATGATGCGCACGTCGACCTTCACCGGCTTGCGGCCGCCGACCGGCTCGACCTCGCCCTCTTGCAGCGCGCGCAATAGCTTGACCTGCGCGGCAAGCGGCAATTCGCCGACTTCGTCAAGGAACAGCGTGCCGCCGTCGGCCTCGACGAACTTGCCGGCGTGCTTTTCCGTGGCGCCGGTGAAGGCACCCTTCTCGTGGCCGAACAGAATCGACTCGACGAGGTTCTCCGGCATGGCGCCGCAATTGACGGCGACGAAGGGCTTCGCCCTGCGCGCGCTCGAGCCATGGATGGCACGCGCGATCATGTCCTTGCCGACGCCGGATTCGCCTTCGATCAGCGCCGGGATGTCGGAGCCCGCCGCCTTCTCCGCCGCGGCGAGAACTTTGCGCATCGCCGCCGAGCGCGTGACGATGTCGGCCATGGTCAGCGTGTTGTCGCGGCTGCGCGTCAGCCGCCGCAACTCGCCGGCAAGCGCTTTGCTGGCGAGAGCGTTGCGCAAGGAGACCTGAAGCCGTTCCGGGCTTGCCGGCTTGACCACGAAATCGCAAGCGCCGGCCTTCATCGCCGACACCACATTGTCGATGCCGCCGTGAGCGGTCTGCACGATCACGGGAATATCGAGGCAGGCCTCGTGCATCCGCGCCATGACGCCGAGCCCGTCGAGGTCGGGCATCACCAGATCGAGCACCAGGCAATCGACCGGGCGCTTGTGCGGGCCGGTGAGGATGTGGAGAGCGGCGTCGCCGCTTTCGGCGGTCAGGGGGTGGTAGCCGAAACGGCTGACCATGCTTTCGATCAGGCGGCGTTGCACCGGATCGTCGTCGACAATGAGCACAACTGCGGACATCAAGCACTCCGAACCGTGTACCGATTTGGAGCACTCTCGCCGGTCTTGCTTAATGGGGTGTTAAACGGGCGCGCCTTCGCCTAGATAAGCGTCATCCTCTCGTCTTTATCCGGAATTGTTCCCCGCCATGCCT
>Ga0335081_10021724_pt1 | contig 10381 bp, 8 predicted proteins | sample Lox_Sample_35_FD_206713 | JGI IMG/M metagenome (GOLD analysis project Ga0335081, IMG submission 206713) | Soil microbial communities from Loxahatchee National Wildlife Refuge, Florida, United States - Lox_Sample_3.5 | ecosystem: Environmental > Terrestrial > Soil > Wetlands | place: USA: Florida...
CATACGGACCAATCCTGACGCGGCCGGGGGAGCGCCTGGGGCGAGCGATCGGATGACCCGGTATTTGGCGCGCTCCATGCCGGCCTTCACCAGACCCGCAATGCCGAAACCAAGCAGGAGCACTCCAGCCAGGAGATGCTGTCCAGGCAGGCTCTCCGCTTCCAACAAGAGTGCGGTAACAGCCGTCATTGGCGAACCAGCTCCACGCGACGATTGCGCGCGCGCCCTTCGAGCGTATCGTTGGTGTCTTTCGGCTGTGACTTGCCAAAGCCCGCCGCTGACAGGCGGTCGCCGTCTACCCCATAGCGCTTCACCAACGCCTCCTTCACCGCCGCCGCCCGCCGCCGGGAGAGATCCAGATTGTATTGGTCGCCGCCGATGCTGTCGGTGTGCCCGCCGACACGAAGTTTCCAGTCGGCGTGGCGCCGCAAAACGCCCGCGATCTCTTTCAATGTCGCCTCCGATTCCTCGCGGATGACGTCGCTGTTGAAGGAGAAATAGATGCTGTAGATGTCAACCTTTCCGGTATCGGCCAGCGCCTGCTCGATGCTGCTCCCAGCGGCGTTCCCGAGCCCGCCGGGCATTTCCCCCGCCGGTCCGCTGCTGTTTCCGGATGAAGGCGATTCGTCGGGACCGGAGCAGCGGCAGTTAATCTTGATTACACGCAGGGTGTTCCGGTCCGTTCCCAACGGCTTGTCGCAGCGCAGCCCGGCGGCCGGGGGCACAGGCTTCCCGGACTTTGCGAAGGTGGCGCAAATCTTGAGCTGGTCGGCAGTCAGCGGCTTAATCCCGCCGATGCCGAGGCGGAACGCCAGTGTGAGCGGATTGCGCTCATCGTCGAGAAAGAGGAATTCCGCCCGGTCGCCCGCGAATACCCCTTCCGCGCGGATGACCGGTAGTTCAACGGGTTGATCGTTGACCAGCACGGCCAATTTTTCCGAGCCGTCATCCACGCGCTTGACGGTTCCCGCCGTCAGGTAGTGGTAGTAGCTGGGAAACTTGTCCCGGTTCGCGCTCAGTTCCAGGCCCACGTATGAGTTGGAAATGCTCAACTGTGCTTCTCCTTTGGTCTTGAGCGATGCCAGAACGGTTGCGGATGTGCCGATGGATGTTGCCCCCGGGATGGTCTCCGCCGACTTGTCGAGGAAATTTTGCTGATAGATGGAGCCGGATCGCAGGTCGGCAATCAAAATGTTTCGGTGTAGGTTGACCTTGTTGATCGGCGGCCCCAATTCGAACGGATCGCTGTTCGGCACCTCGGCGGAGTACTTCATCCGTACTTCACTCTGGCTCACGCTTTCGATTGTCTTAATCGACTCGTAATCGCCGGCCTGCTGTTCGACGGCGGTCACGACCGTAAGACCGGGACACAGAGGGATATGCGGCACGGCCTTCTTCTGAGCGGAAGCTGCCATTACCCAGCCAGCAATCAGCAGCGTGCGCCAGAGAACCGTTTGAGCGTCGCGGCACATGAGCGGCATCTCCTCTACTTCGCCACCGGGGCGACGAATGGAAAACGGCTGTCCTCGAGCGAAGGATTCGCCTGCGGCTCGAAGGTGGTCGTGGTCCGGACCATTGTCGCGGCAGTCGTGCCTTTCGGAGACTCCTCCACGACTTTGCGGATGAGAAGCGATTCGGTGTCCACCCACACGGTCATCTGGCGGACGTTCACCTCGCGCTTCGTTCCGGCGTACACATCCTTCGCGGTGCCTACCAGGCGGTAGCACTTTCGTCCGCCGATCTGCTCGGTACCGTCCAGCGTAGGGTGCGCGAAGTTTGCGAATGCGCCTTGCAGTCCAGATCCGGAAAACAGCAGCGCCGGGATCTTCAGGCCGGAGCCGGCCGTTATGTATTCGGCGGCCAGGAAGGCATTCATTCCCTGCCCGCGAGGATAATCTTCCTGGACTCCGGTCGATTTCCACCACGAATGAAACGCTTTCTCGTCGCTCCAGATTACGAAGCGATCGCCTCCATCCTTTTGGAAGTCGAAATGAAAGAGCCGCGGTGCTTTATAAGAGGTCGCAAAAGTGTGCCGCTCCTGACTCGTCGCATATTGCTTCAGGACCACTCCTGTGTCGGAGTACGAATGGAGTGCGGCGTACATGGCGCGCACCCGCGTCATCACATCGTCCCCAGCGCTCAGTCGGGTCACGACGGGGCCAATCGAAGCCGCGGCCGCCACCGTCAGGAGTGCCGATACATGGAGTTTCATCGTCGTTCCCCCCTATTTCTCGATGCTGAATGGACAGCACGCCGGCGACAACGACTATTGGAGACGTGTCGCCGAGGCAGCTGCGCAGCCGGAGATGAGCAGAGTATTGTTGGAGTCGTAATATTGCACCTTGGCATCATCCGTGAATGCGGCGCCCCCCTTGGCCAGATTGATGTGATGGCTAATGACTTGCGATCCCGCGGTAAACATGCCGGCGCTAAAACCGATAAGCGCTTCGCTCAATGCGCTGTAGCTCCCTTCTGCGATAGGGATCCATACGCCATAGTCCGCCGTCCGCTGCCCGCGCTGGAAAGCAGGATTCGAGGTTGTGCCCGTGAGGGTGCCACCGGAAGCGAAGGTGAGCAGAGAGTGAAACGGATTGCCAAGGGGATTTCCGGTCTGGCAGTCCTTCACCGTGACAGTCACACGCCACGTCCCAACGATCAGCGCAGGTGCAAGCCGCTGAGAGCCTTCCTGAGTTGAAACCATCTGCGATTGAGCTGCCGCTATACCTGGATGACCAAGCATTAGCCCGCTCAGCACCAATCCCAGGGACCGTCCGGCAATCAGTCTGCTTCTAGAAGTCTTCACCGCTCATCCTCCTTTTCATTGCAGCCGGCCGCTACCGGCTTCAGCAGGATGATCATGACATCCCATGGACTACACAGTCTTAAGGAAACTTTGAAGGTTTCTGACTGAAACCTGACTGTCCTGTTAGAATGGTCCGGCAGTCCTTAACCCCTGTATGCGCGATGAATCCCGATTGAGCTACAGCTTTGGGCGTTTTAGGGTTGTTGCCCGCGAAAAACAGTTGCTCTCGGATGGTAAGCAAGTGCCGCTCCCTCCCAAGGCGCTGGATACGCTGCTGCTTCTTTTGGAAAACCGGGGACAACTCGTTTCCAAAGAGGAATTCTTGAAACGAGTCTGGAATGACAATTTCATCGAGGAGGTAGTACTCGCACACAGCATCTCTCAGTTGCGTAAGGGCCTCGAAGACCAGAAAGGCGCCCCGCTTTTCATCGAGACAATACCCAAGCGTGGGTACAAGTTCATTGCGCCGGTCACCGTAGAGGGGCAGGATTCTTTCGAGAATTTACCCAGTGTCATGCTGGCGGTGCTGCCATTTGAGAACCTCGGCATGGGCGCCGAGCGTGAATATCTGGCTGAGGGTTTGACTGAAGAAGTGATAGCCACGCTTGGTCAGACGGATCCGGATCATTTGGGCGTGATCGGCCGCACCTCCGTAATGGCTTATAAGGGCACAACGAAGTCGCTGGCGCAAATCGGACGCGAATTGAACACCCAGTTTTTGGTGGAAGGATCCATACGAGCCGAGGGAAGTCGGTTTCGGATCACTTCGAGGCTAATTCGCGTCCGTGATCAGGTTCAGACTTGGTCCGCCTCCTATGACAGCGAACCCAGCAGCCTGCTGGAGTTCCAGCGTGAATTGAGCGCTACCATTGCGCAACAAGTATCTTCGCGCCTTTCCGCTGACCGGCTTGGCGGCTTGGCGGATCGCCAGACGCGCGACAGGGAAGCCTACGACCTTTATCTCAGGGGGCGCTACTTCTGGAATCAATTCTCACCGCCGACGACTCGTCGTGCGATCGAGTGTTACACCCGTGCAACCGGAATCGACCCGGGATACGCGCTTGCATGGTCAGGGCTTGCCACTGTCTGGGCCAGCAGCCCGATCAACGGTGACGCGCCTCCCTTGGAGGTTTGGCCACGCTCCAAAGAAGCTAGCCGGCACGCGGTCGCGGCGGGAGCCGGCATTGCCGAAGTGCAAACTTCATTGGGCATGCTTAAATTCTGGCTGGACTGGGAATGGGCGGCCGCGGAGAAGTCCCTTCGCAAGGCCATAGAGCTAGACCCCAGCGACTCGCATGGCTGGCGCCTCCTGGGCATTGTTCTGTCTCATGGGGGACGGCATGTCGACGCGCAGGCTGCGATGCGCCGGGCGCGCGAGCTGGATCCCCTCGATCCCACGCATTACGCAATGTCAGCGCAAGTCGCGTTCAACGCTCGCGATTTCGCTGCCGCGATCGGGTTCGCCGATCGGGCCCGGGTTCTGAATCCGGAGTTTTGGGTTGCGTACTACCAGCTCGCCCTGGCCCACGAGCAGACGGGCTGTGCTGACGCTGCAATCGAGGCACTACGGAAGGCCGCGCCTTTCAGCAGCGGTAACAGCAAGGTGATCGGGCTCCGAGGTTACTTGTTGGCGAAGCTTGGGCGCAAGGGCGAAGCGTTAGAGGTGCTCAACACCTTGATGGCCGTGTCGCGCGAGCGATACGTACCCCCGTACGCGACAGCGCTGGTATATGCGGGATTATGCGATCGAGAAAACGTCTTGGCGTGGCTCCAGCGTGCCCACGAGCTACACGACGTGCACCTCGCGTTTCTTGGTGTCGACGCGAAGTGGGACGCCTTTCGAACAGATGGCCGCTTCATGGCCGTTGTTGAGCAGTGCGCCTTCATGAAGGAGTAGAGCTTCCGAATGCTTCGAGTTTGAGTCTAGCCGCCGTCAAGCATGAGGAGCGCCACTGTGTGAGGCGGTTTGATTCCTGCCCTTGGGCTTGAATGCGACAATCCGCTACACCTGCTCCGCGTTGAGAGTGGCAGGATTTTTTGCTGGGCCCCTAAGTCAACGGACTTTGATGTCGTTTTAGCCGCGGGATCTTTCGCCCAGAGACAGCCGCATCAAGCTCGAGGAGCGCCAGGAGTGGGCATCTCCGCCCAGAACTTGCGGATCTCGCTGCGCGGATCGCTTTCGGCGCTGACCTCGTTGTCAAATAGCATAGTCGAGCGCCGGGACGTGTCGTAGGGCGGCCAGTTCGGAATGTGCGGATTGTTGGGATTTCCCGTCTTTGCGAGCGACACCCATGCCGCCGCGAAGCGATCCCACAACGCCCGTTCGCGGCGCGAACCCGTTCCGCCGACGCCGTCGCGATAGTTGTCGAACGAGGCCGAGACATCCGTCCCATGGACTGCGCCGAACTTGCCGTCGAAACCGGTGCTGGCGAAATCCCACTGGTACATGTAAGCCGGAGCTTTCCCCAGAGCCGATTTGCGCTCGGCCTGCAAGATCGCGCTGCGTCGCCCTCCTTCGTCGGTGAGAATCTGCGCCTGGATGAGGAACGGCGATTTGCTGGGGTAGCGATCACGATACAGAGCGATCATGTGCTCGGCTTTGGCGCCAAACCTCTCACTCAGTAACTTCTTCAGCCCAGCTTCATCGAGATCGAAGTTCGTCAGCCGCAGCGCGGCGTCTTCCAGAGTCGTCGAAATCACAACGGGCACGTCGGCCGATTCCGGCGGCGCGGTTGGATCAAACGGATGGTGCGGCAGCACCTTCCCATCGACTACCGGCGTAAAGCTCGCGCCCGCCCCGAGCGCGGTCTGCGCGTCGAGAATCTGTTGCCAGGAGACTTTCTGAATGCCGCCGATGTTGCTCTTGGAGATGCCGAGTTTCGCGAGCAGCAGTTCCGCGGATTTGGTGCCCTGTTCGCGAGTGGCGGAGCGAATGGTCGATCCGCTCTGCACGCCGGCGCTCTGGAAGAGCCCCTTCGCCGAGGGCATGGCGAGAATGGTTGAAGTTTTCGCGCCGCCGCCGGATTGGCCGAAGACCATGACCTTCGCCGGGTCGCCGCCAAACCGTTCGATGTTGTCCCGGACCCACTCGAGCGAAGCCACCAGGTCCATCATGCCGACCACCCCGGCGTATGCGAACTCGGGGGGCGCGCCGAGATCGGCCAGGTGGAGATAGCCGTAACTCGCCAAGCGGTGGTTCACCGTGACCACCACCACATCGCCGAAACGGGCCAACTGTGCGCCATCATACTGCGGCCCGTTCCCCGAGCCGGTGGCAAACCCGCCGCCGTGGAACGACACCATGACCGCGCGCTTCTGGCCGTCGTTGATTCCGGGCGTCCAAACGTTCAGCGAGAGGCAGTCTTCATTCATGCCGCCAACATGCAGGTCCCATTGGATCAACATCGCGTAATCGCTATTGAGACTGGCGATCGTTTGCGGGCAAATGGGGCCATGCCCGAAGCACTCGCGGACTCCCGTCCACGCCGCCGGTTTCTTCGGCGGCATATATCGGTTCGGGCCGCCGGTCGGTGCGCCATAGGGAATTCCTTTGAATTCCTTGATGCCGGTATTCGCAATTCCCTGCACTTTGCCGGAGGTGGTTTCGACTGTCCAGAACAGTTCGCGGCCGTCGCTTCGGGATTGCGCCCAGGACGTGCGCAGAGCAGCGCAGCCAGCACCGAGCGCAGTGAGGAACGAACGTCGATTGGTCATGTTGGCCTCCTCGTGCGGACCAGTATACTCCCGGAAATTGGGTCTACCAATCTCTAAGGACCAAGGCGCGCCGGTTTTTGGAGCGCGCGGAAACGGTCGCAGCTTCCTAACGCTTATTTCAAATCGACGTCGAACCGGACTTCGAGATAAGTGACGGAGCCGTCAACTTCCTTGTACCAGTGCGGCGTTCCGGCCGGAATCAGCACGACGTCACCCTTAGCCACATGGCGCTCGACACCGTTGTCGATCCGCGACGCCGTTCGGGCATCGCCGGCCGGACGAATGAGCGTTCCGCCGGTGACAACCGTGGCAGCGCCTTCGAGGATGTAGTGCACTTCGGTGCCTTTGGCGGGCCCGGTCGCATGCGCCATGGCGGGTCCCGGCTTGTCGCGGCGCACGATGTTGATGCGGTAATGCGATTCGTTGGCGATCGGCGCGGAAGACTGGTCGCCGCCCTTCGCCATGCTCTGATGCAATGCCGCTGCCAACTCGGCCGCGCTCTTGAACGTGGCGGGAAGCGGGCCGGCGGCATCCGCCGCCCAAAGCACAGAACCGGTCGCGGATATCGCCAGCAAGATTCTAATCGACTTCAGCATAACGTCCTCCAATCCGGCATGTATCATCTCACGGGTTGTCGCGACTTTCACCGGCGCGTGACCTTCTCAGACGTAGCGAAGCAAAGCCTTGAACCCGAAGTCCATATGTTGCTGAATATGGCAGTGAAACAACGTCAGTCCCGGCTGATCGGCAGTAAAGTCCACGCTCGCCCGGCCATATGTTGGTACGACGACCGTGTCCTTAATGACGCCCGATGTCGTCTTGCCGTAAATTTCGGTGATCTCCAGTTGGTGGCGGTGCAGGTGCAATGGATGTGCGTCGTCCGTGCGGTTGTGAAAGGTCAGGCGATAGCGGGCGCCTTGCTTCAGGAGAAACTCCTGGTCGTGCGGATAGGTCTTGCCGTTCACCGTGAAGCTATTGAATTTCCCGGCGCCGCGAGGCACCTTTTCAAATAGCATGTCCAGATGCTCGGCGGGCGCCGGCTGCGAGGCGGCCTTGCCGAATAACGTATACTCCCAGGCGGATTTCGGCGGCGCCGTCCACTGCGGGGTGCGGTGCTGATTGGCGTATTCGATGACGATACCCAGGCCGCCCTCGCGCACCGGGTCCTCCGGCGCGCCGAGGATCCACACGCCCGGCTGGTTCATCTCTACCCACGCATCGACACGCTCGCCCGGCCCAATCATCAACACGTCGACGGCGGCCGGCGTCGGCACGGGGTTCCCGTCCAAGGCGATTACGTTGAACTTGTGCCCCGGCAGCGCAAGGTGGCGGATTTCAATGGCGCTCGCGTTCAGGAAATGGAATAACACGCGCTCGCCGGGTTTGACGCGAATCGGTTCGCTCGCTCCGAGCGCCTTGTCGTTGATGGAATAAATATCGGCTACCACCTCCGGTCCCACCGGCCGCGTATCCATGACAGCCGGCTTTTCCGGTTGCGGTCCCGGCGCGTCGAGGTCATCGTTATCCATCGCCTGGCTGCTGAAATACGGCTCCCAATCGCGCAGAGCGAGATAGTGCTCCTGATCGTAGCGGCCGGGATCGCTTCCTCCCTCCACCACCAGAAACCCGAACATGCCCGTAAAACTGCCGCGATGCAGGTCATCCATCGCCATCGTGTGTGTGTGATACCACCGCGTGCCGGCGGGCGTGGGGGTGAACCGATAGCTGCGGCTGCCGTGCGGGGGCACTACCGGCGTGCCTTCTTCTTCCGACCCGTCCACGTCAGCGGGGATCAGCAAACCGTGAAAATGCACATACTCCGGCACGTCGGTCTTATTGACGACATTCACCGTGACCGGCACGCCTTCTTTCATGCGCAGCAGCGGCCCCGGCGATGTGCCGTTGTATCCGATGGTGCTGATAATGCGATTGGGCGCCAGTTCGACCGCCACCGGCGCGATCTCCAGGTTGAACTCGGCCTTCGCCACGTCTGGCGCCGCGGCCGGCGTCAGGAACGATTGGGGCTGCTGCGCCATCAGGGGGCCGCCGGCGCCCCAGGCGGCAAGTTTCAGAAAATCGCGTCGCTGCATCCGTCTCTGAACATCGTACCGCCGGAGCCGCGTCCCCGCTGCCGCCGTGCTTTTGATACGCTTGCAAAAGGCATTCGAGGCAACATTCGTATGAAGATGTGGCGGCCCTTCTCCGCGCTCCCCCTGTTGTTTTCACTCACGGTCGGGCTGTTCGCGCTGCAATTCGGAGGCTACGGACGGTTCAACCGATACTCTTACTCGGACGGCCCCAATGTGCCCTCGGAGTTTTATTGGAGCCGATTGCAATACACCTCGGGCTACGCCGGAGGCGGCAGCTACGGGTTCCGTGCGTATGGCGGTAGCTGGTCCCGAGATTTTCCCAAAGCCGATAATGATTGCCTCATTGCCTTGCGCCGTCTGACGCGCATCAACTCGCCGTCACCTCTGAACGTGGTCAACCTGGATGACGACCACCTGTTCGACTACCCTTGGATTTACGCCGTCGACGTGAACACCTGGACCTTTACCGACCAGGAAGCCAAACGCCTTCACGATTTTCTTCTGAAGGGCGGATTTTTGATGGTCGACGATTTCCACGGCACCGACGACTGGCAGCACTTCATGGCCGGCATGCGGCAGGTCCTGCCGAACGCAGTGGTCGAGGATCTGCGGGATCAGGACGAGATCTACCACGTTCTGTATGACATCAACGAGAAGTTTCAAATCCCAAGCGAAGTTTACGTCAACACCGGCCGCACTTATGAAAAGGATGGCTACGTGCCCAAATGGCGGGCCATCCGCAACGACCACGGCCGCATCATGGTGGCGATCTGCGCCAACATGCATCTCGGCGACGCGTGGGAGTGGGCCGATAGTCCCGAGTACCCCGAAAAGTTCTCAGGGCTGGCGTTTCGCATCGTTTTGAACTACATCACCTACGCCATGACCCACTAGGCGCGCCGGGCCCATGTTCGAGTTCTTCCTGAAGTACCCACGTTCCGTTTACACCCAAGGCCAGTTCGCTCTGCTGGGAGCGTGGCCGAAATGGGTGCTCGCGCTGCTCATCGTCGCCGCGGGTCTTGGCCTGGCGTTGTTGATTCGCTCCCGCCGGTCGGAGGCGGCCGCCACCGTGCGGGGCTGGCATTCGTGGATCATCTGGGGACTTCAGACGCTGCTCGCCGCGATACTCCTGGTGTTGTTATGGCAGCCGGCGATTACGATTGCCGAGCTGAAGCCGCAGCAAAACATCATCGCTCTGCTGGTGGACGATTCACGCAGCATGGCGATCACCGAGAACGGCGCCACCCGCGAGGCGCAGGCCGTGCAGGCGCTGCAGAACGGTGTTCTCGACAGCCTCAAGCGCTCTTTTCAAACGCGGCTGTACCGTGTGGACTCAGCGCCTGCGCGCATCGAGAGCCTCAAGGATCTGCAGCCGAACGCGACCTCGACCCGCCTCGGCGACAGCCTCAAGCAACTGAGCGAAGAGACGTCAGATCTGCCGATCGGCGCGGTCGTGCTGCTGAGCGACGGCGACGACAACGCCGGCGGCATCGATCCCGACGCGATCAGCGCGCTGCGCGCGCGCCATATTCCGGTGCACACAGTGGGGCTCGGACGCGAGCGCGCCGCGCATGATGTGGAACTCGATGATGCCGAGGTGGCCCCCCGTGCGCTGGCGGAATCGCGCATCGCCGTCCGGATTGCTTTGCATCAGCGTGGCTATGCCGGATCTTCGATTACGCTCACGGTGCGCGACGTCAGCTCCGGCGCAGGGAAGGTGCTGGCGTCCCGCGCGGTCAAGCTCGAAAAAGAGGGCGACCGGCAGATTGAGACC
>Ga0335081_10021726_pt1 | contig 10380 bp, 7 predicted proteins | sample Lox_Sample_35_FD_206713 | JGI IMG/M metagenome (GOLD analysis project Ga0335081, IMG submission 206713) | Soil microbial communities from Loxahatchee National Wildlife Refuge, Florida, United States - Lox_Sample_3.5 | ecosystem: Environmental > Terrestrial > Soil > Wetlands | place: USA: Florida...
GCCCGGGCAGGGGCTGCCGCGGCAGCCGCCCTCCTTCTCCACGATGCTCGCGACGAAGTCGGCGCAGCATCCGCAGCTCGAGCCGGCGCCGGTCGACCGGACGATGTCCTCGTGGCTCGCTCCCATGGCGGCTGCGGTCCGGATCGACGAGTCCGAGACGGAGTGGCAAACGCAGACGATCATGGCTTTCTCTCCGATACCCTGTCGCCTTCGAGCCGGGCGGCGCATCGAGGCTCCGCCAGCATGCCAATATTGATAATGAATGTCAATATCAGGATCGGGACGGGGGTTCCATCCGCGGGTGACCCGTTGCGGGGGACCTAGGCGACGAGCCGGCGGAGGACCTCGAGCATGTCCTCGATCGGGAACGGCTTCGGGAGGCACGCGGCGGCGTCGATGTCGCTCGCGTAGGCGGACATGACGACGACCGGGACAGGCGCCAGCTCGGGGTCCAGGGCCTGCTCCTCCCGGAACTGCCACCCGTTCATCTCCGGCATCATCAGGTCGAGGAGGATCACGTCGGGACGATGGAGCTTCGCCTCGCCGATCGCCCGCCGGCCGTCCGCGGCCCAGGAGACCTGGTAGCCCTCCATGCGCAGGATCTCGACGAGCGCCTCCCGCATGTCCTGGTGATCCTCGACGACGAGCACCCGCTTCGGCGCGACGGACGGGAAGGGCCCCAGGGTGGGCGCGGGGGAGGTCACCTGCGGTGCCCCTCGGGAATCGACGGCACGCCGCTCGCGCGCGCGTCGCGCCAGCCGAAGGAGAGGCCGTTGATCATGGCTCGCCCACCTCTGCTCGGCGGCGAGCGCGGTGCGACGCGCCCTCCGCAGGGTTGAAAAAGACGGGACTATAACTGATCGAGATCAAGTCTGCCAAGCCGGGCGAGCGGTCGCCCGCCGCCCGGGGCCACGGGCCTCCCCGGTGTAGCATGAACCCATGCGCGGACGGCGCGTCCTGGTGGCCTTCGCCGCGGCGACGTGGCTCGCGCGCGCCCAGGCCGGGGAGGCCTTCCGATGCTCGGCTCGCGGCGGCGCCGTGTGGCACGAATACCGCAGCAGGCACTTCCTCCTCGACACCGACGTCTCCGGAGGCAAGGCGGAGTCGCTGGTGAGGGACCTCGAGACGATGCACGCACTCGTCGTCCAGGCGCTGGTGGGCGGGCAGGCCGAGATCCCGGGACGGGTGAGAGTGGTGGCCCCCGGCGACGCCGGGCTCTTCCGCGAGCTCGCCGGCAGCGGGGACGTCGGCGCCTACCAGAAGAACCGGGGAGGCAGCCTCATGCTCCCGGCGATCGTGCTTCCCGCCACCGAGGCCAGCTCGGAGACGATCGCGCACGAGTTCGCACACCACCTCTCCTGGTTCCTCTTCCCGCGCCAGCCGGCCTGGTTCAGCGAGGGACTGGCGGGGTTCGCCCAGACGGTCGCCCGCTACGACACCGCGGCCGTGGGGACCACCGGATCGCGGGTGGTGCGCGGCGAGCCCGGCCGGGCCCGCTACGCGGGCCTCGTGCCCTCGGGCTTCGTCGATGCCCTCGCCACCCTGCAGCCCGTCCCGCCGAAGGAGCTCCTGGAGTGGCGCGGCTCCATGCACGACGAGAGGGGCCGGTTCCACGTGTGGAGCTGGCTCCTTTACCACTGCCTGTGGAACACGCGCTCGCAGCAGTTCCGCGACTACCGCAGGCGCCTCTCGGACGGCGAGGATCCGAAGAGGGCGTGGGTCGAGGTGTTCCCCGAGTTCGATCCGGAGAAGCCCGGCGCGAGCGAGCGCCTCGCCAAGGAGCTCCGGCAGTACCTCCAGGTGCCGTTCCATCCCTACCCGGTGAGCGCCTGGGCGGACGGGGGCTTCACCGCCTCCCCTCTCCGCCCCGCGGACGTCCACCTCCTCCTCCTGGGAGTGCGCGCGACCCGCGACGAGAAGGCCCCGGACCCGCTCGTCCGCGCCGAGCTCGCGGAGGCGCTCTCCGAGGACCCGGCCCAGCCGGAGGCGGTGGCCTGGAAGGCCCAGCTCGACGGGGTTCCGGCCGTCCCGGAGCTGAGGAAGGTCGTGTCCGCCCGCCCGGGCGACTGGCGCGGGTGGCTGCTTCTGGGCGAGGCGATCCGCGGGGACGGCTCCGCCGCCGAGAAGGAGGCGGCCTCCCGGACGGCGGTCACCCTCAACCCCGAGTCGGCCCGGGCCAACCACGCGCTCGCCTGGCAGCTCGTGACGACCGGCAGGGCACGGGAGGCCCTGACCTGGGCCAACCGGGCCCTCGACCTCGCTCCCTGGGACCCCGGCATCACCGACACGCTGGCGGCGGTGGCGGTAAGCCTGGGCAAGTGCGCCGAGGCCCTGGCACTCGAGCAGCGGGCCGTGGACCTGCTCCCGGCGGGTGCCACTGGCGAGGAGGAACTCCGCAGGCGCCTGCTCGGGTACCGGGAGCGCTGCGCCCCCCAGGCCACCCCGCCCTCCTCCTCGTCCCCGGCGGGCGCGCGGGCTCGCTGAGGCAGCGCCGGCGCGCCGCCTGCTCTCTCACGGCACGAGCGCCAGGAAGAGGAACGCGGCGAAGATGACGAGATGAACCGCGCCCTGCATCATGCTGGTGCGGCCAGACCCGAGGGTGATGGCGCCCACCACGAAGGTGAGCAACATGAGGATCAGGTCCTTCCCGTCCACCCCGAGCACGAGGGGGAGGTGGAAGAGGAGCGAGACGGCCACCACCGCCGGGATGGTGAGGCCGATGCTGGCGAGCGCCGACCCCAGCGCCAGGTTCATGCTGGCCTGGAGGCGGTTCTCGAGCGCCGCGCGGGTGGCCGCCCAGGTCTCCGGCAGGAGGACGAGCATCGCGATGGCGATCCCGATCACGGCCTCGGGGGCGCTGGCGGCAGTGACCGCCGCCTCGATGCGAGGCGACAGGACCTTGGCGAGCCCCACCACCGAGGCAAGCGACAGGAGCAGGAGAGCGAAGCTCGCCAGGGCCTGTCCGTTGGACGGCGGGGGCGCGTGCACGGACTCGTTCGACGGATCGACCTGCGGGAGGAAGTAGTCCCGGTGCCGGATGGTCTGGACGAAGACGAAGACCCCCCACAGGGCCAGCGACGCGAGCGCCGCGAACGCCAGCTGCGAGGAGGAGTAGGTTGCACGAGGGGTGGTGGTGGTGAAGGTCGGGAGCACCAGCGAGAGGGTGGAGAGCGCCACCAGCGCCGCGAAGGCGGGGCCGGCTCCCTCGACGCGGAAGGACTGCTCCCGGTGGCGCAGTCCCCCGACGAGCAGGCAAAGCCCCACCACTCCGTTGCAGATGATCATCACCGCCGAGAAGATGGTGTCCCGCGCCAGTGGCGCCTTGTCCGGGCCGCCCGCCACCATCATCGAGACGATGAGCGCGACCTCGATCACCGTGACCGCGAGCGCCAGGACCAGTGTTCCATAGGGCTCGCCGACTCGATGGGCGACCACCTCGGCGTGGTGGACCGCCGCCAGCACGGCCGCGACGAGGGCGGCCGCACAGGCGGCGGTCAGGAGCGCGCTCTGCGGCAGGAGGATCGCGATGCCCAGCAGGGCGGCGGCCCCGAGAGGGACGAAGAGGGGCCAACGGGCCAATGGACCTTCCTTTCGGAGGAGCGAGGTGACCGATACGACGAAGCGTACCGCCAGGCAAGTGCGACCGGGCTCGCCCCGGTCCGCACCTCTCGGCCCCCTCGGGTGCCTGCGGGCCGAGCGCGGCCGCAGGATTCGCGTTCACCATCGGTGGGCACCGCTCCGGGAAGTCGCACCTCCGGTCGGCATCGCGCGGGATCCCGGCGGGAACTCCCCGGCAGAGGACGCACCCTGCCGCCTCACGAACCTGGCCTGTCGCGAGCGCCGGCGACGGCGGAAACCCGGCGGCCGCGCATCGCGAGCGACGCCAGGGCGGTCGCCAGCGCGATGACGATTCCCGCCGTGAAGGCCCAGCCACCGCGGCGGGAAACCCGCCGGGCCAGGTACGAAAGCGCTCCCAGCTGTTTGGGTTCGGAGACGAGCAGCTCTCCGTCCGCGCAGGAGCTGGCGAGCCGGCAAGGAGCGCTGCACCCGCCCAGAACCAGGTCCCCGTCGGCGAGCCCCTCCCGCAGTGCCACCGCCCGTCCACGGTGGCCCTCGCGGTCGGTGAGGACGAGGCAGCCCGGATCCCCGCGGATCCACATCTGCAGGAAAGGAGGCGGCCCGGCCCGGGCTGGGCCGGACGACGGGACATGAAGGCCTCCGTCGCGAGGCGCAAGCGATCACAGCCTCTCCCAGGGATGCGGCGGCTGAAGATCAGGGACGGAGGGCCGCCGATGGAGGGGCGTCCCCGGAGGCTCGGGCCTCACGTCCACCGGCAGCCGGATCCCGGCGGGAAGGATGGCGCGCAGCTCGGGTGTGTCGAGCAGCGTCCGCAGACGGGCGGCATCCGGATAGGGAACGTCGAGCCGGTTCTGCGCCGCCGAGAGGAAGCGAACGTCTCCGGTCGCGACGTAGCCCGCAGCGTTGTACGTCTCCACGTCGTACGAACGCTTCCGGCTCGCCGCCTCGGCGAGCGACCCCGAAGTGCCCAGACCGTAGGCGGCGCCGCCGATCCAGACGCAGAACAGGACCAGGCCGACCCTTCTCGCGGCGCCTCCGGAGGCCAAGAGCGACCAGGCGGCGAGGAAGTTGGCGAGCAGGCCGAGGGCGAGGAGGTCGGTGTAGCGGGAGGCGCTTGCGCCCCATGCGCGCAAGACCGCGACCGCCGACATCTGCAAGAGCACCCACAAGCCCAGGACGAGGGCAGAACGCTCCGCACGCCCGTCCGGAACGTGGCGCGAAACATAGCCGACGCCGAGCAGCCCGCAGGGCAGCCAGTTGATGCAGGCCCACGGCGACCAGCGGACGGGCCAGGCAGCCCCGTACGCCAGGGCCGAGAGGAATTCCATCGGGCCGTGTGCCCGCAGCGAGGCGTGCCTCGCCTCCGTCACCGACAACAGGAGCGCGAGTGCGACGAGGGAACCGGCCGCGACGGCGGTGGGCCCCCACTCCCGGAGGCCGGCGACGCTCCGCGCGCGGGTCGCCGCGGCGAGGGTGAAACCGAGCACCGCCGCGGCGGCCATGACGCCCGAGCCCATGGAGAAGAGGGAGGCGAAGGCGAGCCCGAGGCCCACCCACCAAGTCGGCGACCCGGCGGCCCCGTTCACGAGGATCGACATGGAACCCATCGACAAGGCGACGAGGAAGTAGATCGAAGACTGGAACCCGGCCAGGGTGTTTTCCCACCCGAATGGCAGCGCGAAGACGAGCGCCAGAACGACCGTCCACGCCGCGGCGAAGATCCTGCCGCGGCTCCTCGCGAGAAGGACGAAGAGGAAGCACGGGACAAGGCTGTAGAGGAGGGAGTTCACGAGCATTTGCAGGCGGGCATCCCACTGTCCGTTGGAGAGCAGGAGCGCCAGGGCGAGCAGCCGCGAGAAGAGGATCCGATGCTCGTGCCAGGCGGCGAAGAGGGCGCGGAGCGACAGGGAACCGTCGAGATACGGCAGGTATAGGAAGGCTCCCTCTGCATCCCACTGGTCCCAGAACGGGACGTCGCTGCCGTAGCGCCCCACGAGCCAGGTACGCGCACCCGCGACGACGAGGAACAGCCCCACCGCGTAGAGGGCGACGATCCAACGCGGCGACGCCTCGCACTTCGGTCGCGCTTCCTCGATGACCTGGCGATCCGACGCGGCAGGTGGTCGAGCGGCCATCCCAGTTCCCCTGGTTCCAGGCAAGTCGAAGCGTCCTCGGGGAGGATACCAGCCGAGGGTGCGAACGCCGTCGCCGTCCCGACGAGGAGGGCGTCTCGCCGATCGCCGTACCGTGACGCGCCCCTCGGGGGCGCAAGCGGGCCGCAGGCGTTCGCCGCCCCGGTCACCGGCGACGAGACTCCGGTGCAGGCGGTCGTCGTTCCGGGTGGCGGCTCCCCTCGCTCCTCTCGACGTCCGCCCCTCCGTAGGGTGTTCTCCTGACGGTGTGTCCCCTTTCTGTGGGGCGGAGAGAACCCAGGGGCCAACCGCCTCCTACCCGCAGGCGGGAGATGTGTCGCGTTCGCGACAGCGATCCGAGCACATTGCCGAATTCGCACCGTTCCTCGGCGTTGGCGCGTCGATTGCACAATCGGAGGCCCCGAGCCTTCGCTCTTCGAGAAAGGGCTCACGGGGAGCGGACAGTGCAACGAAAGCCTTCGACCATCTCGTGCGCCACCTCGGCAACGTGCCGGGGGAACGCCCATCAGCGCCCTCCGATCTCCGCGGCTCTCTCCTCAAGCTCGGGCGAGAGCCCTGCGGACCAGCCGTGACTCCGCGAAGGCGCGGCCCCGAGCCCCTCTTCCCTCAGCAGGAGAATGCGATGTTCGCCAGCATGAAGACCGGGACGAAGATCGTCGCCTCCTCCGCCATCTCCGTCGCCGTCCTCGCCGCGGTCGGGCTCTTCGCGTACGCGAGCCTCTCCAGGGTCCTGGCCACCACCGTTGCCGTCGCCAACGTCGAGCTCCCGAACGCCCGGGCGATCGCCGGCATCGACGCGCGGCTGGTGGACGTGCAGCGCGCGATGTGGGCTCTCGCCAACGGTCGCCTCAACGAGGCCGACCGCAAGCGGATCAACGGAGAGTTCGAGGCCGACTTCTCCGCGATCGACGAGCTCGTGAAGCAATGGGAGGCGAACCCTCATAGCGACGAGGGCGCGCGGAAGTGGGCCGCCTTCAAGCAGCTCCTCTCGCAGTACCGCAGGAACTCGGAAGAGACTCAGAGGCTGACGAAGGAGCGCTTCCAGGCCGCCGCCGGATCGGCCGGCGAGGACGTCCGCGCGAAGGCCGAGGCGAAAGCATTCGACGCCATGGCAGCGGCTCGGGCGGCCTACCGGCCAGCAGTGGCGGCGGTGCGCGAGCTCGACGAGCACACCTCGCGCCTGGTCGAGAAGGAGGCGAAGGAGGCGGAAGCGGTGGGGGCGCGGGCCAGTGCCGTCCTCGCCCTCGCGGTCGTCCTGACCGCCCTCGTGCTGCTCGCCTTCGGGATCCTCCTCGCCCGGAGCATCGGGCGCGTCCTCCGAGCGCTCGCGGGAGAGGCGGCCAGGCTCACCGACGCCGTGGACCAGGGAGTGCTCTCGGTGCGCGGGGACGCGAGGGCCGTCGCAGTCGAATTTCAACCCATCGTCGAGGGCATGAACCGAACGGTCGACGCCTTCGTGCGGCCGCTCCAGGTCACCGCCGAGTACGTCGAGCGCATCTCGAAGGGCGACCTGCCTCCGCGGATCACCGATCCCTACCAGGGTGAGTTCAACACCATCAAGGCTAACCTCAACACCTGCATCGACACCCTCGAGGCTCTGGAGAAGGACGCGGGCCGGCTGGCGGCGGCGGCGGTCGGCGGATGGCTCGACGAGCGCGCCGACGCGGGGCGCCATCAGGGCGCCTACCGGCGGATCGTCGAGGGCGTGAACGCCACCATCGGCACGCTCGTCGGGCACCTCGACGCGATGCCGGCCCCGGCCACCATCGTCGATCGGGAGTTCAAGGTCCGCTACATGAACACCGCTGCGCTCGCCGTCCTCGGCAAGTCCAGGCGGGATGTCGCTGGCGTTGCCTGCCACGACCTCTTCAGGACCGAGGACTGCCGCACCGAGCGGTGCGCCTGCAGCCGCGCCATGCGGGACAATCTACCGGCGTCGTCGGAGACAATCGCTCGGCCCCAGGCGGACCGCGTCCTCGAGATCGGCTACTCGGGCGTTCCGCTGCGCGACGGGGACGGGGTCATCGGTGCCTTCGAGGTCATCAGCGACCAGACCGCGGTGAGGCAGGCCATGCGGCAGTCCCAGAAGGTCGCTGCGTACCAGGCCAAGGAGACGGAGCGGGTCGTCGCGGCGCTCGAGAAGCTGTCCCGTGGCGACCTCGAGATCGAAGCCTCCGTCGCCGACGGTGACGCCGACACGGCGCAGGCGCGAAAGGCCTACGAGACCATCGCCGCCGCCATCCTTCGGAGCGCGGGCGCGGTGCGCGCGCTCGCCGGCGACGTGAGCGGGCTCGCCGAGGCCGCCGTGGCCGGCCGCCTCGCGGTTCGGGCGGACGCGGACAGGCACCAGGGCGACTACCGGGCGATCGTCGCGGGGGTGAACCGGACCCTCGACTCGATGGTGGCGCCGATCAACGAGGCGGCCGCCGTTCTCGAGAAGCTGGCCCGGAGGGACCTCCGGGCCCGCGTGACCGGTACCTACCAGGGCGACCACGCCCGGATCAAGGAAGCCCTCAACCAGACGGCCGAGGCCCTTCACCGGGCAATCGTCCAGGTCACCGAAGGGGTGCACCAGGTCTCCGGGGCCGCGGCGCAGATCGCCTCCACCAGCCAGGCGGTGGCCTCCGGGGCCTCGGAGCAGGCGAGCTCGCTCGAGGAGACGAACTGCTCTCTCGAGACGATGGCCTCCTCGACTCAGGGAACGGCCGACTCGTCCCAGCAGGCGGCTGCCCTCGCCGCCGCCACTCGCGGCGCCGCCGAGGCGGGCAGCGCGGCGATTCAGCAGCTGAACTCGGTGATGGACAAGGTCCGATCCGCCGCCCAGGGCACCGCGAACATCATCAAGGACATCTCGGAGATCGCCTTCCAGACGAACCTGCTCGCCCTGAACGCGGCCGTCGAGGCGGCGCGAGCCGGAGAGTCAGGGCGCGGATTCGCGGTGGTGGCCGAGGAGGTGCGGTCGCTGGCCCTGCGCGCCAAGGACGCGGCCGTCCGGACGGAGGCCCTCATCCAGGAGTCCGTCTCCCGGGCGGCCGACGGCGCGAGCGCCGCAGTGGAGGCCTCGGGAAGGCTCACCGAGATCCTGGGCGCCGCGCAGAAGGTCTCCGACATCGTCGGCGAGATCGCCGCGGCCTCCAGGGAACAGGCGACCGGCATCGAGCAGGTGACGAAGGCCGTCGAGCAGCTGAACACCGTGACCCAGCAGAACGCGGCGAGCGCCGAGGAGTCGTCGTCGGCCGCGGAGGAGCTCTCGAGCCAGGCGCAGGAGCTGCTCGCCATGGCGAACTCCTTCCAGGTCCAGGATTCCGCCGCTCCCGCAGCCTCTCCGCGGACCACAAGCCCGCGCGCTCAGGCACCGGCGCCGGCCGCCGTCTCCGCGAAGAACACGGCGAGGAAGGGCGGAGCGAACCGCTACCAGGCCACCATCCCGCTCGAGGCCGAGAAGCAGGGCTTTCAGGATTTCTAGGCCGTGGACGGAGCCGCCCCGACGGCCTCCGTCCTCGGCCCCGCGGGGCGAGGCGCGGCACCGCTTCCGTCTAGGGGCAGGCGCGTCGCGCGCCAAGCTCGCAGCGTCCGGGCCGATATAATGCGCTCGTGGTCCAGGTCCGATTCCTTCGCAATCGTGCCGGGCAACGGATCGCGTACGGCGACGAGGGCGAAGGGCCGCTGGTCGTCCTGCCGGCGTGGTGGGTGAGCCATCTAGAGCGCAACGCGGATGACCCGTCGTACTGCCGGTTCTTCGCTCGCCTGACCGAACGGCTTCGCCTGGTCCGCTACGATCGGGTCGGCGTCGGCTTGAGCGATCGGACGCGGACCGCGTTCACGCTCCATTCCGAGGTCGATGATCTGGCGGCACTCGTCGAGCACCTCGGAGCAACGCGGCTCCACCTGCTCGCGTTTTCGTGCGGTGGGCCGGTCGCGCTCGCGTAAGCGGCGCAGAATCCCGATCGCGTCGATCGCATGGTCCTCTATGGCAGCTACCTGTTCGGCGAGCGGCTGTCGACGAAGGAGGTCCGCGAGGCGCTCATCGGGCCGGTGCGAGCGGACGGGCGGCTCGGCTCCGGAACGCTGGCGGACATCTTCCATCCGACCGGCGACGTCGAGGTGCGCTGGCACTTCAACGCGCTCCATCGCGACGGCGCCGAGCCCGAGATGGCGGCACCGCTGCTCGAGCTGACTTACGCGCTCGACGCCCGGCCGTTCGTCGATCGCGTGCGCGTGTCGGTGCTGGTACTGCATCGGAAGGGCGGTCGCGCCGGCCGAGCCCCGGCGGCGCCTGCCACGGCCGCTCTCCTGGCGCGAGAAACAAGACCGGCACCCCTGGAGCGAAGGCTCGGGAGGTGCCGGCGGTCAATCTGGAGCGGGAAACGGGATTCGAACCCGCGACCCTCAGCTTGGGAACCGAGTTCACCATCCGTCCCACGTATGCCGGTGCTTCGCAAGCCTTCGTAAACTCTGGAGGACTCATGGAGACTAGGGTCCAGGGTTCCCAGCCGAACCAGTCCGTTTTCGAGTTTTTTGTTACCCCCTTGCTACCCGAAAAACCGACGGACGGTGAACTTCCGAAGCGGATGCTGACCGTGCGGGAGGTGGCCAGGCTCCTCAAGGTGTCCACCGCCACCGTCTACAAAGCTCTGCAACAGGGGCG
>Ga0335081_10021727_pt1 | contig 10380 bp, 7 predicted proteins | sample Lox_Sample_35_FD_206713 | JGI IMG/M metagenome (GOLD analysis project Ga0335081, IMG submission 206713) | Soil microbial communities from Loxahatchee National Wildlife Refuge, Florida, United States - Lox_Sample_3.5 | ecosystem: Environmental > Terrestrial > Soil > Wetlands | place: USA: Florida...
ACCTGCACATCCCCGAAGGCCGCCGCGACCATACCACCCCGGCCGAGGCCCTCCGCCTCCACGGCCTCGATTAAGGACAATTGGGACATTCGCGGAACACGCCGGAGCCCTGCAAGGGGACGGTCCGGCTGCTCACCTCCTCGCGGCTAGCGTCACAGTCACGACACCCGGCGCCAATGCCGCGTTCATACCACCTCTGCAATGAGTCGATCTGGCACACCCATGTGGGGGGTGGCGGGGTACGCCGTTTGTGTCCCTATTCAAGACGTCGACGCTGTCTGCCGTCACCGTCGGCGAGGGAAAGGGGCCCGCTTGAACTGCCGTCCGGTGGCGGCGCAGGCGGTATCTGCGCGGCGCAGTCTGTGAAGGAAATATCGCTCAAGCGTCGGCTGCGCTGGGCAAAGCTGCGGCCCTCAGACGGGAGCGGGCAGCCGGCGCCAGAGTCCTTCACTCCATGTCCCGTCAGGCAATTCCGGCTGGCCGCTGGGGCGGCCTCAAGATCGGCTCCCAAAATCGGACACTGCCGCTCCCAGAATCGGGCAAAACGGACTAGCGTAAGCCGACATGACCACATGTCAACGCGCTGACCTGCGGGTTTGCGTGGAGCTGAGGGGATTTGAACCCCTGACCCCCTCGATGCGAACGAGATCCCTACCGTCGGCCAGTGTGGCTGGCAGTGGCCCGATTCCTGCTATATCGCAGAAATCGAACGGCCCAGTAGGCTCCACGTAGCCTCATGTCGGCAGATGATGGCTCCCCACTTGGCTCCCCTCAACTTCTGGGTGGGCGGCATATCCGGCAATGCGCTTGTCGTACGACCGGTCCTTCGGTGGCGGCAAACCGAGCACGTGTCCGGCTGGCGGTGTGGATGGCCGCGCCGATGATGAAGGTGTCCTTCCGCTAGCAGTGCCAGGACCAGGCCGCGCGGCAGGCGTTCCCGGCTCTGCTTCTGGCCCTGCCGCCTGCCAGGACAGTGGGCCGGTTGACAACGCCGCCCGTACGAGCGCATTATATGAATCATTGTTCATGTGACACCTCGTTCGGTGAGGCGTCTTCACGGACACAGGCCACTGATCCCACCGGTCGAGAGACCCTCCGGATCAGGACACCTTTCCCCGGCTTAAGGGGAAAGGCCAGGTGGCTGCGCAGGCGGGTCCCGCTGTCGCGGGGCGTCGCGCTACGCCGTGGGGTGCCAAAGCTCTGACGAGTCAGGGGTGTCTGGCCAGGCGCCGTGCGCCTGGCGTTCTCCTGGCTGCAGGTGTCGAGGGCTGCGCAGGCTGTCTGCGCGGCCGGCGGGCGCCCGCGTGTGCCACGACCGGAGGGAGGCGACACAGATGGATCCTGGTTCCAGTAGTCCGGGCCGCAGACGGCCCCGCATCCGCTTGTGCCCGTTCTCCCGTTCCGGCACGCGATAGCCCCCCTCATCCTGCACTCCCGCAACCCGGGTCTATGACCGGGTATGACCGTGCGCGGAGTGGCGGGTGCCGCGTGCCTCCCTTGATGACCAGTTCCCCGTACCCGGGGTGAGGGAGGTCCTAGACCATGACCACCACCACGAACCGGGGCCGCCTGGCGGTCCTGGATGAGATGCACGCCGGGGACATCCGCGGCGCGCTCGGCACCATCCGGCTGGACGACACCGCGCCCCGGCGCGGCCGGCCGGCGCAGCTGAAGACCCTGCTGGCGATCATCGGGCCCGGACTGATCGTCATGGTCGGCGACAACGACGCCGGCGCGTTCGCTACCTACGGCCAGGCGGGCCAGGACTACGGCACCCGGCTGCTGTGGACGCTGCTGCTGCTGGTCCCCGTGCTGTACGTGAACCAGGAGATGGTGCTGCGGCTCGGCGCGGTCACCGGGGTGGGACACGCACGGCTGATCCTGGAGCGGTTCGGCAAGTTCTGGGGCGCGTTCTCGGTCATCGACCTGTTCATCCTCAACGCCCTGACGCTGATCACCGAGTTCATCGGCATCACTCTCGCGGCCGGCTACCTGGGCCTGCCGAAGATCGCCGCTGTCGCGCTGGCCGCCGTGGTCATCGTCGGCGCGGCGTTCACCGGGAGCTTCCGCCGCTTCGAGCGGATCGCCGTGGCGTTCTGCGCGGGCAGCCTGCTGCTCATCCCGGTCTACTTCCTGTCCCACCCGGCCGCGTCCCAGATGGCCCGCGACTTCGTGTCCCCGCAACTGCCCGGCGGCGCCGGGCAGCTGTCCGCGGTCATGCTGCTGATCATCGGGATCGTGGGCACCACGGTCGCGCCCTGGCAGCTGTTCTTCCAGCAGAGCTACGTCATCGACAAGCGGATCACCCCCCGGTTCATCCGGTATGAGAAGGCTGACCTGCGGATCGGCATCGTGGTCGTGGTCGTCGGCGCTGCCGCGCTGATGGGCGCCACGGCCGCCGCGTTCGCCCACGCCCGCGGCCTGGGCCACTTCACCGACACCGCCGGGATCGCCCGCGGCCTGCAGGCCCACGCCGGCCGGGCCGCCGGGGTGGTGTTCGCGGTCGCCCTGCTGGACGCCTCGGTCATCGGCGCGTTCGCGGTCTCGCTGTCCACCGCCTACGCGGTCAGCGACGTGTTCGGCGTCAACCACTCACTGCACCGCGGGGTACAGGGCGCCAAGGGCTTCTACGGCATCTACGCCGGGCTGATCGGCGTCGCCGCCACGGTCGTGCTCCTCCCCGGCTCCCCGCTCGGGCTGCTGACCGAGGGCGTCCAGGTCCTGGCCGGGGTGCTGCTGCCCAGCGCCAGCGTCTTCCTGCTGCTGCTGTGCAACGACAAGGACGTCCTCGGCCCATGGGTGAACGGCCGCAAGACCAACATGTTCACCGCCGCCGTCGTAGCCATCCTGGTCACGCTGTCGGTCATCCTCACCGCCTCGGTCCTGTTCCCCGCCATCACCGCCGGGCAGATCCTCGGCATCGTCGCCGCATGCGGCGCCGCCAGCCTCGCCGCGGCCGGCTACGCCGCCGTCCGGCGGCTGCGCGTCCCCCCGGGCCTCACGCCGGCCGGCCGCGCCGGCCGGGACACCTGGCGGATGCCGGCGCTGAACCTGCTGCAGCGGCCGGCCATGTCCGCCGGCCGCAAGGTTGGCATGTCCGCGCTGAGGCTTTACCTCGCGGTGGCAATGATCCTGGTCATCATAAAGATCGTCCAGCTCGCCATGGGGCACTGAGCCGCGCGGCCAGGCCGGAAATACACGGCCTGGCTGGATGGCATGCCTATGACGGGGCGCGCGAGGTCACCCGGCAGCTCATCGCCGGCGCCGGATTACACCCCTCGTCCTGGAGGGCCTTGACAAGGCCCGGGCCCTCCAGGACGCAGCCTGGCTGCGCCACGCCATGAAAGACGGCGCGCCGGTCTTCTTCCTCTTCGCCGTCCCGTCCTCACGCCGGCATCCCGTTGGCGGGCATGGCCCTACAGCCAGCTGCGACGCTTGAAGACCAGGTAGAGGGTCACGGAGGTGACGAGCATCAGCGCGAGAGCGAGGGGGTACCCGAACAGCCAATGCAGCTCGGGCATGTAGTCGAAGTTCATGCCGTAGATCGTCCCGACGAGTGTCGGGGCGAACAGGATGGCGGCCCAGGCCGAGATCTTCTTGACTTCCTCGTTCTGGGCGAGGCTTGCCTCGGTGAGGCTGCGCATCTCGTCGTTCTGCTGCTGGCCCACGAGCGTGGTCTGCACGGTCAGCGCGTTCTGCAGGAGTGCCCGGAAGGAGTCGGCTCGCTCGACGATGCGGATCGCGTGATCGTGCACGTCGCGGAGGCTGCGCTGCAGCTCCAGGTCCACCTTGTACTTGTCGAAGCCTGCTTCCAGCGAGGTGAGCATGCCCAGCAGCGGGCGGGTAGCGCGCTGGAACTCGATCACTTCGCGGGACAGCTCGTAGATCCGCCGGGATACCGCGGGATCGCCCTTGAACAGCTGGTCCTCGATCTCGTCGATGTCGTTCTCCAGGCCCGCGACGACCGGGGCGTACTCATCGACGACCTCATCCAGGATCGCGTAGAGCACCGCCTCGGGCCCGAGCCGCAGCAGCGCCGGGGCCTGTTCCATCCGGTCCCGGACCCGGCCGAGATCTGGCGCCTCGGCATGGCGGATGGTGACTACGAAGTCCTGGCCGGTGAAGACGTGCAGCTCGCCGAACTCCACCCGCTCCACGTCATCGATGTAGCGCGCGGGGCGAAGGACGGTGAACAAGGTCGTCCCGTAACGCTCTAGCTTGGCCCGCTGGTGCGCCGCGATGGCGTCCTCCACGGCGAGCGGGTGCAGGTCGAACTCCGCCGCCACGGACCGGATCTCCGCGACGTCGGGACGGTACAAGCCGATCCAGGCCATGCCGTGCCGGTCCCGCAGCAGCTCGTAGGTCTCATCCAGGCTGCGCGGATCAGCGGTGCGCTGCCCGTTCACGTAGATCGCGTTGTCAACCAGTGCCATGTCATCCTCATGCTCAGTTCCCGGGCAGCAGGCGTCCGGCTCCGGAGTCACGGTACTGCTGCCGGAAGCATCAGCCTGCGATTGACGATGCGGACCAGGCCGTCCAGTCATCAATGACAGGCATCGGTCACCAGAGCGGCGGACTTGATCTCGCCGACCGATGATGAGCTCGTACCGGGTGACGACCTGGCTGCGGAAGATCCCAATGGCCGCCCCCGGCTGGCAGATGGCGGGCGGTGATGTCATCGCGGGTCGCCGGCGGCGGGAAGGCCGCGGTGGGGTCACGCCATGCTCCTGTCAGGCAAATAGGACCCGCCCTGTCACGGGACTGCGCGTGCTGCCGTACGCCGACAACCTGTCCGGGGGATTGCCTACCGTGGCCCGGGCCGGGCTTGCGGCCTGTCTGCGGCCTGAGCTGGCGGGGGTGATCCTGGTGGCGTGCGGCGCCGCCGCTGCCGGTTCAGGCCGGCGCGGCGCAGGTCGTCTTGTGCCGCCTTCATGTGCCGGCTGAGTCGGCGGGCCTGGGCGCGGGCCATCGCCAGGATCACGGCGGCACAGCTGAGCAGCAGGATGAATGCCAGGAGATCGGGGCTGCCGGACGCGACGGCCGCGATGCTAGCCGCTGCCGAGGCCACCGGGATCGCGAACAATACCCGGGTCGCCGTCCGCGATGTGCGGCTAGCCGGGCGCGCGGCCAGCACGATCCCGGCCAGGATCAGCGTCATGGCCAGCAACGCCGCCGCCCCGGTACGCACCACCATGACCTGTTCCCGGCAGTCAGTCGTCAGTGGGTGCCGAGCTGGATGGCTTTGATGGACGAGAGGAGGACAGCTCGATGCTGCCGTCCGGCTCGTAGCGCAGCACTCGCAGCTGCGGCCGGTCGCGTTCACGCGCGCGGCGGCGGTAGCTGCATACCGGTGTCCCCTGGCTGGCCAGCCATACGGCCTCGGGCATCGCACCGGCACCGGTCAGCAGGATCTGGCCCTGCCATGGCCCGCCGACGAGCAGAAGCGTGCGCGGCGGCGGCGTGCGCCGGCGCAGCAGCCGCGCGTACGCCAGGACCACGATCAGCGAGCCGGCGCTGCAGCCGAGCAGTACCGCGCCATAGACGTGCGCCGCCGGCCGCGGAAGCAGCGCAACGGCTAGCAAGCTAGCGATGGACACCGCCCACGCCGCCAGCAGCGGCCACCGCGGGCGCTGGCCACGGCCGAATGCAGGTCCCGGAAACGGCATGGCCCGCCTCCCTTCGCGCGCCGGAGGTGGCGCGGCGGCCTTGGTATGCGGCAGCCAACGGCGCGCTGCCACTGTAACATGAAAGATCGTTCATGTAAGGGGTGGCGGCGGCCTTGTCCGGCTAGTGCCGCAGAGCCGGGACAGATCGCGTGGCTGATTTGGAGCGTTCAGTGCCGCCCGTGCCGGTGCCCGGTAGCCGTGGTGGTGTGCTATCCGGTGATGAGCTGGATGACTTTGATGATGACGACCGCGGCGGCCAGGAGGAGGTAGGCGCGCAGGGCAATCAGCCCGAGCGTGCGTGCCCGCGAGGCGGGTGGCGGCGGCAGGGTCTCGATGGGCGGCATCGTCCAAGCCGGCGGCCCGGTCCGGGAGCTGCGGGGCGGGCCGGGGAGCCCGTCCGGGGACAGCCGGGCGCCCAGGGCTGCCCCGAGGATTCCGGCGCCGAGCAGGAGAAGCGCGGTCAGGCGCCAGCTGGTCGTCAGGTGGGGGAAGAGCGTCCCCGTGACGAGCAACGCGGACAGCGCGAGGAAGATCACGGTGATCGAGCCCGCGATGATGTTGAGCCAGCGGGGATTGACCCAGGGGCCCAGCACGGCCCGGTCGTTGCACAGCAGCAGCAAGAACACCAGGGCGCTGGGCAGCAGCACGCCGGCCAGGGCCTGGACTCCGGTGGTGACGAGCCCGAGCGGCGCGCCGGGGATGAGCACGACGACGGCGGCGAGCGCGACGAACGCGACGTAACTGCCGTGGAAGACGCGCGCGTCGCGCCACGGCCGGTGCAGGGAGTGCCTGGTGCCGGTCACGTCGCCGATGGCATACGAAGCCGAGAGGGTCACCGCGCCCGCGCCCAGCACCGAGCCGCTGACCAGCGCTACGGCGAACAGGGCCCCAGCCCACCCGCTGCGGTGTCCCAGGCCGGCCGCGACCGTGCCGGCGTCCAGGAAGGCTCCATGCCACGATGTCGCGGAGAACGCCAGCGCGCAGGCGGCCAGCACGGCGACCGCGCCCAGCGCGAACAGAAGCGTGCCGATGACGGTGTCGGCCCGCTCGTAGGACAGCCACCGGGGAGTGATGCGCTTGTCGACCACGCTGGACTGCTGAAAGAACAGCTGCCAGGGCGCCACGGTGGTGCCGACCATGGCGATAATCACCAAGGCGGCGCCTTCGGGGAGTGCGCGGCGGGCAGCCGGGAGGGCCGGCAGCGGCCCGGGATGGTGCGCGAGGACGGCGAGCGGCACCGCGACGAGGCTGGCGGCGACCAGCACGTACACCGCCCGTTCCCAGCGGCGGAAGCTGCCGGTGGCCGGCAACGCGATCAGCGCCAGCGCGGCCAGCGGGACCGACAGGTACCGGCTGACCCCGAAGTAGCCCAGGCCGAAACTAACCCCGCTGAACTCGGTGACGATGATCAGGAAGTTGACCACCAGCAGGTCACCCAGCGCGAAGGCCCCCCACCTCCGGCCGAACCGCTCATAGATCAGCCGCGCGTGCCCGGCGCCCGTCACCGCCCCCAGGCGGCCCACCATCTCCTGGTTGACTAGCAGCACGCTGGCCAGCACCAGCAGCGGCCACACGAACCGCAGCCCGTAGTCCTGCCCGGCCTGGGCGTAGGTGGAGATCCCGCCCGCGTCGTTGCCGGCCACCAGCACGACCACGCCGGGCCCCATGACGGCCAGCAGCGCCGCCGCGTGGCCGCGCAGCGACCGCCGCGGGCCGGTCTCCTGCGCCGGTATCCGGCCCAGCGCGCCCACGATGTCCCCGCGGTGAGCCCGGTCCAGCAGCGACCGCCGGTCCGTCGGCGCGGTAAACGCCGCCCGCGTGACCCCCGCACGGCCGCTGCGGGCAGGGCCGGCCCGGGACGGCGTCACGACGCCCCTCCCGTTCCCTCATCAGGCACTTGGTGGTCGGCCGCCGGCCGGGGGCGGCCCGGATCGACGTGGCGCAGGCCCGCTTCCAGCAGGACGCTGACATCCTCGTCGTACAGGGCATAAAGCCGCATGCGGCCCGCGCGCTCGGCCCGCACCAGGTGGTGTTCCCGCAGCACCCGCAGCTGGTGGGAGACGGCTGACTGCTCCATGCCTAGCGTCTCGGTGATGTCGCTGACCGTCCGGGGCCCTGCCAGCAGGCATCCCAGGATCAGCACCCGGCTCGGCGTCGACAGCGCGAACATCGTATCGGCTAGCCGCTCGGCCAGGGCCGCATCCAGGTGACTCGCGTCGGCTGACGGCCTGGCGCGGCCCCATCCTCGCGTCATCGTGCCGCAGCCCCTGCCCCCGCCACGATCGGGCGGATCAGCACCATATGATAAGCCGCTCATGCTTCGTTCGCACCGGCCGGCCGACGTCGGGCCGGCACCGGAGGTTGAATCCCACAGGGTCCGGGTCCTCGGGCCGGTCAGGTCGGCCGGAACCGGCGTCGGGATGCTGGCGTTCACCCGGGCGAGGGCAAGTGTTCATCCGGATGTGATGCGGAGGCCGATGACGCGCCGTCGCTGTAACATGAAGAATCGTTCATGCAAGGGTGGCGGCACTGTCCCGCTGGTGATCCAGAACCGGGACAGGCTGGGCGCGGCTGACTTGGAGCGTTCCGGAGGTGACCGGTGCCGGTGCTCGGCACGTTCCCGTCGCGGGGGGTGTGGCGGCGTCCCGGCCTGCGCCCGGTCGACCTAGTGGTGTTCGCCGGCCTGCTGGCGCTGCTCTTCGGGCTGCTGCGGCTGGCGCCGGCGCTGAATGCCCCGTTCCTGCCCAAGACCGCGCCGGCGGCCGTGTCCACCGACCCGGCCAACCTGCCCTACTACGCGGTGCGGTCCCTGCTGCGCATGTTCATCGCGCTGGCCTTGTCGCTGCTGTTCACCTTCGTCTACGCCACCGCGGCCGCGCGGCTGCCCCGCGCCGAGAAGGTCCTGGTCCCGGTGCTGGACATCTTGCAATCGGTGCCGGTCCTGGGCTTCCTCACGGTGACCGTCGCCGCGTTCATCAGCTTGTTCCCCGGCTCGGAACTCGGCCTGGAATTCGCCTCCGTGTTCGCGATCTTCACGTCGATGGCGTGGAACATGACGTTCGCGTTCTACCACTCGCTACTCGCCCAGCCGCGCGACGTGGACGAGGCCGCGCGGATCATGCGGCTGACCAAATGGCAGCGGTTCTGGAAGCTGGACGTGCCCAGCGGGATGATCCCGCTGGTCTGGAACGGGATGATGAGCTTCGGCGGGGCCTGGTTCTTCCTGGCCGCCTCCGAATCCATCAGCGTGCTGAACCACACCTATGCTCTGCCCGGGATCGGCTCCTACGTGGCCGCCGCGATCGCCCAGGCCAGCCTGGGCCGGGTCGGCATCGCCATCGTCGTCATGGTCGTGATGGTGATCGCGGTCAACTTCGTGTTCTGGCGGCCGATGGTCGCCTGGGCCGAGCGGTTCCACGCCGAGGAATCCGCCGCGGCCGAACGGCCCCGCAGCGTCGTGCTCGACCTGCTCCGCCGCTCCGTGGTCCCCGACCTTGTGGCGCGGCCCGCGCGCCCAGCCGGCCGGCTGCTGGACAAGGTCACCCGGCCGTTCGGGCTGGCCGAGCACCCGCTGCGCCGTTCGGCGGTCCGCGCCCGCACCGGGGACGTGTTCTTCGCCGGGGCGGTCAGCGCTGTGGTGATCTACGGCGCCTGGAAGGCCCTGGATTACATACACGTCCACGTCGGGCTGGGTGCGTTCGGCCATGCCTTCGTGCTGGGGGCCGCGACGTTCGGCCGGGTGGTGGTCTTGCTGATCGTGGCCAGCGTCATCTGGGTGCCGGTCGGGGTGTGGATCGGGATGAACCCGCGGGTCTCGCGGCTGGCGCAGCCCATCGTGCAGGTGCTCGCCTCGTTCCCGGCGAACTTCCTGTTCCCGTTTGCCGCGGCGTTCTTCGTCGCTACCGGGCTGAGCCTGAATGTGGGTGGCATCTTGCTGATGGCGCTCGGCGCGCAGTGGTACATCTTGTTCAACGTGATCGCCGGAGCCTCCGCGATCCCCGGCGACCTGCGCGAGGCGATGGCCCTGATGGGGGTGCGCGGTCGGCTGCGCTGGAGGCGGTTCATCCTGCCGGCCATCTTCCCCGCCTACGTCACCGGCGGGATCACCGCGGCGGGCGGCGCGTGGAACGCCTCGATCGTCGCCGAGGTGGTCACCTACGGCCAGCATCACCTGGTCGCGACCGGCCTGGGCGCCTACATCGCCCAGGCCGCGACCACCGGAGACTTCCCCGAGGTGCTGATCGGCGTGGCGGTGATGAGCGTGTACGTGGTCGGGCTCAACCGGCTGGTATGGCGGCGGCTGTACCACCTGGCCGAAACGAGGTACGCGCTATGACCACCGAGCACATGGCACCGGGCTCGCCGGCCTCCTCCCCTGTGCGTCCTGGCCCCGGCCCCGGCCAGGTCATCATCGAGGCCGGGCACGTCACCAAGACGTTCACCACTCCCGACGGGCGGGCGCTGCCGGTCCTGGACGGCGTCTCGCTCACCCTGCGGGAGGGCGAGATCGTCGCGCTGCTGGGTAAGTCCGGATCGGGCAAGTCCACCCTGCTGCGCTGCGTCGCCGGCCTGATCTCCCCGTCCTCGGGCACCGTGACCTACCGGGGCACCCCGCTGAACGGCGCGAACCCGGGCGTGGCCATGGTGTTCCAGTCCTTCGCCCTGCTGCCCTGGCTGACCGTGCAGCAGAACGTGGAGCTGGCCATGCAGGCCC
>Ga0335081_10021728_pt1 | contig 10380 bp, 8 predicted proteins | sample Lox_Sample_35_FD_206713 | JGI IMG/M metagenome (GOLD analysis project Ga0335081, IMG submission 206713) | Soil microbial communities from Loxahatchee National Wildlife Refuge, Florida, United States - Lox_Sample_3.5 | ecosystem: Environmental > Terrestrial > Soil > Wetlands | place: USA: Florida...
CCGCCGCGCCACCTCCGGCGGTGTAACCCCCTCCGCGAACCACTCCGCGGCCTGCAACCGCACCTTCTCCCGCCTGGCCCGCCCAGCGGCGGACAGGCCACCACCATCCGGATACCTCATACCTCCGCAATAGCCCCGCCAGCAGCTCCTGTCACCGCCGCACCATGCAAGGCAGTCACCCGCTGTGATAATCCTGACAATTCAATCTCTGTAAGTAACCTGACGGTGCTTTTGCCGAAACACGATCGCGGGTACCTTCGATAGTGGTGGACGGCGCGGCGCCGTTCCCGGGAAGGCCCTCGGATCTCTGAGCTTCGCGCTTTGCGTGCAGGCGAGATACAGAAGGGCCGGCGCGGCCCTTTTGGGGGCCAGGCCCGGTCCATCCGACACGTCTGTGTCCTGTCTTGGCGCCGGGCCTGTCTTGGCGCCCAGGGGAGTCTGCGTGGCCAATCCTCAAGGTCGCCGTACGTATGTACTCGACACCAGTGTCCTGCTCGCCGACCCGGCAGCCATCGCTCGCTTCGATGAGCACAAGGTGGTGCTCCCGGTCGTCGTCATCACCGAGCTGGAAGCCAAACGGCACCACCCCGAATTGGGCTACTTCGCCCGCCAGGCCCTGCGTCACCTCGACGACCTGCGCCTGGAGCACGGCAGGCTGGACGCGGAACTGCCGGTCGGCACGCTCGGCGGCACGGTCCGGGTCGAACTCAACCATTCCGACCCGCAGGTGCTGCCTGCCGGGTTCCGGCTGGGGGACAACGACTCGCGCATCTTGTCCGTGGCGTGCAGCCTCGCGGCCGACGGCGAAGATGTCGTCCTGGTCAGCAAGGACCTGCCGCTGCGGGTCAAGGCGGCCGCGATCGGGCTGGCGGCGCAGGAGTACCGCGCCGAGCTGCCGGTGGACTCAGGCTGGACCGGGATGACCGAGCTGGACATCGGCGCTGGTGAAATCGAGCACCTCTACGACACGGGCACCTTGGACTGCGAAGTGGCCCGCGAGCTTCCCTGTCACACCGGCCTCGTCCTCAGTTCTTCCAACGGCAGCGCGCTCGGCCGGGTCAAGCCGGACAAATCCGTCCAGCTGGTGCGGGGTGACCGGGAGGCCTTCGGCCTGCGGGGCCGCAGCGCCGAGCAGCGCGTCGCGCTCGACTTGCTGCTCGACCCGGACATCGGCATCACCTCGCTCGGCGGCCGGGCCGGCACCGGCAAGTCCGCGCTGGCCCTGTGCGCCGGGCTGGAGGCCGTGATGGAGCGGCGGCAGCACCGCAAGGTCATCGTGTTCCGGCCGCTCTACGCGGTCGGCGGCCAGGAGCTCGGTTACCTGCCCGGCTCCGAAGCCGACAAGATGAGCCCGTGGGCCCAGGCCGTCTATGACACCCTGGGCGCGGTCACCACCCAGGATGTCATCGACGAGGTGCTGGCCAGGGACATGTTCGAGGTCCTGCCGTTGACCCACATCAGGGGCCGGTCACTGCACGACGCGTTCGTGATCGTGGACGAGGCGCAGTCCCTGGAGCGCGGCGTGCTGCTCACCGTCCTGTCCAGGATCGGCTCCGGGTCCCGGGTGGTGCTCACCCACGACATCGCGCAGCGGGACAACCTGCGCGTCGGCAGGCACGACGGCGTGATCGCGGTGATCGAGAAGCTCAAGGGCCACCCGCTGTTCGCCCACGTGACCCTGGTCAGGTCCGAACGATCCCAGATCGCCGCCCTGGTCACCGAGATGCTGGAGGACTCCGGGCTCTGAGCTGACTCAGCCGGCCAGACCGGGGTAACGCGGGCGCCGGCTGCGGTACGGTGACCAGCGTCATGGAATACCCACCTGTGTCCGTCGTGATGCCGGTCAGGAACGAGGAGCGGCACCTCGCGGAGTCTGTGCGGCACGTGCTCGGCCAGGACTATCCGGGCGAGCTCGAGCTGGTGCTCGCGGTCGGGCCGTCGGCCGACCGGACCGAGCCGATCGCGCGGGAGCTGTCCGCCGCCGAGCCGCGGCTCACCGTGGTGGCCAACCCCACCGGGAAAATCCCGGCTGGTCTCAACGCCGCCCTGCGCGCCGCGCGGCACGACGTGATCGCCCGGGTGGACGGGCATGCCCTGCTGCCGCCCGGTTACCTGCGCGCCGCGGTGGCGGTCCTGGCCGCCACCGGCGCGGCCGACGTCGGCGGGGTCATGGCGGCCGAGGGCGTGACCACCTTCGGCCGGGCCGTGGCCTGGGCGATGACCTCCAAGGCCGGGGTCGGCTCGGCGGCGTTCCACACCGGCGGCGGGGCCGGGCCGGCCGACAGCGTCTACCTCGGCGTCTATCGCCGGGAGGCGATCGAGCAGGCCGGCGGCTGGGACGAGGGGATGCTCCGCGCCGAGGACTGGGACCTGAACTACCGCATCCGGCGCCGTGGCGGCCAGATCTGGTTCACCCCCGAGCTTCGCGTCACCTACCGGCCGCGGGCCAGCGTCCGGGCCCTCGGCGCGCAGTACTTCCACTACGGCCGCTGGCGGCGGGTGATCGTCCGCGAGCACCCGGAGACGGCCAGCTTCCGCTACCTGGCGCCGCCGGCCGCGGCGTCCCTGGTCGCGCTGGGCCTGGCGGCCGGCCTGGCCGGGCTCGCCGGGATCGTGGCCGGGGTGCCCGGCCTGGGATGGCTGGCGGCCGGGTTCGCGATCCCGGCCGTGTACCTGGCCGGGATTACGGCCGTCGGGGCCGGCCTGTCCCGGGGGGTGCCCGCGCGGGTCCGGCTCCGGGTGCCGCTGGTCCTCGCGATCATGCACATGAGCTGGGGCACCGGGTTCCTCACCAGCCCGCGGACGCTGCACAGAGACGGGAAAGCTGACACGCGTGTCCGTTCGGGAGAAAACAAAGCGGAAGGGGCTGCAGCGGTCGGGCCAGAATAGAGCATGGACTTCGACCTCCCCGCCCTGCTCGCGGCCCACCGCGAGGACGGATACGAGCTGTACGGCCGGTACCTGAACCCGCAGCAGCCGAAGGTGCTGCACGCGATCGGCTTCGACAAGGTCTACGAGCGGGCCGAGGGCGCGTACCTGTACGACTCCGACGGCCAGCGGTACGCCGATTTCCTGGCCGGATTCGGCGTGTTCGCGGCGGGCCGCAACCACCCGGTGATCCGCAAGGCGCTGCACGACGCGCTCGACGCCCAGCTGGCCGACTGGACGCAGTTCGACTGCGGGCCGCTGCCCGGGCTGCTCGCCCAGCGGCTGCTGGCCAGGGCGCCGGGACTGGACCGGGTGTTCTTCTGCAACAGCGGCACCGAGGCGGTGGAGTCCGCGCTGAAGTTCGCCAGGTACGCCACCGGGCGCCGCCGGGTCATCTACTGTGACCACGCGTTCCACGGGCTCACCACCGGGTCGCTGTCCGTCAACGGCTCGGCCGAGTTCCGCCAGGGATTCGACCCGCTGCTGCCCGACACCGCCGTCCCGCTCGGCGACCTGGACGCGCTCGCGGCCGAGCTGCGCAAGGGCGACGTCGCGGCGCTCATCATCGAGCCGGTCCAGGGCAAGGGCGTGCACATGCCGCCGGACGGCTTCCTGACCGCGGCGTCCGCACTGCTGCACGAGCACGGCGCGCTGCTCATCTGCGACGAGGTGCAGAGCGGCTTCGGCCGCACCGGTAAGTTCTTCGCCTACCAGCACGAGGACGTCGTGCCGGACATCGTCACCGTGGCCAAGGCCCTGTCCGGCGGGTTCGTGCCGGTCGGGGCGATGCTGGCCAAGGGGCCGATCTTCGAGAAGGTCTATTCCTCGATGGACCGGGTCATGGTGCACAGCACCACGTTCAAGGGCGGCGTGCTGGCCATGACGGCCGGCCTGGCCGCGCTGGCGGTGCTGGACGACGAGGGCCTGGCGGAGAACGCCGCGCGGACCGGGGAAGCGCTGAAGACCTCGCTGACCGCCATGATGCAGAAGTATGACGTCCTGGCCGAGGTGCGGGGCCGCGGGCTGATGATCGGGCTGGAGTTCGGCAAGCCGTCGTCGCTGCGCGCGCGGACCAGCTGGAACATGCTGCAGAAGGCCCGGGTGGGCCTGTTCGCGCAGATGGTGGTGGTGGCGCTGTTCCAGCGGCACCGCATCCTCACCCAGGTGTCGGGCGACCACATGGAGGTGATCAAGCTGATCCCGCCGCTGATGATCGGCGACACCGAGGTGAAGCTGTTCACCGAGGCGTTCGGCGAGGTGCTCGAGGACGCCAGCCGCGGCAGCGGGCTCATCTGGGAGTTCGGCCGCACCCTGGTCAAGCAGGCGGTGCGCGGCTAACCCGCCGTCCGCTCCGCTCCCCCTTCTTCCCCCTGCCTGCCTCCCTCCCCCCTCGCTCCCCTGCCTGCCTCCCTCCCCCCTCGCTCTCCCCCCACCACCCCGCCAAAACCACTCACTTTTTCGACACCCTGCCGCCAAATACAGCGGATCTCGTTATCGTGGGTCAAAAACCCCGCTATAGGGGGAGTAGCGACACACGATCCTGCGAGCGGCGTCGGCCGGCCACCCGGGATGCCTGGTTGGCCCGGGTTTCCGGGGCGGCCTGTTGCTGCTTCCGGGGCGGCCGGTTGCCGCGGGCGGTCCGCGCCGGAGAGCACGCCAAGAACAGCGACCGGACCACGGCCAGCGCCACTACCCGACCCATGCCCTAGCTCGCCACCTGCAGCCCCAGCAGCGCCTCCGCCACCGCCAGGTCGTGCGGGTAGGTGATCTTGATGTTGCGCTCGCTGCCCGGCACGATGTGCACCGCGACGTCCGGCAGGTAGCGGAGGACCACGCCGCAGTCGTCGGTGGGGGCGAAGCCGGGGTCGGCCGCGGCCAGCTCATGGGCGCGGGCGATCACCGGGAGCCGGAAGCACTGCGGGGTCTGGCAGCGGAACAACGTCTCCCGGGGCGGCACCGAGTGCATCACGCCGTTCTCGGTAATCACCATGGTGTCGGACGCAGGCACCGCGACCCCGGCCGCGTCGTGAACCTGCAGCGCGGCGACGCAGTCCGCGATGATCCGCTGGTCCACGAGCGGGCGGGCGGCATCGTGCAGCAGCACGCCGCAGTCGCCCGCCGCCGGCCCGGCACCCGCCGCCGGCCCGGCACCCGCCGCCGGCCCGGGGCGCGCGGTCGGCCCGGGGCCCGGCGCGCGGGCCGCGATGGCGGCCAGCGCCGCCCGGGTCGAGTCCGGCCGGGTCACGCCGCCCTCGATGACGGCCGTCACCTTCCGGTACCCGGCCCCGGCCACCATGGCCTCGACCTGTCCGGTGTACCCCCGGGCCATCACTACCAGGATCTCGTCGACGCCCGGCGCCTGGTCAAAGACGGCCACGCAGCGCTCGATCAGCGTCTTGCCCCCCAGGGTGAGCAACTGCTTCGGCATGCCCGCGCCGAGCCGCTGGCCCACGCCGCCGCCCAGCACCACCGCCACCATCCGCATGAGCCGGACTCTACCGGCTGCCCGCGGCCGGCTTCCGCGCCGTCCCGCGCCCGCTACGGCCTCGGCGCGCCAGCCTGGGCCGGGGAAAGCGCACTTCGCATGATCGTGTGGACTTACCCTGTGGATTCCGGGGGGTAAGTCCACACGATGTTTCCTGCCCGGCCCTGCGCGCGGGGAAGATATCCACGGTGACGAGAGCCGTCAGCAGGCTGTTTCGCGGGTGCGCCAGCGGGTATTCCGCTGGACAACTTGCCTGGCAACGACGTGGTCACGGGCGCCGCGCCTGGCGGGCGCGGACATCCGCAAGCGTGCGGCGTTCGGCTAGCGGCCGCTGCCGGCGATCCCGCGGAGCACGCCGGCCGGCGTGTTCCTCCCGGTCGCCAGCGTGACCGCCGGCTACATTTAGTAACGCCGGGCGCGGGTCACGGCGGCCAGCGCCGCTGGGAGGACTGCATGACGGTAGCGCTGGTCCTGGCGGCGAGCCCGGACGAGGCCGACGCCGGGCTGTGCGACCAGCTTGCGGCCCTCGGGGTCCGGCGGGTTGACGCGGCCGAACGCACCGGCCCCGGCCTGCTGACCGTCGGCGCCGCCGCGCGGGCGGCGGGGGAACGCGTGCTCATCTGCGACGTCGCGGACACCGTCCCCGGACCGGTGCTGGCCAGGCTGCTCAGGAGCGGGACCGCGGCCTTCACCGGGGCGAACACCCCGGCGGCCCAGCCGGCCCACGGGCGGCCGCCGGGCCCCCTGGCCGGCGGGGCGCTGGTGGTCGACCCGCCCGACCTGGACGCGCTGGCCGGCGCGGCCGAGTCGCTCGCGGCCACGCACGCGGGACCCGCCGCGGTCGGAGCGCTGATCGGCGAGCTCACCCGTCGCGGCGTCACGGTCCGGATCCTCGACGCCGGGCCGGACAGCGAGGGCGCCGTGGCTCAGCTGCTCGCCGACCCCGCCGCCCACGACATGGCCAGGTGGGCGGCGTGGCGCAAGCTCACCCCGGCGGCGCTCTACGGCATCTCGCTCGGCTTCGGGCTGATCGCCGCCATATGGTTCTCCCAGCTGGGGGTGCAGGGCAAGCTGGCGGCCATCGCCGCGCTGACGGGCTCGTTCCTGGTCGCCAGGGCGGGCTCGCTGCTGGCCGCCATCACCCGCGAGGACCGGATCAAGCCCGTCGTCAGCTGGCTCGGGTTCGCCTGCGTCCTGCTGACCGAGCTCGGAGTGTACGCGGCGCTGGCGGTCAGCTCGGGCCTGCAACCGGGGGCCGGCCCGCAGACCGGGGTAGCCGGCCTGGACGGGCCCTTCGGCGGCACGCTGCAGGGCACCTTCGTCGCCAGCTGGGGCGGCCCGGGGACGACCGGCGTGTGGCGGCTGGCCATCGCGGCCATGCTGCTGCTGGCCGTCCGCCGGATGGCCGAGCTCGGCTACGAGCACACGGCCCGGACGCCGGGGAACCTGTTCGCCCGGTCGGGGCCGCGCATCCTGGAGCAGGCCATCACCCTGCCGGCCGGCGAGCGGTTCGCGGTCATCGTGGTGACCTCGGTCTTCTTCGGGCCACGGCTCACGTTCACGGTGCTGCTCGGCTGGGGCGCGGTGGCGGCGGGATACGTGCTGGCCGGGCAGATCGCCCGGTCGGCGGGCCCGGCCCGGCCCGCGGCCGGGCTGGCGGGCTATCGCGGCGACGGCGTCATCGCGCGCTGGATCGGCCACTTCGTCCAGGGCCGGCTGCCGCCGCTGCCCCCGGTGCTGGTGGGCCTGCTGGTGACCGGTGTGCTGACCGCTCTCGGGCTGGGGAACCTGCCCGGCATCCTGGTGCTGACGCCGGTCGAGGCGATGATGCTCGCGGCCCTCGGCGCCTGGCACCCGCATGACGGGCGGCTGGACTGGCTGGTGCCGGCGCTGCTGATGGCGGGCGAATGCGTGTTCCTGGCAGCCCTCGGCCTGTCCCGCCACGCGGTGGCGTGGCTGGTCTTCACGCTGCTCGCCGCCGTGGTCATGCGCCACTTCGACCTGGCCTTCCGGGCCCGGGTGGGCCGGGGCATCCCGGCCGACGTGTCCGGCCTCGGCTGGGAGGGGCGGATGCTGCTGGCCGGCGTGGCCGCCATGGCCGGTGTCGTGCCGTTCGCCTACGCCGTGGTTTCGGGATATCTTTGGGTGCTTTTCATCTGGGATTTCCTCAGCGGCTGGCTACGGTCCACGAACGGAGACGACGGTTGATCGGGATGGTCCTGGCCGCGGGCGCGGGCCGGCGGCTGCGGCCCGACACGGACGCGCTGCCGAAGGCCCTGCTTCCGGTCGACGGCCGGGTGACCATCCTCGACATCGCGCTGCGCAACCTGGCCGCGGTGGGACTGCGCGACATCGTGGTCGTGATCGGTTACGCGGCGGGCGAGGTGCGGGACCGGGTGGCCGGCCTGCAGCGCGAGCATGGGGTCCGGCTGACGCTGGTGGACAACGACCGGGCCGAAGACTGGAACAACGCCTACTCGCTCTGGCTGGCCCGCGAGCATTTCGCGGCGGGCGCGCTGCTGGTCAACGGGGACACGGTGCACCCGGTCTCGGTGGAGAAGACGCTGCTGGCCGCGGCCCAGTCCGGTCCGGGCGTCATCATCGCGGTCGACGACGTCAAGCACCTCGCCGACGAGGAGATGAAGGTGATCATCGGTCCGGGCGACCGCGTCACGAAGATCAGCAAGCTGATGGATCCCGCGGCGGCCTACGGCGAGTACATCGGCGCCACGCTCATCGGCGCGTCCGCCGCCGCGCCGCTCGCGGCGGCCCTCGAGGCGACCTGGCGCCGGGACTCCTCGCTGTACTACGAGGACGGCTTCCAGGAGTTCGCGGACCGCGGCGGCGTGATCGGGGTAGCGCCCATCGGCGAGGTCGAGTGGGTGGAGGTCGACAACCACGACGACCTGCGCCGGGCCCGCGAGATCGCCGCCCGCTGCTGACCTCCCCGGGCGGGCCGGTTTCGGCGCGGAGATCCCTGCCGCTGTTCGTGACCCGGTAGTCTCCCGGATAGCCATCGTTTGCCGAGGCGTACCGGAAGTTTTGCGTAACCGCCGGAAGGACGTTCATGCCGTTGCTGGCCCGTATCCTCACCGCGCCGCTCGTCGTCGACGTGCGGCGGGGCGCGGTCGCGGACCTCGGCGCGCTGCTCGCCGACCGGCGGATCGCGACCGAGGGCCGGGTCGCCGTCGCGGTCGGCCCCAGCCAGGGCGACAGCGTGCTCGCCGACCTGGATCTTGGCGCGGCCGAGGTCTTCCGCGTCGAGGACGGCACGGTGGACAGCGCGGTCTCGCTCGGCAAGCGGCTGCGGGCCGAATCCTACGAGGCCGTCGCGGGCATCGGCGGCGGCAGGACCATCGACGTGACCAAGTTCGCCGCGCACATGGCCGGGGTCCCGATGGTCGCGGTGGCCACCAACCTGGCGCACGACGGCATCGCCTCCCCGGTCAGCTCGCTCGAGCACGAGTCGGGCAAGGGCTCCTACGGGGTCGTCCCGCCGGTCGCGGTGCTGGTGGACCTGGACCGGGTGCGCTCAGGGCCGCTTCGCTTGGTCAGAGCGGGCATCGGAGACGTAATCAACAACCTGTCCGCGATCGCGGACTGGGAGCTGGCCGCGGCCGACCGCGGCGAGCCCGTCGACGGGCTGGCCGTCACGCTGGCCCGGACGGCCGCCCAGGCGGTGCTGCACCAGCCGGGCACGGTGGACGACGATGAGTTCCTCACCGTGCTCGCCGAATCCCTGGTGCTGTCCGGCATCGCCATGACCGTGGCCGGGTCCAGCCGGCCGAGCAGCGGCGGCGACCACGAGATCCTGCACGCCATCGACCAGCTGTTCCCCGGCACCGGCAACCACGGCGAGCTGGCCGGGGTCGGCGCGCTGTTCTGCACCTTCCTGCGCGGAGACGACCGCCTGCTTACCCCCATGTCCGCCTGCCTGGCCCGGCACGGGCTGCCGCGAACCCCCGCCGACCTGGGGCTCGGCCACGCCGAGTTCGCCAAGGCGGTGCTGCACGCGCCGGCGACCAGGCCGGGCCGCTACACCATCCTGGAGCGGCTCGCGCTGGACGAGTGCGCGATCGCCCGGCAGGTGGAGGACTTCGCCGCGGCCATCGGGAGCGGAGGAAGCGGAGAATAATGCCCGGACCCTCGCTGGCCGAAGTGCGCGCCAAGGGGCAGCCGCCCGAGGTGCTGGCGCGGCTCAATGACGAGCACTGGTTTGGCCGGCTCTATATGCGGCGGCTGTCCCCCTACGCCACCATCGTGTTCGCCAGGCTCGGCTGGTCCCCGAACGCGGTCACCGTCTGCTTCATGATCTCCGGTGCCGCCGCGGGGGTGCTGGCCGCCGTGCCGGGGCTGCCCGCGGCGATCGGGGTGGCCCTGCTCATCCAGCTCTACCTGCTCTTCGACTGCTCCGACGGGGAGCTGGCCCGGTACACCGGGCGGTTCTCGGCCACTGGCGTGTACCTGGACCGGATGGGGCACTACATCACGGAGGCGCTGCTGCTGGCCGGCCTCGGCGTGCGCGCCCAGGGCCATTTCTCGCTGGCCGGCGGCTACGTGAGCGCGGGCCTGGCCGCGGCAATCTGCGCCACGCTGATCAAGGCGGAGACCGACATCGTGGTGGTGGCCCGCGCCTCGTCCGGGCTGGACGGCAAGCACGACGATCAGGCGCTCGCGCCCCGGTCACAGGGACTTGCGCTGGCCAGGCGGCTGGCGTCGGCGCTGCATGTGCACCGGATCATCCAGGCCGTCGAGCTTTCCGTCCTCATCCTGGCGGCGGCGATCGTGGACGCGGCCACCGGCACCCTGACCGCCACCCGGGTGCTGACCGTGGCGGCGCTGGCGGTGGGCGCGCTGATGACGGTGGCGCACCTGGTGGCCATCGTGGCGTCCCGGCGCCTGCGGTGACCGGGCGGGTACGGGGAGGCGGGCAGCCCACCCCAAGGGAGGTCCGGGGGGATGGGTCC
>Ga0335081_10021729_pt1 | contig 10380 bp, 7 predicted proteins | sample Lox_Sample_35_FD_206713 | JGI IMG/M metagenome (GOLD analysis project Ga0335081, IMG submission 206713) | Soil microbial communities from Loxahatchee National Wildlife Refuge, Florida, United States - Lox_Sample_3.5 | ecosystem: Environmental > Terrestrial > Soil > Wetlands | place: USA: Florida...
CTGCCGACCTTTGCGGATCGGCTACCTTTCCTATTCCGATCGCTGCGAATCTTCAGAGGGAGTCCGAGTATGGCCACCGTGCAGGAAGCGCTGCAGAAAATCTGGAACGATCCCCAGTTCAAGAAAAAGCTCTTCGCCAATCCCAAGCCCGTGCTTGCGCAGCTGGGAATGAACGTCCCGGCGGGACAGGACGTGCAGATCTGGGAGAACACGCCGCACGAGATGAACTTCGTGCTCCCGAACAAGGCCGACATGCCGGCCAACTACGATCCGGAAACCACCAACGCGGTGGTCGGCAAGGTGATCAAGAAGGCGTGGAAGGATCCGTCCTTCAAGGCGAAGCTGATGTCCGACCCGAAGAGCGCGGTGGCGGACGCCGCCGGCATCGAGCTGCCCGCCACGCTGAAGGTGCGTGTCCACGAGGACTCGGCGAAGGTGAAGAACCTGATCCTTCCGGTGAACCCGGCGACCGAGGACCTGAGCGACTCGGACCTCGAGGCGATCGCAGGCGGCGGGATGTCGAAGGGCGTGCAGACCTCTACCGGCTGCGGTGCCGCGGCGGCCATCACGGGCGGCGTCGCCGCGGGGCTCGCGTTCACTGTGGTGGGTGCGGGGGTGACCGGCGGCGTTGCCGCGGCGGCGGCCGGCGGCTCGGTCGTCGGCGGAGCGGTCGCGAGCAGCAACAACAAGTGTTGAGCTGAAGCAGCGCCCGCTGCCCAGCTGAAAGCAGACGGAACCGGAAAGCGCGGGCCCGCGGGCTCGCGCTTCCTTCCGTTCCGCTCCTTATAAAATATCGGGAGAGATCGAGCCATGGCCACCTCGCATGAAGTGCTCCAGAGAATCTGGAACGATCCCGAATTCAAGAAGAAGCTGCTCGCCAATCCGAAGCCGGTCCTTGCCGAGCTCGGCATCGGCGTGCCGGCAGGGCGCGACGTCCGAGTGTGGGAGAACACGCCGCTGGAGATGAACTTCGTGCTGCCGAACAAGGCCGACATGCCGCCGGGGTTCGATCCGGAGGCCGCGAACGCGGTGGTGGGAAGACTGATCAAGAAGGCGTGGAACGACGCGTCGTTCAAGTCGAGACTGCTGGCGGACCCGCGTAGGGCTGTCGCCGATGCCGTGGCCGTCGAGCTGCCCGCGACGATCCAGGTCCGCGTCCATGAGGACACCGCCGGGTTGAGCAACTTGGTCCTGCCGGTGAACCCGGACGCGGAGGATCTGAGCGATACCGACCTCGATTCGATCGCGGGCGGCGCGTTGTCCAAGGGTCCGGCGGTCCAGATCTGCGGCAGTGCATTGGGCAGCGGCGGCATTGTGGTCGGGGGCGGCGCGAATCCGGGGCTCGGATTCCTCGGCGGCCTTCCCGGCAGCGCCCCCGTGGCGCCGGGTTCGGCCGCCGGCCCGGGCATTACGACCGGGATCGGGAACAGCAGCCTCGGCCCGTGTTGAAGGCAATGCCCGGCGGGAGCGGGTGGCCCTCGCCTGCGCGCTGAGCCGGAGCTCGCGATGACGCAGGTGCTCCTCGCGAGCATGCCCTTCGCGCCGCTCTTCAAGCCGTCGATCGGGCTCGGCCTGCTGCAAGCCGCGCTCAAGCGTCGCGGCATCGGCTGCGAATCCCTCTATTTCACCCTCGATTTCGCCGCCGCGACCGGCGTGCTGACGTACCTGCGCTTTTCGGAGTCGTTTCCGGTGACCGATCTCGCCGGCGAATGGGTGTTTCGCGAGGCGGCGTTCGGCCGGGACGCGGCGCGGGACAGCCGCTACGTCGAGGCGATCATGGCGCGGCGCGGGCGCGCCCGCGATCGCGCGATGGCGCTCGAATTCTCCGGCGACGCGGATCCGCATGCCGCATTCGCGCGCACGCTCACCGAAGCGCGCGCGCACGCATCGCGCTTCGTGGACGAGTGCGCACGCCGCATCGCGGAGCGCGCACCGCGCATCGTAGGCATCACGAGCGTCTTCCAGCAGCAGCTCGCTTCGATGGCGCTCGCGCAGCGCCTGCGCGAGCGCATGCCGGGCGTGTTCATCGTCGCCGGCGGCGCCAATGTCGAGGGCTGCATGGGCGTGCAGACGCTGCGCGAGTTCGACGCGCTCGATGCGATCGTCTCGGGCGAGGGAGACGTCGCGTTTCCCGAGCTGGTCGAGCGCGTGCTCGCGGGCCGCTCGGTGGAGGGGATTCCGGGCGTCCTCACCCGACGCGCGGCTCGCACGGGCTTCGCGCCGATGCGCTCCGTCCCGGTGGAGGACCTCGATGCGCTGCCGGATCCCGACTACGGCGACTACTTCCGCCAGTATGCCGAGGCGATGCCACGCCTCGACCGCGTGCACGTGCCGCACATCCTCTTCGAGAGCTCGCGCGGGTGCTGGTGGGGCGAGGTCTCCCACTGCACGTTTTGCGGGCTGAACGGCCAGACGATGCGCTTCCGCTCGAAGAGCGCCGCCCGAGCGCTGGACGAGCTCGAGCGCCTCGCGCGGCGCCACCCCGGCTCCCCGGTGGCTGTCGTCGACAACATCATCGACAACCGCTACTTCGACGACTTCGTGCCGATGCTCGCCGATCGCCGCCTGGGCCTCGAGCTCTTCTACGAGGTGAAGGCGAACCTGCGCCGCGTGCACGTGCGCAAGCTGCGTGCGGCGGGCATCACCACCATCCAGCCCGGCATCGAGAGCCTCGACAGCGAGACGCTGCAGCTCATGGGCAAGGGCGTGAAGGCGCTGCACAACGTGCAGTTGCTCAAGCTCTGCGCCGAGGAGGGCGTGGATCCACGCTGGAACGTCCTATGGGGATTCCCGGGCGAGAAGCCCGAGGGTCTCGCGGAGTCCGCTCGCCTCGCCGCCCGCCTCTCCCACCTGCCGCCCCCGGTGGGCGGCTCGCCGATCCGGCTCGATCGCTTCAGCCCCAACTTCGAGCACGCCGCCGAGCGCGGCTTCGCGGATGTGCGGCCCAGCGCGGCCTACGGGCTCGTTTACCCGTTCGCCGAGGAGTCCGTGCGCCGCCTGGCGTATTACTTCGACTACGACTATGCGCAGCCCTACGACGTGGATGCCGCGGCGCGTCCGCTGGAGGAAGCCATCGACCGGTGGAGCGCCGAGCACGCGGCCGGGGCATGCCTCTTCGCGAGCGACCTCGACGACGTGCTGCTCGTTTGGGACTTGCGTCCCTGCGCCGCGCGCACGCTCCACGCCTTCACCGGGATGAAGCGCGAGCTGCTCCTCGCATGCATGGAGATCGCCGCGCAGCATGCGCTCGCCGGCGAAGGCCCGGCGGCCGGACCGCGGCTCGCGGCGCTCGAGGCGCTCGAGCGCGACGGCCTGGTCGTGCGCGAGGGTCGTTCGTGGCTCGCGCTGCCGCTCGCGCTCGGGCGCTGGGCGCCGAACGCCCGGTCGCTGGGATGCTTCGTGTCGGCGGCCGCAAGCCTGGGCGAGCGCGAACGCGAGGGCGGCGACGCGCTGATCGAGCTGGACGAAGCGCGCGAAGCGCTACCGGCGGCCGCGCGGCATGCGATCGATCCGTTTCGCCTTTCGCCGGGACATTTCTCGTGGGAAGCCGGCGGCAGGCTGCGCGTACACCTCGAAGCGCTCTCCCAGATCGAGTGGAACCGGGTTCGGCTCTCGTTGTCGGGAATCCCGCAGGCGGAGGGCGCATGGACGTGATCGCGGAGCGCCCGCGCCTCCTCGAGTGCATCGAGGCCGCTTTCACGCCGCACGACTGGGAAGCGGCGAGGACGGCCCCCTCGCCGCCGGACGCCGAGGCGCACCGCCTTCTCGAGCGGTGGGAGCAGACGGTCGCGCGCCACGGCGGCCCGCAGGCCTTCGAGCGGCGCCTCGCCGCGCGGGGACTGGACCGCGCATCCGCCCTTCGCTGGCTCTCGCCGCGCGCCGTGCGCCAGGGCGGCCCGCTACCGCCGTGGGCGCTCGCGCTGCTCGCGCTCGACGACCCGCGGCGGTGGCCATCCCCGCCGCAAGGCTGGGATGCGTGGACGGCCGAGGAGCGCGCCGCCTACGAGCTCGACAGCGCCCGCATTCCGCTCTTCCCCGGGTGGCTGCATCCGTTCGTGGGCCTCGCCTTCGCCCGGCTTCCCCATGCGGCGCACGACGCAGCCACGCCGATGGCCGCCGCGAGCATCGCGCGCGCGGTGCTGGTGCGCCTGTCGCACCTCGCGAGCCGAACGCTCGCCGCCGAGATCGCGCGGCGCGGCCGCAGCGATGCGCCAACGCCGGGCGAGATCGTCGATTGGCTCGCACGCTACCCGGCGCTCGCGCGTCTGCTCGCGCAGTCCGCGCTCGCGTGCGCGCAGGCTTTCTCCGAGTTGCTCGCGCACGCGCGCACCGACGCCGATGAAATCGCGGGCATCTTCAACGAAGGCAAGGATCCCGGCACCGTTGCCTCGATCGTCGCCTGGCGCTCCGACGCCCACCGCGGTGGGCGCAGCGCCGCGTTCGTGCGTTTCTCGTCGGGGCTCGAGCTCGTGTACAAGCCGCGCTCCCACGACGTCGACCTCGCCTTCGCGCGCTTCGCCGAGGAGGCGGCGCAAGCCGGCGCGCCGCGGCTTCACCTGCCGCGCACGCTCGCACGGCGCGAGCACGGCTGGTCGGAGCGCATCCGCGAAAGCGATTGCGCCGACGCGGCCGCCGTCGTGCGCTACCGCGAACGCCAGGGCTGCATCGGCGCGCTCGCATATTTCCTCTGCGGCATGGATTTCCATTACGAGAACTTCATCGCGTGCGGCGAGTGGCCGGTGCCCATCGACCTCGAAGGCCTAATGTCGGCGGCGCGGCACCTCGCAGAACCCGAGGCGCGCGGCCTGCCGTGCCACCTCGCGCCGGCCGGCATGGCGAGCGTGCTGGCGACCAGCATGGGAACCTACTGGCGCATCGGACAGGACGATCGCGCGCTGTTCGCCGCGAGCGGCATCGCCGGCTGCGGGGAGCGCCTGTGGCCGCAGAAGGTGCCCGAGTGGCAGGGGAGCGCGGACGCGCCGCGGCTGGTCTGGCGCGCGCGCCGCTACGAGTACCGCGAGAACCTGCCGCGCCTTGCGGGCGAGCGGGTTGCGCTCGATGCCGCCGCCGTCGAGGACGTCGTGCGTGGCTTCCGCGCGGCGTATGCGGCGGTCGTGTCGCGCCGCGCGGCGCTGGCCGCGGCCGACGGGTGCCTCACCGCGTTCGCCGCGTGCCCGACGCGCGCGATCCTGCGCGACACCTCGGAGTACGCCTCGCTTCTCTTCTGGAGCCTCGCTCCGGCGCACCTCGCCTCCGGGCGCGCCTATGCCATCGCCATGGAGATGCTCTCGGGCGAAGCCCTGCAGTACGAGCTTTCCGAGGCCGACGTGCTTTGCGAGGATCTGAAATGCTGCCTCGAGCAGGACGTGCCGCTCTGGCGCTCGGAGGCGCGATCGCGCATGCTCCTCGCCCCCAGCGGCCGGCGCCTGGGACCGGTCGTCCCGGAAACGCCGCTCGACCAGGCGCGCGCGCGGCTCGAAGGCGCAGGCGATGAAGACCTGCAGTACCAGTCGGAGGTGCTGCGTTCGTCGCTCCTCGCCGCGCTCGTGAGTCGCGATGAGGCGGCGCGCCTCGCCCTGCCGGTGGCGGCGCTCGACTGGAGCGTCCTCTCGGGCTGGACGCTTCCCGAAGCGCCGCCGTCCGCGCGCGAAGGCCGGGACGATGCCCCGGCGCGCGAAGCGCTCGCTTTCGCGCGCCGCATCGGCGATGCGCTCGCCGACCTCACGCTGCGGCTGCCGGACGGTGCTGCGTGGCTCGGGCTCACTCGGGTGGCGGGCAACGCGACGCAAATGGCGCCCATCGTCGCGTTCCCGTGGACCGCCGCCGGCGCGGCGGGAACCGCGGTGCTCTTCGCGAACCTGTTCCACGCGTTCCGCGACGACCGCTACGCGGAGCTTGCCCGGTCGGCCCTCGCGCTCTGCGACAGAACCTGCCGCGCCATCGCGGACGCCGGCTGGTGGCAGCGGTTGCCCGCCTCCGCATACACCGGCAGCGCCTTTCCCGTATATGCGCAGGCCGAATGCGCGCGGCTGCTCGAGGACGAGGCGCTCTTCGACGCCGCCCTGGAGCGGGCGCTGCAGCTCGATGCGGCGCGCCTTGCGGCGGACGAGAACCCCGATTGGCTGGCCGGCATCGCGGGAACCGCCGCGGCGCTGGTCCATCTCGGCACGCTGCGCCCTGACGCCGGGCTTGCCGAGCGCGCTCGCGCTTGCATCGACGCGATCGCGCGGGCCGAGATTGCGCAGGGAGGATTTCGCGTGCCGGGCTTCGAGCGTCCGCTCCTCGGCATGGCACATGGCGCGGCCGGCATCGCGGCGGCTTGCGCGAGGGTGCACGCCGCCACGGGGGACGCGCACGCGCTCGCGATCGCCCGCCGCGCGCTCGCTTTCGAGCGCGAGCGCTTCGATGCCGGCGCGCGCGACTGGCCCGATCTGCGGCGGGAAGGAACGACGCGCTTCATGTCGGGATGGTGCGCCGGGCCCGCCGGCGCCGGCCTCGCCCGGCTGATCGCGCACGACGTGGAGGCGTGCGACGCCGAGATCGAGCAGGCGATCGACAACACGCGGGAGCGGATGGGCATCGACCGTCATCACGCGTGCTGCGGCGAGGCGGGACGCATGCTCTTCCTCACGGAAGTGGCCGCGCGACTGGGCCGTCCGGAGCTGCGGCGCGAGGCGCTCGCCGCCGGCTGCAAGCTCGCGGACTTCCATCGCGAGGCGGGATTCCTGCGCTTCCAGGAACTCAACGATCGTCCCTGGACGCCCGGGCTGCTCGACGGCGCCGCGGGCGTCGCCCTCGCGCTGGTCGCGGCCGCGATCCCGGGCGCGTCGAATCCGCTCTCGCTGGGCATCGCCGGCGGCGGTGTGCAGCCCGCATGAGCGCGCGCGCCGAGCCGAGGTGCTGGAGCCCGAGCGACGACATGGCGCGGCTCGAGGTGCTCGACGTCCCCGAATGCGCGCGCGCCCTGCAGACCGTGGATGCGCTGCGATTCCGATGGACGCGGCGCAATCCCGCGTTTCCCTTCTTCACGCTCGGGGCGGCAAGCTACATCGATGCCGCGGCCTCGCGGGACGCATACAAGGCGCAGGCGCTGCGCGACAACGAGCTCCTTGCCACGCGCTTCGATTGGCTGCTCGAGCGTGTGCGCGCGACCCTCGGATCCGTGCTCGGGGCGCCCGTCGCCTGGCAGCCGAATGCCGCGCTGCCCGGATTCCACATCTACCTCGCGCACAAGATCTTCGAGCAGCCGATCGCCTCGATCCATTGCGACAGCCAATACGAGCTGATCGACTGGGCCGGATGCGGCGAGCCGGACTTCCGCGAGGTGGCTTCCTTCACGCTCGCGCTCGCGCTACCGCGCCATGGCGGCGGGCTCAACGTGTTCGACCTGCATCGCAAAGAGGTGAGCCGGCTCGACAACGCGGCGGTCACCCGGCGCGTGCGCGAATCGGCGATGACCTACCATCCGTACCGGGTCGGCTCGATGGTGCTGCACTCCGGGAACGTGATGCACCAAGCCGCTCCGGGGCGCGACATCCAGCCCGACGAGCGCCGCATCACGTTGCAGGGCCATTGCGTGCGCGCGGGCGAGCGCTGGTACGCCTACTGGTGACGGACGCTCCCATGATCCAGGTGACGAGCCTCAACGCCCTCGACTCGCTGCCGTTCCACGGCCTCACGTACGCGAGCCTGCAGCCGCTGCTCTTCAGCGCGGGCAACGGCGACGTGACCGCGGTGGGCGCCATGGAAGATGGCGAGGCCGCCGGCCTCGCGCTCGCGCTGCGCCTGCCGCAGAAGAACTTCACGCGCCTCGCCTCGCTCTTCGTGCGCGAGCGCTCGCGCCGCCGCGGGATCGCGACGCGCCTGCTCGCCGCGCTCGAGGAAGAGCTGCGGCGCGAGGGTGTCGCGCGGCTGGAGGCGAGCTACCAGACCGGGCGCGCGACCTCCGAGGCGCCGCCGCGCCTCTTCGCGCGCCTCGGATGGCCCGAGCCGCAGCCGGACCGCCTCATCTGCCGCTGCGACCGGCGCATGCTGGGCTCGCCGTGGCTGCGCGACTATCCGCTGCCGCACGACGCGCGGATCGTGCCGTGGGCCGAGGTGAGCGCCGCGGAGGTCGATGAGCTGCGCGCGAGCCAGCGCTCGGATCCGTGGATCCCCGCCTCGCTGCGCCCTTGGGAATACCACGACCTCGCGTTCAACAGCGTGGCGATGCGCCGCCGGGAAGCGCTCGTGGGCTGGGTGCTCACGCAGCGCTTCGATTCTTCGACGCTCATCTATAGCAACAGCTACATGCACCCGACGCTGCAGCGCACCGCGCGCATCCTCCCGCTCTATGTCGAAGCGGTGCGCCAGCAATCGGCGGATCCCACGCTGCCGAACGCGCTATGGGTCGTGCCGTTCGTGCATCCGACCATGGTCCGGTTCGTGCGCGGCACGTTGGCGGCCTACATGAACAAGGTCGAGGAGCTGCGCGTGAGCATCAAAGAGCTCATCAAGCCCGCGCACGCAACCGCGGCATGAAGGCGCGCGAAGCGAAGCGCGTGGCGCGGCTCGACGCCGCGGCGATCCGCAACCTCGCGGCCGCGCGCGAGCCGGTCGTGATCGAGGGATTCCTCGACGGCACTGCGCTCGCGAGCGCGTCGAGCGCGGACTCGGCGCGCAAGATGCTCGGGGACTTGCCGCTCGAGCTTCGCGAGGAGTTCGTCGCCTGGTCGCTGCGCCACGACGGCGCGCCGGACCGCCGTCCGGTGCGCGCGAGCTCGCTCGGCGCATACCTCGACCTGCTCGAAGCGCAGCCGCGCACGCCGTGGATGTGCACCGAGTTCCCGACGCCCGCCGCGGTCCTCGAGCGGATGGGACCCCGTGCGCAGGAGCTCGCGGGCAATGCGACGAGCCCGGTGTCGTTCTCGTTCGTCGGCGGGAGCGGGCATCATGCGCACCTGCACTACGACGGCGACTTCCGCAGCGTGCTCCTGGTGCAGGTGTTCGGGCACAAGCACGCCATCATGGCCTGCGCCGACGCCTCGGACCGGCTGCTGCCGGTGGGCAATTTCTCCGGGGTCTTCCTCGACCGGCTCGCCGGCGAACGCCGCGCGGCCTTCCTCGACCTGATCGACGCGTGGACTGCGACGATCGGCCCCGGCGACGCCTTGTTCATGCCGGCGGCCCTGTGGCACTACCTCGAATACCCGGTCACCGGCATGTCCATCAACCTGCGTTTCCGTGCCAGCGAGTGGAACGAACGCCTCGCGGGACGCTTTCATGCGCACGGGTCGCTGCAGCGGATCGCGTGGCACCTGGGCGACGGCCATCCCGCCGCCGAGCGCGAGGAGGCAGGACTCGCGCGCCTGCTCGCGCTCGCGGGCCCGTCGCCGGTCGATCCGCGCGCGCGCGGCGCGGAGGTGGAGGCGCTCACCGGCCGGCTCGCGGCCGAGTGGCTGGGAGAGGCGCCGCCCGCGCCCTTCGCGGGCAACGCCGACCCGCTTCGCGAGGCGGCGACGCGCCACGAATGCGCGCGCCTCTATCCGCCGGCGGCGGGCGCGATGGCGCTCGCCCTCTCGGGCTGGGAGACCATCGTCCGCTGAGGCCCTCCCGGGCCCGCGCCGATCCGGGTCCGAACCGCGCCCTCAGGCGGGCGTCGAGGCCTTCTGCGCCGCGCCCGCGTCGCCCGCGGCGCGCGAATGCGCGCGCACCGACGCCGCGAGCACCTGCCGCACCTCCTGCATGAGGTGCTCCCGGTCGTGCCCGCTCTTGCGCACCACCGCCTCGACGTGGCCGTTGAGGCGGGCGCGATCGGCGGCGGTGAGGTCCATCGAGCTCACGACGACCACCGGGATCTCGCGCCATTCGGGCTTGTCGCGCAGCTCCGTGAGGAAGTCGAAGCCGTTCATCTCCGGCATCATGAGGTCGAGGATGATCGCGTCGGGGCGCTCGGCGCGCACCGACTCGAGCGCCTTCACGCCGTTCGCCGCTTCGACCACGGTCCATCCCTCGCGCTGGATGGCCTGGCGCACGAGGGCGCGCGAGCCCTCGTCGTCGTCCACCACCAGGAGCCTTCCGCCGCTGCGCCCGGAGAGCGAGCGCAGCAGCGCCGACAGCCGCGTGCGGTTGATCGGCTTCACCATGTAGTCGGTGGCCCCCAGCGAGTAGCCGCGCTGCTTCTCGTCGACGATGGTGACGAGGACCACCGGGATGTCGGCGAGGTCGGGATCGCCCTTGATCGCCGCGAGCACGGTCCAGCCGTCCACGTGCGGCATCATGACGTCGAGCGTGATCGCGGTCGGATGGTGCTCGCGCGCGGCCGCGAGCGCCTGGATGCCGTCGGCCGCGGTGATGACGCGGTAGCCGTCGCGCTCGAGGAAGCGCTGCATGAACTCGCGC
>Ga0335081_10021730_pt1 | contig 10379 bp, 8 predicted proteins | sample Lox_Sample_35_FD_206713 | JGI IMG/M metagenome (GOLD analysis project Ga0335081, IMG submission 206713) | Soil microbial communities from Loxahatchee National Wildlife Refuge, Florida, United States - Lox_Sample_3.5 | ecosystem: Environmental > Terrestrial > Soil > Wetlands | place: USA: Florida...
TCCTTGGTGCAAAAAGGCCCGATCTGCTCCTCCTATCGGTGCGGCTCCCACGAAATCTCGCGGATCTCGCTATCGCGATCATCCGGCAAACGGAACTCGACGAAGAACGCACCACTCCCAATTGACCGTCACGCTAATCTATCATCTATGACCCGCCGCCATCTCTTCGCCGGCGCCGCCGCGCTCTCCGCATTGGCCGCCGCTCCCGATCGCAAACTGCTCCGTCCGAAAGCGCTCCGCGCCGGCGACACCGTGGGCCTCATCACGCCCTCCAGCTATGTCTCCGATCCCGATCGTCTCGCTCTCGCCGAGCGCACCGCACGCTACTTCGGCCTGGTTCCGAAATTCAGCAAGAACGTGCGCAAGCGCGAGGGCTATCTCGGAGGAACCGTCGAAGACCGCGTCGAAGATCTGCACTCCATGTTCCGCGACCCCGAGGTCAAAGCCGTCTTCGCCATCCGCGGCGGTTACGGCGCGTCGCAATTGCTCGACCGCATCGATTACGATCTCATCCGCGCGAATCCGAAAATCTTCCTCGGCTATAGCGACATCACCGCGCTGCATCTCGCCATTCAGAAACGCGCCGGGATGGTCACGTTTCATGGTCCGATCGTGCTCTCGCGCTTCACACCATTCACACAAACTTATTTTCGAAAAGCCCTGTTCGAAACCGATCCCATCGGCCGCGTGACCAACCCGCCCGACACCGACCCATTGCGTCCCGCGCATCTTCTGCGCACGGTTCGCCCCGGCAGCGCCCGCGGCCCACTCGCCGGCGGCAATCTCACCTTGATCTCGACCACCATGGGCACGCCCTACGAGATCGAAACCGCCGGACGCATTCTGCTTCTCGAAGACGTGGATGAAGAACCCTACAGCATCGACCGTATGCTCACTCAATTGCGCCTCGCTGGTAAGCTCGACACCGCCGCCGGCCTGATCTTCGGCGAATGCCAGGACTGCCGTCCCCGCGAGTTTAAGCCGTCTTACGAATCCACCCTCTCCGTCGGCGAAGTAGTGGACGAGATTCTCGGCCGCCTTCGCATCCCCGTGCTCTCCGGCCTCACCATCGGCCACACCGACGATCAGCTCACCCTGCCGCTCGGCGTGATGGCGGAACTCGATGCCACGAAAGGCGAGCTCATCATCGAAGAAGCCGGCGTGGTCGCATAGCCGAATGCGTTCCCCGGCGCCAACTCGGCAAGCTTGTTTGCTCTTGCTAGCCGCACTCCTGGCCGTCGCGCTCCTCGCGGAGGACGCTAACCTCGAGCACGCCCGCCAAGTCAATCTCGAGCGCGCCGCCAACATGCCCAACTTCGTAGCCGATGAAATTGCGGAGCGCTACAGCGGCCACGCCGGTTCTTCGAAATGGACCCATATCGACACCGTCACGACCGAGATCACGGTAAAGGGCATTCAAATCAGCCGTCAAAATTGGCGCAAGAACGGTAAACCATCAAGCAAATCGGAGAACTGGGCGATGCCCTCCACCGGGTTCGGCGCGGCACTCAAACCGCTCTTCGACCCTGCCTGTCCCACCACCTTGAACTTTGCCAATCGCGAAAGGGTCCACCGTCAGCCCGTGCTGGCCTATCAATTCCGCTCCCCAGCAAACGGATGCTTCGGAAACCTTTACGGCCGAACCGCGTACAACGCCGCTCGCACCGGTCGTGTTCTTATCGGCACCTCCAGCGGCGAAGTTCTTCAGTTCGAGGAGGACGCCACCGGCTTCCCCGAACATTTGGGGTTCATCGAGCGGCAGCAGGTCATGACGTGGGACACAGTCCACATCGGCCACGCCTCCCATTGGTTACCGGTCGCCGCTGATTTTATCTGGAGCTATGCCGACGATACCCGCCTCCGCATTAGCATCGTGTACAAAAATCACCGGCATTTTGCAGCCGCAAGCAACACCACTTATAAATAGCCGGGTAGTCCGAGCCGCACCGCAACTGACGGCAAGCTCAGCGCGGCCCGCCGGCCTGATCTTCGGCGAAGGCGCGCCACGTGAAACAGTGTCCAGGCTTCCCACAAGAGTACTGGCGAACATAATCGTGCCTTTCAATGTCACACTTGCTGCTCACGCGTGTTTTTTCAGTCCCCGACTTTTGATGAAATCAAGAACCGGCTGGATTGTTAGCGCAACAGCGATGCACAGCACTACGGACAACCCATCGATGGCCCCCGCGCCCAGGAAATGGATGTAGCTGATGACGGTTAACGGAACAAAAGCCAAAAGGCCAGTCACCATGCCGGGAGAGTATCTTTGGGTGTGGACGGCGCCGCGAACGTGGAAGAACGCATTCCATGTCAAGAAGGTTGAAAAGGCGAGCCAGCCTCGAATGCCAGGTAGACTGTAATTCCCAACATAGTCGAACGACCCCAGCGCAAGGAGCAAGGATGCAATACCTGGAATCGCATTGACCTTCACGTAGTATGATGCGGGCGTATCAGTATACCTCGGACGAAAGATGTTGTCCCAACCGATGAAGCCTCCTGGAAAGATGAACTCCTCCGTCACGTGCAGGCCGAATGTAATCGGCAAAAGGAGAACCAGCAGGACCCCTATCTTGTCGGGCATGACCCTCTGCCGGATGAGCACGAGCAACGACGTCAGCGATGCGAGTTCTATCAAAGCGATTACCGCACCGAGCTGTCTTCTAACCTTGATCTCTTTCGTTGTCAATCTGGCCACCTCGCACTCCGCTCTCGACGGAAACTCGCGCGCATCAGACCCGTCCCATCAGACATAAACCAGGAACGATCAGTCTTATTTTAGCCCGCCTCGATTGGCATACGGCGGCTGGAGGGCCGGTAGCGCTTGGAAGCCGCGAATTATGAAATCTACTTGACTGCTCCCCGGGTTTTCACCTTGCGCCGGCCTGGTGCCGGAGTGCGCCGGCTGGGATAGATTTTCGTCCTCAAGGTCTTGGATCGCACAGCGTCATCGGGAGCAGCCCGGAGGAGGTAATCACGAATGACAGGTGTTCCCAGATCCGCCCGCGACTTGATCTTGATATGGCGGAGTTGTTTGCCGCTGCCTTCAAGCACACTTTCCGGATCACCCATCCGGGCGCCCCAATAGAATCCAAGATTGATGTGCTTGGCGTACACCGCGATGTACACCACTTGATCCTTCATCCGCTCCGAGAACCCATAGTTCATCACGAGCGCGTAGACGTCTAGAACGCTTTCATTCGACGGCGCTAGAACTCTCAGCACCAAGTCGCGCGCATCGAGTGCAAGCTCGCGGATCGCCGGGTCAAAACGTTTGAGGAACCAGATCAGTTCTTTCGGCGGCGTGCGCATGAGGATGATTGTAAATGTATCTAGGGTAGGGGCGAGGCATGCCTCGCCCGCGTCCTCGATACGCGCCTAACGCCAGTGATCGTGATGGTCCTGGTAATCCTTCAACCGCACCAGGTCATCCGCCAACACCTTCCGATCGCGCGGCGGTAGGCGATCGTCATTCGATGACTTCCGAATCGAATCGATCACATCGTTCAGGATGCCGTTATCAAACCGGCCATGCTCCAGATCCGCCTGCATCTTTGTCAGCTCTTCTTCGGTTTTCGCCAGACGCCGGCGTTCTTTGTCGCTCGCCCGGCCGCTCCATACGTGTTCCAGATCGGATCTCACGTGCATGAAGATATGGTGTCGCCACTCCTCCCCGCGGAACCGCTCCTCACGCTCGTGATACCAGTCCCGGTCCTGCGCAGCAGCGCCCAACGCCAACGCCGCCATGATTACACCTGCCGTCAGAAATCGCTTCATCACACATCCCCCGGGACCATTATCGCGGATGAGAATCGCTTTCGGCGATTACTCCACGTCTTTGATTCCAATCCCTCGGGCTATCCTGAATCGGCTCCCACCGCAACAGTCGATGCTCTCTAATGCGTTCGCGCCAACTCCACATCAAACACCTCGACCGTTGGTGACTTAACCAGCCACGTGGCCGGTAGTATCCGGTAATCCCGTTTTCTTCCGAGGTGGCGAAACCGTCCGGGAGGCAATGCTAAACCCTGGGCGACCAGGGCCGGGCCAAAGTCCGAGAAGCGCCCATGTCGTAGAAGTGGATGCTCAAACGCCCGGGAAGTCGCGTTGTACGAAGCTGGCACGATGACCATCGCGGGAATCCGGCGCGGGGGACCGGACGCCGGAAGGCTTGGGCGATATCGCGTTCTTGCTGGCTTCGGAAGATTCGAACTACTGTGTCGGAGGCATTTTCATGGTGGATGGAGCGCTCACGGCCGTCTGAAGACTGCCACCGTGATTGACGCGGTAAGCCAGCGGGCTCATCCCCGTGACCCTGCGGAAAATGACGCCAAAGTAACTCTGGTTGCAGAAACCGGTATCCAGGCTGATGTCGGCAATTGAGCGGTCGCTTGACGCCAACATTTGCTGCGCCCGTGCCACACGAAAACGATTCAGATACGCGACGAAGGAGTGGCCGGTGACTTCCTTGAACAGGTGCATGAAACAGCAGGCGCTCATGGCGCACATCCGGGCGGCTTCGTCCACACGGATCGGCTCACTGTAGTGGGTTTCAAGGAAGTCCAGGGCGGGCGTCAAACGGGCGGCATTCCCCTGCTGGCGCCGGAGGGCATCATGAGCTTCGCCGAACGCGGCGTAATGATTGACCAGATTGAGCAGAATCATCTTCAAATAGGTCTTAATGGCCAATCGTGATCGCTCCGATGTCCCCGGCAACTCAGCCCGGATGCGCTGGATGAAATCCGAGATTTCCCGCGAACGTCCGGCACTGGCTGGAATTACATTCGAGCAAGAAGAATCCTGAAGCATGAAAGGCATCAGGTATTGCATGTCATCTCCCAGCGGACCGGAGTGTACCAGTTGCGGGAGAAAGGAAAGGACCACGGCGCGAGCTGACTGTTGCGAGGCGCTCAGCGGCAAGCACCGGTGGTGAATGCGGTCCCCTACCACGATGACGTCGTTTTTCTGCACCAGGCAGTGGCGATCCTCGACCTCGTAACCTATCTCCCCGAACTCGAAAACGACCACTTCGAGATGGTCGGGCTGGTGCTTGGGTACCTCATGCCGGCGATCCATGATGAGGAAGCGCACGTCGATCGGGTAGGGGTGGGCGAACGGCCAGATGTGGAACCGCTCCGCGTTGATCTGGCGGTCGACCAGTGAATCTACGCATTCCCAGGTCAGTTCAGCTTGCGTTGGCATCGGCGTGCCGCCGTCCGTATCAGGCAATCATACGCCGATTACAAGTGTTTCGCCACGGTCAGGGAACAGGCACGATCAGAAATTGAACTTCAGGCCCAGTTGCAGAATCCGCGGCGGAAACGCCCCGGACACCTCACCGTTTCCGATGTTGTTGGGACCATTGCAGGGCGCGCCGGGCGCCGTCTCCCCGCTACAGAAAGCATTGATGGAGCTCCACTGGGGGTGATTAAAAGTATTGAACGTTTCGAATCGGAATTGGAAAGAACTGGATTCGCCGTGGAACCATGGCGCTTTAAAGTTCCGCATCAGCGCCAAGTCCCAATTGTTGCGGCCGGGACCGGTTAGCGGATTCTTGCCCAAGTACCCGAACATTCCCGGCTGCCCATCAGCACGGAGCTGTGGAGTAGTTACCTGACCGATCACACCAGGATCGAACCAAGAGGGAACCGGCCCGAACTGAGGGTCGTCAACCGTGCCCTTCTTGACTCCCAGGTGACCGAGCGAATTGCACACAACCGGGCCACCGATACCGGATAGCATGCCCGCGATACCACAGCCCAGGTCAAGGGGCGGGCCCGTCATGAAGCTGGCGATACCGCTCATCTGCCAGCCGCCCAGCAGATGGCGCGCAAATGCGCTGGGTGAGCTCTTGAAGAAGGGTACTTCGTAGATCCAATTAAGCATCAGCACCTGGGCCTGATTCAGGCTGGAAGTCCCATACCAGCGGCGCAGGCTGAAATCATCGACGCCGTTGGAAACGATGTTGTCCAGAGTATGCGACCAGGTGTAGGCCGCCTGGAAGGTGAGCCCATGACTGGTGCTGTGGCGCAGGTTGACCTGCAGCGAGTTGTAGTTGGAATTCCCGCTGGGCTCGCGCTGCGAGAAGCCGGCATAACCGCGATAGGGCACAAAAAAGATGGAAGGTTCGATCGTATTCATCAGGATTGACTGCACATCGCAGTTCCCGTGTGCATCGCAGCCAGGTGTGCCCGCCAACGCGGGTGCGTTCTCGGTTCCCACGCCAATGGGGGGCTGATTCACGTTACGCGTCACCTGCAGGTGATGGCCGAGAGTGCCAACATAGCTGACACTCAGCAGATTGTTGCCCGGGAACTCGTGCTGGACGCCCAGACTGAACTGCTGCACCTGGGGCCACTTGCGGGTAGTGGGCACATTGGAAAACCCGGCGGGACCGAGCGGCCCGGGACCGATGTTCCCAAAACCTATCACGTTGTAGGTGAAGAGGTCTGTTGCCGTGGGCGGATTGCCATTGAATCCTGCGCCGGCGTGGAGCGGATTGCTGGTATCCCAGTTCAGCGCATATCCGCCGCGAACAGCCGTTTTATCGTTGCCGAAAGGAGACCACGCGAATCCAAGGCGCGGCGACACGGTGCCGTGGTAGGACGTATAGCAGCCCTTGGGGATCGGCGAAACACCGCACTGCATCAGCCCGTTTCCGTAGTTCAGGTAGTTCGCCCCTGAGCCTGGAATCAGGTTGCCGTTGATGTCGAGTTGCGCTTGCTTGGCAGGATCGTAAAAGCCGGGCACAAACACCGAGTCATTGGTCGGCTTTACCACATCGTAAAACGGAGTCAGCCAGAAATATCGGACACCCAAATTGAGCGTGAGATGGGAGCTCACGCGCCAGTCGTCCTGGAAATAGGGTTCGAAATCCCACTGGCGCCAGTGTCCCAGTGCGGCGCCTCCCAGTAATTGCCCGTTCACCACGCGGCCGTACTCTTCATAAGTACCAATCCGCCCCAGAAACATGTCGGCTAGCGCGTTGGAGGTGCTGATCGCGGACGAGTTGCTGAAGCTGAAAAATCCCTGGGTGTTGTAGCCGATGTTGGTGGTGGTGTTGATGGTGTTGTAGAGCAGGAAGAAACCAGTTTTCAGAGTGTGCCTGCCCTTGGTCCAGATCAGGTTGTCCTTGATGGCGGGTTGCGGATCCCAGAAAAAGAACTCGAAGCCGGTCGATTCGGCAAAATTGAACGGCACGCCGCCGCTGACCGAGATGCCCGGCAGCTTGGGCTGGTTCTGATTGCCCGGGAAAATGGTTTGCGCCTCAAAGCCGGCTGGCTTGGCAATCGAACCCGCCGGTGAATCAAATCCGGTGAAATTGTTCACGGTGTTCACGTCCGCGGAGAAGCTGGCGATGAATTCGTTGAGCAGGTTAGGCCGGATCGTCTGCGTCAGGTGAAAGACCGCCGACTTCGCCGGGCTCGTCCATCGGGACTTGACCGTCCCAAAGTTCGCCGCGGACCAGAGAGTGGGTATGAAATCCTGCTCGTAGGCGTCCTGCGTATAGCGGAAGAAAGCCCGGATGTTGTCGGTGATGTTGTGATCGATGCGGAACATGTCCTCGCGGAAGTCCGTCGGCAGATTAGGTGCGGTGGTGTACCGATCGATGCCATTGTTGGGGAGAGGAACGAGAGAGTCGAGAAGAATCTTAGCCGAAGGACCGACGGGAACAGTATCGTTCGGATACGGGAGCTGGTTGTCCGGGTTCACGGGAAGCGAACAACCCGACGCCGCAACAACGTTGAAGTTAGGCGAACCCGGATCGCATTCGCTGAAATCCCCCTGGCGCATGCGGAGCGTGGGCACGTTCTGGTCGATGACCGTTCCCTGGCGATTGCTCCTCCACTCCTCGGAAACGAAAAAGAATGTCTTGTTTCTGTCCCGGTTGTAATGGCCGGGAATGAACACCGGGCCACCCAGGGTGAATCCGTAGTTATTCCGCTTTAGCGGCGTTTTTGGCGCCGACTGGCCGTTGGGTTCGATGGTCTGGTTGATAAACCAGTCATTGGCGTCGAACGCGTCGTTGCGCACGAACTCGAACAGGTCGCCGTGAAAATCCTTCGTTCCGGATTTGGTCACGACCTCGATATTGGCACCGCCGGACTTGCCGTATTCCGCGCTGTAGTTGGAAGTGGAAATCCGGAACTCCGAAATGGAATCGATGCTCGGGTAGAGCATGAGGGAGTTGCTGCCTGAACCCTGGTCCACGTTGTTGGTGCTGTCGATCTCCCAGTTGTTGAAATTGCCGGGGACGCCGTTAAACGCGATGGTGGCATTGGCAATCACGCCGACCGAACTCGGGTCGAAACCCGTACCCAGGGGAGCGGCACCCGGAATGAGGGTGGCCAAATTGGCGAAATTGCGCGCCTCCAAGTTCAGTTGGCTGACCTGGGAGCCGGTCACCACGTGGGAAATCGCGCCGGTTTCCGTTTCCACGGCTGCGGCATTGGCGTTGACCACGATTTCCTGGGCGGCAGAGCCAACCTGGAGTTGCAGGTCCACGCGCAGGGTTTGGCCGACGTCCAGCGTGATTCCGCTGCGCACGAGCTTCTGAAAGCCGGCTTTCTCGACGGTTATGGTGTAGTTGCCCATGGGGACGCGGGCTGCCGTATACTGGCCGGCCGCATCCGACGTCACACGCCGCGTGAATCCCCTCTCCGGGTTCGAAACGATGACTTGCGAGTCGGGAATAACCGCTCCGGAAGTATCGGTCAGGGTTCCCACGATGTTGGCGAGGTCCTGGGCTTCGACGAAAGGTGCCAGGACCAACAGCGCGAAAGCTACGGCAATTAGCGTTCTCATTGCTGTACCCCTTTTCCATTAACAAACGGAGGCGAACACAGGTTCGCAGTGGTCGCCGTGGACTTTTGGTCGAGAGTAAGCTCAAGGGGCCCACGAGTTCTATCGAAATCTGTTTTTTCTTTGTTACAAAACCACGATGGCAGGTGAGTTCTGAGGGGCAGAATGGCCGCGGCGAGTGCTAGCATGGGTTCTCCATGCGAAGTGCTGCTGGAATTCCGTCTTGTGCTCTGTTTCTAGCCTTTCAATTTTGCCTTGGACTCGCGGGCCAGCATGCGGAACCTTCCGACCCCAAGCAGCTGTTCGAGCTCGGACAAAGTGCGCTTGCGGCAGGAAATTATGGCGAGGCCGAGCGTGACTTCAACCGGCTGCTCAAGATGGGTGTTGGCACGGCGCCGGTCTATACCAACCTGGGTGTCACATACCTGCGCACGGGAAAGATCGAGAGCGCCGTCCGGGTGTTAAAGAAGGCGAAGGATCTGGCACCCGGAATGACGGGGATCGATTTGAATCTGGGACTCGCATACTACCGCCAGCGCGAGTTCCAACAAGCTGCACCGTACTTTACGACCGTTCTTTCGGCCGATCCGGCAAGTGTCCAGGCGCGCTACCTGAAAGGCGTCTGTCACTTCATGATGGATCAGTTCGAGGCCGCGGTGGGCGCATTCGAGCCCATTCAGGACCGTGAGCAGAATGACCTCGAATACCTCTTCATGCTGGGGATTTCCTACGGCAAGGTAAAGCGCCCGGCGGACGCGCAGCGCACGTTTGCGCACCTGGTGGAAGCCGGCGGCGAGACTCCTCACCTGCACTTTCTGCTGGGCAAGGCTTACCTCGCGCTGGACGAATACCAGAAAGCCCAGACCGAGCTCGAGAAAGCTGCCACGAACGGCTCGCTCCTGCCGTACGCGCATTACTACCTGGGCGTGCTTTACGAAAAGATGGGGCAATTTGAGGTCGCAGCAGCCGAGTACGCACGGGAAACGGAAATCAGTCCAAACGACCGCTGGGCGTACGAAGACCTGGCGAGGATCAAACTCGAACAGGGCGACACCGACGGAGCGATCTCTGTCCTCGAGACGGCGGGCGCGCGGATCCGTGACTCGGCCAGCTTGCTCTCGGCACTTGCCAAGGCCTACTTGGAGAAATCAGAGCCGGACCGAGCGATTCCATGCCTCCGGCGGGCGCTCGATTTGGAGCCGTACAACGGGAACTATCACTACCAGCTTGGCCGCGCCTACGAGCAAGCCGGGCGCCGGAGTGAAGGACATGCCGAAATGATAAAAGCCCGCGCGTTGCAGGTGGAGGTCTTGAGGGGGCAGATGGAGGCGCTTTCGAGAGACGTCGAACACGAGACCGGTGCAGGCTCAGTCCGCTAAATCGTCAGGTGCCTTTCACTCGCAGGGCCACGTCTACGGAGTGTACCGGAGTTCCAAGGGTGCGATTGCCGCCTTCGTGGCTGAACTTTTCCGAGGAGATCACCGACCCCGTGGCTGCATCCACCCAGTCTGCCTGATAGGACCCGGCCGGCAAATAGAGCAGCAAATTCTCCCGGTAGCTTCCGGGAATTACTTTGTATG